>Ga0247742_10000437_pt1 | contig 34479 bp, 32 predicted proteins | sample UWRJL208509C2_FD_180944 | JGI IMG/M metagenome (GOLD analysis project Ga0247742, IMG submission 180944) | Plant litter microbial communities from Arlington Agricultural Research Station in Wisconsin, United States - UWRJ-L208-509C-2 | ecosystem: Environmental > Terrestrial > Plant litter >...
ATGATCTGATGGCACAAGACTTTTGTGACTTTCACGCCTTGAACTATTATGTGTTACTGATCACGAACCTTGACGACAAACTGACTAAAGCTTCTGTTGATCGCGATCTGGAAATATTGCTGACGAACCTGAATTTCAACCGGATGGAATACGTGATATATCACCAGTCGAGCATCAGAAACACGCTAGGTTCCCTGATAACATACGAGGAAAAAATTCAGGAATTGCAACAGCAACAAATTTCTCTGTTCTCCTACTCTGTAAACCGAAAAAATCGTTGTCAGCATGATTATCGTTCCATCGATGACATGCTGGATGGCTGGTTAAGCGAACAAATTAGTTTCACGGAACGGGAGTTGGCAAGGGCAGCGTCATCTCCGCCTTCGCCGGGCAAACTAAGGATGCCACTTCGCCTTTCCGTTGCCCAAATAGCCTACGTAATCCGACTATTGGTCGACGTTGAACTACTAAACGATATACCCTTAATCGATGTTTTTAGGTTCGTTTGTGAAAATTTCAGTTCTAAAAAAAGGGAGGCGATTACTTTACCAAATTTGAGTAAGGAATATTACGGTATCACCCAGTTTACTGCCGCCAGAGTATTGGCATGGTTCGAAAGAATAACCGGCCGCATCAATCGCGATTTCTTCCCCCTGCTGGCTGCAATAAGCTTAATAAGTTTCTTTTCATAAGCCAGTCACTCAATTCTTCCAGCCAGGTATAACTAAAACCACCGCGCGAAAACAGGTCCTCCGGTTTAGTGTCCAGTATCTGTTGAATTGTAGCAAAGCCCATTCTCTCCGCGCGTTCTATAAAACTTTCGCTAAAGCTCAGCTTTTTTATTGGTGTATGGAGTGACTGGTTGATTTCCATGCTAAAAGATTTGGTCTTATAACCCAATTAAAGTTACATAAAAATTTATAAAATAACACATGAATGTGTTAACAATTGAAATTTTTATACTTCACTTTCGGGGTTGTGAAAAACAACAGGAACGAAATGATAATTACTGCCTTTGGAAAAAGGGTGAAGGAATTACGAATTTCTAAAAACCTGTCACAGGAAAAATTGGGGCACCGGGTTGAGCTTTCTTTTAATCAAATCGGCAGGATTGAGCGTGGCGAGATTAACACGTCGATCAGCACCCAGTATAGTATATCAGTTGCTCTGGAAATAAGCTTCGCAGAATTAATGAATTTCGATATCCCCGGCCACTTGCAAGAGCTAAAATTCAAAGCCTGATCGCGGCGGCTAAATCAAAGGCGGTGGGTTCGATATGATTTCCCTTTCAACGGCTCCCAGATGGTTCAAACGTTTCGTTGTACCCATTAACGATTACCAATTCATTATACTTCTGCTTATATCATATTCAATCTTACGCTTAATATATAATCTTTCGAGATGCCGCTATTGCCAGGCCGCGGTTCTCGACATGGCCAATAGCGGCAATTAAAAGGTAGTTTCAAATCACCTTTTCCTGTTCTTTTGAAGTGTGCGACCTGGCAAAGGGTTTGATTCTATTTCAACAATTTCTAACATGCTGGCATTGCTGCAGCACGCTTTTTGTTGAAATTTAGCCCTTAAAGGCGCCATATCCGCCGCTACTTTGATGTCTAATATTTTAGCATAGTGCTGAGTTATACGAAGATTGGTATGTCCTAACATTTTGGAAACAGTTTCAATTGGAACGCCATTTAATAGCGTTACAGTTGTCGCAAATGTGTGCCGAGCGATATGGAAAGTTATTTTTTTATCAATGCCGCAAACATCAGCAATTTCCGCTAAGTAAGCATTCATTTTCTGATTACTTAGTACAGGGAATATTTTACCAGTTGTCGCACTTTGAGGATGGCTGGAATAATTTTCAATCAATTCTAGCGCAGTTGGAAGCAGAGGAATATTTGATGGTGTATTAGTTTTCTGCCGTTTAATCTCAATCCACTGGTCGCCATCGACACCAACTACAAGGTTATTCCTTTGTAACTTTTTGACATCAGCAAAGGCAAGCCCTGTAAAGCAACAAAACATGAATATATCTCGAACTTGCGAGAGCCGCTTTGTTACAAATTGTTTGCCAGCTATCAATTGCAGTTCGTTAGTAGTAAGAAAGACCCTGTCAACCCGTTTCATTGCACTTTTATAGTGTGTGAAAGGATCAACATTTATCCATCCGTTCGAGATGCAGATTCTTACGATCTTCCCAAAATTCTTCATGTTCTTTACCGCAGAATTGTTTTTACAATTTCGTTCGGACCTAAGGAAAAAATCATAATTAGCAATAAATTCACTATTTATCTGCCTTACATCTAAATCTGTTACTTTGTATTTCCATTTAAGAAAATCAATAGTGTGTTTCAATGAAGTTTGAAAACAGGTCAAAGTTCCTTTGCTGTAGTCCTTACCAACCAAATTAGCCATCATTTCATTATGACCTTTAAAAATTTCGACAATCATCCTCCGCTTCTCTGATCTGCCAAGTAACTTGTTTTTGATACTCTCGGCCGTAATCTGCATATCCGCTTCTGACAATTGACGATGCGCTTCGTAAACTTTTTTCTGCAAATCATCAAGGTAAGCATTAAATGTTCTTACATCTTCCTTCGTTCCATTGGCTCGACCAGATGAAGAGTTCCATTTGCTTGGTAAACATTCCCGGCCGGTTGTAACTTCGGCGCGTTTTCCGTCAACAGTTATACGCATGTAAATCGGTGCCGCCCCCGATTGGTAGTTTTTTTGCTTTTTCATGTAGAAAAGCAGGCTAAAATTAGTTTTCATGTTTTAAACATTAAAAGTGAAACAAAATTAGCTTTGCAGGTTAAAGAAATCAAGATGTCCAATTTATGAACGCCTTAACAATCAATTCGTTATGAGTGATTCGGTGAGTGAAGAAGTTCTGTCTATTTACTCACCGAATAACTCACTTTTTGTTAGTGAATTGGTGAATAAAATGGGGTTTTAGCTAAAACACAAAAGCCTGCAATCATTTGATTTGCAGGCTTTTGATACATTTTAAGATATAAATTGGCGGTGAGGGAGGGATTCGAACCCTCGGTACAGTTTCCCGTACGTCAGTTTAGCAAACTGATCCTTTCGGCCTCTCAGGCACCTCACCGTGTTCTTTTAAAAATGTTCCCCGTTTTTCGGGATTGCAAATATAGTAATTCAACCATACCGTCAAAAAAAAAGTTCAAATTTTAATAATCTATTCTTACATGATAAATGCTCATGAGCATTCTTTTAAAAATGGTTTTAATAGTTTCAATATCTTTTAAAGTTATATTACTGTCTTTCAACTGGTTCTGATCAAGCTTATATTTCACTATCCTGTCAACCAAAATACTTATCGATTCCTCATCAGGCTCTTTTAATGAGCGCGAGGCAGCCTCAACCGAGTCGGCAAGCATCAAAACACCTGCTTCTTTTGAAAAAGGAATAGGTCCGGGATACCTAAAAATGTTCTCATTGATGAATTTTTCCGGAAAATTCTTTAATGACGATTGGTAAAAATAGTCAACCCGGGTATTACCATGATGCGTACGTATAAAGTCTATTACAATTTCGGGCAGGTTGGCTTTGCGGGCCATTTCAATACCCCTGCTTACGTGCCTGATGATGATCTGGGCGCTCTCCTCATAAGGCAGCTTATCATGCGGGTTAAAGCCCGAGCTTTGATTCTCGATAAAAAACAGCGGGTTTTCCATTTTACCAATATCATGGTACAGGGCTCCTGCCCTAACCAGCAAGGCATTGCCTCCAATGGTATATATAGCGTTCTCAGCAAGGTTAGCTACCTGCAACGAATGCTGGAACGTGCCGGGGGCGTTAAAAGCCAGCTCGCGCAATAAAGGCGCGTTGGTGTTGGTAAGCTCAATAAGCGTAATATCTGAGGTAATGGCAAATATCTTTTCAAACACATAAATAAGCGGATAGGCCAGCAAAGTAAGCAGTACGCTAACTACAAAAGGCACAAAATCCATCCAGTCAATATCCATGAAAGTACCCTCACGTATAAACGTAATGCCCAGGAAGGCCACGAAATAGGTAAACGTAATGATAAGTGCCGAGATCAGGAATTGCTCCCGCTTAATCAGGTTTTTTATACTGTATATAGAAACCATGCCTGCCGTAATTTCATAGTAGGCAAACTCAAAACTATTGGGCACAAAAAAACCGGCTATTAATACCACCAGCAGGTGAATATCAAGCGCCAGCCTGGTGTCAAACAAAATGCGGATGATAATTGGAACTATACAGTAAGGTATATAATATAAATTAGGTAACTGCAGCTTTATAGCCAGCGACAGGGTGGCCAGCATAGCTGTTATTACCAGCAATATCAACCCCACGAGCCGGTTATCGGCATAAATATCCTTGCGAAAAAGGTAAAGGAATATCATGAGCAGCGATATAGCAATAGCCACCAGTAAAAACTGACCCAGCAGCACCAGCTTACGGTTGCCGTTGGTACGCGCGTTATCTTCAAAGGCTTGTTTATATGATTCAAGCTTTTGGTAAATATCATCATTAATAACCGAGCCCTTATAAACTATCACCTCCCCTTTCTGCACCATACCACGTGTTATTGATAAACCATCAACCACTTCGTTTACCAGCCTTGAGGTTAGGTTATTATCGTAACTTAAATTGGTTTGAAGTCTGTTTTGCAGCAGGTCAAGCAAAAAAGCCTTATCCAGATCGGTATGTTTGGTCAGTATCTTGTCGCAGTAAGCAAGAGCCTTTTCACGGGTAAACAACTCGTTAGTGTTTTTTTCGGTCGCTATATTTTTATTTAAAATGGTAATGGGATAGTTTTCAGAATTAAGCTGATACTGGGCATTTAGTTTTAAAATACCGGTTTCATAAATTTCTTTTAACAGGTCGGTACCGGTAGCAATATATTTTGGCTTAAGCTTATCATTAATACCGGCGTTATGCCATTTTATTTCAATATCATTCTTGAAACCCTCCATCTGCTGATTTTCGACTACGGCATCCAGCTGATAAATTGGGGTGATACTTTCTTTGGCCGATTTCTGATCGCTTTTATTTTCCTGAGCGGTTTTTAGTATAGCAAAGTTATACGGCGATACCAGGTCTTTCTGGCTCCAGATACGCCCCTTTTCGTATTCATAACTGAATTTTGCCTGCTTGGGTAAAAAGAACACAATCAGGCAAATGCTTATCAGCATCATTAAAAACTTAACATTGCGGGCGTATTTGCGCAGTAAAGCCTTTTGGCGCGAAGAAGATAGTTTTGCCATTTATTTAATTAACCAGTCAAAAATAATATAAGTTTCTGTTATATGCAGTTTTTCTTGCTTATATCAATTTGGTTTTGATATCTTTATGATATCAATTTAAAATCACCTTTATCATGGAATCTGAAAAAATCATCAACCCGCCATCTGGTTTTACAGTGTTTGCATTATTAGTGGTATTACTAATTATTGCAGGTGTTTTTCTGGGGCTTAACCAGCAACCTATAGCCACCATTATTGCAGCCATTGGCATCATGTTCATACTTCCGGGTTTTATTATTGTAAACCCTAACGAATCAAGGGTGCTTACGCTTTTTGGGAAATATGTAGGCACTATTAAAAAAGACGGCTTTTTTTGGATGAACCCATTCAATCAAAAAAGGAAAGTATCCTTACGCGCGTTTAACCTTAACGGGCAGCAGCTAAAAGTGAATGATAGCATTGGCAATCCTATTGAAATTGCCGCGGTAATTGTATGGCAGGTAAAAGATACTGCCAGCGCAGTATTTGCCGTGGAGAACTATATACAATATGTAAATATACAAAGCGAGGCTGCGGTAAGGCACCTGGCCAACTCGTTCCCCTATGACAACCTGGAAGATGAAAGCGCCAATATTACGCTGCGCGGCGGTGCCGAACAGGTGAGCCTGCTGCTGGAAAAAGAGTTGAACGAGCGCCTGTCGCGCGCCGGCATTGAAGTGCTGGAGGCCCGCATATCGCACCTGGCCTACGCGCCCGAAATTGCGCACTCCATGTTACAGGTACAGCAGGCATCGGCCATTATAGCCGCGCGCAGGCTTATTGTGGAGGGCGCCGTAGGCATGGTTGAAATGGCACTGAACAAGCTTTCAGAAAAAAACATTGTGGAGCTTGATGAGGAACGCAAGGCCGCCATGGTGAGCAATCTGCTGGTGGTATTGTGCGGCGATAAAGCCGTTAACCCCGTTGTAAATACCGGCACACTTTATCATTAATAAAAAAGGCAGCAATTAATATGGCCGAAAAGAAAGCATTCATATTACGCATTAACCCCGATGTACTGAAGGAGATAGAGACCTGGGCCGCCGAGGAGTTCCGGAGCACCAACGGCCAGATCGAATATCTGCTGCAGCAGGCTTTGCTTGGCCGCAAAAAAGGCGCTAAAAAGAAAAAGGATGCCGGGTAAATTCCGTATTTTTGTATAGACAGCAGCCCGGTTTTCAATTATTCAGAAAACCGGGCTGTTTTGTTAAGGTGACAAAACAAACAAAAACGCATCAAAAACAAACAACATAATAGTAATCAACCACTTAATACTTTTTAAAGTAAAAATAAGTGGCGAAAAGCGAGTCAAAAAGTGTTAAAACGACTGTTTTTGAATGATTTTAGGACAATTCCCAGGCATTTTCAAAGCGAAACTGAGCCAAAAAGTGTTAAAATTTTATTTTAAGAAGTTTTGGGAAGCGAGAATAACTACGGCAAAAAACGCTTGTCATTTCGAACGATAGTGAGAAATATTATAAGCCCTACCAGTCCACGTTGCAGAGCGTTCAAGATTTCTCTTTCGCTCTGCCCCCTTGCCCTCCAAAGCTCAATCGAAATGACAATACAAGAGCAATAAATTATTATGCATGCATAGCTTTTTCGTTTCATCAAAATAATTAAATTTGCCCACCAACTTTAATGAGGGACACATGAAAGAAGTAGTCATAGTAGCCGCCACACGCACACCTATAGGTAGTTTTGGAGGCAGTTTAGCCAATATCAGCGCAACCCAGCTGGGCGCAATAGCCATAAAATCAGCTGTTGAAAAATCGGGCCTCAAACCAGATCAGATACAGGAAGTTTACATGGGCAACGTCATGTCGGCCAATTTGGGCCAGGCGCCGGCTACCCAGGCAGCTATATTCGCGGGCCTGCCCTATTTGCCTGCCACTACGGTTAATAAAGTGTGCGCTTCGGGCATGAAAGCTATTATGCTGGCCGCCCAGAGCATCGCCATAGGTCAAAACGATATCGTGGTTGCCGGCGGCATGGAAAACATGAGCAGCGTGCCCTACTACCTGGATAAGGCCCGTAACGGCTATCGTTTAGGCAACGGACAAATTATTGACGGATTGGTAAAAGATGGCCTTTGGGATGTTTACAATGACTACCACATGGGTTCGGCGGCCGAGCTTTGCGCTACCGACTGTAACATCAGCCGCAAAGAGCAGGATGCCTACGCCATTGAATCGTACAACAGGGCTCAAAAGGCCCAGAAAGAGGGTAAATTCGCCGACGAGATAACTCCTGTTGAGCTCAAAGATAAAAAAGGTGATATCACTTTATTTAGCCAGGACGAAGAGCCTGCAACCGTAAAGTTTGACAAAATACCTACCCTAAAACCTGTATTTAAAAAAGACGGCACAGTAACCGCGGCTAATGCCTCCACCCTTAATGATGGCGCAGCGGCCCTTGTACTCATGAGCCGCGAAAAAGCCGACGAACTGGGCATTAAGCCACTGGCCCGCATCATAGCACACGCCGATGCGCAACAGGCACCCGAGTGGTTTACTACTGCACCATCCAAAGCTATCCCACTGGCCCTGCATAGGGCAGGCTTATCGGCAGATCAGATTGATTTTTTTGAGATCAACGAAGCTTTTTCAGTAGTATCTATAGCCAATAATCAACTGTTAAAACTTGATCCGGCAAAGGTTAATGTTAATGGCGGTGCTGTTGCTGTAGGCCACCCGCTGGGTGCTTCAGGTGCCCGTATCATTGTTACCTTACTGCATGTGTTACAGCAAAATAACGGCAAATACGGCGCCGCCGGAATTTGTAATGGCGGTGGCGGTGCCAGCGCAATGGTTATCGAAAATTTACGTTAATAAAAACAAGCGAACTGCTATAAAGCACGTTGTAACAACTATTGTGATAAATTATTAGTTTCGCACCCTTGATATGATGTTAAATTTTAAATACCCGGTATGTCGATAAGGCGTTTGTTTTTATTCGCGCCCCTGCTGTTTGCTGCCTGTCAAAGTTTTGGCCAGCTCAACAGCGAAAGCGCACGCATCAAACAACTTAATGTTTACCAGGACAGCCTTGCAACTTTAGGTAAAATATTTATCAATAATGAGAACGACCTGGAACGCAAAAACGCCAACTACCAGTTCATCAAAACGCTGGTATCGGCTTTAAAAGTACCCAACTCATTCCTTTTCCCGTTTGATTCTGTTAAAAGTATCAGCATCATCAACTCGCCCGATAACCGTTTCCGGATCCTGAGCTGGCACGTGGTTAACCAGGACGGCAGTTATCGTTTTTATGGCACCATACAATTAAATACCGGCGGCCCGCTAAAAATGTTCCCCCTGGAAGATTATTCACCATTGTTGAAAAATCCGGAAGATTCTGTTACCGATAACCGTAAATGGTACGGGGCTCAATATTATAAAATAGTGCCTGTTTATGCGCAAAAGCCATATTATGTTTTGATAGGCTGGAAAGGCAATACCATAAAATCAACCAAAAAAGTTATTGATGCGCTTTCATTTAATAACGATAAACCGGTATTTGGCATGCCTGTTTTCGACGGGAATGGTAAAAACCGTAAAAGGGTGGTATTTGAGTATATCCGCCAGGCATCTATGTTGCTGAGGTATGTACCTGAGCAAAATTTAATCGTGTTTGATCACCTGGTACCTCCTGACCCAAAAATGAAGGATCAACACGAAACCTTTGGCCCCGACCTAAGCTACGATGGCTATAAACTAAAAAATGGCCGCTGGGTGTATCAGGATAACCTCGACATGCGTAACATTCCGGATAACAGCGATAACGAACTCATCGATCCCAAAAAACAGGCCGCCCAGGATAAGAAATCCATACAGAAAAATTAAACTTCAAACAGCACACTTAAATCAAAACATTAAATATAAAACCGTAACACTTTCAGTATAAAATTCTGATTAAAAAAGAATTGTACTACTTTTAACAAATTTTTTTATTTCAATAATGCAAAAAAGCCCAGCCGCAACGGCTACACCAAAATCCAGATTTCCTAAAAGCGTTCCTTATATTATAGGCAATGAAGCCGCGGAACGTTTTAGTTTTTATGGCATGCGTTCCATACTCACGCTTTTCCTGGTAAACCAGTTTTTTAACCCTAATCATGTTGCTGCGCTAACAGATGTTGCCAACGCCAAAGCCAATAAGTTACACCACCTGTTTGTGATGGTGGCCTATGCTTTGCCATTTGTAGGCGGCATGATAGCCGACTGGTTTACCGGCAAGTACAGGCTCATCCTATATGTATCGATAATTTACTGCTTCGGGCATTTAATGCTGGCTATGTTTGATGGTGGCCTTGGTGGCTTTGAATTAGGTTTACTGGTGGTTGCAATTGGTGCGGGCGGCATTAAATCATGCGTATCTGCCAATGTGGGCGATCAGTTTGATGCTACCAACCAGGATCTGCTTTCTAAAGTTTACGGATGGTTCTATTTCAGTATCAATGCCGGCTCTATGATCTCAACCGTTGCTATTCCATGGACTTATGAACAATTTGGCCCTAAATGGGCTTTTGGTATTCCAGGTTTCCTGATGGCGCTGGCTACTATCATATTTTTTTCGGGTCGTAAAAAATACGTAAGGGTTCCTCCACAAGGCGTTAATCGTAATAACCTGGTGTTTATAACCTGGTACGCACTAACTCATTTAGGTGAACGCAAACCGGGTCAATCTATGCTTGATGTTGCCAAGGGCCCGTATGATCCAGAACGCGTTGAAGGTGTTAAAGCAGTATACCGGGTTATGTCGGTATTCTTTTTCGCCCTGGCATTTTGGGCTGTTTGGGATCAATGCTTGTCTGAGTGGACCTTATATGCCGAAAAAATGAATCGTGTAATTAACCTGGGTTTTACCTCATTCACCGTGCTGCCGGGTCAGTTATCAACTATTAACACCGTGTTCCTTCTTTTATTCATTCCATTTTTCAACTATGTTGTATATCCATGGTTTGATAAAATTGGCCTGAAAACAACCCCGCTTAGAAGACTTGGAGTTGGCCTGGTTTTAACAGCATTATCATTCGTAGTAATCGGCATAATACACACCAACCTTGATCATGGCGGAGCCCCCTCTATCTGGTGGCAGGTGCTTGCGTTTATGATACTTTCAGCAGCCGAGGTGCTGGTATCAATCACCGGCCTGGAATACGCTTACACTCACTCGCCAAAATCAATGAAAAGTACCATGACAGGTATCTGGTTCCTGGTTGTATCATTCGGTAATCTTATTACCGCGCTTGTTAATGGCTTAATAGAAGACGGCGGCTGGTGGACACGTAACCTTAAAGGTGCAAACTATGAGTGGTTCTTTGTTATTTTTATCTGTGCATTTATTGTAGTGTTTATGTTTATTGCACCACGTTTAAAAGAGCGCAATTACATCACTGATCCTTATATAGAAAATCAAGCTATTGCCGATAACCAATAATTTATAAATTTCACCGTTATTGAAAGCAGTTAAGTAACAATATTACTTAGCTGTTTTTTTTTATTTTTAAAACCGGGTTAAAATCAATTATTTTTACCCTTTGTTTACTTGATAAATTCTACGTGCCGGATAGCATTGTTATAATACCCACCTATAATGAAAAGGAAAATATTGAGCGTATGATACGCAAAGTATTCTCCTTACCTCATGATTTTCACCTGCTTATTATTGATGACGGATCGCCGGATGGTACCAACATCATCGTAAAAAATTTGATGAATGTATACCCTGAGCGGTTGTTTATTGAAGAACGGGCGGGTAAGCAAGGGCTGGGAACAGCCTATATACATGGTTTTAAATGGGCAATTGCCCGCCATTACGATTACATTTTTGAAATGGATGCCGATTTTTCGCACAATCCGGATGACTTGCTTAAACTAAGGCAAGCCTGTATTGACGGTGCCGATGCAGCAATAGGTTCCCGTTACAGCAATGGCGTAAACGTGGTTAACTGGCCTATGAGCCGCGTACTGATGAGCTACTTTGCTTCGGTATACGTTCGGTTTATTACCGGTATTGATGTAAGGGATTCAACTGCCGGCTTTATGTGCTACAAACGTAAAGTACTGGAAACCATCAGGCTTAATAAAATAAAGTTTGTGGGCTATGCATTCCAGATAGAAATGAAATATACCTCCATTAAGCACGGATTTAAACTGGTAGAAGTACCCATCATTTTCACAGACCGTACGGCAGGCACTTCTAAAATGTCGACAGGGATATTCAAGGAAGCTTTTTTCGGGGTGATACAAATGAAGATCAACAGCATTTTCAGAAAATATCCTGAGGGATAGTCGGTGAAGTCCGAAAGACCGGAAGAAGTGAAACATGATGTAACTTTTAGGCTATAAATTATTGACTTGCGGACTTTCTGACTTGCGGACTTCTTCACTTCAATAATAAATACTAATTTCGTTGGTAATGAATGAGCATCTTGATCCCGGAGCAGAACGCCTTACGAATACAGAACGCGACATTGAAAAAGTGTTGCGCCCACAGCAATTTGAGGATTTTACCGGTCAGCATAAGATATTAGCCAACTTAAAAATATTTGTACAGGCAGCACGCCAGCGTGGCGAAGCGCTTGATCATGTTTTGCTGCACGGCCCTCCGGGTTTGGGCAAAACCACCCTATCGCACATTATTGCCAATGAAATGGGTGTGGGCATCAAGATTACCTCAGGTCCTGTATTGGATAAACCTGGCGATCTGGCCGGGTTACTGACCAACCTGGAAACCGGCGACATCCTGTTTATTGATGAGATACACCGTCTTAGTCCGCTGGTGGAGGAATACCTCTATTCGGCCATGGAAGATTTTAAGATAGATATTATGCTGGAAAGCGGCCCTAACGCCCGTTCGGTACAAATATCACTAAATCCCTTTACCCTGGTAGGTGCAACTACACGCTCAGGCCTGCTTACTGCACCCTTAAGGGCCAGGTTTGGTATAAACTCCCGGTTAGAGTACTATGATGCCAAGCTGCTTACTACTATTGTGCTGCGCTCAGCCTCGATCCTCAAAACACCTATTACCGATGAAGGTGCTTATGAAATTGCCCGCCGAAGCCGCGGAACCCCACGTATTGCCAACGCCCTGCTGCGCCGCACGCGTGACTTTGCCCAGATTAAAGGAAATGGCAGCATTGATACAGATATAGCCCAATATGCCCTGAACGCCCTGAATGTGGATGAGCATGGTTTGGACGAAATGGACAATAAAATATTAGTGACCATTATTGATAAGTTTAAAGGCGGCCCGGTAGGTTTAAAAACCATTGCTACAGCCGTTGGTGAGGATGAAGGTACTATTGAAGAAGTGTACGAGCCTTTTTTAATACAGGAAGGCTTTTTAATGCGTACTGCCCGTGGCCGCGAAGCTACCGAGAGCGCTTATAAGCATTTAGGAAAAATAAAACTGGGCGGTAATCCGTCGTTATTTTAGTAACCAACCAATAAACTACTATAGTAAACATGAAAACTAAACTAAAACAAAGCATTAGGGCTTGTTGCAAAATCCTTTTAGCGGCTTCCCTGATCATGGGATTGACCATAACAAACACCCAGGCTCAAACAACACCTACAGATTCATTGGCAAAAGTAAAAGCCGATAGCCTTGCCGCTCGCCGCATGGCCACGGGTACCAAAGTGGGTATTGCCGGTTTAAACCATGATCATATACACCTTATTTTAAATGAATACCGCCATGGTAACGTAAACATAGTAGGCATTGCAGAGCCTAATAAAAAGTTATGGGAAAAATTTGGCAAAGCATATAACCTGCCCGACTCGTTGTTTTTTGAGGACCTGAAAACCATGTGCCTTAAACGCAAGCCAACCATTGTATTGGGCTATAACGCGGTAGCTAAACACGTTGATATTGTAGAAACCTGTGCACCTATGGGTATACCTGTAATGGTTGAAAAGCCTTTGGCGGCCACGCTTGAACAAGCCAAACGCATAGAATTTCTATCGCTAAAATATTACGTTAATGTGCTTACCAATTACGAAACTACCTGGTACTCATCGGTACAAAGTGCTTACAATACTGTTAAAACAGACAGCATTGGTGTAATACGTAAAATGGTATTCCATGACGGACACCAGGGCCCGCGCGAAATTGGCTGCAGCGAGGATTTTTTAAACTGGTTAACTGATCCTGAACTGAACGGCGCCGGTGCGCTTAATGATTTCGGATGCTATGGTGCCGATATGATGACCTGGTTTATGCAGGGACAAAAACCAATAGCGGTTACTGCTATTGCAAGGCACTATAAACCATCTGTTTACCCTAAGGTTGAGGATGATGCTACCGTTCTTGTTGAATATCCTAACGCTACAGGCATGATAGAAGGTTCATGGAACTGGCCTTTCAGTATAAAGGATATGGAAATTTTTGGTGCTAAAGGCTACATACATACTTTTGATCCGGATAGCCTTCAGATCAGGATAAATAAAACAACAAGGGAGTTTAAAGCAGCTCCGCTGCCGTATCCTATTAATGCACCTGTGCCTTATTTTACCGCTGCACTTAAAGACCCTAAAAGATCACGTAACGACCAATCATCATTAAAATATAACATGATAGTAATGCAGATACTGGATGCTGCAAAAAGATCAATCAAAGAAGGTAAACGGATAGTATTGTAAGCTTTGTTAATAATTTATTTATAATAAATTTATTGCCAGCATATATATTGTATTAATTTAGCCGTTCTTGAAATAATCAAAAAATAGAGTCTAATATGTTTAAACAAGCTTTTGTGTGGTTAACCGTGTGTGCATTGGGCACAGCAGTATCCTGCCAGTCTAAACCTTCTGATAAAACAACAAGCGCGGGTGCAACCAGTGCAGAAGTACCTACAGCGGCCGCTTCGGCAGCCGGCAAACCTGCGGATAACGCGGCTATTATGGCCCGTAAACAGGTTCCGGTGGTTTGTTATCACCAGATACGTGACTGGAAGCCAACCGACTCAAAAGGAGCTAAAGATTATATTGTACAAATAGCGGCTTTTAAAGAACACATTAAAATGCTGGCCGACAGTGGTTACCATACCATACTACCCGACCAGTTGTATGCATACCTTACAACGGGTGCTGCTTTGCCTAAAAAGCCTATTATGTTAACATTTGACGATACCGATCTTGATCAGTTCACCATCGCTAACCCTACGTTAAAAAAATATGGCTTTAAAGCTGTTTATTTTGTAATGACGGTATCATTAGGCCGTCCGCATTATATGACGCCAGAAATGGTTAAACAACTATCAGACGAAGGTAATGTGATTGGCAGCCACACCTGGGATCACCACCGGGTTGACAAATACTCACATACTTCAGAACTGAAGATAATAGGTAAAAATGGCAAAATAACCACCCGCCCGGTTGATGACTGGGTTACACAGATAGATAAGCCAACTAAAAAACTGGAAGAGATAACCGGCAAAAAAATTGATTATTTCGCTTATCCGTTCGGTATCTGGAAAAAGCCTGTTTTACCTGAGTTTCAAAAAAAGGGCTTCAAAATTGCCTTCCAACTGGCTGATAAACGCGATCCGGATTATCCGTTGATGACCGTAAGAAGAATATTAGACAGCGGCTACTGGACTACCAAAACTTTTGGTAACAGCGTTAAAAACAGTTTCTAATCGTATTCCATTTTAAAATACAAAAGGCCCTTCCCAAAAAGAAGGGCCTTTTGCTTAACCGGGTATAAGTATCTACTTTTCCGAAACCCATTTTATAGCCTCGTCAATATCCTCTAAGGGGTAGCCTCTGTATTTACCCGGTAGTATATATTTAAACAGATCGCTAAAGCCCCGCATATCCTTTTGGTCAGATACTATGGCCAGCTTATTCCACCTCAAAAAGTATTTTAGCCCTATTTCCACATTTCCGCACCAGGCGCCTGCTGTAAAGTTTTTGATATTGGTTTCTAAAACCAATACGAAATTGATCTTATGGTTTCGTCTTACCTGTTCTTTAAGTAAAGGCAGCAATGCTTTCCCATAGTCGTCTATAGTAACTTCCCCAACCGCGTGCATACCTAACACATGCGCAGGCAAATAATTCATGTGTTTAAGCATAGTAAGCTTTTTTAACATAATTGCAAAAACTGAACCAAGCATCAAAAAATTGGGTTTTTTATTAAAAAAACTCATTTTCACCATCATAGCAAGGCATATACAAAAAACAACGCCCAATTTTGGGGATTTTATTTTATAGTATCTTTGTATTAATAATGCAAAACAGGACAACATACAGCCAGTTGATCAAACGAGAAGCTCAAAAGCTTGGCTTTCTGTTTTGCGGAATTTCAAAGGCCGAATTTTTAGAGGATGAAGCTCCCCGTTTAGAGGCATGGCTCAGCAAAAACATGCACGGCGAAATGCAATACATGGAAAACCATTTTGATAAACGCCTTGACCCGCGCCTGCTGGTTGATGGGGCAAAGTCGGTTATATCATTGGGCATTAACTACTTTACCGACAATCAGCAGCATGACCCTTCGGCGCCTAAAATATCAAAATACGCCTACGGGATGGATTACCATACCGTTATAAAAGATAAACTGAGGCAGCTGCTGCAAATTATCAATGAAAAAATAGGCGAAGTAGGCGGCCGGGCCTTTGTTGATTCGGCACCGGTTTTGGACAAGGCATGGGCAAAAAAAGCGGGCTTGGGTTGGATAGGTAAAAACTCTAACCTCCTGAATAAAAAAGCCGGTTCCTTCTTTTTCCTGGCCGAATTAATTATTGATCTGGAACTGGAGTATGATATAGCCCCCACGGCCGATCATTGCGGTACATGCACCAATTGTATTGACGCCTGCCCTACTGATGCTATTGTTGGCCCTTATGTGGTTGATGGCAGCCGATGTATATCATACCTTACCATCGAGCTTAAAAACGAGATACCGCAGGAGTTTAAGGGCAAAATGGATAACTGGATGTTTGGGTGCGACGTTTGTCAGGATGTGTGTCCCTGGAACCGCTTTTCTGTACTAAATACAGAGCCGGCCTTTTCCCCTCACCCTGAACTGCTTGGCCTTAAAGCTGCCGACTGGCAGGAAATTACGCAGGATATTTTTCAGAAAGTTTTTAAAAACTCAGCTGTAAAGCGTACTAAGTTCAGCGGCCTTAAAAGAAATATCGATTTTTTGAAAGAGATATGAGATGCCTCTTCGGGACACCTTTTTTTATTAAACAAAAAATGAGATTTAAGACAATTCGTGAAGCTGTCTCAAATCTCATATCTAACATCTCATATCTAAAAAAGCTTATCCCTTTTTGAACTTCAATGCCAATTGCTGCAGCATATCATCGTTAACCGGTTTTGCAGGCTCTTCTTTCTTTTTAAAAGGTTTGTTTTGATATGGTTGTGTTTTGGTATGATCTTGTTTGGCTATATACTCTTTTTTCGGATAATCGCCTTTGGGAGCATCTGTTCTTGGTGCCTGTTGCTCTGCCGGTTTTGGTTGAGCCGCAGCTTTAGCCTGGCGCTCCGCAGCTTTTTTACCGTTCCATCTTTGGTATACCTCTTCCAGCTTACGTTTGGTGTATAGCGGAAAATCGCCCTGCATCATCCAGGAGTAATAGCTTGGCTCTACGTTAAATACGTCTTCTACACGTTTACCTTTATGTTTACCAAAGTTTATCAGCTCTTCGCCCTGTTCGTTATAAACCATACGGCCGGCAAAATCAACCGGTTTGCTCAGGTTAGTAAACTTGTGCAGTGATTCTACATCTCCTGTAACCGGGATAATGACGTTACCTTTTTTATCTTCCCACTCCATGTTCTCATAGCGCTCTATTTGAGCCAGCAATACCTCCATAGTTGCACGGGTATCTGCTTCGGCCGAGTGGGCATTCTCTATCTTTTTATTACAATAAAACTGGTAAGCCGCCTTTAAGGTACGCTGCTCCATTTGATGAAATATGTTCTGTACATCAACAAAATGACGGGCATCCAGGTTAAATGACACACCTGCACGCAGAAACTCCTCCATGAGCATAGGTATATCAAACTTGTTGGAGTTGTAACCCGCAAGGTCGCTTTCGCCAATAAACTCGGCTACAGCCTGCCCTATCTCCTTAAATTGCAGTTCATCCTTAATATGCTCATCATAAATACCATGTACCAATGACGACTCCAAGGGGATGGGCATACCCGGATTAACGCGCCATGTTTTTACTTCTTCACTGCCATCTGGGTGTAGCTTAATAACAGATATTTCAACTATCCGGTCGGCACCTATATTGGTACCGGTAGTTTCCAGGTCGAAAAAAGCAAGAGGGCGTTTTAAATTTAGTTTCATTTTATAAAGATCAAAGTAGATACTGCAAAGGTCGCAAATGTCCTAAAAAGAATCAGCAGAATAAATTTTTTAATTTATTTAATATATCGGTTTTATATTTAATTTAATGCCACCCTAATTTATCACAATATTGCATGAAAAAAGCATTACTTATTGCATTAATAACTATTGGTATTCAGCAACTTGCAAGCGCACAGGATTTTAAAGAAGGCTTAGTGCAGGAAGAGGTAAGTATGCAAAAATACGACAAAGACCCCGAAGCCCATGCAGTTTATCTGAACGAGTTTGGCAATTCAAGGATAGATATAACCAGTGATGACCGCATTAGATTGATCCATGACTACCACGCCAAAATAAAAATATTTGATAATAAAGGCTTGGCCAGCGGTACTATTGAAATACCTGTGCATAATAATGATGAAGTATCTGAAGAAGTTATGGACATCACAGGTACCACTTATTATACCGATGATAATGGCCTGGTACAAAAAATGGACCTCGACCCCAAAAAAGTATTTAAGGTAAAAGACTACAAATACGGCGGCACCATAAAATTTGCAATGCCCGCCCTCCGTAACGGCTGTGTTGTTGAGTTCAGGTACAAACTCATTACCCCTTTCTGGGACAGTTTTCGTCGTTGGGAATTTCAAGACAACATACCCAAAATACATTCACAATATGAGGTGCACATTCCCGGTTTCTGGACCTATAATGCAGCATTGAAAGGAGCTTTAAAACTATCCAAAACAAGTTCAGAGCTGGAGCGTGAATGCTTTACATCACACGGTTCAAAAAGCGACTGCTCACACATAATGTATGCGATGAATGATATACCCGCTTTTATTGAAGAGGATTATATGACCTCGCCAAAAAACTTTTTATCGGCCATTGATTTTGAGCTTGTTGAGTGGATTAACCCCTACTCATCTGTTAAAACCATAGTGAGTAAAGAGTGGAAAGATATTGACCGCCAGCTTAAAATTGATGAAAACTTTGGCTCACAGTTAAAGCGTAAAGACCTCATGAAAGAGCGTGTAGCATCTGTAATTGCCGGCAAAACCACCGATATGGACAAAGCTGAGGCCATTTACACCTATCTGCAAAAATGGTATAAATGGAACGATTATATTGGCATAACCAGCTCTGACGGTATTAAACGGGCAATGGATGCACATACTGGCAGCACCGGCGATATTAACCTTTCATTAATCACCGCGTTAAATGCTTCCGGTATCAATACAGAAGCGGTACTGCTCTCAACGCGTGAACATGGCAACATCAATACCCTGTACCCTGTGCTCAGCGATTTCAACTACGTTGTAGCCAAGGCCAATATTGATGGCAAATCATATTTTCTTGATGCTACTGACCCATTACTATCTTTCGGTTTGCTGCCGCTTAAATGCCTTAATGATAAAGGTCGGGTAATTAGCCTCGATAAACCATCGTACTGGGTTGAATTGAGCGGCTTGCAAAAAACAAACAACACCCGGGCGCTTGACCTAACCCTGCTTGATAACGGTAAAATAAAAGGCACTATAACCAATTATTATACTGGATATGAAGCCTACAAAAAACGCAAAGCCATTAAAAAATTCAACTCGGTTGATGAGTATATAGAAGACCTTGACGCTAAATTGCCTAAATTAAAGATCCTGAAATCGAATATCAGCAATCTGGATAGCCTTAACCTACCCCTGGGTGAGGTACTGGAGGTAGAAATTGATGCTTTTGAAAACATGAACAAAGCACAGTTGGTATTTAATCCGTTTTTTTTGAACAAAATAATCAATAACCCATTCAAACTGGCCGAACGTGATTACCCGGTTGACTGGGGCATGGCATCTGACGAACGGTTATTACTTACCATGCACCTGCCTTCGCAATACATCGTTGAAACACCTCCGCAGAATGTGGCTTTTGCCTTGCCAAATAACGGAGGCATGTTTGCCACCAGTTATGATAACCAGGGCGATACTTTCACGGTATCAAACATAACCCGTTTCAATAAGGGAATTTACAGCCCTAACGAGTATCCTTATCTTAAAGAGCTTTATAACAAAATCATTCTCACAGAAAAAGCCGATATGGTTTTCAAGAAAAAATAATGAAGGCGTTTTTACTATTATCTTTTCTGCTGTTTGGCAGCATTTATACCTACGCGCAGGAAAACTATGATGTATCTCTTATATCCAAAGAGCTGCTACCCTACGCAAGTGCTGTAATTCGTAATAACGAGGTGAGTGTTGAGGTAAAGGATCTTGATAACACAATTTTCCATATAAAAACTGCTGTTACTATTTTAAACAAAAATGGTAACGAAATAGCAGATATATTGGTTTGGCACAATAAAACCAGGGTAATAAAAAGTATTAAAGGAATCGTTTATAACCAGTTTGGGAAACCAACAGGCAAGTTTTCAGAAAGTGATTTTGAGGATGTAAACTCCCAAGACGGATTTTCTCTTTTCCAGGATCTGAAAATAAAACATTATAATCCACCGGTAACAGACTATCCTTATACAGTGGCTTATGAGTACGAAGTAAAATCAAAACAATCACTCAATTTTGGTGACTGGGAGCCTAACTCAACCACTGGCTTGGCTGTTGAAAAAAGCTCGTACACTTTTAGCTGTAAACCCGATTTTAATATCAGATACAAAGAAATTAATATGCCCTCTGGTGTTGTTAAAGGCACCAATAAAGACGGATATAAAACCTACACCTGGCAGGTGAGTAACTTAAAAGCTATCAGAAAAGAACCCTACAGCCCTAACGAGGATAAATATTTAAGCCGTGTTAAAATAGCTCCCGAAAAATTCAGCTATGAAGGCATAACCGGCTCATTCACCAACTGGAACGAAATGGGTAAATGGATATACGATAAGTTGCTTGCAAGCCGCCTGCAACTGCCCGGCACCACTGCCGATTATCTGAAACAGTTAACTCAGGGCATTACCGATCCTAAACTGAAGGCCCAAAAAATATACGAATATATGCAGGGTAAAACCCATTATATAAGCGTGCAGGTAGGTATTGGTGGTTATCAGCCGTTTTTAGCCACTGATGTTGACCAGCAAAACTACGGAGACTGTAAGGCCCTGGTAAACTATACACAGGCCTTGCTAAAAACTGTTAATATAGATTCGTACTACTGCATTGTGCAGGCTGGCAGCCTTAAAGCAAGCCCTTTAAATGATTTTGCCAGCATGAACCAGTTTGATCATGCTATTTTGTGCCTCCCCTTTAAAAATGATACTACGTTTTTAGAATGTACCAGTCAGAAAATGCCCTTTGGCTTTTTAAGTGATTTTACTGATGACCGCACTGTGCTGGCCTGCACCCCAACCGGTGGAAAACTGTTGCATACCCCTGTATATACCTCTCAAAACAATTTGCAGCAGCGTAAGGCCAATTTCGTTTTGGATGCCGAGGGTGAACTTACAGGCAGTATGCTTACTTCATTTAAAGGCACACAATATGACAATGTGCAATACATTATTGATGAAGCACCTAAAGATCAAATTAAAGCTATCCAAAAAGAATACCCTATAAACAATGTGGATATTGTTAAAGCTGAATTTAAACAAGATAAAAGCCAACAACCGGTAACTACAGAAAATATCGGACTTAAAGCCCGTGATTATGCATCGGCCAATGATGGTAAACTTTCTTTTATAGTAAATGCCACCAACAGAATTAGCAGTGTGCCACGCGAAGTACGCAATCGCCATCTTGACGTATATATAAACAGGGGCTATACAGATGAAGACGAGATCAGTTACACCTTACCCGCAGGATATAAACTTGATATGCACCCGTCAAATGTATTGATCAATAAACCTTTCGGAAAGTTTTCGGCCACCATTACTGTAAAAGACAATCAACTGATATACAGGCGAAAAATGCAGGTTTTTGATGGCACTTACAGCAAAGATACTTACCAGGATCTCATTGATTTTTACCAGGCAGTTGTGGAAAGCGACGATAACAACGTTACCCTCGTTAAAGGTAACTGAAGATAACGATGCCCAATATAATGCCCACGATCATAATAAGGTAAAGCAAAATCTCATTACCGGCAAAACGCTTGTATTTAGTCCAGAATGAATATTCTTCCTTTTGATCGGCCATAATGCTGCAAAACTATTGAAATTTTTGTTAATCACCTGCCTTAACTTGTCAGTTCATTTTTAAAGCCCCTCCATTGTAATATAAATTTGCTTATTATATACTGTTGCAACACTTAATATTTCAGTTTTAATAAGTCACAATTTCACAGTAATTATTTTCAAAAATATTCAGGGTTAAAAAGCAAAAATTGCAATCGCAAGTACGCATTTATTACTTATGTAATATAATATTTACAATTCAGGTTTTAAAAGTGTGTAATAATCAAATTTTCGTTTTATGAATCAATATTTACAGAAACGCTTTTTTCTTCATCATACTACACACTTTTTCTCACCGGGTAACAATATTAAAAAATCTAATATTAAGTTGATAAATATTATTCAACTTTAAAGTACCAATTATTTACCTAAGTAACCCCAACATGCTTAAATTTATCCAAACCTATTTAGATCATAGAGGGCCATTCCCTGCAAGAATACGGGATCGGCACAAACAATTTTGGCAAGATCCAAATGCCGAAACAGTCAGAAACACATTGATGGATGCTGAAGATGGTATCGAAAAATGGAAAGATGTTGTTAACTGGCAACGTAAATTAAGTAACAAATATAATTCGCGGGAATTTGCCGGAAAACATGGCTGTAAAGTTGCCGCATTAATATGGAAAGGCAGAGATATTGATAACATCGATTTTAAAAACCTACCTGAAAACTACGTTATCCGGCCTACTATCGGCCATTCGGCCAATCTTGTTTTTTTAATGAAAAAGAATTACAACCTTTTTGATAAAAAAACATACACAACCACTCAAATAAAAGATACCCTGAAAGCCGCTGTTGCATTAAATGAAAAGCTCGAATTTTTGGTTGAAGAGTTTTTGAAAAACGAGCAGGGCCAGAATGAAATTCTGAAAGATTATAAAGTGTATAGCTTTAACGGAGAAATTGCCTGTATATGGGTAATTAACAGGTTAAGCCCTAAATCTGGCAATGGTTCTTTTTATGACGAAAACTGGCAGCCATTAAAAATGGTAAATACCATTTATCCCAATGGCGAGCCTGAACAACCTCCTAAGTGCCTGCAAGATATTGTAAAACAAGCAAAGATACTTAGCAAAGCTTATGAGATATTTGTTAGGATTGACTTTTATGCCACCAATAAAGGATGTGTATTTGGTGAATTTACACCCACACCCGGAATGGGCGGCCACACCACCAGGTACGGCCAAAAACTACTGATATCGCATTGGGATAAGTATTGCACCGGACAAATTTAATTCTCCAATATCACAGAAGGTTTACAAACAATTAATTCACTTGTGTATGGGACTGAATATCAACAGAGCCGGCCCGTGAAAAGTATTTATATATAGAAGGGTCGCGCAGGCGCACAATCATCACTCCTTTTCGGGAGCTGGCATGCACAACGTAGCCATTTTGCAAATAAACACCTACGTGGCTAAACTGCTTACCATCAAAGTCAAAGAAAACGAGGTCGCCTTCTTTTAGCTCTTCTTCATATTTACGTTTAATAACGGTAATCTGCTTGCTGGTCATGCGCGGTATGGTAATGCCGTATACCTCTTGCTCCAGTAAAAATACCAGGCCCGAACAATCAACACCATCTTTATCTAACCCCCCAAATTTGTATGGAGTACCCATCCACTGATCAATAAAGGTATATAAGCGGCCATTCTCAATGTCTCCCTTATCAATCCCCATAATTTGCGAATACTTTTCGGCTATGCTTGTCTGCGGTTTTACAATTTCACCGGGTTGCCCCTTCATGGCGGCCTTACGCGAGTGACATGAGGTTAATATCAAAGGCACAAAAAACACTGCAAACAGGTAAAACAGGTTGTGATGTTTAGTCATGCAGTAAAATTATATTTAAACAGTTTTATTTAATAAATATGTTTTTTAACATATTAACATATAGCCATATATACCAGCGTGCAATATCGATATAAAAATGTTTATTGAAATATGCTGCCTTTGGGCTGAGTGTTCAGATACATATTAAACCAGTCAATATAGCGTTGGGCCCTGTCAACCTGATAGCTCGGGATGCTTATCATATGATACTGTCCCGGGTAAAGCACCATTTGAGTCGCTACCCCCAAAGATTTAAGCGCCTGGTACATTTGCTCGCTACCACCGGTAGGTACATTAAAATCTTTTAAACCCGACATAAACAGGGTTGGCGTCTTGATCTTATCAGCATGAAAAAATGGATAGGAAAGTTTAATGTACTTGTCGGCGTTTTTCCACGGAAAACCCAATTCATTATCATATTGTACCACCCATTGATCACTGCCATAAATAGACAATTGCAGGGAGCTTCCCGCACCACTGGCCGCGGCTTTAAAGCGGGCGTCTGATGCTATGGTATAATTGGTAAGTATGCCCCCGTAACTCCAGCCCCCAATACCCAACCGCTGCGGATCGGCCACGCCAGTTTTCACCAGTTCATCAACCGCGCCAAGCAGGTCTTTTACCTCTTTATTACCCCAGTCGGCATAAATGGCTTTGGTATACTCCAAACCACGGCCTGTGCTGCCACGATAATTAACAGCAGCCACTGCAAAACCAGCACTGGCCAATACCTGCCTTATGGCATCAAACTCAAATTCATCCTGATCAGTTGGGCCACCGTGAATGTATAGTATAAAAGGCAGCTTTTTTGTAACCAAACTATCGGGTGTGTATAATAGCCCAGACACCAGCGTTCCGTCACTACTGAACGACTGAAAGCCTTTTACATAGGCCAGTTTAACCTTACTCAACCATTTATCCTGATGAAAGGTGAGCCGTCGTATTTTACCATTTTCAATAGCTACCAGTTCATGAGGCATGTATGGATTGGTCATTTTAGCAATCCAGTTACCTGCCAATTGCCCAATCAGGTTATCAAAACTACACTGAACACCTTTATTAATTACTGTTGATTTATGTAGCAGCAAATTGTACTGAGCTATGTATCTGATACGGTCGCTACTTACCAGGTAACCAATATTTTTACTGTCTTTACTCCACGCAAGGTTGCTTACAGGCCTATCAAGTTGGGCGGTGAGCACTTTATTGTTTTTACCGTCGGTATCCATGAGGCATAGTAAATCGTGCTGGTAAATAAAGTAATCGGCGTCGCTGGTTGAGCGTAAGTAGGCAATGTGTTTACCGTCAGGGCTCCATTGTGGTTTAATATCGTGACCGGTAAAAGTGGTTAACTGTTTAATTTCTGCACCGTTTTTAGCCTCCACGGTAAATATATCCGAATTTTCGTTCCGGTCAGGGTCATCGGTATGGTTGCTTACAAAGGCAATGGATTTGCTATCAGGGCTCCATACCGGCGAATTATCATCCATATCACCTTTAGTTAAGGTATCCAGCTTTTTAGAAGCTAAATCATACACATACAGGTGCGAACGCAAGTGCTGCAGATAGCCATCCACATCCTGTTTAAAATGATAACGATCAATTTTTATAGGTGGGTTTGCTTTTGCCTCCTGCTTGCCATCGTTTTCTTCGTCCTTGATGATCAGAGCCAACCGCCTACTATCCGGCGACCATGCGTAATCGCTCACTTCGCCCTTAATATCAGTTAATTTTCTTCCCTCGCCTCCCCTTCGGTCCATCAGCCATACCTGGCCACCGGCTTTTGAATCGCGTGAAGAAATATAAGATAGATACTTACCATCAGGCGTCCATTTGGGTGATGAAACAGGCTCGGTTCCTTGTGTAAGTTCTATAGATTGTTTGCCGTCATAACTTTGCATCCACAAATGCGATACCCGGTTATCCCGTGCCGAATCGGGCTCAGACAAGGTATAAGCGATCCACTTACCATCGGGTGATAATTGTGGGTCATCAAGTGTTGGGATATGATAAAAATCGTTTGGCTTAAACGGCTTTTTAACCGTTTGGGCGCTTGCTGCGCCGTAAACACAAACCATAATAAATAACAAAATACTTTTATTCATAATATGAGCTATCCGCTAATCAAAGTACGTGAATTGCTAATCAAAAAGGTCTTTTTATGGGGCTGGTTGGTTTAAATATTTATTATACCAATCTACATAACGCTGCAGGCGGTCAACCTGGTAACTGGGTTTGGTAATGCCGTGAAACTGGCCGGGGTATAGTATCAACTCAGTTGGTATCTCCTGCGATCTAAGCGCCTGGTACATCTGCTCGCTCCCTATGGTAGGCACATTAAAATCCTTTAGTCCCGACATGAATAGCACCGGCGTTTTTATCCTGTCGGCATGAAGAAACGGATACGATAGCTGCAACCATTTATCGGCACTTTTCCAGGGAAAACCAATTTCGTTTTCATATTGCAGCACATACTGATCGCTGCCATAAACCGATAGCTGCAAACCGCTGCCTGCACCGCTTGCCGCGGCTTTAAAGCGGGTATCCGACGCTATGGTATAATCGGTAAGTATGCCGCCATAACTCCAGCCGCCAATACCCAAACGATTAGGATCGGCAATGCCCATTTTTTCCAGGTAGTCAACCGCACCAAGCAGGTCTTTAACTTCTTTATTGCCCCAATCGGCATAAATGGCTTTACAGTAATCAAGCCCGCGGCCATTGCTGCCCCGGTAGTTTACCCCTGCTACAGCGTAACCCGCACCTGCAAGTATTTGCCGGGTGGCATCAAAGGCATATTCGTCCTGCCCAACAGGACCTCCATGAATAAATAGTATTAGCGGCCATTTTTTACCGGGAATACTATCCGGAATAAATAGTATACCCGAAACATTGGTACCATCGGCACTTTTAGACTGAAACCCTGACACCTTTGCCAGCTTTGTTGTATTTAGCCAATCCTGGTTGTGGAAAGTAAGCTGACGCAACTTATCGCCCTCCATTGCAAACAGTTCGGTTGGCGTATAAGGATCGCTCCTGGCAACAACCCAATTACCTGATGAATTGGTATTTATATCAGTTATGCTGTAAACACCTTTGCTTACAGTTGATATTTTTCCGTTGTTGACATTCACATTGGCCACATAGCGCTGCCGGTCATCAACTACTAAAAAAGCCAGGTTCTTGTTGTCTTTTGACCAGAATTGAGCAACAACCGGCCTATCCAGCTGCGGGGTTAACACCCTGCTGTTTGAGCCAACCGCATCCATAATACATAACAGGTTCTGATCATACATCATATAATCTGCATCGCTTGTGCTGCGCAGATAGGATATGTACCTGCCATCAGGGCTCCATTGAGGGTTGCTGTCGCGGCCTTTCCAGGTAGTTAACTGCAGCATGGCCGCATTGGGCCTGGCATCAATGGTAAAAATATCTTTATTCTGATTTTTATCCGGCTCAACAGTCCGGTTGCTTACAAAAGCGATTGTCTTGCTATCTGGCGACCATACCGGCGAGTTTTCGTCTTTTTCACCGCTGGTAAGCGTGTCAAGCTTTTTAGTATCTACATCGAGCAGATACAAATGGTCGTGCAGTTGCTGGAGGTAGCCCTCTATATCCTGTTTAAAATGATAGCGGTCAATTACTATAGGTTTAGGAGTTCCGGGAGCTGGCTTGCCTTTATTTTCAGGGTCGCCTATTACCAAAACAATCTTTTTGCTGTCCGGCGACCATGCATACTCGGTTAAACTACCCTTAACACTGGTAACTTTAGCGCCCTCCCCCCCACGGCGGTCAATCAGCCAAAGCTGTGAACCATCCTTTGAATCGCGCGAAGAAAGAAAGGCCAGGTATTTACCATCAGGGCTCCATCGTGGTGTGGATGCCGCCTCTTCACCGTGTGTAAGCTCAATTAATTCCTTACCATCCCAACTTTGCATCCATAAATGCGATACGCGTTTATCCTTAGCGGTATCAACTGTTGATACGCTGTAGGCAACCCATTTGCCATCGGGCGAAAGCTGCGGATCGCTTACTGCAGGTATTCGGTAAAATCAACCGGTTTTATGGGCTTTTGATCTTGCTGGGCAACGGCATAAAAGGCTATAGACAGGGCTATTACAGATAGTATGGCTCTTTTCATGAAGTATAGCATATAGGCATGTAATTTAGTAATTATGCCTAATACTTTTACTAATAGTATGAACCTGGATTTTGTCTGAACCACGATTTTTAGGATTAAAAGATTACCCTGGTACAAACTGAAGTTAAATCTCTAAATGCTGTAATCTGTTTAATCCAGGTTCAGACAAAATTCATGCGGAGAAATCCTAATTTATATCACCCCTGCCTTTTCCAGTTCGGCCTGCATTTGTTTTTGAATGCTTTGTGCTTCGGCACGGGCGGCATCGGCAAAATCCTCGCCATTGCCGGCGTATATAATAGAGCGTGAAGCGTTTACAATAAGGCCGCAATCTTTGGTGATACCATAACGGCACACTTCTTCCAAACTACCACCCTGCGCGCCAACTCCAGGAACCAGTAAAAAGTTATCGGGCGCGTATTTACGGATGTTGGTAAATTCGGTGCTTTTGGTAGCTCCTACTACATACATAATTCTATCTGCACCAGCCCAGGTATTGGCTTTTTGTATCACGGTTTCATATAGGTAACCATCGCCGGTTTGCAGGTATTGAAAATCCTTGCTGCCTATCGATGAGGTTAAGGCCAGCAAAATGATCCATTTACCTTCATAAGCCAGGTACGGTGTTACGCTGTCATTACCCATGTACGGGGTAATGGTAATGGCGTCAAAGCTCATTCCTGAAGCATTTTCATCAAAAAAAGCTTTGGCATATTTATCAGAGGTATTGCCTATATCGCCTCTTTTAGCGTCTATTATATTTAAGGTATCTTTAGGAAGGTACTTCCAGGTATCAATTAAGCTTTGCAGTCCCTTTATGCCGCGGGCCTCATAAAATGCGGCATTAGGTTTATAGGATACGCACAGGTCTTTAGTGGCATCAATGATCCTTTTATTAAATTCAAATATAGGATCAGGGTATGATTTTAAAAATTCGGGTATTTTATCAATATCTGTATCCAAACCAACACATAAAAACGACTTTTTCTGTTTGATCTGTTCAATAAGCTGTGCACGTGAAATCATTAATGCTAAATATTTTAAATGTCAAAAAAACTAAAAATTTAGCTTAATCGGGGTGTTTTGGCAGATATTTATTTAATAAATTTGAAATTAAAAATTATTTGATTACAATTGCAACGTTTTCCTTTGAATTTTTCTTGCACTAAAGAAACAATTTAAAACCCCACGTTATTTATTACATAATATTTACCTGGATTTGGATGTTTATTTAAACAAAGTTTCAAGATCAATTTCTTTAAAATAATACTCCATGTGTAACCACATAAATGCTTAAAAGTTGCATGGAGGCTTTATTACCGTCAGAAAACGAATTACAACATTAAAAATCCCATTGAACTATAATTCATATCATGTCTGATAAAATAGAATTGAACGACAAACTCGTTTCTGAGTTGCGCGAGATTGCAAAAAATTTAGGTATTGCCGAGGCCGACGAACTCAGAAAGCCACAGCTAATTACCCGTATAGTTGAACAACAACAGCTTATTGAGGCTGCCCGTGCCCAGCAAAACATTGTTGAATCAAACTACACCCCCACTACTGATCAGGCAGCCGAGCCTGCCGACAAAACACGTAAAAGAACCCGTGTTTTAAAACCCAAAAACCAACCGCGTGTTGAAGTACCTTTAGATGACACCAACCTGTTTGATATGCAGGATGAAGATGCTCCGGCCGAAGACGCAGATACAGAAAGCGAAATACCTGCTCCAGTAGCAGAAACAGAAGCCCCGGCCGTACAACAAGGCGAAACAGCCCCCCGTGCAGATGAACCGGTAGCCGCAGAAGCCGCCCGTCCTCAAAAATTTGACAGACGCGCCAACGGCCAAAATCCAAATCAGCAAAAAAACCAGGAACCTGCCATCAATCTCGATTTTGATAACGTAATTGTAAATGAAGGCGTACTGGAAATTATGCCAGACGGTTATGGCTTTTTACGTTCATCAGACTACAACTACCTTACTTCTCCCGACGATATTTACGTTTCACAATCGCAGATAAAATTATTCGGTTTAAAAACCGGCGATACTGTGCGTGGCAGCATACGTCCGCCAAAAGAAGGTGAAAAATATTTCCCACTGGTACGTGTAGAGGCCATTAACGGCCGTATACCTGCCGAAGTGCGTGACCGTGTTCCTTTTGATCACTTAACACCACTTTTCCCGTCAGAAAAACTAAGCTTGTTTACAGATGCAGGCAACTACTCAACCCGCATCATGGACCTGTTTTCGCCAATTGGTAAAGGTCAGCGTGGTTTAATTGTAGCCCAGCCAAAAACAGGTAAAACCATGTTATTAAAGGATGTGGCCAACGCCATAGCCAAAAATCACCCAGAGGTTTACCTGATCATATTATTAATTGACGAACGCCCTGAAGAGGTAACAGATATGGCCCGTAGCGTACGTGCCGAAGTAGTATCATCAACCTTTGATGAACCTGCAGAGCGTCACGTAAAAATTGCCAATATTGTTTTGGAAAAAGCCAAACGTATGGTGGAGTGCGGTCATGATGTGGTGATCTTGTTAGATTCTATTACCCGCCTTGCACGTGCTTATAACACAGTTGCACCTGCTTCAGGTAAAATATTATCTGGTGGTGTTGATGCTAACGCACTGCACAAACCAAAACGCTTTTTTGGTGCCGCCCGTAACATTGAAGATGGCGGCTCATTAACCATTATAGCTACAGCATTAACCGAAACCGGTTCAAAAATGGATGAGGTTATTTTTGAAGAGTTTAAAGGTACCGGTAACATGGAGTTACAGTTGGATCGTAAACTTTCAAACAAACGTATATTCCCTGCTATTGATATTACTGCGTCAAGCACACGCCGCGACGATCTGTTGCTTGACCGCGATACGCTGCAACGCATCTGGATTTTACGCAATCACTTAGCTGATATGAATTCACAGGAATCAATGGAGTTTTTACAGGCCCAGATAAAAGGCACAAAAACCAACGAAGAATTTCTGATTTCAATGAATTCGTAATATTTTAGCATTAATGAAGTTATAGATAAAGTGAGTATGGAGTAGTTAGTATCAAGTATCATGACAGTTTCGCAAGCGGCGATAACGAATTATAAAAATCTTGATACCTGATACTAACTACTTGATACTTGATTATCCTTAAGTAAATTATTATCTGTAACTTCATAAATACTTAATAAAATCCTGATAACTTCATGGCCTGATGAAGAAGCGCGTTAAGAAACATTTGCCCAATGCCATTACCTGTGCCAACCTGTTTAGCGGCTGTATAGGGATAGTATTTGCTTTTCAGGATAACCTGCTGGTAGCTTCGTATGCCATTTTTTTGGCCGCCATCTTTGACTTTTTCGACGGCTTTGCTTCCCGCGTACTCAACTCCTACTCATTTATAGGTAAAGATCTGGATTCGCTTGCCGATATGGTAAGTTTTGGCTTTTTGCCATCGGCAATATTATATGAGTTATTTTTAAAGGCCCCGCAATTAGGTGAGATAAGCCAGTACTTATGCTATATCGCTTTCCTGATCACGGTATTTTCGGCCCTGCGCCTGGCCAAATTCAATAATGATACCCGCCAGTCTGATAGTTTTATCGGGCTTCCTACTCCGGCCAATGCTATATTCATTGCATCGTTACCGCTTATTATTGAGCAGTACGACGCTTTAGGACATTACATCTTAAACACCTATGTATTAACTGGTTTAATAATAGTAATGTGCATTTTACTGGTATCTGAATTACCCCTTATGTCGCTTAAATTCAAAAACCGCGACTTTAATAAAAACATTTTCCGCTATTTACTGCTCTTGTTTTCGGCAATACTGATTCTATTTTTTAAATTTGTGGCAGTTCCGGTGGTTATATTTATATATATCACCTTATCTCTAATTCAAACAAAAATCACAAATGACAAAGTTCCAGGCTGAAATTGACGTAATGCCCAAAAAAGAAATACTTGACCCTCAAGGAAAAGCAGTAACCGGAAGCATGAAAAATCTTGGTTTAGCCGAAATACAGAATGTACGTATAGGTAAACACATTACCCTTGAAATTGAAGCCGATAGCGCTGAAACAGCACATGCAAAAGTAGAGCAAGCTTGTAAAAATTTGTTAGCCAACCTGATTATGGAAAGCTACACATTTACTTTACAGGAAGTAGCATAAAGCTCAAAGCCGAAGGCCAAAAGCTTAAAGGGTTGACAATAAAAAATAAAACTTACTATATAGTAGTTATAAACAAAATTAGCTGCAACCAATCGGATTGCAGCTAATTTATTTAGTGGCTTTAGCTTTAAGCTTTCCGCCTTGTGCTTTCAGCTCTTTTAAAGCTCCGCTTCCTTTTCTTCTTTTATTTTTTGGAGGGTAATGAGGTTGGCGTTCACCATCGTTTTAACCCTGTTGAATTTTTCAAATACTCCTGCAGTATCCTGTGCACCTGCCTTACATTCAAGCTCAACCTCCTGTATGGTGGCCTGGCTTATGGGCATACCAAAAAAACCCAGATTAGGTTTTAATTTATGTGCTGCCTGCGAGGCATCCTGCCAATTGCTGTTAGCCAATGCCGTATCAATTGCATCCAATAACTGAGGTGTTTGCTGCAGAAACATATCAATTGATTCTACAATAAACTCATTACTGCCATCGGCAATTTCATATAAAAAAGAAAGATCAAGATCCTGATCGGGCGAAATATCGGCCATAAGTATATATTATAATGTATAAAATTATACTTTTTTTACTATCAAGCTATCGCTAAGCTCATTTTTTAGCTGTAAAATATTTTTATTCAACACAGGATGAATAAAAGCAGGGGCAATTTCGGCCAAAGGCTCGAGGGTAAACCTGCGTTTATGCAGTTCGGGATGCGGCACCTTTAAATCAGGTTCATTAATAATGGCATCACCGTAAAACAAAATATCTATATCGATAATCCGCGATCCCCATTTTACTTCCCGCTTGCGGCCCAGCAAATTTTCAATAGCTAATATTTTCCGGAGCACATCACGTGCAGGAAGCATGGTTTGTAACTCCAGCACCTGGTTTAAATAATCTGGTTCATCGGTTTTCCCCCATGACTGCGTTTCATATACAGACGATGCATGTATAAGCGGAGCAATTTCGGCCTCAATTTGTTCAACTGCCTGTTTCAGAAACTCCTTTCTGTTGCCCAGGTTACTGCCTAAGAGTAAAAAAATGTTATTCATGTTGTAACAAATATTATAGAACGGGCTCTTAACATTATCGGTATTGAATTACTAAGTTTGCATAGTTAAAAAGATTTATAACATTAATGAAACAATTCTTCAAATTCGTTCTGGCCTCGGTTGTTGGTATCATTATATCAGCTTTTATAATCGTGATCATTGTAGCCGGTATAATTGGTGGCTTAATTTCTTCAGCAGGCAGCGAAAAAACTGTGGATGTTGAACCAAACTCAGTATTGCGTATGGCATTTACCACTCCAATAACCGAACGTACGCCTAACAACCCACTCGCAGGAATAGATTTTTTAGGATTAAACAAGGATAAATCAACTGGATTGAATGATATACTGGCCAATATTCGCAAGGCTAAAACAGATGCAAACATCAAAGGTATATTTCTGGACGAAAGCTACATGACATCGGGCCAGGCCACTACCGAAGAAATACGCAATGCCCTGGTTGATTTTAAAAAATCGGGCAAATTTGTTATAGCTTATGCTGAAATATATACCCAGGGTTTTTACTACCTCGCATCCGTTGCCGATAAGGTGTACATTAACCCTAAAGGGATGTTTGAGTTTCACGGCTTTAGCTCGCAAATTACCTTTTTAAAAGGTGCGCTTGACAAACTGGGCATTGAAGCCCAAATAATAAAGGTTGGCACCTACAAAAGTGCTGTTGAACCTTTGATACTAACCAAAATGAGCGATGCCAACCGCCTGCAGGTTACCTCCTACCTTGGTTCACTATATGACCATTTTTTGACCGGCATCAGCAAAAGCCGCGGCATTAATAAAGACACCTTATATAATTATGCCGATCAGATGCGTGTTCAATTCCCCGAAGACGCCTTGAAATTGAAACTGGTTGACGGCCTGAAATATAAAGACGAAATACTGGACGAATTGAAAAAACGTACGGATACCGAGTTGAAAAAAGATCTGCACAGCGTAGAACTTGGCGATTACACCAGCAGCACTCCCGATAAGGATAACAGCGACGATAATTCATCATCAAAAAACCGCATCGCTGTTGTTTATGCCTCAGGCGAAATTTCTGGCGGTGAAGGCGACGACAATAATATTGGCTCAGAAAGAATATCAAAAGCCCTGCGCAAAGTACGTTTAGATGATAAAGTGAAAGCCGTGGTACTGCGTGTAAACTCACCGGGCGGCAGTTCATTGGCTTCGGATGTGATTTGGCGCGAGGTGATGCTTACTAAAAAAGTAAAACCTATAATTGTATCTATGGGCGATGTGGCTGCATCGGGTGGTTATTATATATCATGCGCGGCCGATTCTATCATAGCCGAGCCTAATACCATTACCGGCTCTATAGGTATTTTTGCCATATTGCCCAACCTGCAAAAGCTGTTTAATGATAAATTAGGGGTTAGCTTTGATGGTGTAAAAACCGGAAAATATGCCGATTTGGGCGATGTTAGTCGCCCGTTAACACCGGAAGAAAGGCTTATACTACAAAACAGCGTGAACCATGGCTATGATGATTTTACCAAA
>Ga0247742_10000439_pt1 | contig 34173 bp, 29 predicted proteins | sample UWRJL208509C2_FD_180944 | JGI IMG/M metagenome (GOLD analysis project Ga0247742, IMG submission 180944) | Plant litter microbial communities from Arlington Agricultural Research Station in Wisconsin, United States - UWRJ-L208-509C-2 | ecosystem: Environmental > Terrestrial > Plant litter >...
CCAAGCATGTTGATCGCGCCGTGCACGCTGGTCTTGGTGGTCTGAACCGGGTCGTGCTGATAGTGCACCGGCGAGGCCGGGCATGCCAGGTTGAAGATGCGGTCCACTTCCACGTAAAGCGGGAAGGTGACGTCGTGGCGCATCAGTTCGAAGCGCGGGTGCCTGAGCAGACCTTCCACATTGGCCTTGCTGCCGGTATAGAAATTATCGACGCACAGCACATCGTGGCCGGCCGCGATGAGGCGGTCGCACAGATGGGACCCAAGGAAGCCGGCTCCGCCGGTTACCAGCACACGTTGTTGATTTTCTGACATTTCCGTTCCTCAGGTTCCGTGGGCCAGCATGGCGGCATCGTTGCCGCGCCTCAGCCGGTGGCGATCCCGTAATTGTATGCGAACACTCGCTGATTCGCCGGGGCCTGGGTCGGCTTGCTGCTTTTCCGGCCTGGCCGGCGGAAGTTTCCGCTAGAATTTCAGCGCGTTCCGGGAAAGGCCCATGACTGACGTCGCCACCGTTCACCTCACGGCGAACGTGCAAGCGAGGCCATCGGCTCGAACATTGACTGCCAACAGACCGCGCGGGGCCGCCCCATGAAAAACGTCTTCGGAATTCATCCAACCGCCATCATCGGCGACCAGGTAACGATCGGTAGCAACGTCACGATTGGCGCGAATACCATCGTTTATGACAACGTCGTATTGGGCGACAACACCTTGGTCGGTGCCCAGTGCATCCTGGGTGAGCCTGGCGCCGGTATCTATTCCGATGCCAGCTCATACAACAACCCGCCCCTGGTCATCGGCGAAGGGGCCTTGATCCGCTCGGGGACGATTATCTATGCCGGATCGGAACTCGGGGCGAAGTTTGAATGCGGACACCGCGTGACGATCCGTGAAAAATCCAGGATCGGCCATCACGTTCGTATCGGAACCCTTTCAGACATACAGGGCCACTGCGAGATCGGCAATTACGTTCGCTTCCACAGCAACGTGCACGTCGGCCACCAGAGCATCGTCAGGGACTATGTATGGATCTTTCCGTATGTCGTCCTGACCAACGACCCGCACCCGCCCTCCGAGACACTCCGTGGCGTCACCGTGGAAGAGTTCGCTGTCATCGCCACGATGTCGGTGATCCTCCCAGGGGTGACGGTGGGGCGCGACTCGCTCGTGGGTGCTTCGTCGATGGTCCGCAAGGATGTCGAACCCGAAACCGTCGTCGCCGGCAATCCAGCGAAAGCCGTTGCGTCGATCCACGACGTGAAATCGAAAGCCGATGGTTCCAAGGTATATCCGTGGCGCGAGACGTTCGATCGCGGCATGCCGTGGCAGGATATCGGGTATGAGTCCTGGCTCGCAGGTCAGAGGGCGTAATCAACCCTCAGGTGGCATCTGTTCCTGTCGCGTCGAAAATCGCGATCGGCTCAAGTACCGAGGGAACTGTCAGCCATCGCGCATCACCACCCCATCGCGCAAGCGTATCGAAGAAGAACTTCGTTGCGTTGACAAACGGAGGGTGCGTGCCGGATGTTCCACTCAACTCGATGAGTTCGGCGGCATAGGCGTCAGCGCGAAACGTCCGCTCGGCCCACTCGCGGGCGCGAACGCCAAGGCTCTCGCGACCGACGGGATCGCCGGCGAGCTGTTCGAGTGCCCTTCGAATGGATGCGATTTCGTTCGTGCCTTCCACCCGCACGGCGCATCCGTCCTCGATTTCTGCATAGAAGCCGCCATCGCTGACAAGGATTGCCTTGCCATAAAGCATGGACTCGATCGCTGACGCAGAAGCTGCCTCCAGCGAGGGCATGCGAAGACAGCTGACGACATTGGCCCAGGCGAATGCTTGTTCAAGGGCGGCATCGTCCACCTCACCCGAAGCAACGAAATCGACACCCAGCCCGGTTGCCAGCGCGGACAGATCCATAAAGGCGGCAGTATCGATATGGCCTACATGACGATACACCGCGTTAGCGCGAAGCCAGGGAGCCCCGCCGATCGCTCGAATCACACTATCCATGCGCTTGTTTGGGTTTGCATGGCCAATGGTGAGTACACGGACCTGGCCCGGCACCCCGGCCTCTTCCGTGACGACATGTCCACGAGTGAGGGTCTCGTAAGGCAGAGGTACGACGCGCACCGGCCCTGGGCAAGAGTTCAGTACCCTCTGGATTCCCCAGCTGCTGTGCGTGACCACGGCCGATGCCATCGCGCACACCCACTCCGTGCACGGCATTGTGGCTGCGGTCTCGGCGATAAAGGATGTCCGGCATGCCGCTTTGGAAAAGCGAAGGTCCGCGTCCTTTCCGTACAACGAGCGAAGGATGTGGGCAGCTTCGTTGTTGCCTGACCCTTCACGTGAATGCGCCCACCCGTGAAAAAGGTGCCCAAGGTAGAAATCATGCAAGCAGACGACACCGGGACACCGTCCGAGCCAGGCAATGGCGCCTTTGTGAAATGCGAAGTTGTCGCCAACGTGGTAGACGACCAAGTCTGCCGTCGCGATCGCTTCGCCGACGGCGGTGTCATCGGTCCAGGAAAACACCGGCACGTCGAACGGATGCGAAGATTTGGGGAGGAAGCTCTCAGCCTCACAACGGACCACGATCACTTCGACGCCTTTCGCCGTCAGCTCCCGCACCACGATGCTCGCCATCCGACCGATGGCCGACGTACGCAGGCCGGGCGTAAACATGACCAGTTTCATCGGAGAAGCGCCTCAATGGTGGTGGGCCAGTCGATTCCAAGCCCCTGCCAGAGTTCCCGGGCGGCGCGACCATAATCGTCGCCTTTCCGCGCTCCAACCATAGCGGCGTCGATGACACCGGCCAGGGCGCCGGGATCGGGAGCTACCACCCAACCGGTGGATTGATGTCGCGCGAGGCCAAGGATGCCGCCGCTGTCTGTCGTCGAAATTATGGGCTTGCCCGCCGTGGCCGCTTCCATGGCGACGTAGCCCAGTGAGTCTTCATCGAACGGGAGATACGCGACGGCGTTGGAGCGATTGAGGTAGTCCGCATACTCCGCGCGCGCGAGAAACCGGAGGTCGAGACGGACCCGATCGGTGAGGCCATGACGTTCGACCAGTTCTTGCAGACGCACGGCATCTTCGGGCGTGTCGGGCGGACCAGCCACGACGAGCCGCGAGCCTGGTCCGGCATGGACCATGGCTTCGACGAGGAGATGCTGGCGTTTCATGCCGTTAACGCGGCCACCAGCGAAGACGTAGCCTTCGCCCTGCCCTCCGGGAAACCGTTCAGGGTCGTTCAGTGGCGGAGGCAGGACCGTCGCGTCGAAGCCGTTGTACTTGAGCAGGCGCTGCCTTGTCACCTCGGAATTGGTGAAAATGGCCCGGCTTTCAGCGAAAGCCTCGTTATCGGCCCCACGAATGACGGTGCGTAGTGCATCGCCGTCCTCACCCGATGGAAGATTGGTGTGGCCGGCATCGAAGAGGTCGTACGCCTGGCGGTACTGGTGAAGGAGCCAGAGCACTTTGTTCGGGTGGCGGATGAGGTAGGCCGGAAACTTGAGGGCAATGACCTTGTCGACATTCCACAGTTCCATCGCCCTGACGTACAGCATCTGCGCTGGAATGCCTGTCGACGGTTCCCACTGGAACGGCAACCGGAGAATTTCCGATTCGTGCCCCGCGGCCACGAGGTTGCGCTGAAGATGAACCGCCAGCTCCTCCGCGCCGCCCCAGACGAAGGGCGCCATGTTGTTGACGACGAGGACCTTCATGCGAGCAACCTGCGAAGCACGTGGGACCACGAAATATTGAGTTCATCGAGGCGTTCGCGCGCACGCTCACCCATGCGTCGGGCGAGTGTGGCGTCGTCGTACAGGCGGTCCAGTGCAGCGGCGATCGCCTCGGGTTCCGGCTCGACGACGAAACCATTGTCGCCATCCGTTACCAACTCGAGTACACCGCCGGAATCCGTTGTCGTCAGCAGCGCCTTGCCAGCGTGGCTCGCCTCCACCGAGGGATATCCGTAGGAGTCTTCGTCGAGCGGAATGTAGGCGGCGCCAAGGCAGTCCGCCAGCAAGTCAATCTTCTCGTCTTCACTGATCCAGCGGTTCTCTATCGTGACCTTGTCACCCAACCCGTGCTCGGCAACGAGCCCCGTGAGCATCTCTGCGTAGCTGTCGTTGCTGGCGCGTCCACACACACGCAGGCGAACGCCCGAACGTGTGTGGCGCATCGCCTCTACCAACAGGTGCTGGCGCTTGTGGTGCTCCACGCGACAGACATAGACGATCTCGTCGTTGAAGCCGCGGCAATGGAACCGGCCGGAATCGAACACCGGCGGATACAACACCTCGCTATCGACCCCGTTGAAGGTCTTCAGACGGTCGGACACAACACGCGAGTTGGTAAAGACGTGCCTGGCCTCGAGGATCGCCTTAGTGTCGACCTCGTGCACCGCGTCGCGGAGGTCGCGATGGTAGGAATCGTCGGGAAAACCGCGATAGGGACTGTCCCACAGATCGTAAAAGGAGCGAATGTGATGAATGAACCAGAGGATCTTGTGTGGGTGCGAAATCAGGTGCGACTGCGGCCGAAAGCAGATCACGCGGTCGGCAATGGATAGGTCGATCCAGCGGAAAGCCGCCATCTGGCGCATCAGGCTGTCCGTCGAATCGACCTCCGGCAGGTAGATGCGCTCGACGTGGTGCCCCTCACGTTCGAGCATCTCCTGGAGCCACTCGACGATATTCCTCGCCCCTCCTTGGATGAAGGGGACGAAGGTGGAGCACAACGCGATACGCATGCTTAGCCCAACGCCTGCGTCAGGGCGCGCGCAACGCGTGCAACTTCCTCGCGCGTCAGATCCTGGTGCGTCGGCAGGTTGATGCCGCGCTGCGCCCACAGGTCAGCAACGGGATAAGACGTAGCCTCAAGGTAGGGCGGCATCACGTGCATCGGATAGAACACCGGTCGCGTCTCGACGCCCTCCTTGTCCATGGCTTGCATCACGGCATCCCGGCGATGCGCGTCACCATCACGAAGGAAGATGTTGTACATCCAGAATACCTGGCGGGCCCACGACGCCTGCGCCGGAAGGACGATGCGGTCGGCCAGTGGCGCGAGTGCCTCGTTGTACCAGGTGGCAAGACGATCGCGATCGGCGAGCGCGAGGTCAACGGTCTCCATTTGCGCAAGACCGATCGCCGCCTGGATGTTCGTCATCCGGTAGTTGTAGCCGATCACCGGGAACCAGTAGCGGCGCTTCGGGTCCATACCCTGGCCGCGGAACAGGCGCAGTTTTTCAGCGAGCGCATCATCGTTGGTCGTGACCATGCCGCCTTCGCCCGTGGTCACGATCTTATTGCCGAAGAAGCTGAAGGTTGCCATGTCGCCGATGGAACCGACGCGCTTGCCGTCACACTCCGCGCCGTGCGCTTCGGCTGCGTCTTCAAGCACCCAGAGGCCGTGCTTCTTCGCGATATCCATCACCGGGCCCATCTCGGTCGGATGCCCGTAGAGATGAACCGGAATGATGCCCCTGGTACGAGGCGTCAGCGCGCGCGCGATGTCCTTCGGGTCGATGTTCATGGTGCCTTCGACGACATCGACAAGGACCGGCGTGGCGCCGCAGTACCGTACGGCATTGGCCGTAGCGATATAGGTCACCGTGGGAATGATCACCTCATCGCCCGGCTGCAGGCCGAGGACGACCAGCGCGAGGTGCAGTGCAGTGGTCCCATTGTTCGTGGCGATGGCGTGGCGCACGCCGCAAAACTCGGCGAAAGTCTTCTCGAACTCGCCGATGTACTTGCCGTTCGAGGAGATCCAGTTCGTATCGAGACAATCGAGGACATACTTGCGCTCGTTGCCGGAAAGTTTGGGTTGTGCCACGGAAATACGATTCATACGGTCCTCGTCACGCATTCTGCTGTTTGATGACACGTGCCGGAATCCCGACCGCCGTGACACCCTGCCCGATATCGGAAATAACGACGGCGCCTGAGCCGACCGTCGCGCCACCGCCAATTGCCATGCCTGGAATCACCCGGACCCCTGCCCCGAGAAATGCGCCATCGCCTACGGTCACGCAGCCGGCAAGCGCCGTCTGCGGCGCGATGTGCGCGGACGCCCCGACCACGCAGTCGTGGTCGACGGTCGCACCGGTGTTCACGATCGCGAGGTCGCCGATGGTCGCCTCGGCATTGATCACCGCACCGGCCATGATGGCTATCCCAACGCCAATGCGCGCCGTGGGTGAGACCACGGCATGAGGATGAACCGCGTTGACCAGTTCATAACCCAGCGCGACAGCGACCGATCCCAGTTTCGCGCGCAGGCGATTGGATCCCAGCGCGACGAACGCGCGACTATATCCCTCAGCACGCAACCGTGCGAGGTGATCATCGCCTTCGAGTACTGGAACCCCCAGACACTGCTCGGGGTCGCCGGCACCGCCGACGCAAAAGGCAATTTCCTCACCGGCGGCGCGCAGCGACTCGATGCACACCTTGGCGTGACCGCCGGCGCCGATAATGACGATCGCTCTGTTCATTTTCCGTCCTGAATCTTCATCACCCCCCCTTGCCTGCCCCCCCCTCATGGGCGCAGACGAGAAAACAACAGTTCGCAAGATTCTACTTCCTCCAGCGAATCCACGGTGGCGTGTCGCATCGCAGCACCCTCAGCATGGAATAGGCCGCCCTCAAGGCCGGTTTCAGCCATGCTCCGGAGCCACATCTCCGTCGACATACCGACACGTCGCAGCGACGACCGATCGAAGTGCAGCATGATGAGCGTGCTGGCGTGGCGTGCCAGTGAACGACGAGCACCGCGAAGAACACCAGGTTCGAGACCGGGCGCATCAATTCTCAGTACGTCGACCACGACTTCCGCAAACAAGGCGTCCAGCGCGGTCTCGACGCCCAAGGCTGCGACGCTCCCGGTTTCGCCCACTCGTTTCAGCGCGTACTTGAGGAAGGCGGGGGCCCCAGCTCCCACGTGTACCACCGTCGCACCCGGGAGCAACACCGGATCGAGTGATGCATACACCCTGTCGCCTGGGGGCGTGTCTACCACACCTCGAATCCCGGCAATTTCCAGGGCGAGTGCGCCCAAAGTGTTCATCTGGACCGCATGAGCGGCAGCGGACCGGTCGAGAATCATCCGACGCGACGCCTGCACTTCGGCGACAATCCGAGCGGCGAGCTTACCCTCCTGCTCAGCGGACCAGGTTGCGGTCATCAGGCGGCCCTCGTCCAGGGCGTGACGCATCGCATTGAGCTCAGCCGCCTGTTCAGCGAACATGAAGCGCCTGACCCGGACGGCCATCGGCCCGAGGATAGGCTTTGCTCGTCTGACGACGGCACGCGCAGCCCGAATGCAGAATGTGACGATCCGGCCGCGCCCGCCCGGGGCAGCGTCAGCAACGGACGGCGCCGAAGTTTCGGATGACGTGGGCTGAGGCGCCGGTGGCGGCGCGAGAATGGCCCCGCGCCGGATCGCTGCCCTGGCACTGAAACCCTGGCGGTAAACGCGACGCATGCTACTCACGACCCGAAGTATGCTGGGATGACGGTGGAAACATCGCCATCCATGCGCACCTTGCCATGCTCGAGCCAGATGACGCGATTGCAGGTGTGCATGATCAAGTCTCGGGAGTGACTGGCAAGAATGAGGATATTGGTTGATTGCACGACGTCGCTCATACGGGCCTCAGCTTTGTGCTTGAAGCTCTCGTCGCCTACCGAGAGCCATTCGTCCATCAGCAGGATTTCGGGACGCACCACCGTGGATACGGCGAACGCCAGACGCAGGTGCATGCCCGTTGAATAAGTTCGTACTGGCATGTCGACGAAATCGCCGAGCTCGGAGAACGCAATGATGTCCTCTAGCTGTGCGGCAATCTCTCCGCGAGTCATGCCGAGTAGACCTCCGCGGATAAAGATGTTCTCGCGGCCGGTCGCCTCATGATCGATGCCGAGCGAAATGTCCAGAAGCGAGCCGACGATACCTTCGACTTTCGCCGTGCCGGCGGACGGCTCATAGACGCCGCTCAACAGCCGCAACAAGGTGCTCTTGCCCGCCCCGTTGTGACCAAGAAGACCTACCCGATCGCCGTCCTTGAAGCTGAGGGTGAGGCCCTCAAGCGCTCGTACGACGATGCGTCCCTGCGGATCCTGGCCCAGCTGGCCGCCCGTCGCGACACTCATGAGACGCTTTTTCAGGGAGCGCCCGCTCGCGTTATAGATAGGAAAGTCGACGGAGACGTTATTGAATTCGATGTATGCCATTGCCGTTCCTCAGAGCCAGTAGGCAATGCGACGCTTATAGCGTCCGTACAGAAGGATTGCTGCGATCCAGCCAAAGACGGCCATGCCGACGCTCACATACCAATCCAGGGCCGTAGGCATCTGACTGAGTAGCGGCGACCGTACAACAGCCAGCATGTGGTAGACCGGATTCAGATCCAGCAGATACATGCCGGCGCGTTGGGGTAAATGCTCCGGCATCCACATGATTGGGGTGAGGTAGAACACAACCTGCAGGGCACTGCCGACGATCTGCGGCAAATCGCGATACCGCGCGCACAGCACGCCCAGCAAGAGCGCAATCCAGGTCAGATTGAGAAGGGCCAGCAAAAAGCCGGGAACGACGAGAAGCGCTTCCGGACCGATCGATCGTCCGACCGCCAGAAAAACCAGCGGCAAGATAACGATGTTATGCAACAGAATGAGAATATTACGCCAGACCATTCGCATGATATGGACGAAAAGCGGTATCGGCAGCTGCTTGATGATGCTTTCTGCAGCGATGAATCCCGAGCAACCCTCCATGACTACCGAAGAGATGAAGCTCCAGAGGATCATGCCGGCGGCGAGGAACGGAAGGAACTCCCGCATCGGCGTCTTGAATATCTGCCCGAACACGACACCAATGGTGCCGATCATGACGCCCATGCTGATCGTCAACCAGAAGGGGCCAAGCGCTGAGCGTCGATAGCGCTGGCGCACGTCCTGCCACCCGAGCATACGTACGAGCGACGCCCGCCGCGCGGCGGCAGCGATATCGCGGAGAGCGGTCATGGTGGGACTGAGTGACATGATGCAATACCAGTGAAATGTCGTTGTACCGGTGAATCGAGCGAAAGACGCCACTAGAAAGCGACGTTAGGACTCGTACATCCACCGAAGCGTGTCGAGAAGGTCAAAGCGAGGAAGCTTGCCGATGAGACCTTCGAGACGCGCATCGCTACCGTGGAGATGAGCAATCTCATGGCTGCGAACGAAGGCGGGATTCACCTTCACTTCGATGGCGTGACCGGAAATGGCTTCCATCGACGCGATGACCTCCCTGACAGACGTCTCCTTACCCGTGCAAACGTTATAGGTTTCGCCGGGTGCCGCGTGACTAAGAAGCCTTACATAAATCTCGACGACGTTGCGGACATCGTTGAAATCGCGCCAAACGTCGATATTGCCCAGCTCAATGACAGGCTCGCGACGCCGGAAGTGCGCCACGATTTTCGGCAATAGGAAGTTTTCGTCTTGCCCGACACCGGTGTAGTTGAAAGGACGCACGATGACGATCGGCAAACGACGATGCCATAGGCGCGCCATGTACTCCATCGCGACCTTGCTTACAGCGTAATCATTCTGCGGATGAAACGGAGCACTCTCGGCGATCGCGCCAGCCGTTTCGCCGTATACATTGGCGCTACTGGCCAATAGAACCTGCGTGGGGCGATGCTCCAGCTGCGCAAGCCCTTCCAGGAGGTTGCGTGTACCGAGCACATTGACGTTGTAGATAGCGGCAGCATCGCCGTGTGCGACAAAGGAAATGGCCGCGAGGTGTACCACGTAGTCAGGCCGCAGCCGCGACAATGCTTCGAACACCGCAGGACGATCTGTTATGTCGACCGCTTCGACGCCCGGCCCGCGCGCTTCGTTACCCCATCCATGCACACGGTAACCAGCGGCCTCGAGGGCCGCCTTCATGTACCTGCCGGTGAACCCCTGGGCTCCCGTCAGCAATACGACCGGGCTCGTCATCTCAGAACGACGCGTCGCGCTCGTTGCGAGCGAGGTCGGCCTTGACCATCATCGCGCACAGCTCCTCGAGCGTCGTGGTCGGCGCCCAGCCAAGCTTTTCCTTCGCCTTGGCGGCGCTGCCGATCAGCAGATCGACCTCGGCCGGGCGGTGGAACTTCGGATTCACACGGAGGACGGTCTTGCCGGTGGCCTTGTCCTTGGCGATTTCGCTCTCGTCCTTGCCGGAGAATTCCAGCTCGACGCCGATCGCCTTGAACGCCATGCTGACGAAGTCACGCACGGTTTCGGTGCGGTTGGTCGCCAGCACGTAGGTGTCGGATTCGTCGGCCTGCAGCATGCGCCACATGCCCTCGACGTATTCCTTGGCGAAGCCCCAGTCACGCTTGGCGTCGAGGTTGCCCAGTTCCAGGCACTCCAGCTTGCCCAACTTGATCTTGGCCACCGCGTCGGTGATCTTGCGGGTGACGAACTCGCGGCCACGCAGCGGGCTTTCGTGGTTGAACAGGATGCCGCTGGACGCGAACATGCCATAGCTCTCGCGGTAGTTCACCGTGATCCAGTGAGCATAAAGTTTGGCCACGCCATACGGACTGCGCGGCCAGAACGGCGTCGACTCGGTCTGCGGGATGGCCTGCACCTTGCCGAACATCTCCGAGGTGGATGCCTGGTAGAAACGAATTTTCTTGTCGATGATGCGAATCGCTTCCAGCACGTGCAGGGCGCCCACGCCGGTGATCATCGCCGTGGTGGCCGGCTGATCGAAGCTGACGCCAACGAAGCTCTGCGCGGCCAGGTTGTAGATCTCGTCCGGACGCACGCGGTCGACGAGGTTGATCGTCGAGCCTTGGTCCGTGAGGTCGTGCTCAACAAGATGAAGATCCGGATGGTCCTGGATACCGAGGTCCTCGATGCGCCAGAAATTGACGGAGCTGGTCCGGCGGAAGGTGCCATAGACCTCGTATCCCTTTTCGAGCAGAAGCTCTGCGAGATACGCGCCGTCCTGGCCGCTGATTCCGGTGACGATTGCCTTCTTCTTCATGTCAAACGATTCCTGATCTGTTGTCCTGGCGCCGACGTGCCCGCGTCGGCTGTGTACGTACGATGGGTCGGGTCAGGGGGCGCCAGGCGCCGGTTCCGCAGCCTTCCGTCGTGCGGAGAGATTCACAAGGGTATTGTAAAGGCGCCTCCCGAGATAGGAATACCGGTGCGCCGAACGCCAGCGGGCGGCCGTCTGCTCAACGCTCCGGCGCGCCTCACCGCCCTTCCGGGCATCGGTGACGAGGGCGGCAATGCCCTTGGCGAGGTCCTGCGGCGCGGTGCCGGGAAGCCGATGAACCGCACCTCCGACGTCATCGAAAATGGAGATGGGCGTGACCGCCACCGGCCGTCCGGCGGCCAGTCCGTAGCGCACCGCGGCGCTGGACGACTCGCCCGTGCCCTGGTACGGGAACACGATCAGGTCGGCTTCGCCAAGGCGCGCCAGCGAATCGGCGTCGTCGAGGTAGTCGGTGACCATGATGACGCGTCCGGCCAGCCCCCGCTCGGCGATGAGAGCCCGGGTCCGCGCGATCATGTCCCGCGATTCGCCCACGGGGTACTCGGCGTTGACCATGCGCAGCTCGACATCTACGCCGTCGGCGACCAGCAGGGCCATCGCCTCGACCAGCTCCGGCAAGCCCTTATGGGGAAGGAAGAATCCATACGATGCGACGACGAAACGCGTGCCGGGGGCAGATGCCCGCGTCGCGGCAGCCTCGGGCGTATCGACGATCCCGTGGGGGAAGATAGCGACGTTCTCGACCAGCCCCAGGCCCTTGAGCCGGTTGAGGTCGGCGATGCCATGCACCAGAACGCGGTCGCACACGGCCAGGGCGCCAGCCAGCATGGAGAGCTGACGGTCCGGCACGTGAACCGGATCCTGTGTCGCATGCATCATCACGACGACCGCCCTGCCCGCTTCGTGCTGGCGCAGCAGAAAGTCGGCGAGCGGGCCGAACTCGAAGAAACCGTACTGGAACTGCACGACGACGACATCGATGCCCTCGGCATCGATCGCCTCGCCCAGGAGGTCCAGGGTATCGGGCAGTTCCGACTGCCACGAACGCACCACTTCCGGCCCGTCCTCAGCGGTTTGCTGGGCGGTATGGGCTGCGAACACGACCACGTCGGCCGGTACGTTCCGCACCAGGTGGTCGGAATAACTCGCGATACCGCAACGCTTGTTCCACGTTGTGACCCAACCTACGCGCGGGGGCCGGACCCGCGAACCGGTCGCCAGGTCGCGTGCAAAGCCATCCACCCGCCGCGCCACGGACGCCCAGGTGAAGTCCGAGCGCAGGAGCGCGCGGGCTGCCTTGACCTTGAGCTCCCGCTCGGCGGGGCCGATGTCGTGAACATGACGCATGATCGAGGCCAGTTCAGCCTGGTCGGGTTCGGCCCAGACGGAATGGAAGACGCCGAAATGGGTCGTCGCTTCCTCGAAGCGATAGTCCACCAACCACGCCGTGTCCGGATTGCAGAAGTCCAGCTGGCCGCCCCATGCGGTCGTGATCACGCCAAGACCGGAGATCATCGCTTCGGCCATCGGCAAGCCGAAGCCCTCGGCCCGACTCGGCGCGACCAGCACATCGCAGGCCTCGTAAAGTGCCTTCAGGTGCACTTCGTCGAGGTCGTCCTCGATGATATGGACGCGAGGGAAATCACGCCGATTGCCCTTCGCCTCCGCAAGCCAGCGATGGATCTCGTTATGCGGATTGACGAAGGTCTTGATCACCAGGCATACATCGTCGTTCGCCGTGAACGCATCGCCGTAGGCGCGAAGCATCACGTCCGCACCCTTGCGCGGAAAACACGATGACACGTGCAGGAAGCGGAATCCGGCCTGCGGAAGCGCCGGGGGTTCGGCGGCTTGGATGCGGTCCCAGTGATCGATGCCCGCGTCGCTGACCGAGAGCGGCACACGCACGCCGGCATCGATCAAGATTTTTTCGACATGGCGGGAAAGCGCGGATATACCCTGCAGGTGGTCGTTGAAGGCGTCTGCCCACTCCCACGGAAAACCCGACTCTTCCCAGGCATAAGCATGCAGGAGGTTGAAGCGCGCGCGCATGTCTTCGACGCGTGGCGGATAGAGCAGCCGGCTGGCAACGTCAGCCTCACCATGCGGCAACGATCGCTCACGATCGTGGAGCAGCGCGACATCCGGCCGCGTCGCCAGGAAAGTCTCGGAAGCGGGGAAGTCACCCGGGCCTTCCGTCGAATGCAGGGCGACGTCGTCGCCGAGCGCGGACAGCGCCAGCGCCAGCTCGCGGTTGACGAGCGCCAGGCTATAGCTGCTGTCGAAGGGCCCTTCGACGCGCCATGAAAGCGCCTCTACCGGCCCTTGCGCAACGCGTAGGGCACTGACTGCATCGTCGCGGTTCACCGCGATGCCCGCGGCCGCTTCAACCAGTTCAGTGCGGGTCGGCGGGGAGGCCGGCTCATGGATCGCGGCGACGGCTTTTATCAGCGTACGATGCCCCGTTTCGACGTCCTCCATGACCGTCGACCAGGCACGCTGTGCTGAGCGCTCGCGGTCGTAGCGCGCTTCGAAGGCTTCGACGGCCTTGCGCGCACTCGCATCCCAGGAGAACTTCGCGGACTGCACGGCGGCGTGCGCGCGCAACGAATCGGCGAAGGCGTCGTCGGTCAGTACCTGCGTTATGCGCTCGGCGATCGAGGCCGCGGAAGTCGGATCGAAAAGCGCATCGCTGCGACCGATGACCTCCGGTACGCTGGTTGTCGACGAACCGATCGTTGCCACCCCGCAGCACATCGCCTCAAGGGCAGGCAAGCCGAAGCCCTCGTGCAGCGACGGAAAGACGTAGAGCTTGGCCTGGCTGTAAAGGGCGACGAGGTCGATATCGTCGATGAAGCCGGTAAAGCGGAGATTCCCGGCGACGCCTTGCTTCCTGGCGATCCGCATGAGCCGTTCCTGCTCCACGGCTGGCACCTTGCCGGCGATGAGCAGGTGATGCCGGGCAAGCAGGTCCGGCGACAATTGCCCGAACGCCGCGATCAGGCCTTCGACATTCTTGCGCGAGTCCATCGCGCCGCTGTACATCACGAAAGGCTTGTGCAGGTCGAAGCGCGTGGCGAACCGCGCCCTGTCGTCCGCGCTGAGCTCCACGCGTCGAAACGCGTCCGACGCCGCGGACGAGATGTTCACTACATTTCCAGGTGCCAGCCCGGCAACCTCGATGCCTTCCTGGCGCGCGTGCGCGGAGATGGCCAGCAGGAGCGAGGCGCGCTTGAGCGATTCGACCTTCGACATGTACCACTCGCGCGCCCAGGCGGCGTTGAGGTACTCGGGGTTGAGCAACGGGATGAGGTCGTAAAGCGTCGCTGCTGTTGGCGCGCTGTCACTCAAGCGGCCGATCGAGGTCACCGCATTGTCCGCGGAACCTTCGAAAAGGCTCGACACGTGGACCATGTCCGGGCGCAGGTCACGCAGGTACGCTTCACGCATGTACTCGCTGGCACTGCGACGCCAGCGGCTCGACGGGTCGCGCCAGGACAACGGGCCCAGGATTTCGAAGCGGCGCACGCGATGGGCGGGGAGAAGGTCGCCAAAATCCGCGTCGATGGCGTCGGCGGTCGCACCCAGCGACTGATTGGCGACTACCCACACCTCGTGCGACCCCGCCTGGCGCACGATGGCCTGGGCAAGCGCCGTGGAATAGCGTCCGATGCCACGGTGGCGGCTCTCGGTCTGGGCGCCCTGCATATCGAGCACGATGCGCATTACGATTGACGTTCCTTGATGGCGGTCACCAGCTCATCCAGCACGCGTGCACTCTTGGGCGACAGCGAACCGTTGGCAAGGTGTGAGGCGGTACGTTGGCGGTCGCCGAAGGCACCCATCTGTGAGGCCTGCCCCGCGCGTACCGCGAAGCGCTGCAGACGCAGCAGCAGGCTCGGAAAATGGGACAGCACGCGCATGATCGGCCGCTTCACCGCAGGGCGACCCAGGGCAAAACGGATCGCGCCAACCAACGGCCCGCGGATCACGCGCCTGGGCGCCGAGAGGAATTGGGCCACGGCACGACGCGATCCGCGCAGAGGCGCGGTTATCCTCCAGGAGGAGCTCGCGTACACCGATTCCAGTTCGGATCTGACCGCCTGCGCCGCAGCGATGGCGCGGGTCGAATCGCGGCGCGCCTCGGCAAGCGCGGTCGCGAACTTGTTTCGTTCGGCGGTCGCGCGGGCGACGGCGGCGCGCAACTCGGCGACCGTCGCCTCGCTCGTCGCCAGCCGGCCCGCGGCGAGGTCAACCTCCGCTTTCTCGAACGGGCCGGTCATCGAGCCACGAGCGCCCGGGCGAGTTCGGCGCGCAGGTCTTCGACGTCTTCCACGCCAACCGAAAGACGGATAAGACCGTCACTGATGCCGAGCCGCTTGCGCGTGGCTGGCGGGATCGACGCGTGCGTCATGATCCCGGGATGCTCGATCAGGCTTTCGACGCCACCGAGCGACTCGGCCAGCGCGAATATCTCGCAACGCTCGAGCATCTTGCGCGCAGCGCGTAGGCCACCTTTTACTTCGGCCGAAATGATGCCACCGAAGCCATCCATCTGCCGGCGCGCCAGCGCGTGCTGTGGATGCGACTTCAGGCCGGGGTAGATCACCCGCTCGATGGCCGGGTGTTTCTCGAGCCACCGCGCGATATCCAGTGCGGACTCGCAATGCGCCTTCATGCGCAGGTGCAGCGTCTTCAGGCCGCGCATGGCCAGGAAGGAATCGAACGGACCCGCCACGGCGCCGACCGAGTTCTGCAGGAAACCCATGCGCTCGGCCATCTCGTCGGTGGCGGCGACGACGATGCCTCCGACCATGTCGGAATGACCATTGAGGTACTTGGTGGCCGAGTGCAGCACCAGATCCGCGCCGTATTCGATCGGGCGCTGGAGCATGGGCGAGCAGAAGGTGTTGTCGACGACGAGAATCAGGCCGTGCTTCTTCGCAAAGGCGGAGAGCTTGGCGAGGTCGACCAGCTTGAGCATCGGATTGGTCGGCGTCTCCGCCCAGATCATCCGGGTGTTCGGCTTCAGTGCCGCCTTGAGGGCAGCAGCGTCGTTGAGGTCGATGAACGTAAAATCCAGCCCGGCGGAGCGGCGGCGAACGCGCTCGAACAACCGGTAGGTGCCGCCGTAGAGATCGTCCATGGCGATGACATGGTCGCCCGAGTCGAGCAGGTCCAGCACCGTCGAGGCCCCGCCCAGGCCCGAACCGAAGGCGAAGCCGGCGACACCGCCTTCGAGGTCGGCCACGCAGCGCTCATAGGCCATGCGGGTCGGATTCTGGGTGCGGGAATACTCATAGCCCTGGTGCTTGCCCGGACTGGACTGCACGTAGGTCGAGGTCGCATAGATCGGCGTCATGATGGCGCCCGTCGACGGATCGGGATGCTGACCGGCGTGGATCGCCCGGGTGCCCAGACCGAGTACTTGCGTCGCTTTCTTGGAAGCCATTGATCTGCCTGACATAATTGTTCCGAGCGCGCACCATGCGCCACGGTAAAGCGACTCATATTACCGTCTTGGCGATCTCTCGGCTGCCGAGTCTGAAGCAATATTCATCTACTTCCGGTGGAGGCGACGATGAGCCCCCGATCGCCCATAATCGGCGCCATCGCTCCCGGGAGCCTGCCCGGGACCACCTCAAGGTCGTTCATGTCCACACTCCTGGTCACCGGCGGCGCCGGGTTCATTGGCGGCAATTTCGTCCATCGGGCGGTGGCGACGGGCCACCGTGTCATCAATCTGGACAAGCTGACCTATGCCGGCAACCTGTCCACACTGGCCTCATTGCGGGACCACCCGGATCACCGTTTCGTCCACGGCGATATCGGGGACGCGGCGCTCGTCGCCGCGCTGCTGGCCGAGCATAGGCCCGACGCGGTGATCAATTTTGCTGCCGAATCGCACGTCGATCGGTCGATCGACGGCCCGGCCGCCTTTATCCAGACCAACGTTACAGCGACGCTGGCGCTGCTGGAGGTGGCCAGGGATCACTGGCGCGGATTGAGCGCTGCCGACGCCCCGCAATTCCGCTTCCTGCATGTTTCCACGGACGAGGTCTACGGGTCGCTGGGTGCGGAAGGCCGCTTCACTGAGGAAACACCTTACGCCCCAAACTCGCCTTATTCGGCATCCAAGGCTGCGTCGGATCACCTCGTAAGGGCCTTCCAGCATACGTATGGCCTGCCGACCCTGACGACCAATTGCTCGAACAACTACGGCCCCTACCAGTTTCCCGAGAAGCTGATTCCACTGGTAATCCAGAAGGCCCTGGCCGGCGAGGAGCTGCCCGTCTACGGCGATGGACTCAACGTCCGCGACTGGCTCTTCGTGGAGGACCACTGCGACGCCATCGCCACGGTGCTCGAAAAGGGCGTGCCCGGCGCGACCTATAACATTGGTGGCGACAGCGAGCAGACGAACATCGACGTGGTGAAGACCATCTGCGCGCTGCTGGACAGCCGCGTCCCCACGGACACTCCGCGAGCGTCCCTCGTTCGCTTCGTTCGAGACCGCCCGGGTCACGACCGGCGCTATGCGATCGACGCTGGCAAGATCCAGCGTGAGCTCGGCTGGAGTCCACGCAACGATTTCGCCTCCGGACTGGCACTCACGGTCGACTGGTATCTCGCCCACCAGGCGTGGGTAACGGGCATCCTCGACGGCAGCTATCGGATGGAACGGCTCGGACAATGAAGAATCGCAAGGGAATCATCCTCGCCGGCGGATCCGGCACGCGGCTGTATCCGATCACCCAGGGCGTCAGCAAGCAGCTCCTGCCGGTCTACGACAAGCCGATGATCTACTATCCGCTGGGCACGCTCATGCTGGCCGGTATCCGCGAGATCCTCGTGATCAACACGCCGCACGAACAGGCCATGTTCCAGCGCCTGCTCGGCGACGGTTCGCAGTGGGGCATCTCGATCCGCTATGCCGTCCAGCCCAGCCCGGATGGCCTCGCCCAGGCCTTCCTGATCGGCCGGGAGTTTCTCGACGGAGCCCCGAGCTGCCTGGTGCTCGGCGACAACATCTTTTACGGCGACGGCCTTACCGAGCGCATGCGTCGAGCCGACGCGCGCGAGGAAGGCGCCACGGTGTTCGGGTACTGGGTGCGCGACCCGCAACGCTACGGCGTGGCCAGCCTCGGCACGGACGGCAAGGTCATCGACATCGAGGAGAAGCCGGCTCGGCCGAAGTCGAATTATGCCGTCACGGGACTGTACTTCTACGACGAGCACGCGCCAGCCTACGCGGCTGAGCTGCAGCCGTCCGTGCGCGGCGAACTGGAAATCACCGACCTCAACCGGCGCTACCTCGGCCAACAGCAGCTCCACCTGGAACAACTCGGCCGCGGCTATGCCTGGCTGGATACCGGGACCCACGAATCCCTGATGGAAGCGGGCAACTACATCCAGACCATCGAGAACCGCCAGGGCCTGAAGATCTGCTGCCCCGAGGAGATCGCTTTCGTCAACGGTTGGATCGACCGCGCCCAACTGGCGCGCCTCGCCGAGCCCCTGTCCAAAGTCGGTTACGGGCAGTATCTTCTCCGGCTCGCCGAGCAGGATGGACAAGCGTGAAGTGCATCGCCACGGAGCTTCCCGGCGTCGTCATCGTCGAACCGACGGTGCACGGCGACGAGCGCGGCTTTTTCTATGAAAGCTTCAACCAGGCGCGCTTCGCGGCCAACGGTATCGACGCGAGCTTCGTACAGAGCAATGTCTCCCGTTCGCGGCGCGGCGTGCTGCGTGGCCTTCACTACCAGTGGCCCAACCCGCAGGGCAAGCTGGTGAGCGTCCTGGACGGCGAAGTCTACGACGTCGCCGTCGACATTCGTCCGCAGTCACCCAGCTTCGGCAAGTCCGTCGCGGTGATGCTCTCCGGCGACAACAAGCGCCACCTCTGGATCGCACCTGGCTTCGCCCACGGCTTCTGCGTGGTATCCGACGAGGCGACGTTCGTCTACCAGTGCACAACGCTTTATGATCCGGCAGCCGATGCGGCTATCCGCTGGAACGACGCGCTTTTCGCCATCGACTGGCCGATCTCCGACCCCGAACTTTCATCCAAGGATCGCAAGGCACCGCTTTTCGACGACGTGCCACGCGAGCGCCTTCCCGACTATCTGCCGTGAAGATCCTGCTGCTGGGCGCGGACGGCCAGGTTGGCAGCTATCTGCGCCGGACCCTGGCTTCCGTGGGTGATGTGCGCGCGTCGTCGCGCTCCACCATGGACGAAGCGTTGCGCTGCGACTTGTCCGATGCTGCCGCGGTCGGGAACTTCCTCCGCGGCGAGCGACCCGACCTGGTCGTGAATGCGGCCGCCTACACGGCGGTGGATCACGCCGAGAAGGATGTCGATGCCGCCATGCGGATCAATGCGACGCTGCCGGAGATAATCGGCTCGACCGTTGCCGGCTGGGGTGGCGCGGTCATTCATTTCTCGACCGACTACGTCTTCGATGGCACCACGAATCGTCCTTATACCGAGGACGATGCCACCGCCCCGCTTGGCGTCTATGGCCACAGCAAGCTGGCCGGTGAACAGGCATTGGCCGCATCGGGTGTGGACCATCTCGTCCTGCGCACGGCGTGGGTGTACAGCCTTCGCGGCCGCAACTTTCTCACCACGATGCTACGGCTGGCTCGTGAACGTGGCCCGCTTTCCGTGGTGGACGACCAGCGAGGCACACCCACCAGCGCGGGGTACCTGGCAGACATCACGGCGCGGATCGCTGCCGATTGGTTGGCCGACACGCGTTCGCGTGGGGAGAAGAACGGGATTTTCCACCTTACCGCGACGGGCGATACGACCTGGTATGGCTTTGCAAAGGCGATATTCGACGAGGCCGTGGCTGCCGGGAAGCTGCCTCATGCCCCGACCGTGCTCCCCATCGCCAGCGCCAGTTACCCAACGCCTGCGCAACGGCCTGCGTACTCCATACTCGACACAAGCCGGCTCATTGCGTCATTTGGTGTCATGCCGCCGCAGTGGCGCGACGACCTGCGCATGGTGATGAGCGGCGATTACGACGCCCTATCGTCAGATTAAGCCGTTACCCGGACAACTCGATTCACACGAGCGACTCCACCCGCACCGCCTGAATCGCCAATCCGATGCTGCGATTGTCTCCCTCAGGGCGCACCGGGTGCGGCACATGAATGTCGATTCGCGACGACCGGATACTCGTGTCCCATTCGGTGACCACGTCGCTGGCACTCCCCGGCTGAGCGCCGATACGAATGACCTGACGCTTGCCCTCGATTCGCACAGTAATATCGGCGTTCAGGTTCTGTGCGTATGCGGCGGCGACGACCGTCAGCCGGAACTTCGTAGGCAGTGGTTCCACGAAGTGGATGCTGACGACTCTTCCGTCGCTCCAACGGCCCGCCGGCTCCGGGAACGAGACGCCCGTTACGGCAGCGACAAACCAGGGGTAGGATGGCTCGCGGAAATCGATGCCTTCCGCCATCGCCCGCAGCACGGCCGGCTCTGGCTCCACGGTCACCAAGTCATGGCGCCAAGGCACGGGCAAGGGCGTCGTTCCAGGCTTTCGACTCAAACCGTGCGCCCTCGGGCGTAGCCACAACCGCCTTCCTTCACGGAGGAGTACCTTCCAGACAGGCTCCCGCGAAACGGCGTCGGCGAACCCACCGGTCGCGAGCTGACGCTGCCACACTTCTCGGCAATAGGCGTCCGAGAAGGGCTGGGGTAATGAATTCTGGTCCTCACGAATTTGCCGAATGAATGCAACGTCGCCGGAAAGGATCTTCTCGATTGTCTCGCGAGCCTCTTCAACGGTATCGCAACGCCCTAGTGTTACGCTTTCCGTCAGGCGACCCAGTAGCGACTCAGCGAAATAGACCACCGGCATGCCTGTGATAGCCGCTTCCACAGGCGAATAATGCACGTGGCGCCGCTCGACCGAGTGGTAGTACGTCACCGCACACTCCCGAAACAGCCGAGCTAGCTCTTCATTCGAGACGAATCCCGCGGCGTGCGGGTCGTCGATCGGCTCGTCCTGCGCGCCGACGATAATGTGAGGCAGGTCGCCAAAATCACGCTTGAAAGCCTGGTAAACGGAGGCGTAGTACGGATCCGAAACAATGTTCGGGCAGACGAAAAGTATGCGTCGATCGTTACCGGTGTATTGACCCTTGCTGGCCCACGCGCTCGCCGGTAGACCGACAGGCAGGAACAGTGGGTTCTTTGCAATAAGCGGCGGCTCGCATTCGGACAGCTGCTCGTATCCCTCCGCAAACCAGAATCGGGGTCCCAGAGACTTGATGCCGGCGAGGACGCTCGACCCGTAGAGCGATTCCAGCGTTCGCTTGTATGACTGGGTATTCTCAAGTCCGAAGGCGCGAAACAACACCTGACCTTCGAACTTTGCCAGCGCCTCCGTAATCTGCGTCCCGATCGGAATCACGACCACCGTGCCGAAGTACCGATTCACCAGTTCAACGATGTCGGCCGGCCACTCGGTCTGGTAGAAGTCGAACGCGTTCAGGCGCTCTAACGCCGATGCCGGAATGGACAGGCTCGCGTCATACGAATGATCGACGATGGCATTGCGAAACAATGTCGGCGGAGGCAGAACCTTGGGCGTGAGGACTTCGTAGCCTAACGCAATGAAACTACCTACTTCGAACGGCATCAAAGTCCTGTGGTTCAATAGCCACAGGACTCGCCGGTTACGCTTGAACATCTGTTGTCCCTATGACAGCCAACGGCGCGGACTCAGCGTGCGGGCTTGAATTCGTATCGGTCCAGCGTTGCGGACAGACCATAGTAGGATGGTACGGTCGGTGCGTCGATGGCCCAGACGTTCCGCCCCTTGTGCAGGACGCCGGCCGGCACCGTCCCCTCGAAGCGATACTGGTCGTCCATTGTGATGTCGATCGGCACATTGTTCACCGAAATGGCGACGTGAGGACGCACGTTATCGCCCGCGAACACACCGAACTTGGCCCGAAGCCGGTACGGCCCAGGCGTCGGATCGATATCGAACGCAAGGGTTGCGCGCTCGGAGACCTTCCAGACTCGCGAATGGTGATGGAAATAGCCGACATCCCATTCCGGATCACGCCAGCCGGTACCGCGGATAACCTTCTCAAGGCTCCACCACCGACCAAAATCGGCCTTGACCACCGGGCCGGTCACCTGGTCGCGGAACATGTGCAGGGTCCACGGGTTTCGCGCATCGAGCTGCCCGATGCGGCGATCGATGATCGAGGAATCCAGCGAGGCATCCTGCGGCGCCTGCAGCGGCCGGGCGTTACCCAAGGCGTCAATCACGATGACGGTCGTGTCGGCGTCGGCGAGGTGCCGACCAGCCACAGGCGTTCCAGCCGCCGGATCGAGCGACGGAGCGGCGGTGAGCGCCCACCCGTCCGCATCGCGAACGCAGGTGCCCGGCCTACCTACAGAATCCACCGCTTCCCATGCGCCCTCGGGCATCCGGCAGATTTCCACCGTCGCGGGGCTGAGGTACCGCCCGTAGAGATACGACAACGCGGTATCCGTCACACCAGGCAGGAACATCCAGGTCTGCCCGAGCTGGTCGGTGCCATCGAGAATAAGAATCTGGCGTGTAACAGGACGAGGACCGAGTGCTTCGGCCATCGATTTGAGCAGATGCCGCTGCGTGGCGGAGATATCGTCGTAATGATGCATCTGCACCAGCTGCGAACCCAGTCCGAAGCACAGCATCAGGCAGGCAACGCTCGCTGCGAGCCAGCGACGCCAACGCGTGTGATCGGCGTTCATCACAAGCAGCAAGCCCGCCCAAGCCAATGCCGCGCCCGGGGAAGCGAACAGATAGGTGCGCTGGGTGATCGCCAGATGCGAGCCGGAGATCAGGAACGGGGCGAAACCTGCGCAGGCCAGCGCCATGCCTGCCAGGATCAAGCGCACCGGCCGGTCGACCCTTGTACCCTGGGCGGCGCGATCGCGGGCCGGAGGGGCAACAAGCCAGAGTGCACCGATGATGCACGCGGTGGCGATCAGCAGGTACGCGGGATGGGAGAACTCCGCGAAAACCATTGCCACCGCGTCGTGCCAACCTCCCAGCATGGCGCGTAGCAACCCGACGGTGAAGAGCTTGGGGAGTGCCTCGATCAGCGTCGGGATGAGGTGATGCCCGTTCAGCACGCTCTGCTGGTAACTGGCGATGTGCGGCGAGGTCACCATCGCATACGCGAGGTAGATAACGATCGCGAAGACCCACAGTGCCGATACGTGCCACTGGCGCCGCAGGTCGGCCAGGACCGCACGCAGCGGCGCGCGGACCGCCACGATCAGGAACGGAAACACTACGAGCGGAAGCGCTGCTTCGTACATGCAGATCGACGACAGGAGTACAACGGCAGCGGCACAGGCAAGCGCCCACGAGGTCAAGCGGCGGCGTGCCAACATGGCTTCCACGAACAGGCTAGATGCCACGAGTTCGAGCGCGATACCCCAGTCGATGTGGATGCTTCGGAACGACAGCTGCATCGTATCGGCGGGATAGAGGAGTATCAGCGCCGAAACGAACGCGGCGAGGGTCATCCTGCGCGTGGCGCGCAACGTCATCAGGCCCAGGGCGAGCCCTTTGACGAGCAACGCAGCCATGAGCAGCACGTGCCAAGAGAAGAACGAGTCCGGTCCCGTGGCGTACGCGACAGCCTGGGGAAGAATCGTCAGGGGACGCAGCGCGTGGGCGGGCAGTGGGCTGCTCACCGATGCGACGAAATAGGTCCCGTGCAGGTTGAAGGAGCCAAGGAAACCCCATTCCTCGATCAAGCCGCTCATGGCGAACCCGAACGGTAGCCAGATCGCCGCCACGACGAGCAACGGCAGCAGCACCAGGCGAAGGAACCATGCGTCGCGCCTCTCGCCTGCCGATTCCAACGCGGACGTATCGTTTCTATGCTGGCCCATGCCGAGTACTGCCTTGCTCATGAGGTAGGTCAACGGAATCATGACCACGGTGACGCAAATGGGGGCGATCGCCTTGGGAACGTGCAGGGCGCCGACCAGGAATGCGAGGCCCGCTGCCGATGCGACGTACTGCACGATGTACACGAGGGGATAGGTGGCGGCGCTCTTCACCGATGCGGTTGCGCCAAACACCATGCGTGCATTGAAGAAGTACGAAAAAGCAATACCCGCTACATAACCGACTGCAAAAGCCAGCTGATAATCGATGAAATGTGATAGCGCGAGATAAATGACATAGGTGATCGCCGTATTAAGCGCACCGCCCACACCGAAGGTGAACCACCGGCGAAATCGCGGGGAAGCGGTGATTTGGGCGAGCGAAAGCCCACCGGCGGGAAAAGTCATAGTTGTCGGGCTCCGCGAACCAGGGCGTCAGCACCCCCCAATTGTGAGCGCAGGAGGACAAGTCTAATCGATCCGCTGACAGCGGACCACCGAATAGCGACTTCCGGGATGAGCTCGAAATCGCCATAATCCCCTGAATTCAATGCCCGGGTTCCGTCTTATGGATCGTCTTACCCCCCTGCCTTTCGAGGCGACATTGCGCGGCAAGAGGGTCATGGTCACCGGGCACACCGGCTTCACGGGAAGCTGGGTATGCACCTGGCTCCATGAGATCGGCGCCACCGTCGGCGGCTTCGCTCTCGCTCCGGTGACCACGCCCTCGCTCTACGTGGCAGCGGGGATGGACACCCTCGTGGACTCCGTGATCGGCGACGTTCGCGACCTGGCAGCGGTGCGCTCCGCCATGGACGCCTTCCGCCCGGACGCCGTGCTTCACCTCGCCGCGCAGCCGCTCGTGCGCGCCTCCTACGCACAACCTGTCGAGACGTTCGACATCAACGTGATGGGCACGGTGAACGTGCTCGAGGCCGTACGACACTGCCCGAGTGTACGGTCGGTAGTCTGCGTCACCACCGACAAGGTTTATCGAAACAACGAGTGGGAATGGCCCTACCGTGAAAACGACCCGCTCGGAGGCAAGGATCCATACAGCGCGTCGAAATCCGCCGCCGAAATGGTCATCGACAGCTACCGGCTTTCCTTCGCCCATAAGGATGCGGCACGCATAGCCACGGCGCGTGGCGGCAATATCATTGGCGGCGGCGACTGGTCGGACGACCGCCTGGTTCCCGATTTCGTCCGCGCCGTCACCCAGAACGGAAAACTGACCCTGCGCTATCCGGACGCCACCCGACCCTGGCAGCACGTCCTGGCTCTCGCCCAGGGTTACCTCATGCTGCTGGCTGCGTTGTTCGAGGAAGACACCAAGGCGGCACGCGCATGGAACCTCGGTCCGCACGATTCACGCGAGCACAGCGTACGCGACGTGCTGACGTTGATGAGCGCCGAATGGAGAGCACCGTCGATGGACCTGATGGACAGCCCATTGTCAGAGGCTCGCGCACTCGCGCTCGACAGTAGCCTCGCCGCGAATGCGCTGGGCTGGAATCCGCCCTGGGATACCGCACGCGTGGTGACTGAAACGGCGCACTGGTACCGCGAGTACTACCGCGACCCTTCGGCCGCCGCGGCTATCACCAGCGATCAGCTCGCACGGTGGCGGACCGACCTGAGCCACGCGACGCACCGCTGACCGATGACCATTCTCATTACAGGGGCGAGCGGGTTCATCGGTCGGCGGTTGCTGGACCATTTGCGGGCCGGCGGCATTGACGTCGCAGGCATGGGGCGCTCAACGCACGCCGCCCCGCCGCTCGCGTGGATCACCGTTCCGGACTACACCTTGGCGAGCATGCTCGCTGCGACGCAGGGCATGACGTTCGATGCCGTCGTGCACCTGGCGGCTGCGGGCGTCCACCCCGCGGATCGTGATCCCGCCACGCTGGTGGAAGGCAATGCCCTTGCCCCGGCTGCGGTCGTGCAACTGGCCCACGCGCGCTCGGCCAGGGCCGTCATCGTGGGTGGCAGTTCTGCCGAATATGCGCCTTCCGAAGAGAACGTCATCGGGGAAACCGCGCCACTGGAATCCACGGCGCTCTACGGCGCCACCAAAGCGGCCGGCGGATTGGTGTCGCTCGCTGTCGCTGCATCACTCGGACTGCCTTGCGCCGTGCTCCGGTTCTTCAACGTCTTCGGGGCGGGCGAAGCGCCCCACCGGTTGCTTCCTTCCTTGTACCGCAGTCTGCGCGAGGACCGTCCGGTTGATCTTTCGCCAGGGGCGCAGATACGCGACTTCATCCACGTGGACGACGCGTGCCGCGCTGTCACGGAGGCCCTCGGCGCGCTCTCGTCCGGCGGGCTCCCGCCTGGGGCCTACAATGTGGCGACAGCCGTCGGGCATTCGGTCCGCGAGTTTGCCGAGGCCGTGGCCGATGCCATGGGCAGGGATCGCTCGCTCCTTCGCTTCGGCGCCTTGCCGATGCGTCCGGATGATCGCCCGATGATCGTTGGCGACGCCTCTCGTTTGAGGACCGCCACTGGCTGGGTTCCTTCGTCTTCGTTCCGGGACGCCGTGATCGGTTCCATCAACGAACTGCACTTGCTCGACGTCGCCAAGGGGCATGCATGAAACCACTGATTTCAATTTCCGTTCCCGTGTTCAACGAAGAGGCGAATATCGATGCTCTTTATGCGCGGCTCGTCGCCGTTGCAGAACACATGGCGAACCGCTGCGACGTGGAGTTCGTTTTCAGCGACAACAATTCGACCGACGGCACGTGGGCCATGCTCGACGCGCTGGCAGCGCGCGATCCGCGCGTCCGGGCCGTCCGGTTCTCGAAGAATTTCGGGTTCCAGCGTTCTATCCTCGCTAACTACATGCACACACGCGGCGACGCGGTGATGCAGATCGATGCGGATCTGCAGGATCCGCCGGAAATGCTCGAACAGTTCATGGATTACTGGGAAGCTGGTTACCACGTCGTTTATGGCATTCGCGCCGAGCGACCGGAAGGCAAGGTGATCACCCGCTTCCGCGAGATGGGTTACGCGGCCATCGACAAACTCAGTGAATACCCCGTCTCGCGCAACGCTGGCGACTTCCGGCTGATGGACCGGAAGGTCGTGGATGCCCTGCAGAAATACCGGTCGTCCGAGCCCTACCTTCGAGGCATTATCGCTGGCATGGGCTTCCGCCAGCGTGGCGTGCCCTACGCCCGGGCGGCGCGAGTAGCCGGCGAGAGCAAATTTGGCTTGATGCGACTGATCTCCCTCGGGATTACCGGCGTACTGAATCACTCCACCGTTCCGCTGCGCATTGCAACGGTCGCCGGCCTCGCCATCCTGTTTCTCAGCACCGTGGGCGCCGGGTATTACGTGCTGATGCGCGTGCTGCATCCCGACTGGCCACGCGGCATCGCCAGCGTGCTTGTGCTGGTGTTGTTTGGCATCGGTTTCCAGTCGCTCCTGCTGGGTATCCTGGGCGAGTACATCCTGCGCATCTACAAGCTCCTTCGCAACGAACCCGTGGCGATCGTCGAAGAAAGCCTCAACATTCCACACGATGAACTCAAGCTCTAGGGACGAATATGAAAGCTGTCATTCTTGCAGGTGGCCTTGGCACGCGAATCGCCGAGGAATCCGACCAGAAGCCTAAACCCATGGTGGAAGTGGGGGGACGCCCGTTGCTCTGGCACATCATGAAGACCTATAGCGCGCACGGCATTCGCGACTTCGTGATCTGCCTGGGCTACAAGGGCTACGTGATCAAAGAGTATTTTTTCAACTATTACCGCCACACGGCCGATCTGCAGATCGACCTGCGGACCGGCAACGCCGCGGTGCTGAATTCGCAGGCCGAAGACTGGACCATCACACTGCTGGACACTGGCCTGGAAACGATGACGGGCGGACGCCTCCGCCGTGTTCGTGAACATCTGGACGACACCTTCTGCCTTACCTATGGCGACGGCCTCGCCGATATCGACATCACCAGCGAGCTGGCCTTCCACCGCTCCCACGGCAAGCTGGCCACGGTGGCTGCCGTGCGGCCGCCGGGTCGATTCGGCGTGCTTAACATGGGTGACGCCGGCGCGGTCACGAGCTTCACCGAAAAACCCAGCGACGAAATCGGCTGGATCAACGGTGGCTTCTTCGTCATGGAGCCCGCAGCCATCGACTACATCGACGGCGACGAGACCTCGCTCGAACGCGAGCCCTTGAGCAACCTGGCCTCCGACGGCCAGCTTGCCGCGTTCCATCACACGGGGTTCTGGCAGCCGTGCGATACGCTCCGCGACAAGCGATACCTGGAATCGCTATGGGAAAAGGGTGGCGCGCCCTGGGTTCCCGTCGGCTGACGGGGTTCCGTTGCCTGCATGGCCGGCGTCCTTCGGACGGCCGGCCATGCCCTCTGCCCTGCATGCGCCGGAGCGGAGTTCGCTACTCGACCGTTACGGATTTAGCCAGGTTCCGCGGCTGATCCACATCCGTCCCCCGCTGCACGGCTACGTGATATGCCAGCAGCTGCAACGGAATCGTAAACACCGCCGGGGCGATCAGGTCACCACCGCCATCGACGCGAACCATGGCCACATGCTCGGTGCTTTCGTCCATCTCGGCGCGATCGTCCGCAAAGACGATCAGCTCGCCGCCGCGGGCCCGCACTTCCTGCAGGTTCGACTTCAGCTTGTCGAGCAGTGGGCCGTTCGGCGCCACGGCCACGATGGGCATGTTCTCGTCGACCAGCGCCAGCGGACCATGCTTCAGCTCGCCGGCCGGGTAAGCCTCGGCGTGGATGTACGAGATCTCCTTGAGCTTGAGTGAGCCTTCGAGGGCCACGGGGAACTGTGCGCCGCGACCGAGGAACAGCGCGTGCTGCTTGTTGATGAAGTGGTCGGCAATCCGGAGGATCTCCGGCTCGATCTTCAGCGCGTTCTCGATGTAGCGCGGCAGTGACTGCAGTTCCTTGCAGTGCTCGAGGTACTTCGCCCCATCCAGGCCCCGGCGCCGGCCGAGGTCGAGCGCCAGCAAGGCAAACGCCGTGAGCTGCGTGGTGAAGGCCTTGGTCGAGGCGACGCCGATTTCCGGACCAGCGCGCGTCATCAGGCGCAGGTCGGATTCGCGGACCACCGACGACTCCGGCACGTTACAGATAGCGAACGTTGCGAGATAGCCGCGGCGGCGTGATTCGCGCATGGCAGCCAGCGTATCGGCGGTTTCGCCCGACTGCGACACGGCAACGAAAAGCGTGTTTTCCGGAACGACGACGTCGCGGTAGCGGTACTCGCTGGCCACTTCGACCACGACCGGGATACGTGCGAACTGCTCGATCCAGTACTTCGCCACCATGCCGGCGTGATAGCTGGTACCGCAGGCGACGATGTGGATGGCGCGGGTCTTCTCGAGGATCGGGTCGGCGTCGATACCGAAAATGTTCGGCAGGATGCCATGCGGGCCGATGCGGCCTTCCAGCGTATCGGCGACGGCGCGCGGCTGCTCGAAGATTTCCTTCTGCATGTAGTGGCGATACTCGCCACGCTCCACGGAATCGGCGCTGATCTCGCTCTCGTGCGCGGTGCGGTCGACACGCTTGCCGTCGAGGCCGAAGACTTCGACGGTCTCGCGAGTGATCTCGACCACGTCGTCCTCTTCGAGGTACATCATCCGGTTGGTCACCTTGATGAGCGCCTGCGCATCGGAGCCAAGGAAGTGTTCACCAATGCCGATACCGACCAGCAGCGGGCAGCCACGGCGAGCACCGACAATGCGCTCGGGCTCATCCAGGCTCATCACGGCGATGGCGTACGCACCTTCGAGTTCGCGGACGGCAGCCGTGACGGCTTCGCGTAGCGACTTGCCAGCCTGTACGTGCTCGTCGATCACCGCACCCATGACCTCGGTGTCGGTTTCCGAATGGAACGTGCGGCCCTTGGCCCGGAGCGAATCACGCAGGGATGCATAGTTCTCGATGATGCCGTTGTGCACGATGGCGATACGTCCCTGCACGTGCGGATGCGCGTTCACTTCGCTGGGCACGCCGTGCGTAGCCCAGCGTGTGTGCGCGATACCCGTGCTACCCGGCACCGGGTCGGCGTCGTAGAGGGCTTCCATCTCGCGAACCTTGCCTTTCGCACGGACGCGGCGGATTTCGCCGCCGTCGGCGATGGCCATGCCGGCGGAGTCGTAGCCGCGGTATTCGAGGGCCTTGAGCCCCGCGATGAGGATGGGCGCGATATCACGCTGCGCAACAGCGGCGACGATTCCACACATGACGCTTCCCCTTGATGCTTAGTTGACTTTGCGGCGCAGGTAATTGAGCAGGTCGATCCGGGTGATCAGTCCCAGGAACTGTTCGCCGTCGACGACGATGGCCACATGCCCCTTCTCGAACACCGGCAATAGTGCATCGATGGGCTCGCGAACCTGGAGCATTTCCGGCGAAGCCATCATGGCCGTGGAAACCGGATCGCGGAACCGGGTTTCATCCGCATGCACGTGCATGAGCACGTCGGATTCGTCGAGGATGCCGACGATACGCTCGCCCTCCATCACAGGCAGCTGCGAGACGTCGTACAGCTTCATGCGGTTGTAGGCGGTGACCAGCATGTCGTCTGGCTTGATCACGACCGTGTCGCGCTGCGCATAAGGGCGCAGGATGAGGTCGCGCAGGTCGCCGTACCGCTCGCGCTCGAGGAAGCCGTTGTCGAGCATCCAATAATCGTTGTACATCTTCGACAGGTACTTGTTGCCCGTGTCGCACACCAGGGTGACCACGCGCTTGGGTTCGGTCTGCTCGCGGCAGTACTTCAACGCGGCGGCAAGCAGGGTGCCGGTGGACGACCCACCGAGGACGCCCTCCTTTGCGAGCAGTTCGCGCGCGGCGAGGAAGCTTTCCTTGTCGCTGATGGCGTAGGCCTTCTCGACCATGGAGAAGTCGCTGATCGAGGGAAGGAAATCCTCACCGATACCCTCGACCATCCAGCTGCCGGATTTCTCCGAGAGCGTACCCTCGTTGATGTACTCGGCCAGGATGGAGCCGACGGGATCCGCCAGGACGATGCGCGTATGCGGCGAATGCTGGCGCAGGTAGGCCGTGAGGCCGCTCATCGTGCCGGACGAGCCGCAACCGACGACGATGGCATCGACCTTGCCATCCATCTGCTCGAGGATCTCCGGGCCGGTGGTCTGCTCATGCGCCAGCGGGTTGTCCGGGTTGCCGAACTGGTTGATGAAATAGGCCCCCGGCGTCTCGCGCGCGATGCGCTCGGCCATGTCCTGGTAGTACTCGGGGTGGCCCTTGGCGACGTCGGAACGGGTCAGCACCACTTCGGCACCCATCGCCTTGAGGTTGAAGATCTTCTCGCGGCTCATCTTGTCGGGTACGACCAGGACCAGGCGGTAGCCCTTCTGCTGCGCGACAAGGGCGAGGCCCAGGCCGGTATTCCCAGCCGTGCCTTCCACGAGGGTATCGCCCGGCTTGATCTTGCCGGCGCGCTCGGCCCCTTCGATCATCGACATGCCGATGCGATCCTTCACCGAGCCGCCCGGGTTGGCGCTTTCCAGCTTCAGGAAGAGCTCGCAACGGCCAGTATCCAGACGCTGGGCACGCACCATGGGGGTGTGGCCGATCAGATCGAGGACGCTGTCATGAACACTCATTGGAACTCCGTCTTATTTGCGGACGCGGTCCCTGCGACCTCGCCCCTTTGGGCGCACATGATAAAGGGTGGCGCGCTGAACCGATGCCCGGCTTATCGGCCGATCCGAAACGGTGTAGGCAACGGACCATAAAAAAACGGGCACGTTCCCGTGCCCGTTCTTATGAATTTGTGTACCCGATGGCCGGGTCAGTGTCGTGATTGCTGCCAGCTATCCCACATTCGCTGGAGCTTCTCCTTTGCGTGCAGCTTTTCTTTCTTGAGTCCCGCCAGGCTTTGATCGTCCATAGGCAGACAGCCGGTGTTGGCGTCATGCAACTTGGTGTCGAGTTCCTGGTGGCGGTAGAAGAGGCGACGGGTGTCGGCATCGGCGTGAATGAACTGCTCTACGTCGTCGCGCTGCTGGTTTTCGAACATAGCGAACTCCTCGCGTTGGGGAGGGGGCCGTCACGTGTTTTTCGCGTGACGGGAGTTCGAAGCTACTCCGCTCAGAGGGGGGCCGCAAGGCCGATCTTTCTCAAAAACCGAATGAAAAAAAGGTTGCAAGTGCAATGGTTTAGGCGTCAGTCAAGCCCAGACCCGCCGCGTGGGGGATCGGGTGGCCTTGTGTGGGAGCCGATTCATCGGCGATTCCTCCGGAGCGAATCATTCGACTCGTCCGCAGCACCGAATCGCCGCTGAAGCGGCTCCCACACATGGGGCCGGGTCGCTTTAGTTGCCGTTGCTGCTTTTCTTCTTTTTCGGGGTGGGCGCCGGATCGGCGGCACCGTCGGAAGAGCTGGCGTCACGCATGGCGCGCGCCGCGGCCTCGGCCAGCGCGGCCTGCTTCTTGGCGGCGTTGGCGACCTTGGCCTGGGCCGCGGCGACCTGGCGGGCCTTGTCGCCTTCGGCCTTGGCCTGATCCAGCGCCTGGGAGTACTCCACGCCCTGCTGCTGCAGGCGGGCGGCCTCTTCCTGGATCATCTGGTTCTGGGCGCGCTGCTGCTCGAGCTGGCGGCGGGCCATCTCGGCGTCGAGACGACTGGCCTCGAGCAGGATGGAATCGTGCTCGCGATCCAGCTGGGCCGATTTGCTCTGGGCATCCTGGAACTGGGCCATCGCCTTGGCGATATCCACGCGGCGCTCGGCGATGTACAGGTAGTGGGCGTGTTCCTTGTCCTTGGGCTTGAACTGCGCCATCTGGTTGATCGCCTCGCGGGCCCGGGCCTGCTCGGCCTGGGCGTAGCCGCCGAGAACGGGGTCCGCCGAGAGCTGGTCCAGGCTGGAGTTCAGCCGGCGGATGTCCAGGTCGTCCGTGGCGGCCATGGCCGACCCTGCCGAGAAAACGGCAAGGACCAGGGCGGAGAGGAGGATGGTCGAGCGCTTCATCACTGGCCTCCCTGATGGTCGTTCAGAGGCTGGGTCTGGCCGCCCACGGGCGGCGGCGTGGTGTCGGTCGGCTCGGGCAGGACGCTCTCGGTTTCCTGCACGTTGGTCGGGATCGGCACCGTGTCGTTCGCGTGGTTGTCGATCATCTCGACGCGCATACGCGAATTCTCCTGGCTCTTGGTCTGGTTCTGGGCACGGGCGGCACCCAGGCGGGCCTTGGCCCGGGCCAGTTCGCTATCCGCTCGCGATTCGTCGGCCAGCACGGCCGCCTCGTCGTATTTGCGGCTCGCCATGGCTGTCTGCGCCTGGCGGAACTTACCCTGCGCATAGTCGAGGTCGACCGGCGCATAATCGGCGGCACCAGCGTCGCGCGCCGCCTGGAGCTGGGCTAGTGCCTGGTTCATGGCACCATCCGGCGGCGGAGCGCTGGCACAGCCAGCGAGAGTAGCTATCGCCAGGCCAAGAGAGGCCAGGGCGAGGAGCCGGCGGCCCTTGGAAAGGGCTTTCGACGGCAAGATGTGCACCATCACTCGTTATCCTCTTACAGGTTTGCGAGATATTGTCGATATAAGAAGGTCTAGGGAGACCTCGTCTCGATTGTAATGCGAACGCCCGGGGGTTTAGGTGGATATTGGTTATTTCCTGAAGCTAATGGTGGACAAGGGTGCGTCGGACATGTTCCTGACGACCGGAGCCCCTGTGAACATCAAGGTGGAAGGCAAGCTCTACCCGTTAGGAAACACGGGCCTGCCCAGCGGCATGGTCAAGAAAATCGCCTATTCGCTCATGGACGAGGGCCAGGTGCCCCAGTTCGAGCGCGATCTCGAGCTCAACATGGCCCTGGCCGTGAAAGAGGCGGGGCGCTTCCGCATCAACGTCTTCAAGCAGCGCGGCGAGATCGGCATGGTCATCCGCGCCATCAAGAGCGAGATTCCTTCGCTCGAAGAACTGCGCCTGCCCACGATATTCCGTGACCTGATCATGGAGCCGCGCGGACTGATCCTCTGCGTGGGTGCCACCGGTTCGGGCAAGTCGACCACGCTGGCGGCCATGCTGGACCACCGCAACAACAACAGCTCGGGCCATATCCTCACCATCGAGGATCCCATCGAGTACCTGCACCGGCACAAGCGCTCGATCATCAACCAGCGCGAAGTCGGCCTGGACACGCACAGCTACCACGAGGCG
>Ga0247742_10000440_pt1 | contig 34055 bp, 26 predicted proteins | sample UWRJL208509C2_FD_180944 | JGI IMG/M metagenome (GOLD analysis project Ga0247742, IMG submission 180944) | Plant litter microbial communities from Arlington Agricultural Research Station in Wisconsin, United States - UWRJ-L208-509C-2 | ecosystem: Environmental > Terrestrial > Plant litter >...
CCATTCCGGCCGCGGCGCTGGGCATGGCGATCGCGCTCGGGCTTGCGCAGGGCGCCTGGTATTTCGCCCGCACGTTGTTCGACAACATCCCCACCACCCTGCCCCTGGGCCCGGCCTTCGCTGCCGCGGCGATGGGGCTGGCCGTGCTCGCGGGCTTCGCGCTGCCGCCGCTGGTTCGCCTTGCCGAGGTACCGCCTGTCGCGGTGTTCCGCGAATCCATGCAGCGTCGGGTACGTCGGTTCGACGCGCTCTACCTCGTGCCCGTGCTTACCGCCGTGGCCCTGGTCTGGCTGCAGAGCGATTCAGCGAAACTCGCCGGCATTCTCGCGGCAAGCCTCGCTGGCGTGGCGGTAGTCGCCGCGCTGTTGTCCGGCTTGCTCCTGGTGATCGCGCGGCGCGTCGCCCCGGGCGCGCATCCCGCCCTGCGCCTCGGCCTCGCCGCGCTCGCCCGTCGTCGCGGCCTTTCGCTCGTGCAGGCCACCGCGCTCTCGCTCGGCCTTTGCGCCCTCCTGCTGCTGGCCGTGATCGCTCCCTCCCTGCTCGATGGCTGGCGACGCGAGTTGCCGGCGGACACGCCGAACTGGTTCGCCCTCAACCTGCAGGACGAGCAGCGCGAGGACTTCTCCCGCGCTCTCGAGCGCATGGGAGCGACCAAGACAAACATGATGCCGCTCGCCGTCGGCAAGCTCACCGCGATCAACGGTCAGCCGATCGACAAGATCGCGTTCGTCGACGACCAGGCCAGGGATGCCGCGGACCGCCAGCTTCGCCTGTCGTGGAGCGCCGACCTGCCGCCGTCCAACAAGGTCGTCGCGGGCGCGTGGCCGGGCCCCTCCCCCACGCAGGCCGAGGTATCGGTCGATACCTCGTGGCGTGATCGATTTCATCTCAAGCTTGGCGACACCCTGCGCTTCGAGGTCGGCGAAGGCAGCGTGGATGCGCGCCTGACCAGCGTGCGTCAGGTCGACTGGGGTTCGTTCCGGGTCAACTTCTTCCTGATGATCGACCCCGCCCACGCCACCGAGCTGCCGCATACCTGGCTCACCAGCTTCTACCTTCCGCGTGGCCATGCCGACGACCTGGCGAAGGTCTCGCGCGACTTCGGCAACTTGAGCCTGATCGACGTGGATGCCCTGCTCGATCGCGTCCGTGAAATCGTCGACCGGGTCGGCGGTGCCGTGCGCTGGGTGCTCGGCTTCAGCTTGCTCGCCGGTGCGCTGGTGCTCGCCGCTGCCCTGGCGGCTAGCGCCCAGGAGCGACGCAAGGAAGCCGCACTCCTGCGCACGCTCGGCGCAACGCGCGCCCAGTTGCGCGCGGCGGCGGCTTGCGAGTTTGCGTTGCTAGGACTGGTGGCCGGCCTCACCGCGGCGCTCGGTGCGGCCGGCGCGGGCTTCTGGCTGGGCAATGCGGTATTCCATATCGAGCACTTCGTCCCGCCCGTGTGGCCGCTGGCCGGTGCCGCGGTACTGGCCGCGCTGGTGGTCATGGCGATCGGCCTTTTCGGCACGCGGCGCGTGCTGAGAACCTCGCCGATGGCCCTGCTACGCGAGGGCTGAAACCTAGCCGGAAATGCGCATTTCCAGCGACATCACGATCGCCTCCTCGCGTCCACCCTTGGCCGGGTAGTACGCGGGGCGCCGACCGATTTCGGTGAAGCCGAGGGTCTCGTAAAGCGTCTTGGCCACCGGGTTCGACGGACGGACTTCGAGGAAGATGCGTTCAACGCCGTACCAGCGGGCAAGGTCGATCAGCCGGCGCATCATCCGACGGCCATAGCCGAGGCCGCGATACGCATCTGCGATGCAGACATTGAGCACGTGCGCTTCGCCGGCGGCTACCGAGAGAATGCCGTAGCCAGCGATGTCCCCCTCGTGCACGAGCACCCAGCAGTTGTGTCCGGCCTGCAGGCAATCGCGGAAGATGCCCGCGCTCCAAGGAAACTCGTAGGACGCGTGCTCGATCGCCACGACCGCGTCGAGGTCCTCGCGACGCATCGCGCGCACTTCGGTGGAGGGGCGGGCCACGGCGACCATGGTGTCAGCCCGTGACGAGGGCGCGTCCAAGCGCGCGCAGGCCGTTCCACAAACGGCGCTTGGCGGCCGGATCGGCGAGGACCGCCGAGGGCGGATCGACCAGGACGATCTGCGCGGCGCTGAGCGCCGCCGCCGACAGGTCCCGGCCCAGCGCGTGCGCCTGTGCGTCGCCGAAGACGAGATAGGCCGCCGCCACCGGTACCTGGCCGAGACCCCTCTCGCCGACTTCGAGTCGCGCGGCGCGACCGGTGACCGGGCCAAAAGCACGCAGTGCCTTGCCGAGAAGCTCCAGTTCGCGCGCACTGCTTCCGCCCGGGAGGATCACCACACAGCCCACGTGTTCGCCCACTCCCGCTTCATTGGCGGACTGGATGTTGCCGACCGGGGCCGCGTCGCCCACTCGCAGGCGCCACGGGGTGACACCCATGACCCGGAGCAGACGTTCGCGGCGTTCGGCGATGACTGGCATGGCGATGGCTTACTCCGACGCCTTGGCGTGCCGGCGCACACGACGGCGGTGCGTGGCGCGACCCCAGAGCGTGTGGATCGGCCCGGAAATGGTGTAGATCACGGCCACGGCGAACAGGACGCGGGCGGTATCGATCAGCAGCAGTACTACGATGAGCACCGCGGCGATCAGCCAGATAAAGGGTACGCGATCGCCCTTGGGCCACGCCTTGAAGCTGTAGTAACGCACGTTGCTGACCATCAGCAGGCCGGCAATCACGGCCAGAGGCATGGCGAAGAACGCCACCGAGGGGCCGGGAATATCGAACTTCTCCATCGTCCAGACGAACGACATGCACAGGCCGGCAGCGGCCGGACTGGCCAGGCCCTGGAAGTAGCGCTTGTCCGCCACGCCCACCTGGGTGTTGAAGCGGGCCAGGCGCAACGCGGCGCACACGGCATAGATAAACGCGGCTGCCCAGCCGATCTTGCCCCATACCTGGCCATAGGCGGCCAGCGAGGACAGCGACCAGGTGTACATGACCAGCGACGGCGCCAGGCCAAAGCTGACCAGATCGGAGAGCGAGTCGTACTGGACGCCGAATTCGCTCTGCGTGTTGGTCATGCGTGCGACGCGGCCGTCCATGCCGTCCAGGATCGCGGCGACGAACACCGCCAGGGCGGCCGTCTGGTAGTGCCCACCGATCGCCGAGACGATCGCGTAGAACCCGGCGAACATCGCACCGGTGGTGAACAGGTTGGGGAGCAGGTAAATGCCGCGATGTCGCGGCCCCTGGGCCTGGATCGGATCGCTCATGGGCCAATGCCGTGACGTGGGAGGACAGTGTAGCCCAGGCGCCGTGAAGCGTCAGTCGGGCGCTGGCCTGGCTACCGCCGCACGAAACGCGACACCGTCGCTTGCGCCCTTACCGATCCAGTGATAGTTGTTTGCGCCACTATTCACCCTGCCGGATGGCCCGCATGCGCCGTTACCTCGTCCTCGCTCTTCTCGTGGCGGTTTGTCCTCTGGCGTTCGGTCAGGCTTACAAGTGGAAAGACGCCCAGGGCGTCACGCACTACTCCGATTCCCCGCCGCCCGCCGGCACCAAGGTCGAGAAGATCAAGACCAGTGGGGTCGTGATTCCTCCCGCGGGTAATCCGGCACCCGCGCCGGCCCCGGCATCCACGGCCGGGGCGAAGGCTGCCGCACCGGGTGCGGTCGCCGATACGCAGGCGAACCGCGCCAAATTGTGCGACCAGCTGCAGAAGAACGTCGACACGCTGAACAAGGAAAAGAACGTGTCGGTCGACGACGGAAAGGGAGGCACCCGCCCCCTGGACGATGCGGGCCGCAAGCGCGAGGTCGAAACCACCCAGGCGCAGATGACTATTTACTGCAAGTAGGCAGCCTATAATCCCCGCTTTCACCCGAAAGACATCCCGCATGCGCCTCAGCCAGTTCCACCTCGCCACCGTCAAGGAAATCCCCGCCGACGCGGAAGTCGCCAGCCACAAGCTGATGCTGCGCGCGGGCATGATCCGCAAGCTCGCCTCCGGCCTCTATACCTGGTCGCCGTTGGGCCTGCGCGTGCTGCGCAAGGTCGAGCACGTGGTTCGCGAAGAGATGGTCCGTGCCGGGGCGATCGAAGTCCTGATGCCGTCCGTGCAGCCGCGGGAGCTGTGGGAAGAAACCGGTCGCTGGGAAAAGTTCGGCGGCCAGCTCCTCAAGATCAAGGATCGCAAGGAGCAGGAGTTCTGCTACGGTCCCACGCACGAGGAAGTCATCACCGACTTCGCGCGCAACGAACTGAAGAGCTACAAGCAGCTGCCGCTCAACTTCTTCCAGATCCAGACCAAGTTCCGCGACGAGATACGCCCGCGATTCGGCGTGATGCGCGCGCGCGAGTTCCTCATGAAGGACGCGTATTCCTTTCACCTCACTCCGGAATCGCTCGGCGAAACCTACCAGGTGATGTACGACGCGTACTCGCGCATCTTCACCCGTCTCGGGCTGGAGTTCCGCGCCGTCGACGCCGACACCGGTGCGATCGGCGGCAGCGCCAGCCATGAATTCCAGGTGCTTGCCGACTCCGGCGAGGACGCTATCGCCTTCTCCGATGCCTCCTCGTACGCAGCCAACATCGAAAAGGCCGAAGCCGTCGCACCCGCAGGCGAGCGTCCCGCACCCTCGGCCGAACTCACGCGTGTCGATACGCCGAAACAGCGCACGATCGATGAGGTCACTGCCTTCCTCGGCGTGCCGGCCAGCCAGCTGGTCAAGACCATCCTCGTGCGCGGTCGCGAAGGCCTTGTGGCGCTGTGTGTGCGCGGCGACCACGAGATCAACGAAGTGAAGGCGGCCCACCTGCCCGAACTGCCGGACGACTCCGAACTCGCCAGCGAAGCGGAAATCCTCGCCGCCACCGGCGCGCGTCCCGGCTCCATCGGCCCCGTCGGCCTGCCCGATTCCATTCCGGTCATCGTGGACCGCAGCGCGGCGCTACTTGCCGACTTCGTCTGCGGCGGCAACCAGGACGGCACTCATTTCACCGGCGCCAACTGGCAGCGCGACGCTCGCATCAATCGTATCGCTGACATCCGCAAGGTGGTCGACGGCGACCTTTCGCCGGACGGCAAGGGCCACATCCGCCTCGCGCGGGGCATCGAGGTGGGCCACATCTTCCAGCTCGGCCAGAAATATGCCGAAGCCATGGGCGCCGACGTGCTCGACAGCAACGGCAAGAAGGCCACCATGTACATGGGCTGCTACGGCGTCGGCGTGAGCCGCATCGTCGCCGCCGCCATCGAACAGCGCAACGACGAGGCTGGCATGATCTGGACGGATGCCATGGCGCCATGGCGTGTCGCCGTGTGCGTCATCAATCCGAAGAATACCGATCCCGTCGTCGCCGAAGCCGGCGAGTCGCTGTACCAAGAACTTTCGCAGGCCGGTATCGACACCGTACTGGACGATCGTGGCCTGCGTCCCGGCTCGATGTTCGCCGACATCGAACTCATCGGCATCCCCCACCGTGTCGTCGTAAGCGCACGCGGGCTGGAAGCGGGCACGTTCGAATACCGCGGCCGCACCGACACCGAAAACCGCAACGTGTCGCGCGTGGAACTGCTGGCCCTGCTCGGCGCCTTATAATCAGTCCATTAACGGTGAGGTTATTCACCGCTAATCGATGTAGGCGAATATCAGGTAATTCACGCCAATGCCGGATGGAAACATCCGGCATTTTGCTTTTTGTCGCATAACCAGCTAAAAATCCCGGCGCGCACATTAATCCTCCACGGGAGACCCCAATGGCTGTCGATATCAAGAACCTCAATCACAACCAGCTCAATGAGCTGATTTCCAAGGCACAGGTCCGCCAGACCGAACTGCGCAAGGAGAAGGTTGCCAAGCTGCGCGAGAAGATCAACGCGCTGATCAAGGCCGAGGGGTTCACCTTCGACGATGTATTCGGCGCCCGCGCCCCGAAATCCAAGCGCGCCGGCACCACGGTCGCGGCGAAATACCGCAACCCCGACAACGCCGAACAGACCTGGTCCGGCCGCGGCAAGCGCCCGCGCTGGTTCAATGAAGCGCTGAAGGCGGGCAAGAAAGAAACCGACCTTCTGGTTTGATTCACTGTCACTGAGTCGAAAGCCAGAGCCCCGCTAATGCGGGGCTTTTTTTTAGGTCAAAGCGAGCGACGCGGCGCCACGATCAGATCACCAAAAAGCAGCCCCGCAACCAGCGAGACGAGTAACGTCACACCAAGCAATCCGGTATCCATGCTCAGCGATGCATCGCGATCCAGTAGATAGGAAACACTTCGGAAACTCACCGACCCCGGCACCAGGAGGATGATGCCGGGCTCACGCACCACCGCCCCAGGCTGCTGCGCGTAGCGCGCATAGACGTTGCTGAGCGAGCCGAGCAACAGGCCACCGACGAACACGCCGAACGGTGCCCCCGGCAGCGAGCCGGAAATGCTGCCGCCCCAGCGGGTGGCGAGATAACCGAGTATCACCGAGCCCATCACGACGAGCCAGTCCCGTCTGGCGGCACGGAAAAGGATGGCGAACGAGAACGCGCCGAGGATCAGCGTTGGCCAGTCCGCCCAACCCGGCAACGGCGGCAGTGCATAGTTGCGCGGAATGATGCCCATGGCTTCGCAGAGCTGGCTGGCCGCCACGGTACCGAAGGTCAGCTTGAGGAGGGTCGCGATCGCTCCGCCCATGCGGGCCACGCCGGCAACCAGGTGCTGGCTCGAGATTTCACGCACCGCCGTGGTCAGGGCCATGCCGGGCATCAGCACGATCAGGCTGCCGAGAATCACCGACTTCAGCGCGAGCGGCACCACATAAGCACTGACCACCGTCGCCACGACTGTCGCCACCATCGCGCTGATGGCTTCGCTCGCGGCCGCCAGACGAGGCCGGCTACCCGAAGCGACGGTGATCAGGCCGATCAGGACGCCGATCACGCAGGCGGTGATCAAGTCGGGCCAGGAGCTATGCAACAGCAAGGCGACAACGCTGGCCGCGCACAGGCCGTAGCTGGCGATCACGCCAAGCTGGGCCAGGAAGGTTTCGGGCGCGCCCAGCTTGCGCAGCAGATGAAAGCCTTCGCGCAACTCCATCTGCCCGTCGATGACCGAATCCGCGATGCGATCGGCTTCGCACAGCCGCGCAAGGTTCACATCGCCCGGCGGCAGGCGCATCACCTGGGTCACCTGGGCCACGCCATCGTCGCCCTGCCCCAGATCGGCGAAGGAAACGATGATGGCGGTGGGACTCGACCAGACCTCGGCGGAGAGACCCAGGCGCTGGGCCGACCGCGCGATCGCCGTTTCCAGGCGAGGCGCGGTGGTTCCGTACTGATGCAGACGACGGGCGAGTTCGGTCAGGAAAGCGATGCGGGTATTGATCGCCGTGGTGGCGAAACTCACCGGTACGCTCAGCGGCACGGCCTCAGGCAACGTCCACCGCCTTCACGCGCAGGGTGGTGCCGTCGATACCGACGACCTCGATTGTCGCGCCCAGCGGGAGGTCGGGACCGATGACCAGCCACATGCCGTCGCCCACGCGCGCTTTACCGCGCCCGTTGACGATAGGCTCGCACAAGGAAAATCGCTGCCCGATGAGCTGGTCGCCACGACGGTTCAGGCGCTCGTTGCCGATCGGCACGATGCGCTCGAGCCGCGGCCGGACGAACTTCCAGTAGACGAAGCACGAGACGAATGCGAGCACGCCGAACACGATGGCCTGCGTGATCGCGCCCATCCCGGGCACGACGAACACGAAGCCACCCATCACGGCGGCGGCAATGCCGATCCACAGCATAAAGTAGCCAGGAAGCATGACTTCGCCGCCGATCAGCACCAGCGCGGCGATCCACCAGAAGTAGTGCAGGGCCAGTTCGGTCATGGCATCAACGCGGCGGCAGTGGCGGGCGGTCGCCGCCTGCGACGGGCACGGTCGGCGCGCGCTGGGCGGTCAGGGAATCCTTGGCCAGTTCGGCGATGCCCGCGAGCGATCCGAGGATACCGGCCGATTCCATCGGCAGCAGGAGCATCTTCTGGTTGGGCGACCTTGCCATTTCCTTCAGCGCGTCGACGTAGTTGTTCGCCACGAAGTAATTCAGCGCATTGACGCTGCCGCCGGCGATGGCGTTGGAGACCATGGTGGTCGCCTTCGCTTCGGCTTCGGCTAGACGCTCGCGGGCCTCGGCCTCGCGGAACGCGGCTTCCTTCTTGCCTTCAGCGGAAAGGATGGCCGACTGCTTCTCGCCTTCGGCCTTGAGGATGGCCGCCTGGCGATAGCCTTCGGCATCGAGGATGTTCGCACGCTTCTCGCGCTCGGCCTTCATCTGCCGGGCCATGGCGTCGACGAGGTCGCGCGGCGGCGAGATGTCCTTGATCTCGATGCGGGTGACTTTCACGCCCCACGGATGGGTCGCTTCGTCGATCACGCCGAGCAGCTTGGCGTTGATCGCATCGCGCTGGCTGAGGCTCTCGTCGAGATCCATCGAGCCGAGCACCGTGCGGATATTGGTCATGATCAGCGCCAGCGCCGCGCCTTCGAGGTTGGCGACCTCATAGGCGGCCTTGGCGGCATCGAGGATCTGGTAGAAGACAACGCCGTCGACCCGCACGACCGCGTTGTCCTTGGTGATGACGTCCTGCGAGGGGACTTCGAGCACCTGCTCCATCATGTTCATCTTGCGACCGATCGCATAGACGAACGGAATGAGGAAATGCAGGCCCGGTGAGAGGGTGCCGGTGTACTTGCCAAACAGCTCCACCGTCCACTCGTAACCCTGGGGCACGATGCGGATCAGCTTGGCCAGCACGATCACGACCACGATAACGACAACCAACGCTACGACGCTTCCCATTGCCCTTGCACTCCCTCATCCGGATATGTCCCGGAGTATAGGCGAAGCAGGTCAGGGCGTTCCGGCGGGAAGGACCAGCGTGACGCGTAGCCCGCCGCCCTCGCGGTTGGCCAGCGCGATGCGGCCGCCGTGGGCTTCCGAGATTTCACGGGCCAGGGCCAGGCCGAGGCCCGTACCCGACCGTTTGGTCGAGTAGAACGGCAGCAAAGCCTGTGCCAGCACGGTCTCGCTCATACCCGGTCCCCGGTCGGACACTTCGATCAAGGTCTCGCGGCCGACCGCGTGCACCGCGACCGTCACTTCGTTCGATTCGCCGCCAGCCTCGTGAGCGTTCTTGATCAGGTTGATCAGCACCTGCTCCACCTGCGTGGTGTCGAACCAGCCAGGCTGTTCGGGCGGTGCCGATGCAAGGCGGAACGAGGCGTGCAACCCGAGGGCATCGAGGAAAGGTCCCCATGGCACGGCCCGCGCCTGGGGAGTGGGCAACTTGGCGAAGCTTGCGTACCCGGAAATGAAGGTATGCAGGTGCTTCGCGCGATCGCCGATCGACGCGAAGACGCCGGGCAGGCGCGCGAGGTCACCACGACGGGCGAGCTCCGCACCCGAGTGCGACAGCGACGAGATCGGCGCCAGAGAGTTGTTGAGTTCGTGGCTGATGACCCGGATCACACGCTTCCACGTATGGACTTCCTGGCGGGACAGCTCGCGCGTCATGCGTCGATACAACTGCAGGCGATGCGGACGGCCCTGCAGGCGGAAACCGCGCTGGGACAGATGGAAGGTCTCCTCGCTGCCTTCCATCTCGACCGAGAACAAGGCGTCCTCACCGCTCGCTGCCGCGTCTCGCAGGCTTTCAGGCATGGTTGCAAGCACGGTGGAAAAATCCAGGCCCGCCAGCGAACGTCCTTCGTTGAACAGATGCCGCGCCGCGATGTTCGCGTAGGTGACGTTGTCCGCCGCATCGGTGAGCACGAGCGCCACCGGTGTGTTCTGCACCACCGTATCCAGCAGTAGTTCACGCTGGGCCAGATGCTGGCGCTGGTCGCGCAGGGTCTGCCCTAGCGCGTTGTGCATGCGAATCAGATCGCCGAGCTCATCGCGCCGCGTGGTGCCGATCGACATGCTGAAGTCGCCGTCGCGATAGCTCGCCACCGCGCTTTCCAGCGCGCGCACCAGACGCCGCAGGGGCTCTACCAGCGCATGGGCAACCCACACGGAAAGCGGTATCAAGACGAGAAGGCAGATCATCAGCGCCGTTCCGCCGTCGAAGAATTCGACAGGGACGGCATCGGGAAGCTTGCCGCCTTTGGCGGGCGCTTCGCGCATCCATGCCACCAGCTGCGGAAACGGCCAGATCGATACGCCAGCGAACACCAGCGCACCGACGATCGCCGAGCCAGCGACGACCAGGGTCATTCTCCCTTCGAGCGAGAGCGTCTTCATGGCCGGGACGCTAGCAGATCACACCGCCAGTCCGTAGCGTTCCATGCGCCGGTACAGCGCCTGCCGCGACAGGCCCAGGTTGCTGGCGGCGCGGCTGACCACGCCACCGGCAGAGGCCAATGCCGCTTCGACCGACTCGCGGCTGGGCTCGTCCAGGTTACGGCTCACGTTGGCTGCCGGCGGCGGCAGGTTCAGGTGCCCCGGCTCGATGCGTCCGTCGCCGGCAAGCAAGGCCGCGCGGGCGATCGCATTCTTCAACTCGCGCACATTGCCCGGCCAGGGATGGGCCAGAAGCGCTTCGCGCGCGTCTTCGCTGAGCTCGGCCTGGCCGGCGAGGAAAAACTCGGCAAGCGGCAGGATGTCGTCCGTGCGGTCGGCCAGCGCCGGCAGGTTCACGTCGATCACGTTGAGGCGGTAGTACAGATCTTCGCGGAAGGTGCCCGCAGCGATCATGGCCTTGAGATCCGCATTCGTCGCGCTCAACACGCGCACCTTCGCCTGTCGCGTGCGACCCGAGCCCAGCCGTTCGAACTGACCGGTTTCCAGCACACGCAACAGCTTCATCTGGCCGGGGAGCGGCAGGTTGCCAATCTCGTCGAGGAAAAGCGTGCCGCCGTCGGCCATCTCGAAGCGGCCTTCCCGCGCTTTATTGGCGCCGGTATAGGCGCCGGCTTCGGCACCAAAGAGCTCGGCCTCGATCAATTCACCCGGCAGCGCGCCGCAGTTGACCGCGATAAACGGGCCGCGACGGACGGCGGAGTTCGCGTGGACGATGGCCGCGATGCGCTCCTTGCCCGAGCCATTGGGCCCGGTGATCAGGACCGGAACATCGGAACGCGCCACCTGGCAGGCCAGCTCGATGGTGCGGCTCATCGCTTCGGAAGCGAACACCAGGCCATCCAGGTCGTAGCGACCCTCCAGGATTTCACGTCGCTTGCGACGTTCGACCCGGGCACGGGTCACTTCGCGCGTGGATTCCGAAAGCTCGAGCAGGTTCTCCACCGTAGCCAGCAGCTTGGTGTCGTCCCAGGGCTTGGCCAGGTAGTCGGCCGCACCCGCCTTCACCAATTCGACCGCGGTGTCCAGATGTGTCCATGCGGTCAGCAGGATCACTGGCAGGTCGGTGTGGCGGCCGCGGATCGCCTTGAACAGCGCGACGCCCTCCTCCCCCGACGTGGTGTCCGCCGTGAAGTTCATGTCCTGAATGACCACGTCCACGCGTTCGGTCGCAAGCGTGGCCAGACCATCCTCGGGCGTCATCGCCACGAGCGGGCGGATATCCCGCAGGGAAAGCGCGAGCGACAGCGCCTCGCCCACGGCGGGGTTGTCGTCGATAATCAATACGCAGCGCATCTGTACCCTTCGCATGCAGTCATGGATGCTTCCCCCGCCGAAAGGGTTGCAACCCAGTCGGCACTTTTTCTCTTGGGTTCCATTCTAGCCACGGGTGGCCACCACAGGGGGAACCGATGCGGCGCGCAGTGCCGGTGCGAGCACCGCCACCTGCCCCAGCGCCCACAGCACCACGGCGCCGACGGGCAAGTAGAAGAGAGGCAGTCGCGGCAGCTCGTACTCACGCATCAGGAACAGGTTCACCCCATAGGCAAGCGCCATGCCAAGGACGATACCCATGCTCGCAAGCAGGAAGTTCTCGGTCTGGAAGTAACGCAGGACGTCCACGCGGCGCGCGCCCAGCGCCCGACGAACGCCGATCTGGCGGCGCCGCTGGCCTACCCAGAAGCTCGCGAGGCCCACGATGCCCAGCGCGGTAACGACCAGCAGGACGACGCACACCGCGACCAGCAGGCCGGCCATGGCGCGGTCACCGGCGAAGTGGTCGTCACGGACGGCCTTATAGGTTTCCTTTTTGACGATGACGCGGCGCGGATCGACCTGTTTCAATGTATCGACGGCCTGGGCCAGTACCCGATCCGCCTGGCCAGGCTGGCTGCGAAGGATGAAGGACCCGTAGTTGCCGCCCGCCGCACTTTCCCGCCACGGCTGCAGCGTCGTGAACTCGACGTCGGTACGATCGACCTCACTGGCGGCGGCGAGATGTTCCACGACGCCGACCACACGCATTTCCGTGTCGCTGCTGCCGACCCAGACCGAACGACCCAGCGCCGATGCGTTACCGAAGAGATGCCGGGCCAGGCCTTGCGTGATCATGATGACGGGCGTCGGCTTGGCCTTGCCTGCCACCAGGTCATCCAGCCAGACGTACTCGGACGGTTGGAAATACCGGCCGGCCACGAGACGCGTGCCCAGCGTTTCGCCAACGCTCTCGCCGTAAAAATTTTTCACGTTCACGGTCGGGCCTTGCTGGTTGGGCGCCAGGTTGAGATTGCTTCCCCAACTGGTGTCGCCAAAAGGCAGGCTATTGATGATCGTGGCTGCGGCCACTCCGGGAATGGCGCGCAGCGCGGCGAGATCGGACTCCGTGCGTGCGTGGGCATCGCCGTGCTTGCCCATATCGGAGGCGACGATGTGCACCACATTCGCCTCGTCGACGCCACTGGGCATATCCAGGTTCGCCAGGCGGTCGCCGATGAGGAAAATGGCGTTGCAAACGATGGCGCAGGTAAAGGCGATCTCGAGCACCACCAGGCTTGCGGTCAGGCGGTGCCTGCGCAAGGCGGAAAAGATCGGACCGATGTCCTTCAGCATGTCATTGGCTCTTCAGTTGCAGCGCAGGAGCGATGCGGCAGGCGCGCCATGCCGGCAACACGCCGGCGACAATGGTCGCGCCGACCGATACGGCGAATGTCACGACGAGCATCGTCAGGTCCAGATGTGCCAGCTTCGCGTAGGACACCGGCTGCAATCGAACCATCCACAGGCCAAGCCAGGACAACACCAGGCCGCCAAGGCCACCGACGAGCCCGACCATGCCGGCCTCGGTCAGTAGCTGGGAGAACACACTCACGCGCGACGCGCCCAGCGCGCGCCGGACGCCAACCTCACCCGAGCGACGCATGAACTTGGCCAGCATCAGGCCCACGGTATTGATGAGGCACACCAGGAAAAACGCGAGTGCCAGCCAGACCTGCAGGCGCACATCGCTCGGTACGACCTTCTCGTGATCGAGCCACCCCATGAGATCGAGCATGCGCGTGTCGGCGGGCCGCTCGAAACGGCCGATGGTTTTCTGCTCCCCGGCATAGTGGGCAAGGAAATCGCGATAGGCAGCGACTTTAGCGGGACTGTCCAGCTGCACCCAGAACTGCAGCCATGCGCAGTCGGAGCTTTCCAGCGAGCTTTCATCAGCCGACCCCTTACCCCAGCACTGGATGCCACCCGCACGGTTGAGCAGGAAGTCGCGCGCCGTCGAAAGCGGAACGTAGACGCCCTCCTCTCCAGAGTAATCGCCCACGTTCAGGTCAAAGAAATGCGGCACCGGACGCCAGGGGTCAAGGACACCGATCACGCGCAGATCGTGTCCGTCGGCGTGGACCGTGCGCCCTGTGCTGTCCTCGCCATGGAACAGTTTGTCGTTGAGTCCGCTGCCGATCACGGCGACGCGGGAACGGCTCTCGTCTTCCGCCTCGGTCCATCCCCTGCCATAGCGGAACGGTGTCTCGAACATCGGGAAAAAATCGGCCGTGGTGTAGCGCGCCGATGAAAACACGGGATCGACGCGTGCATCGGCTGCCTGCATGGCCACCTGGCCGCCGACCATCAACGCCTGATGGTCGGCGCGGCGCGAGTGCAGCAGGTTCATGCCATCGACCCACGTGAGCTGTCGTGGGAATTCCTGGCTAGGGGACGCCTTGTCCGCCGCATATCCCTTCATGTCACGCGGATCCATCTGCGGATAGAAAATCGATCCACTGCGCCCCGGCAGTGGATCGCCCGACAACACATGCAACACGGTGAGCGTGGTCATGCATGCACCGATGCCCAGGGCGATCGCGAGGATCATCAGCGCCGTGAGTGCCCTGCTCCGCTTGAGGCTGCGGAGCGCAAGTTCCATGTAGTAACCGAACATCCCGTTCTCCGTGATGAAACGTCAGACGCTGCGCGTCGCCTCGACCGGCGAGACCCGCGACGCGCGCAGCGCCGGGGCAAACACCGCAGCCTGGCCCAGGGCGAGCAAGGCCACCACGCCGATGGCGACGTAGGTGAGCGAGAGTCGTTTCATCTCGAAGTGCGTGAACATCCACTGGCTGAGGCCAACCGCGAGTACCACGCCGACGATGACGCCAACCAGCGCGATCAGGAAGTTCTCGGTCATGAAGTAGCTGAGGATGTCGCTACGGCGCGCACCGAGTGCACGGCGCACGCCGATCTGCTTGCGACGCTGGCCGACCCAGAAGCTGGACAGGCCGACGATACCGGCCGCCGTGATCGCCAGCAGCACGCCGCAGACGACGCTCATGAGGATGGCCATGCCGCGATCGGCTTCATACGCACGGGCCCGCACGTCTTCGAACCGACGAACACCGAGCTTCTCCGGAAGCACGCGCATGCGGTTGGCTCCGTACAAGGCCGGCGGGATGGCCTTGAAGACGGCATCTTCCTGTCCCGGCTGCGTCCGCACGAGGAAGTTCTGGAAGCTGCTGTCGAAGATCACCGGCATGATGACCACGTAGTCACCGTCGACGTAGTTGTTTTCGATCCACGGCGAGGTGAGCTTCTCAACGATACCGATGATCGTCGAGGGCTTGCCCTTGGCCATATAAACCACCTTGCCCAGTGCGTTGCCGTCCGGGAAAACCTTATCGGCCAGGGCCTTGGTGATGATGATCTGCGGCGCACCGGGCTGTTGTTCCCGCTTGACGACCTGCGTCTCGCCCGCATTGAAGTTGCGACCGGCGACCAGGCGAACACCGAGCGTCTTCAGCGCATGGTCGTCGCCGAAGTACAGCGCCGTGGATATGCCTTCCTTCTTCGAGTCGGGGTCCGTTTGCACGCCCGTGGACCAACCACCCTGGCGCAGTGGATAGGCGTTGGTAACATAGGCATCGACCACGCCGGGGAGCGACCGCAGGGTCTGCAGGTCGCTTTTCATCAGGGGCGCGAACGTCTCCGGGGCACCGACGTAGTCGTTGCCGATGGCGATCAGATTCCTCTCGTCCATGCCTGTCGTTCGGTTCACCTTGTCGACGCGCTCGTGCACGATGAACAGCGCATTGCACACGATGGCGAGCGTGAGGGCGATCTGCAGCGCGATGAGGATCGTGCCGGCCTTGTGCCGGCGCAGCGCGGAAAGAATGGGCTTGATCTGCATGATCATGTCCTCAGTTGGATTTCAGCTGCCAGGCCGGCTGGACCTGTGCGGCGCGCCATGTGGGATAGAAGGCGGCGATCAGCGAGGCCACGATCGCAACGATGAGGGTGAGCAGGATAAGCACGGGGTCGAGCCTGGCAAGGCGGGCGACGGGCTCGGGGAACACGAGACCCACGCCGAGGATGCCTACTCCGGTAAGAATCAGCCCGAGCACACCGCCGGCGACGCCGATCGTCCCCGCTTCGATGAGGAACTGCGCATAGATGTCCTTACGCGACGCGCCGAGGGCGCGGCGCACGCCGATCTCCGGGGCACGTCGCATGAATTTCGCCAGCAGAAGCCCGACGGTGTTGACCAGGCAGATCACCAGGAAGCCGAGCGAGACGATCAGAGAGACCTGGGATTCCTTCGGCACCACGTGCCTCACGTCCAGCCAGGTCATCACGTCACGCACCTTGGTGTTCGGTGCCCAGCGGAAACGACCCGCGTGCTGCTGTTCGGCCGCATAACCCTCGATGTACTGGCGGTAGCTATCGGCCTCCGCCTTGCTGGGCAGTTCGCTCCATAGCGACAACCAGATGCACTCCGAGCGCAGGTAGTTGTCCCAGCCCTCGCCCGGCTCTTCGACGCAGCTGTTGTTGCCGGCGTTCGGTAGCTTCAGGTCGACAGCGCGAGTGAACGGCACATACACCTGGGCGCCTTCGTCGAACCCGCCGGTGTTGGGCACGTCGAAGAACAAGGGTTGCGGCGCCCAATCCTTGATCACGCCCGTGATGCGATAAAGATGGCCGTCGATGTTCAGCTGCTTGCCTACGCTCTGGCCGCCGTCGAACAACTTGTCGTTGAGCGACTTGGCGATGACCACGACACTGGCATGTTTCTCATCGTCGTCCAGCGTCCATCCCGTGCCCTGAAGGAACGGCACGTCGAACATCGGGAAGAAGTCGGCACCGGTCGCATAAGCGCCCTCACGCACTGGCAGGCGCGACGGATTATCCGGAATCACGGAGACACCGATGGGATACGTCACGGTCTGGCGCTTGGCCTTATGGGCGCGCAACAGCGCCGTGGCATCCTTGTAGGTAAGCGCCGGGGGTGGCTCGCCCTTCTCGATCTTGTCGGGGCCCCAGTTGTCCAGCTGGGTGTTGTACAGCTGGCTCGACTTCTGCGGTATCGGATCTTGCGACGTCGCGCGAAACACCGAATACGTCGTCATCGAAGCGGCGACGCCGAAGCCGATGGCCATCACCATCAACCCGGTGAGTACCGGGTTGCGGCGGAGGCTGCGCAGGCCGAGCTGGAGGTAGTAACTGAACATGGGTGTCCCCGGAACGGTGGGCGGACGAATCAGGAAAGGGCGACGTGCGGCTGCGTGTGGAAACGCGGCTCCTCGGAAAGGTCCACCACCTGGCCGTCGATCACGTGCACGTTGCGCTGCGCGCGCGCGGCGAGTTCGGGATCGTGGGTGACCATGACGATGGTCGCGCCTTCGCGATGGATCTCCTCGAGCAGTTCCATCACGCCGCGGGCCATCTGCGTGTCGAGGTTACCGGTCGGCTCATCCGCCAGAAGCAAGCGCGGCGAGCCGGCGAGCGCGCGGGCGATGGCGACGCGCTGCTGCTGGCCACCGGAGAGTTCCGCCGGATAGTGCTTCGCACGCGAAGCCAGGCCCACGCGCTCCAGCGCGTCCATGATCCGCTGCTTGCGCTCGGCGGCCTTCATGCCGCGATAGCGCAGCGGCACTTCCACGTTATCGAACACGTTAAGGTCGGGAATCAGGTTGAACGCCTGGAAGATGAAGCCGATCTTCTCGTTGCGGATGCGCGAACGCGCGTTATCGTCGAGCTGGCTCACTTCGACGCCGTCGAGGTGGTACTGGCCACCGGTGAAGGTTTCCAGCAGGCCGGCGATGGTGAGGAAGGTGGTCTTGCCCGAGCCCGAGGGGCCGGTGACGGCGACAAACTCGCCTTCCTTCACGTCGATGTTGAAGTCGCGCAGCGCGTAGGTCTCGACGACTTCCGTGCGGTAGACCTTGGCGAGATGGGTCATCTTGAGCATGGCGGTTCCTTCGTTGGTAAGGGAATGACGTTGGATCAGCGGCTGATGGCGACGTGTTTCGCGTCACCGAAGGTGTCGGCACCGGAGATGACGATCTTGTCGCCCTCTTTCAGGCCGCTCAGGATTTCGACCTTGTCGATGCTGCTTGCACCGACGCGGATATCGCGGCGATCGGCCATGCCGTCGGCAACGACGAAGGCATAGCGGCCCGCGCTTTCATCGACGAAGGAACCACGCTGCACGGTGAGCACGTTGTCGCGCTTGTCCAGCAGCACGCGCACGGAGAGGCGCTGGCTCTGGCGAAGCTGGCTGGGCGTGGCGCCGTCGAAGCGCAGGCGCGCCGCGACTTCACCGTTAACCACTTCGGGCGATATTGCACTCACTTTGCCGTTCCATACCTTGCCGTTGCCACTGATCTCGCCCGGCATGCCGATGGCGAGGTCACGCGCGAAGCTCTCCGGCACCTTCATCTCCACCTGCAGGGCGGACAGGTCGATGACGCTCAGCAGCTGCGCGTCCTTGGCGACGGTTGCGCGCTCGGCGATGAATGCCTGGCCCACCTGGCCGTCGACCGGCGACTTCACGTTGAGTTCTTCCACCTGGCGCTCGAGATCCTGCACGAGCAGCACCTGGCGATCGTAGGCAAGCTTCTTGGCCTGGATGTCGAAGGTCAGGCTGCCGTTGTCGGTGGCGAGATCGGACTGAGCGTGCTTGACGGTCACGTCCGCCTTGTCGAGCGTGGACTTGGCCTTGTCGACGTCCGCGACCGGAACGGCGCCCTTGGCGAACGCCCCTTCGTAACGTTTGAGATCGCGCTGGCCGGCGGTCTGGTCGATGACCGCGTTGTCGTAGGCCTTCTGCAATTCCGAGCGCTTCTTCGTGGCGTCCACCTGGGAACGCAGGAAATCCACCTTCGCGGCATCCGCGGCGGAGCGTTCCTGGGCCAGCTTGGCGGCGAGGTCGGGGCTGGTGATCACGGCGAGCACCTGGTTCTTCTTCACCACGTCGCCTGGGTGCACCGTGAGCACCACGGCGCCGGCGGAGGTCGCATAAAGCGTGGGGCTTACGGCAGCCACGACCTTGCCTTCCGCGGCGATGTCGCGGACGAAGGGCCCGCGGGTCACGTTGGCGAAGCTCAGGCGCGAGGCGCTCACCGAGCTATCGGCGGAGAACATCGTGGAGAGATGGGGGACCGCAAAGGCAAGGGCGGCGACCACGGCAATGCCGGCGCCGATGTAAATCAGCTTGCGGTTACGGTTGGAACCGACTTCGACGAGGCGGTCCGTGGCGGAGGTATCGCGGATCATGCTGGCTTCCCTGGATTCTCTTGAGGGAGAACAGAGCAAGCCGCGTGCCAAGCCAGTACATCGTTACATAACAGTCGGTTACAGCGTTTTGACTGGGCAGGCGCCGTGTCCGCGGACAAAGTGTCCGGACACTGCGCCGACCGGACAGACCATCAATCAGACGGTGATGCCCACCGATTCCGAGACAGCGATGTCGCGTGCCACGCCGCGCCCCAGCGACGAGATCGGCACGTCGCGAGCGCCAAGGACGGTGAAACCCACCAGGCGCCGGCGCGTGAAGGAAAGAACACGGGCCCGCGAGGCACGCAGCCATTCGCGACCGGGCCGTTCCCGGTCCGGCGCGTCGACAGGCGTGGCATCCACGAAGAGTCCGTCCCAGGCGAGGTAGTCCGTATCGGGGAGCAGGTAGATCCGGGCGAGCGCTTCGCCCTGCCCGCCCACGCAGTCGATCCACTCTCGCGGGCCTTCCGCCGTGACGGCGCAGGTAAGGCCGACGTAGCGTGTCGCCAATAACGGCGCGAGGTCCGCCGATTCGACAAGGCAGGCAGACGGTGCGCTGTCCAGCAGTGGACACGTCGTTGAGCGCGGGGCGAGGTACAACACGCCGCCCAGCTGACCAAGGCCTTCGACGAGGGTACGTGGCGTTATCGCCAGCCAGCGTGTCGTCGGGGTGGAACGGGCACGCGATGGCATGCCGAAGGAAGCTAACCAGCCGAACATGGTGCGTCTCCCGGGTGACTGCCGGAAAAGGATGCCTGGCTGGGCGGCCTGGGAGGACCTGCGTGGCTTGGCGTCGGGGAGAAGGCCCTTACTTGGTAAGGATGAGCTTGTCGTTGCGCGTGAGGCGCAGGTGGTATTCGTTGCCCTGGTGCTCGATGACGAGCTCCCGCGAGCCATCGAGCAGACGCGTGCTTTCGATGCGGCGGGCGACGGCGGGGGTGGCGCGCAGCGGGACGACCTTGTCGCGGCCGCCGTTATCGGTCAGGGGAAGCGTTCTCATCAACATGGCCGAGCTCCGGGTCTGAGGGTTCGACTTTGATGATAACGATTCTCATTTACACGTCAAGGGGTCAAATGAAAAAAAGCCCGACCGGAGCCGGGCTTTGCGCATTTCCGTGGGAGCCGCTTCAGCGGCGATAGCCAGGTCGTCTCAACCCATCGCCGGCGTAGCCGGCTCCCACAAATAATCACGCCTCAGCGAGCATGCCCACCAGCGTTTCTTCCAGCGCTTCCAGGTCCGGGATCACCGCCGTGTCGTCGCGAACGAGAACGCGGGCGCGGACGCCGAACGGAAGCTCGTGGCCGTCGTGCGTGGGCAGGAGGAGCTCCGCGTTGAGCGTGGTAAGGCGGGGAAAGCCGTGCGTGAGCACCGCGACATACGGCAAGTCCGGGTGGTTGGTCACGCCCTTCAATACCGCCACGCGAGGTGCCTGTGCGCCGCCGTCTTCCGGCAGCGGGGCGACATGATCGAACTTCACCAGCGGGATACGCCAGCCACGCCAGGCAATCCGGCCAACCAGCCACTGAGGCGCATCGGCAATCGGTTCGACCCCGGTAAGCGTGATCACTTCGGCGACCGCGGCGTTCGGCAACAGCAGGCGCACGCCGCCGCTGGGAATCAGGACGCAGCGGATTTCGCGCGGTAACGGCTCGCTCATGGAAATTCCTCGATCAGTTTCTGCGCCAGCGCGTGAACGTCGCCAGCGAAACCGGCTACGCGTTCTTCGCGGATGCCGGCGACCATATGTCCTGCTTCCATGTCGGGGGCGACGGTCTCGACCCAGACGCGGCCACCGGCGTCGTACACCGCCTGCGAGCCGGCGACGGCGTCGTTGCCACGACCGGCGAAGACGATCGCCAGCGCGTCCGAGCCAAAGCCGCCCGCCAGCGTGCTGAAGATGCCGTCGATGGACGGACCGGTCGCGGATGCCGGGCTACCGTCCTCGCGTACGGTGACGCTTCCGTCGCGACGGATCTGCACATGCGAGCCGCGCGGCACCACGAGAATCTCACCGTGTTCCGTCCGCGCTCCATCCGTCGCCACGCGCGCACGGCCCAACCGCTGCGCGAAACCGTTCGGATCGACGTCGTGGTGGACGGCGACCAGGATCACCGCCGGCATGCGCGTGGGCAATGCGGCGACGAAAGCGGCCACCGTCGATTCGCTTTCACGCGCGCCACCCAAAGCGACGACGCGACGTACAGCGCGCGAATTGCCTTCAAGGAACATCTCATGCGAGAAGTCGCCATCGGTGCGCGGCGCGATCGCCTCTTCGAGCGAGACGAGTTCGAGCGACAGCCCGGCCTCCAGGCCGTGCGAGCCATCGTCGACGATATCCTGCGCGAGATACTCGGCAGCGCTGATCGTCTCGATACCGAAATCGGCGGGCTTTCCGTGCGCCGGCGCCTCGATGACGATCGTGTCGTGGTCGACCAGGTCCCACTCCGGTGCCGGTGCGGGCACGTATTCCGTAGCGCGTGATTCGATCTGGATCGAGTGTTCGCTGAGCGTGGGCGACGTGCCCTCTTCTTCACCCGCCAGGCTGAACTGGCTGAGATCGAATTCCCGCTCCACGGCGGGTGCCGGCGGCGGCGCCTCGTCCACCACCTCGAAACCGGAGAGATCCAGCGACGCCAGCTCGGTAAGCTCCAGTGGCGCGGAGGGAACATCTTCCAGGCCGTCGGAACCGTTGATCGTGTTCGCGTCACTGTCGGCCAGCAAGGCTTCGAGTTCGGCCGCGAGCACCTGCGGATCGGTGCCGTCGCCATCTTCCGGCGCTTCGGCCAGCGGCGTGGAGAAATTCAGGGAGTCGGCGAGATCGTCGGCGCTGGTCGTGGTGGACTCGTCTTCCACGGTTGCGACATAGCCGATGTCCTCACTGACAGGCATCGGCGTTTCCGCGTAGCCGTGGCTGCCGGTGATGGCGAGATCGTCCACCAGCGGTTCGTCGAAGGTCTCCTCGGCCGGCGCGGCGACTCCGGCAATCGCTTCGACGCGTGGTTCGATGGCGCGCGCGTCTTCGGGGCGCGGCGGATCCATCGGATTGGCGCCAACCAGTTTCGCGGCAAGGTGCCGGGCCCAGCGGGCGCGATCCCAGCCTTCCAGGTCGCGGCTGGCGTCGGCGTCATTGAAAACGAGGCGCGGGTGGCCGCCTTCGACCGTGTCGTAGAGGCGGTCGAGATCGCCATCGCTGGGATCGTCGAGATCGACCACGACCACATCAGCGGACGAGCCGACCAGTTCGGCCGGAGCGAAGGCCCGCAGGTCCGACTCGTAGACGATCCGCGCACCATGCGCGACAAGTGCGTCGCGCAGGTGTGCGGCGAGCGCCGCGTCGTCGAACAGCAGTGCGACCGACGGCTCGCGATCAACCATGGGTCACTCCGAGCACGTCGTTGATCTGCACGATGAGGTCGTTCTCCTGGTACGGCTTGCCGATGTAGCGGTCGACGCCGATGTCGAACGCGCGCTGGCGATGCTTATCGCCGGTACGCGAGGTGATCATGATGATCGGCACACCCGCCAGGCGTTCATCCGCCTTCATCTGCGTCGCCAGTTCATAGCCATCCATGCGCGGCATCTCGATATCGAGCAGCATGAGGTCGGGCACGCGCTCGTTGAGCTTCTCGAGAGCATCCACGCCGTCCTTCGCCGTCATCACTTCGAACTCGTGACGTTCCAGGACGCGACCGGTGACCTTACGCATGGTGATCGAATCGTCGACCACCATGACCAGCGGCTTCACGCGCACCTCGTCCTGGACGCGCGGTGCATGAGGCACGGCGGCCTCGGCCTCGAACGCGCGGCGTGCCACGCCGTGACGCACCATCGGCGCGAGGTCGAGAATCATCAGCACCGAGCCGTCGCCCATGATCGTCGCACCGAGGATGCCCGGCACCGAACTGACCTGCGGGCCGACCGGCTTGACCACGATTTCGCGTGAACCCAGCACGGCATCGACACGGATCGCGGCACGCAGGTCACCCGAACGGGCGAGCAGCAGCGGAACGTCGCCTTCCTCGGGCGAGGAAATGACATGCACGCCCAGGAGCTGCGGCAGGTCGTGGATGGTGTAGTCGTCGCCGAGGTAGTCGAAGCTCGGGTTCTCGTCCGCCATGCGATGCGCCAGCTCATTCGGCGCAACGCGGGCCACACCGTGCACCGAGGTCATCGGGATCGCGAAGTTCGTTTCGCCGATACGGACGATGAGGGCCTGGGTCACCGCGAGGGTGAACGGCAGGCGCATCACGAACGTCGTGCCGACACCCTTCTGCGATTCGATGCCCAACGTGCCGCCGAGCTGCTTGATCTCGTTGGCGACGACGTCCATGCCGACGCCGCGACCCGCAACCTGGGTGACCTTCTCCGCCGTGGAGAAACCCGGAACCTGGGTGAGCTGGAAGATCTGGTCGTCGGAGACGCGGGCTTCCGGACGCAGCAGGCCGCGTTCGATCGCCTTGGCGCGGATCGCGTCGCGGTCCATGCCGGCACCGTCGTCGGAGAGCCGCACCACCACCTCGGTCGCTTCACGCGACACCTGGATACGCACGGTGCCTTCCGGGTTCTTGCCGGTGGCCTCGCGCGCCTCGGGCGACTCGATGCCGTGGGCGACCGCGTTGCGCAACATGTGCTCGAACGGCGCCTTGATGCGGTCGAGCATGTTGCGGTCCATTTCGCCGTTCGCACCCTCCACCACCAGCTGGGCCCGCTTGCCGACATCGCCGGCCGCCTGACGCAAGGTGCGGCGCAGATTGGGCACCATCGCATCGAACGGCAACATGCGCGTCTGCATGAGGCCTTCCTGCAGTTCCGCATTCACTCGCTGCTGCTGGAGCAGGAGGTTTTCGGACTGGCGGGTCAGCTCGTCGAGGATCGTCTGCAGGGACACAAGATCGGACACCGACTCGGCCAGTGCTCGCGAGTACTGCTGGAGCTGCGAGAAGCGGTCGAGCTCGAGCGGATCGAAGTTCGTCGCACCCGTTTCGCGGTGTTCCTGGTGGTAGCGCGCGATGATCTGCGCCTCGGTTTCGATCTCGAGCATGCGCAGCTGGCTGCGCAGGCGGCTGACTGTCTGTTCGTGCTCGGTGAGCGTCGAACGGAAGCTGGCTGTCTGCTGTTCCAGGCGCGAACGGTAGATCGACACCTCACCGGCATGGTTGACCAGCGTGTCGAGCATGTCTGCGCGAACGCGGATCTGTTCCTGCGACGAGCGCTGGAGTTCTTCTTCCTCGAACTCCGGCAATAGCTCCGGCAGGTCGCGGTCGAGGACGGGAATCGTCTCGACATCGCCCAGCGGTTCGAAGCCGGGAATCGGCGCGGGCTCGGGGGTGATGATCGCGGCTTCGCGCTCTTCGCGATAGCTTTCTGCGGTGAGCGTATCGGGCGCGATCGGCGCACCGGCAAGGCGTGCGAACGGCTCGATATCGGCGTCGTTGAGCGTGATGGCGCGACCCAGCGCAATACTCTGGATCATGCCATGCAGGCGGTCGAAGCCTACCTCGGTCGCTTCAATGGACGGGCGATCGCTGTCGCGCTGGCCGCCGGCCACGGCGTCCAGCAGGGCTTCCATCGCATGGGCGAGGTCGCCCACCACGGCCAGGCCGGCCATGCGCGCGCTGCCCTTGAGCGTATGCAGGTCGCGCTGCAGGGCGGTGATGTGCTCCGCCATCTGCGGTTCGATACGCCACGCCGCGAGAGCGCCGTCGGCGTGATCGAGGATCTCGCGGCCTTCTTCGACGAACACCTCGAGCAGATCGGGATCGATATCCGCGTAGGGCGAAAGCTCTGGAACCATGGCAACGACCGGTTGCTCGACCGGTGTGTGTACCGGCAAGGCGACAGGCTCGTGGGACTGGTCCTCGATGACGACGGGCTCGTCGGACGGTTCGTCGAGGTCCGCGGTGACACCCACGGTCTCGTCGATATCGGCCAGTTCGGTGAGCTCCGTATGCCCGGCCGAAGCGAAGGCCTCATCGGCGAGGAAGCCCTCTTCCTCCGACGCGGTTTCATCGATGGTCTCTTCATCGTCGACCAGACGTGGCTCGACCAGGCCATCGCCGCTGGGCAGTACGTCACCGTCGTGCGACATCGGCTGCGGCAGGATTTCCTCCGCGGCAACCGTTTCGTCGGCGAGATCGCCGATGAGCGAACGCCACGCGGCATCTTCTTCCGCGTCGTACTTCAGGATCGGTTTGACCTCGCCTTCCGGCTTGTCGATCTGGAAGCCTTCGAGCGAAGCAAGCAACTCGGCGGTGAGGTCGGCCGTATCGTCGGTCATGTCGATCGGGGAGAGATCGATGGCCGGGATGGCATCGTTCTCGTCCAGCGCGTCGACCGGCGTCGGGATAACCGGCTGTGCACGCTCGGCCGCGGCGGATTCCCGCGCGGCGAGTTCGCCGGCCAGCATGGCTTCGAGTTCGGCTTCGAGATTCTCCGGCGTTGCGTGGACCTCGTCGGCCGCGACCGGCGTCTCGTCGAACGAGAGCAGCTCGTGGTGAACGTCGATGTCGTCCACCGTCTCGGGAGCGTCGAACGATTCGGGAGCTTCGACAGCCTCGGATGCCTCGACGGTCTCGGCTTCCTCGAAGGCTACCGGGGTGTCGTCGTGTACGAGCAGGGCTTCTTCGTGAACCACCGGGGCTTCGTCATGAACGACCGATGCCTCCGCTGCCACTTCGTCTTCCAGGGGCTGCGGATCCGGCTCGTACAAGATGTGGGCTACCGTGGCTTCCGGCTGCTCGTCACGCAGCGCGACGATCTGAGCAGCGAGGACGGAAACGTCGGGAACGCGTGGATCCGGCGCGTCGAACTGCTCCATCACGTGATCGACCAAGTCGGCCGCATCCGTGAGGGCATCGACGCCCGCCGGACGCAGCGGCACACCGCTGGCGCGGACGCGCTTGATCAGGCCTTCGAGCGGCGCGAGCACCTGGATGAGTACCGGGATGTCGACCATGCCGATGGCACCGTGCAGGGTATGCACGGCACGCAGCAAGCCGTCGTCCACCGGCAGCTCGCCGTCGCCGGCGAGCGCGAGGTTGGCGCGGATCACGTGCAGGTACTGGGCAACCTCGGTACGCAGGATATCCAGCAGCACCGCATCGACCGGCGGCAGCGGCGGGGCCACGTACGGTGGGTCCATCGGCGCGGCTTCGACAGGCTCCGACGGTGTGTGGCCGTAACCGGCGAAGGCGGCCGTGGGCACCGCGGCAATGGTGTCGCGCGGCACGCGGCGCTTGACCTTGGTGCGAACGGTGTGGACAGAGCTCTTCGCGACGTCTTCGACGAAGGCACTGTCGCCCATCGCCAGGCGATCGGCCGTCTCCATGATGGCGGCAATCGGCGCGCCCGGCGTGGACTCGCCTTCGAGCGCCGACTTCAGCTGCGGCAGCGCATCCACCGCGTGGCGGATGAGTGACTGCACGCCCTCGTGCGGGACAATGGTGTGATCGAGCACGCGGTTGAGCATGTTCTCGACCTTCCAGGAGAACTCGCCCAGCAGGCGGGCACCGACCAGGCGCCCGGAACCCTTCAGCGTGTGGAACGAACGGCGGATCGGGACCAGCGCCTCGATGCGCTCCGGATCCTTGAGCCAGGCTTCCTGCGCGGCGAGCAGGTTGCCGATCTCTTCCTCGGTTTCCTCGAGGAAGATCTCGCGGATCTCATCGTCGATGCCGTCGACCGTGATCTGGAATCCGGCGAACTCGGCATTGCCGCTGCCTCCGACTTCCTGCTCGACTTCTTCCTCGATCTCGACCCAGTCTTCCTCGCCCGTCGCGGCGGCGGCCACGTCGTGCGCCACGGCTTCGCTGGCGTGCGCTTGCGTCGCCTGGATTTCCGCCTCGCTGGGCGGCTCGTCGAGCAGGTCGAACGTTTCGGCAAAACTGGAGACGGTCTCGCCCGCGTCGACGCTGGTCGACGGCACGGCGATGTGCTCGATGGCTGCGATGTCGATGGCTTCCAGCGCGGCGTCGCCGAGCGACTCCGGCGCTTCGACGGCCGGCACCGGCCAGTAGCCGAGTTCGGCCAGGCTCTGCTGGGTCACGTCGAGAATGTGCTCGAGGCCGCCGCGATGTTCGCGGGCAGCTTCCAGATAGTACTCAAGCGCGGCCAGTGCGTCGGCAAGGCGATCCATCTGCGCGCCGTTGGGCACACGTCGGTCGCCGAGCAGTTCGCGGTGGATGAACAGGCCGATGCCATCGGCCAGCTCCGCCGGGCGCGGCGCACCGAGCATGTTCATGGCGCCACCGATCTCGCCCATGAGTTCCGGCGTACCTTCGAGCTGCGCGTGATCCCACGACGATTCCACGAAGGCGACGATCGCGTCCTTCACCTTGGAGGTGTTGGCCGTGGCCTCTCGCATCAGCGTGGAAAGGATGTGCCGTGCTTCGCTACGCGGCAGCGGGGACGGACCCGAGTCGGAAACCTGGGTTTCGCCCTCGCCTTCCGCACCGAGGCGCTCGATGTGGTCGTCCAGCGAGGCTTCGACGTAGAGCAGCGCGCCGGCGACGTCGAGCAACGATTCTTCGTCTGGCTGGCGCTGGCCCGTGGCGATTTCGCCGAGGATCCGGCGCTGTTCGCCGACGACGCGACGCGGCACGCCCAGGGCAAGCATGCCCAGCGTATCGCCGACACGGTCGAGCACCTCGGCCTGCGGGCCCAGCTGTGCCGGATCGCCATCGGGACGGCGCAGGAAAAGGTCGAGCGATTCCTTCACCCGCAGCAGGTCTTCCTTGATCGCCGCCGACACCGTGTCGAGCAGCGCGCGGTTGTGCCCGGACATGGAGCCTCGGGCGTGTTCGAGCTCGGCAGCCCGCGGAAGCAGGCCGTCCAGGCGATAGGTCTGGCGCAGTTCTTCAATACGATCGCTGCCGGTCTTGGCCTGGGCGACGTAGTAGAGGAGCTTGCGGGCGAGATCGTCGGATTCGCCGGTGAGGAGAACTTCTTCACCGCCTTCGACAAGCTCACGGATGGAACGGTCGACGCGGCCGATCAGCTGGCGGACGTCTTTTTCATGGGCACGCAACACGCCGCGCTCGAGGCCTTCGAGCACGCCGGCGGCAATCCACCACAGGCGGCGGCCGGCAATCGTGTAACAGCGCGCGGCGATCGCATCGAGCGTGGCACGCATGCCGAGCAACTGGCGCTCGTTGCCCTGTCCGCGGAACCAGGCGAGCAACTGCTGCTGGAAACGCACGCGCAGCTCGGCCAGCTCGGCGCGATGCGCCTCGGCCACGGACGGGTCGCTCGCACCGGGTGCGCCAATCGGCAGCATGGTGTCGAGGTTGGGCGTGAACAGCGCGGATTCGTGCAGCGACTGCTCGCCACGGCTGGCGCGGAGATCGTTGAGCAGGGGCAGCAGCACGATCGGCACGTCGCGGTGACCGCTCTGCAAACGCTCCAGGTAATCGGGCATCTGCATCATGCCGCGCATCAGCGCGGCATAGGCGTCATCACGATGAGCGACGCGATCGTCGATGAGCGCGGCGACCAGCTGCTCCATTTCGCCGACAACCATCGCGGCGCCATAGAGCTCGACCATACGCAGTGTGCCGTGGACCTGATGCAGGTCGGCGGCGCAGGTGTGCATGACGTAGGCGTCGCGAGAATCCTCGACATACGACTCGAGGGCCTGGCGTGCCTTGGACAGGGCGTCGTCGAGCTCCGCCTTGACCCAATGCAGCGTGGTGAAATCGGTATGGTCTTGAAGTCTCACTGCATCAGCCTGGCAGCTTGAAGTTCGCGACGGACAGGCGCAGGTCGTTCGCGAGCTGGGCCAGGTTGCCGATCGATTCGGCCGTCTGGCTCGCGCCCAACGACGTCTGCGACGTGATCTCCTGGATGACGTTCATCGTTGCCGAGGTATCGGTCGCCGCAGCGGACTGCTGGCGTGCCGCCGCGGAGATGTTCTGAATCAGCGCCGACAGATCGTTCGAGACGCGCTCGATGTCGCCCAGCGCGGTACCCGCGTCCTCCGCCAGTCGAGCACCGGCGACCACCTCGGCGGTGGTCTGCTCCATCGAGCTGACCGCCTCGTTGGTATCGGACTGAATGGTCTGCACCAGCGTTTCGATTCGCTTGGTCGCACTCGCCGAGCGTTCAGCGAGGCGCTGGACTTCGTCCGCGACGACCGCGAAACCGCGACCCGCCTCACCGGCCGAAGCCGCCTGGATGGCTGCGTTGAGCGCGAGGATGTTGGTCTGCTCGGCGATGTCGTTGATCAGTTCCACGATCGAGCCGATTTCCTGCGACGATTCACCCAGTCGTTTGATTCGCTTCGAGGTTTCCTGGATCTGGTCACGAATCGAGTCCATGCCCTGAATCGTCTCGCGCACCACTTCCGCGCCGCGCGATGCAATCTGCACCGATCGCTGCGCCACGTCGGCCGACTCCGCGGAATCCTTCGACACGGTATCCATCGAGGTCGCGATCTGGTTAATGGCCGAGGTGGCCGAAGTGATCTGCTGCGCCTGCTGTTCCGCCGCGTCGGCGAGGTGCATGGCGGTCGCCTGCGTTTCCTGTGCCGCCGCCGAGACACGAACCGCCGTCTCGTTAATCGTGGTCACGAGGTTACGCATCTCGTCGACCGCGGAGTTCATGGCGTCCGCGATGGCGCCCGTGATGTCCTCGGTCACCGTGGCCTTGATGGTCAGGTCGCCTTCGGCGAGCGTACCCATCTCGTCCAGCAACCGCATAATCGCGGTCTGGTTACGCTGGTTCAGTTCCGAGGTGCTCTCGAGGCGCTGGCGCTGGTCACGCACCAGGGTGACGACGAGCAGCAGGGCGAAGGCCACCGTCGCGAGCGCGCCGACGAGACCCCAGCCCACGTTCGGGAAGAGGCGGAACTTCTTGGCGATCTGGTCCGCGGATTCGTTCGCACGGAGCAGCACGGTCTGCGAATCGAGCGAGGCCTGGTTACCGGCGCGCTTCACGTCCTGCAGGTTGGGCGATGCCGCGACCAGCTGGGCCACCGGGTCGACCAGGTCGCCCCAGGACGTCTGCATGCCCTCGAGGATCTTGCGTGCGTTGGTGTCGGTCATCGCACGGACGCCACCGTCGGCGTTGCCGTCGATCAGGCCCTTGAGGACCGCGCCGTAGAGCTGCGCGTCTCGGGACAAGCCGTCGGCTGCTGACTGTGCGCCGTCGCCACCCTGCAGAATTTCCTGCACGCGGCGGATCATGCGATCGGCCATCAGCATCCAGCGAGCGATGGTGAAGGTCTGCTCGGACGACGCATTCTTCTGCTGGACGATGTTGAGCACTTCGTCCGTGCGCGAGTTCAACAAGGGCATCTGCTTGGAGAACAGGTCGGCGCGCTCACCCGAGCTCAGGACCAGGTCCTTGTTCGAGAGGATCTTGCCGATATCCGCGTCGAGCTGGTGCCAGGCGTTGGCCAGGGCACCCACCGAGCGGCCGGACGGCGTCGCGTCGTTCTCCGAATAGGAGGGCATGCCGGTCTTGTCGTCGCCCTTGACCAGTCGCTGCACCGCCGAGTCGATGGTGTTGCGCGTGGCCGCCAGCTCGCGGAAGGAATCGCGGTTGCCGTCGGACGCCTCGAGGGCGTACTTCGCGGTCTGCTGCGAAAGCACCTGGACCTGGGTCGTCAGCGCGATGGCCTCGCGATCCTCACCGTTCTTGATGTTCAGCCACCAGAAGTCGACCGACGCCAAACCGATAGCCAGAAGCAGGGCCACGATAACCATCGTGTAGCCACGTTCCCGGCCTGCGCCCCCTGTTGTCGTACTCATACTCACCTCGACCAAACCTGGCAAAGCTAGTCACCGGCGCCCCGAATGAGGTCGTCGGCATGACGAAGCGGCCGCACTGGCCGCCCCTCCGTTCCCATCGCAGGAGCGTTACCGCCCCCGCCGATCCTGTTGCGGGGCGGCCACCCGGCCGTCCCGTCCCCCGTGGAGACGCTTTAAAGCGCCGCCTGCCGGAAATCCGGCGCACGAGCCAGACGGCTCATGCTGAAAAGCCCGAACGATTGCTCGCCCAGCTGTACGTTTTCCGCAACGAAACGCGCCAGGCGCGGATCGTGTTCCTCGCTACCGGTACCGCGTTGCGCCTCGTCCATGGTGCGCTGGCCGAACACCTCGTCGACCAGCAGGCCCACCGTACCGCCGTGCTGGCGGACCAGCAGCAGGCGCGTACGTTCGGAAGACGGCGTACGTTCGTCGAACAGGAACCGACCCAGGTCGATCGCCGGAACGAGGTTGCCGCGCACGTTGGCCACGCCCATCAGCCAGGGCTGGGTACCCGGCACGTTGGTCAGCGGCGGCACCGCGAGCAGTTCGTTGATCTCCTCGATACCGCTGACGAAGGCACGGCGTCCGATACGGAAGCCGATGCCACGCCACAGACCCAGCGATTCGACTCGTTCGGGCGCGCCCGCCGAGTGAGCCAGGCAGGCGCGCTCGTAATGGGCGAGCAGTTCGAAAGGCGTAAGTGCGGCGTTCTCGCTCATGGCGCCCTCAATGCTTGTTCGGCAGCAGGCTGGCGATGGTCGAGAGCAATTCCTTCTCGTTCACCGGCTTGGTGATGAAGGCCTTCGCGCCCTGGCGCAGCCCCCATACGCGGTCCGTCTCCATGGACTTGGTCGTGATCATCACCACGGGCACGTCCGCCGTGGCCGGGTCTCGGCTCAGCGTTCGGGTGGCCTGGAAGCCATTCATGCCGGGCATGATGACATCCATGATGACCAGGTCGGGCTTGCTCGCACGGATGCGGTCGATGCCCGACTCGGCGTTGTCGACACTGGAGACGGAGAAACCCGCCTTCTCAAGTAGCGTGGTGAACACGCGTACGTCGGTGGGCGAGTCGTCAATGATCAGAATGTTTGCCACACGTCCCCCTGGACGTCGTTAAGCGGATTTGAATCAGCTCGCCGTCGCATAGCGATGGATCGCGCCGAGGAGTTCGTCGCGAGTAAAAGGCTTGGTGAGGTACTGCTCCGCGCCCACGATGCGTCCACGCGCCTTGTCGAACAGGCCGTCCTTGGAGGACAGCATGATCACTGGCGTTCCGCGGAACTGGGCGTTGTTCTTGATCAGCGCGCAGGTCTGGTAGCCGTCCAGGCGCGGCATCATGATGTCGACGAAGATGATGTTCGGCTTCTGGTCGGAGATCTTTGCCAGCGCCTCGAACCCATCGACCGCGGTCAGAACGTCGCAGCCTTCCTTCTTCAGCAGGGTTTCGGCCGTGCGTCGGATGGTTTTCGAATCGTCGATGACCATGACCCGCAAGCCGGTCAGATCGGTACCACGTCCGTTTTCGTTCACTGCGCCCCCGTAGCACGCACAAAAAAACCGCAAATCCCACCGCAGGATAGCTGGTTTCATGCCGGCTTATCCGTGCGCTGGGTCGTCGTCCGGAACCTGGGCCCCGGTGGCCCGCTCTTCGGCGTTCCTCCCGTTCGCTGTTTAATGGTTGGCCGGGTCGCCGTCAAGATGAATTGTTCTTAAAGGGACAAATCCTTGTGAAATTGCGAGCCCTCCCCCACTAGACTTGGCACCTTTCCTGCTCTTTCGGGACACGCCCATGTCGCTCTCCGTCGCCGTCCTGATGGACCCGATCCGTGCCATCAAGATCGCCAAGGACTCCACCTTCGCCATGTTGCTGGAGGCCTCCCGCCGCGGCCACGCCTTGCTTTACATGGAGCAGGGCGACCTGGCGCTGCGCAACGGCGAGGCCTGGGCCCGCCTGCGCCCGCTTACCGTGAAGGACGACCCGACGGGCTGGTTCACGCTGGGCGAGCCCTCCTGGCGCCCGCTCGCCGAGGTCGACATCGTCCTGGCCCGCAAGGATCCACCGGTCGATTCCCAGTTCATCTACGACACCATGGTCCTGGAGCGTGCCCAGCGTTCCGGCTGCAAGGTGGTGAACGACCCGCGCAGCCTGCGCGACTGCAACGAGAAGCTCTTCGCCCTGGATTTCCCCCAGTGCATCGCGCCGACCCTGGTCTCGCGCGATGCCGGCGAGTTGCGCCAGTTCGTCGCCGAGCACGGCGAGGCGGTGCTCAAGCCGCTGGACGGCATGGGCGGGCGCGGCATCTTCCGGGTCAAACACGGCGACTCCAACCTCAACTCGATGCTGGAAACCCTGCTCGACGGCGCTCGCCACTTCGCCATCGCGCAGAAATACATCCCCGAGATCACCGCCGGGGATAAACGCATCCTGCTGATCGACGGCGAACCGGTGCCCTATGCGCTGGCCCGGATCCCACAGGGCGACGAGTTCCGCGGCAACCTCGCCGCCGGCGGACGGGGTGAAGGCATTCCCCTTTCCGACCGCGACCGCTGGATCGCCGCCCAGGTAGCCCCCGAACTCGTCCGCCGCGGCCTGCGTTTCGTCGGCCTGGATGTCATCGGCGACTACCTGACCGAGATCAACGTCACATCTCCGACGTGCATCCGCGAACTGGATGCCCAGTTCGGCATTAACATCGCGGGGCTGATGTTCGACGCAATCGAGGCCCGATGACGACCCGTACCACCGGCGCCGACCTGTTCGGCGCGACCCTGCTGTTTTCGCTGCTGCTGCACGGTGTCGTCATCCTTGGCATCACCTTCGATGCGGAGAAGCCCAAACCGAGCGTTCCCACGCTCGATGTCACTCTCGTGGACGTCGCCAACCAGGAACAACCGGACAAAGCCGACTTCCTGGCCCAGGCGAGCAATTCGGGCGGCGGCGACCAGGACAAGGCGGCGCGGCCGTCCGAACCGGTTTCCGGCCCGCTGCCCACGCCGAACCAGGGCGCGACGGCCGAGCCCAAGGATGCGCAGGCGCCGGCGCCGACCGAGCGCACGCCGGCCCAGTTGCTCACGACCTCGGGTGAGACCGGCTTCACCGTCGATTCGACGAAGGAGCAGGCCGAGCAGAAGGAACGCCCGGTCCCGGTCTCCGACGAGGAGGTGCAGCGCAAGCTGGAAATGGCGAAGCTCTCGGCGGAGGTGCGCGAGCAGTCCCAGGCTTACGCCAAGCGCCCGAAGAAGAAATTCATCTCGTCCAATACCCGCGAGTACGTCTACGCCGCCTATATGAAGGGCTGGGTGGGCCGCGTGGAGCGCGTGGGCAACCTCAATTATCCCGACGAAGCCCGGCGCCAGGGCGTCTACGGCGAGCTGGTGCTGACGGTAGGCCTCAA
>Ga0247742_10000441_pt1 | contig 34054 bp, 23 predicted proteins | sample UWRJL208509C2_FD_180944 | JGI IMG/M metagenome (GOLD analysis project Ga0247742, IMG submission 180944) | Plant litter microbial communities from Arlington Agricultural Research Station in Wisconsin, United States - UWRJ-L208-509C-2 | ecosystem: Environmental > Terrestrial > Plant litter >...
GGACAACCTATATCGGCAGGCTGAGCGCAGGCATTCATCCGGGGATTGGCGCGCAGCGCCGTTCGACGCAGTCGAACTCATCGCATGTAGGTGCCAGCGAAGCCAACCGGAGGGCGATGCCCCCGGAGGGATGCCGGAGCGAAGGAACCCCGAGCCTCAGCGAGGGGCCGAACGCTTGGGGCGAGCCTTTTGGTTCCTTTTTGGCGTTTGAAAAAGGGACTCGCCGTAAGGGCGAAACCGCCAGCCGCCGTTACCGCAGGAATGGATATGTACTCAGTCAACAAAAAATAGGTCGTCTGTCAGGACGCCTTCGCGAGCAGGCTCGCTCCTACAGAAATATCCGCCAGCCGCAAAAAAAAGGGCGACCCAAAGGCCGCCCAAAAAAACCAAAACGAGAGACTTACAACGCCAAATTCCCCCGCTCCTCATCCGTCAACTGCGCCCGCGCCCTCTCATCCAGGGTGCCAGCGCCCAGCACCTGCACCGGACTGTCCGGGTTATACACCGGCACCACCGCCCGACTCGCACCATCACGGGTCGGCGCCAGTTGCTCCGAACCAAAACTCAACACCTGCACGCTAAACACCGACGCCTGGTTCTGCCGCGCCGCCGCCTGCTGCTGACGGGCCACGTCTTCGGCCGCCTGGGTCGCGGACGACGCCGCCGAACTGGCCGAAGTGATCGCCCCGGTGTTGACCGTCGCCGTAATCGGCACCCCGGTGGATTTGCCCTGGGTCTGGATGTTCGCCGCGTTGACCACCGCCAGTGCCGCGATGTTGACGTTGCCCGAGACCCGAATCCCCGCCTCGCCGGCATCGATGGTGCCCAACGGCGCGATCAGGTCGATGTCGCCTGGCGCCACTTCCGCAATCGGATTGAGCGTGGCGATACCGGCCCCGGTACTCGGCACCGACGGCGACAAGGTCACATTGCCCCAGGTGTCGTACAGCCGCTTCGGTGGCGTGTAGACAACGGTGGTTTTCGAACCGCGACCGGCGTTGATGTCGCCTTGTGCCGACCAGCCCAGGATCGAGCCGCCGAAGGTGGTCATGATTCGGCTCTGACCAAGCAGGATGCTGCCCTTGGCGTACAACTCAATGTCGCCGGCGCCTTGGGTGATCACCCCTGCGGTGGACGGTGGTGCGACGCCTTCGATGCCGAAGATCTGCCCGCCACCCGGTGTCAGCATCTGGATGCCGCCGCCGAAATCGGTGTGCACGCCGGCACCGCCGTACAAGGTGATATCGCCCTTGTAGGTGATCGGATTACCGGCCACGTCTTTCTCCGGGAACAGCGCCGCGATGGCCGACCGACCCCGCTGGTAGCTGCCCTCGCGGACCCCGCCGGCTTCGTTGTACTCACGACCACCGGCCTTGAGTTCGGCGAAGTACACCGCGCGGGCAAACACCCGGCGCTGTTCCGACGGCAGCGCGGCGTAGAACTGGCGCGCCTGTTCCGGCGTACCGGTGAAGCCATAGCGCGCGCTCAGCCAACTGACCAACTCGGTCTCATAGGTCTTGGCGACTTTACCGGCCTGGTTGACCAGCGACACGCTGCCGTCAGCCTGGTTGGCGGCGGACAGGTAGGGGCTGATGAAACGGTCGTAATCGGGGCCATTCGGGCCGACGCCGGCCTGCAGGACGATGCTCGCACCGGCCCGGGAATCCCCCGGTGCCACCGCACCGATGCTGGTGACGCTGACCTTGTCTTCCATCAACAGATTGCGCCCGGCGCTGATTTCCAGGGTGCCGGGACCGGCGACGTTGAAGTTGCTGTACAGAACGTCGCGACCGGCGGAAACCACCGAGATGTCATTCGGGTTTTCGTGGATGAACAGGTTGCCCGCGTGTCGGTAGGTGCCCGTCGTCGAGTTCCCGCCTTGGCCGCCGCTCAACCCGGTGCCGCTGCTGACGATGTCACGCCCGGCCATCATCCACACCGGACCGCCGCCTTCGTACCAGGTCTGCCCCAGGCGTGGGTCGCCGGCCGAGGTGAACGTGATGGCCCGGCCACTGCTGACCGCCAGCAAGTCGCCGTTCATCGCGTAGAACCGCGCAGGACCGGCGCTGGCGCTGACGCCCGCCGCTGCGCTGTCGGGCCCAAAGGCAAACAACGGATAGGCATCGGACTGCAGCGCATAACGGTTGCCGGTGGCCGACAGATTGCTCGCGGCGATGACCGGTGCGCCCGCCTGCAGGACCGTCGCGACGAAGGCTGGTCGTAGTGGCGTAGCCAGCGCATCGCTGGAGGCATTCGAAGGGCTGACGGTCAGGTTGCCGCCGTAAATCGAATCGCCCGCCAAAAATTGCAACTCGCCGTTGGCCGAAGGTGCGAGCACCAGCGACGAACGCTGATTACTGACGCCACCACCGAGGCCGAGTCGCGCCGCATCGCCATAGTAAAGACTGCCGCTGGCCGCGACGGCCCGCAAGATTGACGGGTAGACCACCGCCAGGTCCGTCTCCAGCCCTTGGGTATAAGGCGTCAGATTGCCCCCCGAGGAAAACAGATCAACAGCGGTGCGCTCGGTCCACAAGGTAAACCACGTGCGCCCCAAACTCTGGACACCGCTCGCCGAGGTGTAGGTCGACCCGTTCACCAAGGGCGCACGCCCCGGGTCTGCAACGTCCTGAACGATCAAGTCGCCACGGGTCGACAGGGCAAAAGTTGCGTCGCCGGGCATCAAGGTCAGCCCACCGGCGGCGAGCCCTCGGGTCGCCCGCAACACGTCATAGGCGCGCGTCTCTCCTGGGGACTGGTCATCAAGCGTATTGCCGTAATGCAGGTTAAGGCTGCCGATGGCGGCACTGTCGAGTTGAACGTGGCCACGCAAATCAATCAGCGCACCATTGAGGTGTCCGACGGGGTTGCTGCTGGCCGGGTTGAGGGCGCCACTGATCCGCACATCCAGATCGCCACCGCCGGTCAGTTGCACACTGCCGTCAGCGGCCACACGGCCCGTGCCACCCACCGCCAGCACCAACCCCTGGCTGCGCGGGTTGCTGCTTGGGCTGATGCTGCTGCCAGCCAGGGTACTCAAGATCCCCGCGTCGCCCGCGACCTGCACCTTCACGTCGCCGCCCCCGAGGGTGCCGAACCCGGTGAAGCCCACCATCTGATCGGAGTCCGTGCCGTTCATGGCCGCGACGTAGGTGCCAAAGTTGATCCACCAGGCGGTGGGTTGCGCCCCGGCGCCGGTGTTCACCGCGCCACTGCCCTGACGCCAGAGCCAGTTGCCGGCATTGACCGAGTCGTAACCCAGGTCTGTCGGGTTAGGTCGACCCGCCGCCGTCGCGGCGGCCGCTGTCGCGTTGCCCGTCAGGTTGCCACCGACCTTGATGGTCAGGTTGCCACCGCCATCCGGGAACCAGGCGCGGTAGACGCTATCGGCACCGCCGTCGACCAGATGTTCGTAGCTGCCGTTTTCATCGTTCAGCACCGTGCCGTTGATGCTCGAGGCCCTGCGCTGGTTATACGGGTCGCCCGGGAAGGTCGGCCCGGACGAGCTACCGGCGGTGTAGACACCGAACAGCGAATCCATGCTCAGGCTGCCACCGCTCAGCAGTTCAAGGTCGCCGGTGCCGGTACGGATCACACTGAATCGACTACTGGCGGCGTTAAGCTCGTAATCGACTTTGCCGCTGGCCAGGCAGTATTCCGGCACATCGGTGCAGAACGTCGCGACGTCCCCCACCAGGTCCGGGTCCACGGGATCACCCAGCTTGACGATGATGCCCGAGCTCGCCAGGTCGTCGACGGCGGCCTGAGTCCAGACATACGTGAGCGCCGGGCCGCAGTAATCAGGCGTGCTGGCGCAGAATTCGGCGACATCGCCCACCAGGTCCGGGTCCACGGGGTCGCCCAGTTTGACAATAATGCCCGAGGCCGCGAGGTCGTCGACCGCCGTCTGGGTCCAGACAAAGCCTCCGGGCACCGCTTTACCGAACATCCCGTAATGACTGTCCGCCAGGCGCAAATCGCCATGGGCCGGGTTGGCCTGGACCACGCGACTGTCCGCCGCGGTGGTGTCGGCGCCGGCCACCAACCGCAGGGACCAGGATTGCGAACCATCGGCGAGCAACGGCGCAATGGCCCAGATCGCGCCTTGACGACCCGCCACTTCCGGACGCAGTTGCACCGAATCGACGCCGGTTGGCAATTTCACATCGGTGCCCGACGGAATCAGCGAGCCTCGGGCCAATGCCAGGCTGCCGTTGAGTTTCAGCACATTGAGCTGAGCGTTACCCGCCCCGGCGACGTTGGGCAATGGCACACCCTTGGGCCAGGTGAAGGCGCGCACCGTGGCACTGTTGAGCAACAGACTGCCCGCGCCCAGTTGCGAGCCCGCCGCCAACGTCAGGTTTTGCGACAGCAAGGTGCCGGCGGCGAACAACAGGTTCCCTGCCCCGTCACGCACGGCGCCGGCGAGGATGGTGCCCGCGGGCAGCAACAACGGCTGGTCCAGGGTCACGGCGACCGGCAAACGCGTGCCGGCCGCCAGGCTCACGCCCTTGATCGGCACATCGTAGTTCAAGGTGGTGCCGGCCGGGAAAGCCGTGCCGTCGGCCAGGGTCACGCCCGCCCCCGGGACCACGATGTCGCCGCCGGTGAAATCAACCCCCGGCAGCAACGTCCAGCCCTTGTCATCCTGGGTCGCGGGCGGTGGCGCAAAACCATCGGTGATGCTGCCGTAGATACTCAAGTCGCCGCCAGCGCGCAGGGTCAGGCTGCCGGACTCGCCGGAGCCATAGACCGAGGTCTTCTGCGTATGCGGGTTGACGCTGGCGTAACGATACCCGGACAGATCGAGATCGCCCTGCACCACCAGGTCGCCGTCGGCGGTGGCGCTGACAATTTCGACCCCCGGACGCAGGTGGAAGGCATCGGCATAGCGGGCGTTGTTCAGGCCGGCGAGTTTGCGCTGCATCAAATCATTGTTGGCCAGCGCCGCGTTGATGAACTGCACGCTTTGCCCATGCTTGGCATCCAGATACGCCTGATTGATCACTTGATAAGGCCGGCCACTGGCCGCCGGATCGCTGCCCAATGGCGCATCGTCGTACTGCCAGGTCGCGTTGAGCCCAATGGACCGCGCACCGAGGATATCCAGATTGCCGCTGGCATCGATGGCGATGTCGCCATACACCGCGTCCGGGGCGGTAAGGCCCATGCGCCGGGCATTGAGCTCCAGAGTGCCGCGCGCACGCCCATCATTTTGCCCCGGTCGGCTGCCGACCGCGACGTCCGTGCCATGACGCAGATCGATGCGCACGCCATCGGCCAGGGTCAGCACCCCTTCGCGAGAGGTCAGGTCGACCATGGCGCGGTTCGGTGAGTCGATGATCTTGCCGTAGCTGTCGACCCGCAGGCGAGAGCCATGGGCGTCGAGCACCGCGCCGCTGGCCAGGGTCAGGTTGTTTTTTGCCGCCAGGCGAATGCTGCCGACCCGTTCGCCACTGGCGTCCACCGTACCGTTGACCCACAGGCTGCCGTTGTCCAGCGACACCGTGATGTTCGAGGCTTTGAGGTCGTTGCCAATCACCAGGTCGCCTTGCTTGAGCTGGAAGCCCCGCGAGCCGAACACTTCACCCTGATTCAAGCGCTGGTTCAGTGCCGCGAACTCCTGTGTCAAATCACCGCTGCCCCCCAATCGCTGCGCCTGGATCTCGATCCCGGCGGCCAGGTACGGCACGTAGGTGCCACCCGCATCGTAATAACCACTGCTGCCACCCAGGATGCTGCCTTGCAGATCGACCAGACCGGCCGCAGCGTCCAGCGCCACGGCACTGAGTTGGCCGGCCCGGTTGTTGCGCGCCGACAGATCGATACGCGAACCGGTCCCCTGGCGAATATTGCCGTTGCGGCTTTGCAACACCACTTCGCCGCCGGAGCTGTAGCGCGTCACGTCATTGAACACCGTCGCCCGCCCGGCCACATCAATCAACGCGCCATCGGTCAGTGTCAGGTCGTTAAGGGCGTTGAGCGTCAGTTTGCCGCTGGGCAGCACCACCGCGCTGGCCAGGTTGATGCGGCTGCCGCTCAGGGCCAGTTGCGCGCCCAGGCCCACGGCGTTGCCGGCGGCACTGGCGGTGCCGCTGACGTCAATCGTGCCACCGACGGTGATCTGGTTGATCGATCCGGCTTCACCGGTCATCAACGGCGTCACGATATTGAGGTTACCGCCGCTGTAATCGAAGCCTTTTTGTGGGTCGAAGGCGCCCTGGGCCTGGTAGACCTTGAGCGCGCCCTTGTGATTGGCGGTGATGCGGTCGCTGGCCGTCAGATTGACGTTCGCGAAGCCCAGCGCCAGCCGGTCGAGGCTGGCCACCGAATTCGGTTGTGCATAATCGCCGTAGCCAAACTCGATGCGCTCGGCCTGGATATCCAGACGACCGCTGCCGGTGCCGGCCCCGCCCGCGATCACTGTGCCGGGAACGCCTTGGGTGCCGTTCCAGATCAGGTTGGGGGTGTGAATCGTCGCGACATCGTTGGCGCCACCACTGCCATAGATCGCTGGAGTGGTCAGCATCAGATTGCTCAGGCGCGAGCGCCCGGTTTGCGCGTCATAGGTGTCGAGGCTGGCGGTGCCATAGAAGCTCATGGCGTCGCTGGCAGACAGCTCCAGGGTTTCCAGGGCCGGTGCACCGTACGCCGTATCACCTTTCAGCAAACGCTCAAGCACCGTTTGGCTCAAGCTCAAGCCGGCGGGCAAGACGTTGCGGGCCGCGGCATCGGCCAAGGCCTGGTTGCTGCCGACGTTGATGTTGGCCAGCGCCAGGGTCAGGTGACGGGTGCCGTAACGGACTTGATCGTCCAGCGTCAGGGATTGCCCCGTCGCCACCGCAATGCTGCCTTCGGAATACAGCTGGGTCTGGCCGCTGCACGGTGTGGCGGAACACTCGCCAACGCTGATCGAGCCGCTACCGTCGACGGAGCGGCTGAACTGCACCCGGGTCAATCCATTGGTCACCGCCAGTAAATTGCTTGCCTGGTAAGTGAAGCCATCGCGGGCATCAAACGCCGCCGCGCCGCGGCCAATCGTATTGATCGTGGCCCCTTGTTCCACCACCAGATCGCCCTTGTCCGTGACCAGGAAGACTTCTGGCGCCGACAGCTGCGCGCCGCTGCGCAGGGTGATGTTGGAGTCGCCACCGGCGTAGGAGAACATGATGTAACTACCGCCCTGGCCATAGGCGATGGACGGCAGTTGGCCGATCATCAAACGCTTCGCCTGGAGGGCGTTCAGCGCGTCGGCACTGAGGGTAACGCCGGCAAAGCCCGCGGTGGCCTGTTGACCCGCCCCAATGATTTCGATGTCTTTTGCCGACTGCGCCACGACCGTACCGCCATAGCCGCCGGCCGCCGCGTCGAAGAGGCCCGTGCCCTTGAACGAAAACGCATTCTCCTGGGCGCCCGGGAGCAAGGCCAATTTGAGGATTTTCGCGTCCACCGGCAGCATCGCCCGTGGCACGCCCAGGCGCGCGGCATCGGCCAACGCGTATTGGGCGTAACTGGTTTCGTTGTATTGCGAGTAGCGGCGTAGCACGTCACCCGACGTCAGAATCAGTTGGCTGCGCGTACTGTCGTGCAACCCGGTATTGGCCACCGACATCAGGCCGGCGGTGGCCCACGAGCCGTTGCGCATACGTTGCGCGCCCGCCACGCTGCCCAACCCGGCCTGGCCGTTGACCTCGACCCGGAACGCCCCTGGCAGCAAGGCATAGGTTGACGGCATCAGGGTGTAGGTGCCCGCGGGCAACCCTGGCACGCCGGCGCCGATGGTCACTTGCCGACCGATGACCGGGTCGACCGCGCCGCTCTCTGGAGCCACAGGTGCGTAGTGACTCTGGTTGCCCGGCACAATCGCATAGACCGGATTAGTGCCCAGGCCTGGCAAGGTGAAGCCGCCATTGGCGCCGATTTGCACCAGCGGGTTGTAGCGTGCATCCGTCGAACCGCCTCGGCCCGAGATAAACCCGGCGCCCAGCAGATCACCGCCTCCAGAGAGGTCGAGCACGGAGCCTTCCTCGGCGGAAATGGACTCACCGCCGAGGATCACCCCGATCGTCAAGTCACTGTTCTGGTTCACCACCGAACCTTGACCGACCAGCACGACATTCTTGCCGCCGTAGGTGTACGTCTCGCCATCGACCGTACCGCCATAAGGCAACACCAGGCCTTTGCCGCTGACCGAGGTCACACTGCCCGGCAGCAACTCGACGCGGGTGGTGCTCTGGCCGCTGACCGTACCGATTTCCAGCAGCCCCAATGGCGCGCGAACCACGCCACCTTGCTCCACCGTCGCAGCCCCCAGTTGCAAGTGACCGAACGCCGAGTACGGGACATCCGGCAGCCCCGTCCCCGTGCGCCCCACGATCAGCTTTCGCGCGGGGTCATAGAACGCGACGCCCGTCGAGCTAATGCCATAACCGGCGAACACCCGGGCGCCTACGCCCGTTGCCGGGTACACCTGCGCAGCGCGCAGGGTCAGGTCCCCTGGCGTGATCAATTGCGTGGTGAAACCCACGGGCATGCCTTCGCTGTCCGCACCGGCAAGGAACCGCAGATCACCGCGACTGTTGAGTTCCACTTGGTCAAAACCTTCGCGCTCGACCGTGACCGTGGAGCCGTTGGCGCTCAGGTAGCTGCCCTTGCTGCTGAGCCTTACGCTGCCTTGAACATCGAGCAAGTCGGCATTGACGATCAAGCGTGCCTGATTATTCGCGGTGGATACGGTGCCAGTGGGCAAGGGACGCAGGTAGGCTTCCTTACCGCTTTCGGCGGGTTTCAGGATGCCGGCGAGCAGCACGCGCGGTGCATTGAGTTCAACCCGGGTCGATGCAGCCGCACCTTGGGCCAGGCCAAAGCCCCGCGCATACAGACTCAGGCTCTGGCCTGCGCTCAGCGATACATCACCGGTCACGCTCAACAAGCCATTGCTCAGCAGCGCGACGTTATCGAACCCGCCGGCCTGGATTTGATCGACCCCTATCTGGCCATGGCCATAGACCAGCGCTGCGCCGGCTGCCTCAGGCGAACCCGGCAAGGCACCGGGCACATGGGTCTGGCTGAGCAGCAGTTCGCGCAATCGCAGCACGCGATCGGTTGCCGTGGCTTTGAGGTAGTAAGGGGTTTCCAGTGCCACCGACAGACTACCGCCGGCGGCACCCTCGCCGCCTGCCTGGGCGTTGAAACGGCCGTCCAGGTACAAGCCATTGTTGGACGCCAGGGAAATACTGCCGCCATTGCTCGCCACCCAGGTCTTGCCCTGGCCGGGGATGTCCAGCAGCGCCTGGGTGCCCGAGGCCTCCAGCCGCGAGCCTTCACGCAACACCACAAACAGATCGGACGCAGTCGCCACGCCGGTGGCGCTGTCGATCTGGCCGCCGATCACAATCTGCCCACCATTGCGCACCTGGCCGTAGGTGTTGCCACGGGCGTCAATCGCTGTCGCGGCGCGGGCGGCGACATCGATCAACGCCTGCTCACCCAACCAGATCGAGCGACCATGACCCGCAGCATTGACCGCTTCCGCCACCGGTCCCGACAGGGGCACCGCGCCCAGCGTGACTTTCCCGCCCCAGGCATTCAGGGTGCCGTTGAGCGTCAGTTGGCCAATGCTGCGCAGGTTGATGGCCTGGCCGGGGTCGACGCTGATGACCGAACCCTGGCCAACGCTCAACGCGGTACTGGCCATGGCTGCCGCGCCTGAGAGCGACGTACCGGCGTTGAGGTTCAGACTGGCCCCGCGACGCTGGGTCAAGACACCCTTGAGCGGATCTTCCTGATACAGCGTGGGCAGCCAACGCTCCAGCGCCGTCGCCGGTTCCGCGCCCGAAGCGGTGCGCACCGCCTCGTCACCGAAGCGATACACCGGCGCGGTCACCTCGACCTGCGCGCCATCGGCCACGATCAAGCCTTCGTTACCGGTGATGTCGTAGGCGGAAAAGCCTTTATTGAAAAAGTCACTGGCCAGGTGCAGCGTGTCGCTGTCCGGCGCGGCGTCCGCACCGCTGATCTGTACTTTGTGCGACTGGATTTTCAAGGTGCCGCCGCCGGTCACGCCTTCCCCGCGCAATTGGCCGTCGAGGGTCAGGGTTCCCGCGCCGGAGGCACCACCATCGGCCGCCGCCAGGGTCAGGTCACCGGCCTTGCCGCCACGGGTCTTGCCATCGGCAAGTACGGCGCCGCCGGACGACACGTCAATCAGGCTGCGGGGCCCGACATCGATGTCCCCGGAGCTGCGCAACGACACCGTGCCGCCATTGATATAAGGCAATCGGCTGTTGTCGTCGGCGTCCAGCAGCAGGTTGCTCCAGCGCCCTGCCGCGTTCAATTGCACGCCCTCGGCCACGGTCACCTGGGCGGTGCGGTTACCGACCGGGGCCAGGATCACGTCGCCCACCACGAAGTTGCGATTGGTGTCGACTTGCTTGAGCACGTTACCCAGCCGGATGCTGCCACCGCGCGCGGTGAGGTCGGCGTTGGCGTTGACCTGCGGTGCGAACAGCGTGATGTCACCGTCGTCCGCCACCACCAGCGGTGCATCGACCTGCACCTGTTGCCGCGCCGCGACTTTGATGGCGCCGAGTTGGAAACCGTTGAGTTGATCGCTGTCCAGTTGCAGCTTGCCCTGACGGTCGCTGGCAACCGCCGTGGTCAAGTCGAGGCCGGCGGCGATTTTCTGCTCGACATCGCCGATCAGCACTTGATCGAGCATCGGGTTCAACGCGCTGTTGAGCACGCCGGTGGCTTTGTCATAGACCGGCGTGTAATTGCCGACCAGCAACTGAGCCCGCCGTGCGACCGCCGTCTGCGATTGCTGGTAGCCATCGAGGTTGATATTCGGCGCCTGGGTCTGGCGATCACCCTTGAACACCTCCCCGACAATCTGCCCTTCGAGTACCGCGCTGTTGGTGGCGATCACCAGCTTGCCGGCGTCACGCCCTACGGTGTAACCCTGCTCGTAGCGCTGTTTCGGCGCGATCAGAGGGCTGTAGTAATACGAGGTCTGACCCCACCGTTCGCTGGAGTCTTCGTAGCCGTTATAGAGCCCGGAATAAAGAATGTCCCCCGGTGCCCGCGACAACTCATACAAGCGGCCGTTCGGGCCACGCAGCCAGGACTGGCGGATGTAACCGCTTTGCACATCGAGGGTGCCGCCCGACAGGTTGATCTGAGCGTTCTGCTGCGTGACCACATCGTTGCCGGTGAACGTCAGCGTCCCGCCCTGGGCCATCCATTCGCCGGCGCTGTGGTTCTGCGTCCCCAAGTAGCCGCCGACCTCCAGCAGGCCACCACCGGTGTACCAACGATCCGTGGCGTAGCCGTTCGTCCCGGCCGGTACGAACACCAGGTCACGCAGGTCGACCCAGACGTCGCTGTTGTTGAGCACGCCGCCGTCGCGGTTGATCGGGGCGTCGCGTTGCTCGTTGCCCTGGATATTGATTTTGATGTTGTTGGCTTCCATCGCCACCTTGACGCCGATAGCGCCCGAGACGTCGATGACCGCGCCGTCTCGCACCAGGCTGCGGACACCGGCACTGACGGCGACCTGGCCGCCGGTGGCGAGGGTGATCGAGCCGTTCTGGAAGTCGACGCTGCCGCCACTGACGATTTCGACCCGGGACTGGTCGGTACGGTCGACCACGCCACTGAGATGGTTGAATCGGCCGGTGTTCAAGGTGTTGGACAATCCGTCGAGCCCGGCCAGCGCAGCGTCGCGCTGGCTGTTCAGGGCCGAGCCGCTGGCGGCATCGATCAGGATCGCCGTGGTGCTGCCCTGGCCGAGGGTCACGCTGCCGCTGCTGTCAGTGGCCGAGTTGAGCAGGTGCACGGTGCCGCGAATGTCGACCGTACTGCTGGCCACCGCCACCGCGTTTTGTTGCACTTGGTGCCCGGTCAGGGTGATGTCGCCCGTGCTGGCTTGAATCAAGCCGGTATTGATCACGGTCCCGGCAGTGCTGCCGGATTTGAGCGAGGTTGCCACTTCATTGCCGCGTGTGGTCGAGCGCTCGTTGCCGCTGGTGCCGACGCCGCGACGAATGTAGAAGCTGTCGCCCGCGGCCAGGGTCGTTTGACCCTTGGCGGTGACAATGGAACCATCGTTGTGCACCTCGGTGCCGAGCAGCAAGGCATAGCCGCCAGCATCGGTGGATGAGTTGGCCTTGAGGGTTTCAATCAGTGCACCGCGCTCGACCAGCACCTTGCCGGCGGCATCGGTGAACGTGGGCAGGCTGCCCGTGGCGTCGACATACAGGCCGCCCTGGTTGAACTGGGCATCGGTCATGGTCGCGGCGGCCGCCACCAGGTTGCGCACATTGACCTGGCTGGTGCCACTGAAGACCACGCCGTTGCGGTTGATCAGCATCACCGTGCCGTTGCCCTTGATCTGGCCCTGGATCTCGCTGGGACGGGCACTCGGATCGTTGACGCGGTTCAGCACCGCCCAATTGGATTGCTGCTGGAAGTCCACCGTGGTGTTACGTCCGACGTTAAAGGTCTCCCAGTTGAGGATGGCCTTGTCGGCGGTCTGCTGGATCGTCACCGTGGTCTTGCCGTCGGCCTGGGTCTGCTGCGGCGCACTGGCGTTGCTCCAGCCCTGGGTCAGGCTGTTATCGACTTTCAAGCCGCCCTCGCCCAAACCGTCCGGCACCGTTTGCACCCGCCCGAACGCCGCCTGGCGGCCAGCGGCTTGTGCCGCTTGCTGGGCAGCAATCGCCGCCACGGTGTTGTTGAGGTTGGTCAGCGAGCGTTGCAGCTGCTGATTGGCCCGTTGCTGCTGCGCCAGCGGTGGTGGCGTGCCTGGCAACCCTGCCCCCGGACGTCCGGCGCCCGCCGTCTGCGCCGCGCCCTTGGCAGCAAACCAATTGGAACTGAATGCCGTGGCCGCGTGCGCATGGCCGGCCACCATCAACAGTGCAATCGCCTGGGCCAGCGGCTTGAGCCGCAGGATCGACAACTCACCATCACGACGGGGGGCACTCGGTTTTGCCAGAGGTTTGCAGCGCAGCATCACTACGTTTCCTTTTCAATTGCACAAGGTCTGCAACGCGGTGCTCACAGGCGATCAGCGTTGCTTATGGGGGATAGTCGGTTACACCGATGCGAGACCGAACGGTTGTCACGCAATGTTCATCTGGCTGTTTTGCCCAGGTCACAAGCAGAAAATCAGCAACGGCTCGCGCCGTTGCTGATCGGGTGTTGCAGGTCGTTGAAACGAAGGGGTTACAGCGGACGACCGATGCCGTTGCAGACGCTGGTGTTGCCGATGCTCAGGCCGCTGGAAGCGGTGACGAAGTTGTTACGTACGGCGGTTTTCCAAGCGGCCGGCAGCGGCACGAAACGGTTACTGCTGATGGCGGCGTCGTTGTTGATCGAAGCCAAGGCACCGTAGTGACGGCTGAAGAAGGTACGAACCTGCGAGGTCTGGTTGGCGTCGGCGTAGCACTGGCTGAACACCAGGTTGGTGAAGCCCAGGATTGGGTAACCCGTGGTTGGGTAAGCAACCACGCTTGGATCGGTTGGGCTGGTGGTGGCGGCAAAGACAGGCACCCAGGCGTTCGGGTTGGCCAGGTTGGCAGAAGCCGGTACCGCGACGGCGGCGATGGCGGTGGACACGTTGGCCGGTGCAGGTGAAACGCCGGCAACCCGGGCAACCTTGGTGGCGTCGTCCAGACCGGCCAGGGTGGTGGCCGCGTAATCCGGGCTCATGTAGGTGACGCGACCTTCAACGGCGTTCACGGCATCCATCACGCCTTGGCTGGTGACCGCTGGAACGGCACCGGCTGGCAAACCACCCGAGTAGCTGTTGGCGAAGGTGGTGGTCACGGCGAAGGTGCCGGTTTCAGCGCACTTGGCATTCAGGAAGCGGGTGAACAGCTCGGTGGTGCCGCTGCTTTCATTGCGGTAAACCACGTTGATGGCACCGGTACGGCCCGAGCCAGTGATCTGGCTCCAGTCAGTCAAGCGACCGGAGAACACGCCGCACAGTTGGTTGACGCTCAGATCAACGTTGGCAGTACCTGCCTTGTTGAACGGAATGGCCACCGACGTCGCCACCGAAGGCACCTGGATCAGCGGGCCCCAGGCCGCGCCGTGAGCGGTGACATAACCGTCCAGTTCGGCAGCGGTGAGTTTGGAGTCGCTACCGGCCCAGTGCACGTTCTTACCGGTGGTGCCCGCCACAAACTTGGTGTAGTCGTTGTTCAGGAACGCAGCCTTGCCGTTACCGCTACCCACGCCGATGTAGCCGGCGAAGCCTGCGGTCAGTACGCCAGCGGTCTGATAAAGCGGTTGTGGCAAGGTCGCGCCACCACCATTGATGTCAGCCATTGCAGCCTGTGCCGAGCACAGTGCAGCGAGGGTCAGGGATACCGAGAGAACATTGCGCTTAAACATGAAGAGTCTCCTTTCGTCGTGTTCATACGTAGGGTAAGTGGCTCGTGCATGACGCCATGGCGCTCAAGCCTGGCCCGGTTCCGAACAGCGGCAACCGAGGGGTTTGCGGTGAGGCCATGGGTTAGAAAGTCGCAGTTTCCAGTGACAGATAAAGGAAAAAAGCTCGGGAGCCCGGGGCTGTTTTCGGGGTTAATTCTCGGGTGTGTGAAGGCTCTATTGCGCGGGTTTGGCTTGTTTGGCCGGCAGGATTGGGCAAGGCTGGGCTGGAGGGGTTGATCTGTCGTTCTATATGACAGAGCGGTGATCCCGAGGATCGGTCGGGTGGGGTTTGCCCAGGTGAAAAAATATTCGAGATGACGGATGGATCGTTCCCACGCAGAGCGTGGGAACGATCAATGTGGAGCGAGCCTGCTCGCGAAGCTTTGGTCACTGCACCAGTTGGTTGATCTCGATGATCGGCAGCAGCACGGCCATGACGATCACCAGCACGACGCCGCCCATGACCACGATCATCAGCGGTTCGAGCAGTGCGGTCATGCCCATGGCGCGGCGTTCGATGTCGCGGGACAAGGTTTGGGCGGCGCGTTCGAGCATGGGTGGCAGGGCGCCGGTTTTTTCGCCGCTGGCGATCAGGTGGATCAGCACCGGCGGGAAGACTTTCTCGACCCGCAGCGCGGCCGCCAGGTTGACCCCTTCGCGGACCTTGGCGGTGGCGTCGCTGACGCTCAGGCTCAGGCGATCGTTGGACAGGGTTTGCCGCGCCGCTTCCAGTGCGCGTAGCAACGGCACCCCGGCGCCGCCAAGAATCGCCAGGGTCGAAGCGAAGCGTGCGGTGTTCAGGCCCAGCACGAAACGCCCGATCAAGGGCAAGCGCAGGATGCGGCTGTGCCAGTTCAACCGGGCCACGGGGTTGCGCAGGTACAAGCGCCATCCCCAGAAACCACCGGTGATCAACGCCCCACACAACCCGCCCCAGGCGCGAATGAAGTCACTGGCGTTGAGCATGGCCACGGTCAGCCCCGGCAGGTCCTGGCGCGCCTGGGAAAACGCACTGACCACCTGCGGCACCACGTAGCTGAGCAGGAAGATCACGATGGCCACCGACACCAGTCCGACCACGCCGGGGTAGATAAACGCGGTGAGGATCTTGCCGCGCAGGTTGTTACGTTCTTCGATGTAATCGGCCAGGCGTTCCATGACCTGGGCCAGGTCGCCGGACTCCTCCCCCGCCGCGATCAGCGCCCGGTAGATCTCCGGAAAATCCTTGGGTCGCGCCGCCAGGGCTTCGGCCAGGCGCATGCCGCTGCGCACGTCGGCGCGTACCGCGCTCAAGGTCTGGGCGATGTGCTTTTTTTCGGCCTGTTCCACCGTGGCGCTCAACGCTGCTTCCAGCGGCAAACTGGCGCCGAGCAGGCTTGCCAGTTGCCGCGTGGCCCAGGCCAGGTCGTTATCCGACAGCTTGGGGCTGAACAGCCCACCGCCATTGCCGGCGGACACGGTGTTTTCCAGCTGCACCGACAACGGCGTCAAGCCCCGGCTGCGCAGGACCATGAACACCCCAGCCTGACTGTCGGCTTCGAGTTGGCCGGCTTCCAATTGGCCGAGGGCGTTGGCCGCTTCAAAGCGATAGCGGTTCATCAGGCGTCCCTCGTCACACGGAGGATTTCTTCCGGCGCGGTGGTGCCGCTGCGCACCCAGCGTTCGCCGTCCTCACGCATGCTGAACATGCCTGCCGTGCGAGCGGCGGCGCGCAGGGCCTGCTCCCCGGCGCCTTGGTGAATCAGGGTGCGAATGTCGTCGTCGATGCAGAACAATTCATGGATGCCGGTACGGCCGCTGTAGCCGGTGTGATTGCACGTCGGGCACCCCACCGGGCGCCAGGCCCCCGGCAGCGCTGAGTCGATTTCCTTGCACTGCGAACACAAGCGCCGCACCAGCCGTTGCGCGAGCACACCGAGCATCGACGAGGCCAGCAGGAACGGCTCGACGCCCATGTCGATCAAACGGTTGATCGCCGAGACCGCGTCGTTGGTGTGCAAGGTCGCCAGCACCAGGTGCCCGGTCAGCGAGGCTTGCACGGCGATTTGTGCGGTTTCGAGGTCGCGGATTTCGCCGATCATGATGATGTCCGGGTCCTGGCGCAGGATCGCCCGCAAGGCCAGGGCAAAGGTCATGTCGATCTTGGCGTTGACCTGGATCTGGCTGATCCCCGGCAAGTCGTATTCCACCGGGTCTTCCACTGTGAGGATGTTGCTGGTGCTGGCATCGAGCCGGGCAAGGGCGGCGTAGAGGCTGGTGGTTTTGCCGCTGCCGGTGGGCCCGGTGACGAGGACGATGCCGTGGGGCTGGCGGATCAGGTGATCGAGCTTGCCCAGCACGTCCGGGTCCATGCCCAGGGTTTCCAGTTGCAGGCGCCCGGCCTGTTTGTCGAGCAAACGCATCACCACCCGCTCGCCATGACCGGTGGGCACGGTGGAGACGCGAATGTCGATCGGCCGCCCGGCCACCCGCAAGGCGATGCGCCCGTCCTGGGGCAAGCGTTTTTCGGCGATGTCGAGCTGGGCCATGATCTTGATCCGCGACACCAGCGCACCGTGCAGGGCCTTGCGAGGCGAGACCACGTCGCGCAGGGTGCCGTCGACCCGATAGCGCACCACCGAATGGGTTTCGTAGGGTTCGATGTGAATGTCGCTCGCCTCGTCCCGGGCTGCTTGGGTGAGCAAGGCGTTGATCATGCGAATCACCGGCGCGCCGTCCTGGGTGTCGAGCAGGTCAGTGATTTCCGGCATGTCCTGCATCAAGCGATCGAGGTCGACTTCGTTCTCCGCCGCACCGACCACCGCCGCCGCGCTGCCGGTGTCGGCATAGGCCGTGGCGAGCAAGCCGTCGAGTTCTTCGTCGCGCACCCGGTGCAAGCGCGCCGGGCCGAATTGGCGACGGGCTTCGCTGATCGACCAACCCGGCGTCGACGGGCAAATGGTCAACACCGGCCCGTCGTCGCCAGGACACAACAGCAGGCGCTGAGCCTTGGCCCAGGCGTAGGGCAAGGTGCTCACAGGCGTGGGCTCCCTTCGACCGGCACCGCACGAATGGTCGCCCGGGGTTGCTGCGACACAGGTTGCGGCACGCCTTGGGCGGCGTTGGGCAGTTGCGGTGCTTGCATGTCGGGCATCGCCCAGCTGCGCTCCGGTTGCAGGCCGCCCTGGGCGCGGCGCATGAAGTCGTAGCGGTTGAGGGTGATGCTGCGCCCCGCCGCGCTGTCGCGGATGATGTACGGGCGCAGGAACACCATCAGGTTGGTTTTGGTGATCGCCCGGCGCTCGTTGCGAAACAACGCGCCAATCCCCGGAATCGTCGACAGCCACGGCACCGCGTCGTTGCTCTGGCTATAGCCGTCCTGCAACAAGCCGCCGAGAACCATGATCTGGCCGTCGTCGAGCAGGATGCTGGTGTCAATCGCGCGCTTGTTGGTGACGATGCCCGCCGACGCCGCCGAGTTGGAGGCGCGTTCGTCGACGCTGCTGACTTCCTGGTAGATGTCGAGCTTGACCGTGCCGCCCTCGGAAATCTGCGGCCGCACGTTGAGCTTCAAACCCACCTCTTCGCGGGTCACGGTCTGGAACGGGTTGTTGCTGGTGCCACCACCGCCGGTGACGTAGCTGCCGCTGACGAAGGGAATGGTCTGGCCGACGAAGATGCTCGCCGCTTCGTTGTCCAGGGTCAGCAGGTTCGGCGTCGACAGCACGTTGGTGCCGCCCTTGCTCTTGAGCGCCCGGGCCAGGACCTTGAGGTCAAGGATTTTGCCGATGCCGGGAATGTCCACCGTGCCGTTGACGTAGCCCAGGTTCAGGCCCTGGGGCAATACATCGATGCTGCTCTTGCCGTTCAGGTTGAGCCCGGTGCCGCCGAGGTTGGCGCCGCCGATCACGCCGTTGCCGCCGAGGTTGCCGGTCTGCCACTGGATGCCGAATTCGCTGGCGTCGTCTTCGCCCACTTCGACGATCAGGCTTTCGATCACCACTTGGGCGCGGCGCTGGTCGAGCATGTCGATGACTTCCCGCAGGTTGCGGTACAGCGGGTCCGGCGCGGAAATCAGCAAGGTGTTGGTGGTGGCGTCAGCCTGGATGGTCACGCCGCCGGCGCTGAAGGCGACGTTCTGGTCGGTCGGCTGGCTGCCGCCGCCCTGGGTCGCCGAGGCCGTGCTGCCCTGGCCATAACCGTTACTGGTGGTGGTGCCGGTGCTGGCCGGCGTCGCGCTGCCCGTCTGCGGATTTTGCCCGCCACTGTTGGTAGTGCCGCCCATGGCGCTGAGCACCGAGCGACTGTTGTCACCGGTACCGCTGTCGCTTTCGCCGGTGAGCAAACCGCGCAGGGCCTGGGCCAACTTGCCGGCCTGGGCGTTGCGCAGGTAGACCACGTGCAGGTTGCTCGGATTGCTCTGGGCGTTGTCGAGTTTGTAAATCAGGTTGCGCGCCAGCTCGGTGCGCTCCGGGCTGCCGGCGCGGATGATCACCGCGTTCGAACGCGGGTCGCCGATCACCGTGATTTTTTGCGTCGGGTCGCTGCCCGGCGCCTCCAGCAAATCCGAGACCATGCCGGCAATGTCGGCGGCGATGCCGTTCTGGATCGGCACCACGTCGGTGTCGATGGCACTCGGGGTGTCAACGCCTTCAATGATCTTCGCCACCCGCGCGAGGTTCTCGGCGTAGTCGGTGACGACGATGGTGTTGTTGCCCGGATAAGCGTTGATCGGATTGTTCGGCGAGACGATCGGACGCAGCACGGGGATCAGGTTCACCGCGTTTTCATATTGCAGGCGAAAGGTCCGGGTCAGCATGCCGTTGCCGGCCGGTTTGTCGGCGCTGTAGATCGGCCCGCCCAGCAGCTTAGCGTCGGCTTCCGGCACCACTTGGGCGACGCCGCCAACATCCACCACGCTGAAGCCCTGCATGCGCAATGCCGCGAGCAGCATGGCGTAGGCCTGATGCGCCGGCACCTGGCCTTCGCTGACCAGGGTCAGGTTGCCCTTGACCCGAGGATCGACCAGAAACTGCTGGCCGGTGGAACGAGACAACGCACGGACCACCGCCTGAATCTCGGCATCGACGAAGTTCAGCGTCACCGGTTGATCGCCCAAGGGGCTGCTCACCGGTCCCGTGCTGCGACTGCCAGCGGCGGCGCGATTGCTCGTAACCTTGTGCTGTGGCGCCCGGGCCTTCTGCTCAAGTTCGGCCTGCGCCCGTTGTCGATCGACCAAGGCATCGCCGGTACGCTGAGTGTTGGCCAAGGGTCGACCGAGTTCGCTGTCCACCAGCAAGGGTTCGGGGTTGGGTGTGGACGTGTTGCTGCAAGCACTCAGCGCCAACAAGAAAAACGGCGCGACCCGGCGTGCGTAGTTGCCGCTTGACCCCTTCATGAAGCTTCCTTAGCGCGCTGCGCTTGATCCATGTGAACGGTTCCGGAGAGCGAGCCGGCACCTGTCGTCTGTTGCGCCGGGGCGACCTCGTCGCGTTGCAAACGCGCTTCGAGCACCTCCAGGGAAAACTGTCGGGGCATGCCCAGCAACCAGCCGAGCACCGCATCGGCGGGTGCGGCGTCGAACGTCAAGCGCCAGCCCTGCGGGGCGGCCGTGTCCGGCGCCTGCAATTGATAGCGCCCGGCCAGGCCACTGGCATCGAGGGTCTGGCGCAACGCCTGTTGCAGATCCGCGCCCCGGGCTGGGGTCGCGACCTCACGCAGCAGCACCTCCAGGGTCTCGGCCTGGGTGCGTAACTTGGGTGCCTCGGCCTGCCAGAAATCGATTTTTTTCAGCGGCGGCTGGATCAGCACCAGCCACACCAGCCAACTGCCGAACACCAGCGCGGTGCCGAGCAGCAAGCGTTGTTCGCGCCGGGCCAGGCCACGCCAATACAACCGGGCACTGGCGCTGAACGCCTGCCAACGATGGCGCAGGCTGGACAAGGAGCGCTTATTCATCGTCGGTGCCCTGGCTGTCGCCGGCGGTGGTGTCGACGCTGGCGGCGGACTCGCGCAAGGTCCAGCCATCGTCACTGGCTTGCGCGCTGATACCGGCCTGGGCCAGCGTCGCCTGCCAGGTTCTGTCCGTGCTGGACGGACGGCCGTCGGCCACCAGACTGAGCTGTAACGCGCCATCGGCGAAGACCAGCCGTTGCAGGTTGCCGGCCATAAACGGCATGCCGCTGCCCGCCTGCGTCACCAGGCTGGCGAAGCGTTGGCCGGGGTCGGCGACGCTGCCGGTCTGCCGCGCCGTCAATTGCTGGCGAGCCTGCTGCAACGGATTGAGGATCACCGGCAACTCGGGGAACGCCTGCTTCACTCGCTCCGTCATCTGCCGCTTGAGCTGCTGGCCCTGGGACGCTTCGCGGGCGGCGTACAGGTTCAGGCCCAAAGTCCAGACTGTCACCGCCAACACCGCACAGGCCAACGCCCGGCCCCAGCCTTTTGGCTCGCCACGCTGAGATTGCCAGCCGCTGTGCAAACCCCAGCCGGGCACCGGGCCGGTCCAGCGCGGATGGCCGGGTGCCGTTGGATCAAGCCGCTGCACACCCAAGCCGTCGACGCCCTCCTCCAATACCGGCTGCACCTCGGCGTGCTGCAGGTCGTAACGCAGCAGCCAATGCCCATCCTCCAGCCACGCCACCGGGCCGTTAGTCGGCGCCAAGGCGTAAGGTGCCGGGTACAAGCCGCGCAATTTCAGGCCAGCCCGTTCCAGCATCTGCATCAAGGGTTGCAACGCCTGCCGGGCCAACCAGGCGATGTGCACCCGGCCGGCGGCGTCCCGGAGACTGTGCGCGACATGCACGTCTTCGACGGGGCCGAGAATCAACGCCTGGGCCGCGCACTGCACCGCCGCATGGATTTTGCTGGCGGGCAGCAGCGGCAACTCAATGCTGGCCAACAGGCTGTCCTGCGGGTGCAGGAAGCACTCGACCGAGGCTTTTTTACCGTCACGCCCCAGTTCCAACAAGCTGCTGGTGCCCAGCCGTGAGACTTGGCCCTGCCGATCAAGCCAAGCGACGTTGATCGGGCTGTCGAGGGTCAGTTCCGCCAGCGGCGGCAGGCACAAACGAATCAGGCTCATACGCCCACCCGCGACCAGATCACCTGGGGCAAACCGTCCTTGGTCTGGTGCAGCAAGGCCTCGACGCTGACCCGCCGTGAATCCCGCCGGGCCTGGCCGCTGAGGCGAAACCAGTCGCTGGTGATGCCAACCTTGACCGTGCTCACGTCCAATTGCGGCATGCGCAAGCGGTTGACGAAGTCCCCGCGATTGATAAACCACTGGCCGCCGTCACGCTCGGCAATCAAGGCCTGGGCGCGCTGGATCGACAAGCCCGGCACATAGGCCGCCAGCACGGGCGCGGTGGCGGTGTTGCCGTTGATCCAGGTGCTGGCGGGCAGGACGGTCACGTAGGGCGCCAAGGTGTCCAGCACGCGCTCATTGATGCCCTCGACACTGCGCAAATCCTCAAGGCTGCGCAGCATCGGTTGCTTCGCTGTCTGCACCTGGCTGTCGGTGCCCGGCGAGGTGCTGCGCCCACTGTCGAAACGGCTGGGGGTGGACGCGTTTTTGACCGGATTGAGCCCTCGCGGGTAGGCGGCGATCACCCGTTGGCTGATCCGTTGAGCCAGCACGTTGCTGACCCCGATCAAGGCGCACAGCCGCTCGAAAGCCGCCAACTGCTCGTCGTCGACCCGCTGGTTATTGACCAGATTGCGCAGGTTGAATTTGCCTTGCTCATCCTGCAATTGCCCTTCGAACCCGCTGTTGTTCTGACTCAACGCGGCGCTGCGAATCACCGCGCCCCAAGGCTGATCGTGGCGGATCAGCGGGTCGCGCTGGCGTGCCTCCCACAGCACTTGGCGGCTGATCTCGACCCCACCGGCCAGGACCCAACTGCCCTGCACCCGCAGCAGTTCCGATTCGAGGTTGCGGGTGAACAGGCTCTGGCGGGTGAGCATCCCTGCGGCCAATACCGCCACCACGGCGGCGATCAGCAAGGCGCTGATAATCGCCATGCCGCGCTGCTTCGCCGCTGTTGGCGAATCGGCTTTCATGATCGGCCTTACAACTGCCAGGAGCCGATATCGGCGTTCACGCCGTCGCCGTCGGGCTGACCGTCGGCACCGAGGGAAAAGATGTCGACTTCACCGTTGGCGCCCGGGTTGAGGTAGCTGTAAGGACGGCCCCACGGGTCGTTGGGCAAGCGTTCCAGGTAGGAGCGCCAGTTGCTGTTTTTCGCGTCGGCGGGTTTCTCGACGAGCACCTTCAGGCCCTGGTTCATGCTCGGGTAACTGCCGTGATCGAGGCGATACAGTTTCAGCGCCTGCATCAGCCCGCCGATGTCTTGCTTGGCGGCGGTGGCCCGTGCCTGGTCCGGGCGGTCGAGCACCTTGGGCACGACCATGGCCGCCAGGATCCCGAGAATCACCACCACCACCATGATCTCGATCAGGGTAAAGCCCTGCTGCCCGCGAGGGCCTCGGGACCTGGCGTTGAAGTGCGCGATATCCATCTCGACATTCCTTGGCTGATTCGATTCGACGCGCAGTGTTGCAAGAACACATGTCAGGGATGTTGAAAAACCTCGGGTGTTTTCGTCGCCATTCGGTCAAGCCCGGGCCTTAGGCTCAAGCGCTGTCCAGAGCCTTCGAGACGCCGATGCCACGCCCTGCCCCGAGCCCGGAAAAGCAAGCCGGTTTCACTCTGATCGAAGTGCTGGTGGCGCTGGCGATCATCGCCGTGGCGCTGTCGGCGGCGGTGCGGGTGTCGGGGTTGATGACCCAGAGCAACGGCCTGCTGCGGGACAAATCCATCGCCCTGCTGGCGGCCCAGAGTCGCTTGGCCGAGCTGCGCCTGGAGGCGCGTTTGCCGCTGGGCATGAAGTCGATCAATTGCGATCAGGGGCGCTTGCTGCTGCGTTGCGAGCAAATGATTGGCCCGGCGGAAAATGGCCGGTTGTTGCGGGTCAGTTTGAGCGTGTCCGACCGTAGCCGCGAGGCGCCGCCCCTGGCACGCCTCGACACCCTGCTCAACCCGCCCCTGGCCAAGCGTTAAGGTTGGCGAGTCAGGACCGGCAGGAACGGCGAATCCGCCAGTTTGCTGATGCTCAAGCGGCTGCGCTCGTCGCCGCGTTCGATGACCACGCCATCCGCCTCAACCGCCACCAGCCGAACACCCTGGGTCAGCCGTTCGCCGGCGAGAAAGCTACGCGGCGGGCCATCGTTGAGGCTGAGGATCGCCACCGCCCCGCGACTGCCGGCCATCACCCCGCTGACTTTGATCGCCACTTCCGCCGGGTGATTGGAGAACCACTGCAGGGCCGGGTTATCGACCCGGGCCGCGAGCAATTGCGGGGCGGCGGCCGGGGTCTGTGATTCGGCGCGGGTCAGCAGCAGTGACGACCAGGTGACGACACCGGCCAGGGCCGCGAGCAGAGCCAATGACTGAACCATCTGTGGCGCGGACAGGCGCTGAATAAATGACATGGGTGCATCTCCTGATAGTCCCGGCCCCCGAGCCTACGCCTCAATTCTCACGTTTTTATTTCACACGCCCATCATCTTTGCCCTGCAGGATGGAGCCACCGCAAAGGAGCGCGCACATGCTGGGTTTTCGGCAACAGGGTTTTACCTTGATCGAATTGATGGTGGTGCTGGTGATCATCGGTATCGCCAGCGCGGCGGTGGGCTTGAGCATCAAGCCCGACCCGCTGAAAGGCCTGCGCCAGGACGCCGAGCGCGTGGCGCAACTGCTGCAAGTGGCCCAGGCCGAAGCCCGCGCCGATGGCCGGCCCATCACGTGGTCGAGCAATGCCAAGGGCTTTCGCTTCAGTCGGCGCAGCGACAACGGCCAGGGCTTCGATCACTTCAACAAAGATCCGCAACTTCGCCCGCGCACCTGGCAAAGCCCGGCCCTGGAGGTCCGGGTCGAGCCGAAGCAACCGGTGGTGCTGAATGCCGAATGGATCGGCGAACCGCTGGTGCTGACTTTCTCCGACGGCCTCAATCGCCTGAGCGTGCAGCGCAGCGCCGCTGGCCGGATCAGTGTGCAATGAAGGCGCCCCAGCAAGGCTTCACCCTGATCGAGGTGATGGTGGCGATCATGCTGATGGCGGTGGTCAGCCTGATGGCCTGGCGCGGTCTCGACAGCGTGACCCGCGCCGATGCGCATTTGCAGGTCAGCAGCGAGCAGACCGAAGCGCTGCTCAGGGCACTGAATCAACTGGAGCGCGATGTGGCGATGCGCGCCAGTGTCGAGCTTAACGAGCCGATCAAACCGGGCGGCGATGACTCCGCACCCAGCGCCCCGCCGGCGTTGACCGTGCGCAGCAGCGACGGCAAGGGCTTTCGAATCGACCTGATTCGCAGCGCCCCTGCGCAGAACGGCGAATTACAACGGGTGCGCTGGTGGCTCAAGGGCGACACCCTCTACCGCGCCAGCGCCCCGGCCCGCAGCCACTATCCCCTGCCCGCACCTAAGGACGGCGTCGCGGTGCTGGACCAGGTCAGCGAGGCCGCGCTGCGGGTGTGGGACGTGGACAAGGGCTGGCGCCAACTGAGTGGCAATCGCGCGGAAGATCCGCTAGGGATCGAGATCAGCATTACCCGCAAGACCGACTTGGGGGTTGAGCGCTATCGGCAGGTGATGGGGCCTTTGCGGTGAGTCGGTGCTGTGGGGGCAAGCTTGCTATAGGCGCAGTTGCGACGATCGAAATATCTCGATTGACTGGAATGGCCTCATCGCTAGCAGGCTAGCTCCCACAGGGATTAGCGGTGTTCGCGGGTTTTGTGTTCGACGCAAAACACTGTGGGAGCCAGCCTGCTGGCGATGGCGTCTTGTAAGTCCATGACAGGTTATCTGGCGCACCGCGTTCCCACAGACTCAGCTCAACACCACCACCCCACCCGGCAATTCAGTGCATTTCACGCCATACGCATCACGAATCAACAACGCCACGCCGGCCAGTTGATCAAGGCTGAAGCGGGCCTGGACTTTGCGCTTGCCCAACTCCCGGTTAAGCAGCAACAACATGCCGGGGCGGTAGCGGTTGATTTCGTCGATGACCTGGCTCAACGTCGCGTCGTTGAACACCAGCACTTGCTGGCGCCAGGCGATCACCGCCGAGGTGTCGACGCGTTGAGCGGCGCTGACCTGCCGGGCGTCGTAGGTCAATTGCTGGCCTGACTCCAGGCGAATGCGCTGGCCTTGCACGTCCACTTGCAAGGCACCGTCGAGGCATGTCACACAGACTTGCTGATCGGTGTTGCGCACATTAAATCGGGCCTGGCTAGCGCTCAGCCAGCCGCCGCCGGCCTGCACCTTAAGCGCAGCCGCCTGGCGGGCCAGGACTTCCACCTCGCCACTCAACAACTCGATGCCCTGCCCGCCATCGGCCAACTCACGGCGACTGATGCGGGTCTGGGTGTTGAGTTCCAGGCTGACGCCCTCGCCGAGATCGAAACGGCGCTGCTCACCCACTTCGGTGATGTAATCGGCGCCGATCCCTGAAAACCCGCCTGGCACGCTGTAGCGCACCAGCAGGAAGGCCGCCGAGGCCGCCACCACGCCGCCGAGAAATGCGCGCCGGCCAAAATGCCGCGGCGCCAGGGCTTCTGCCGCTGGTTTCAGGCCATGCCACAACTGCTTGCATTGCTCGAAGGCTTGCGCATGTTCGGCACTTTGCGCGCACCATTGGCGCAACGCCCGGGCGTCAGCGGCGGTGGCGCGGCCCGAGGTCAGCAGGATCAGCCAATCCTGGGCTTCGCTGTGCAACTGGGCCTGGGGCGACGGCCGGGATGATGGAAAACGAAAGATATTCAAGCGCGCAGGTACTCACACGTTAATCCGGACTCTTCTTTCAAGACGGTTTTCCCGCGCCGGGACCGAACCGCTGAATCACTTTTCTTTCCAGACGGGCCGCGCAATGCCCTAAAGCCGCCTTGATTTCCTTCTCGACCATGCGCGTGGAAATGCCGAAACGCTGGGAGATTTCCAAGTGCGGCGCCTCTTCCAGGCGCGCCGCGATAAAAATCTTGCGCCGCCGCGCCGGCAATTCGTACAGCGCCTTGAGCAAGGTCTGGATCTCTTTCTGCCCGCCCACCACCCGCGCCGGGTCGAGGGCTTCGTCCGAGACTTGCAGCAGTTCCTCGACTTCACTGCCGGTCAGCAATCGCGCATCGGACTGGCGACGGTCGGCGGCGATGTTCAGCGCCATGCGGTACAGATAAGCGTTGGGCTGGGTGATGTTCGGCGGTTCGACCATGCGATCGACCCGCAGGTAGGTTTCGTGCAGGACGTCGTTGGCCAGATCCTCGGAGCCAAGACGCCGGCGCAGACGCACCTTGAAATCGTCATAGGACGTCAGGAACAGCTTGACCATCGCGCTCTGTCCGCTGTCGTTCATGCCCCGAAGGCTCCTTGCTGCTGTGTGCATTCCATGCGTTTTCCTGACGAATCCGGTACGAGAAGCAAAGTCACTGGCTGGCGCACCGAGCTGGGCGGTGGCCGTTCGATCCTGAGGTGTTGCACGCTGTCCACCAGCGCTGCATCGCGCTGTACATCGCCGCTGGAAGTGACCAGCCGGCTGTGTTGCACCGCGCCGTCGCGGCCGATCCATAACTGCAGCAAGGCCCGGAAACTGCCGGGCCGGGTCAAGGGTGAGGCGCACAACCGGCGCTCGATGGCCGACTGAATCGCCACCGCATAACTGTGATTGACCTGGCTCGCGCCACTGCTGTGTTCACCCTTGGGCGGCGGCACCTCGGCGACCTGTGCCGCTTGCAACGTGAAGGCATCCGCCCGGGCGTAACGGGCCATCAGGCCCGTGCCAATGAGCAACGCACTCAAACTCTGGGTCGCGGTGAACCGGCCCTTGACTGCCATCGAACGGCGGCCACGGGTCAACTGCCGATCCACCAGCACCGCCATGCCGCTGGAGCGACTGAAGACTTCCAGTGCGCTGGCCAATTCCTGGGCGGGAATGTCGAACAGTCTCGACGCTTCTTCGGGCCCGGCCTGCACCCGGACCGTCAGCAATAACAGCAGCAACAGCCCGCAGACACGGAGCCACAGGCCCCGAGCGCCGCTCATTGAACCCCGACACCGCTGACCGGTTGCGCCTTGCTGCACGACAGACGTACCCCTGAAAACCGTCATCCTGAGGGCTGTTTATGACTCTGGTGTGACGGCCGGTGCAAAAAAAGCATCACGGGGCCATCATCGACTTTGCACTAGACTCAAGACCAGCGGCCCCACCTTGCGGGCCGGCCAGGAGGCTGCGATGAAGTGTCTGTGGACGATGGCGACCGGGCTGTTGCTGGCGGTGGCCTGGCCCGCTGTCCAGGCGGAACAGCCGGTGGGCTGTATCGACGTGAGTGTCGGCGGCTACAAGGCGCCGAACTATGAGTGCCTGAGCCAGCAGATGGGCAACAACGCCAATGGCGCCGCTGCCGAACAGCGTAATCAGGCGACGATGGACGAGGCGTTCAACAAAAAATCGCCAAGCCAGAAAGGCTTGGCGACCCCCGCCGCCACCAGCGTGCGGATGGGCAACACCTTCGGCACCTCGGTCAAGCCACAGCGGCCACCGGTGAACAATGGCGGCTCATCGCTGATCAAGGCGCCTTAGGGCTCACAAGCTGGGAGCCTGACGAAAACTCACCGCCAGGCGATTCCAGCTGTTGATGGTGGTGACGGCGACGGTCAAGTCCACCAGTTCGTTTTCGCTGAATTGCGCGCGGGCCTGTTGAAAGACCTCGTCCGGCACATCGTTGTTGGACAGCAGCGTCACCGCCTCGGTCCAGGCCAGGGCCGCTTGTTCCCGGGGGCTGAAGAACTGGCTGTCGCGCCAGACCACGATCGAGTACAGACGCCGATCTGTCTCGCCCAGGCGCCGCGCGTCCACCGAGTGCATGTCGGTGCAGAATGCGCAGCCGTTGAGTTGCGAGGCGCGGATTTTGATCAAGTGCAACAGCGCCGGCTCGATGCTCAGGTTGCTCGTCATGGCTTCCATGGCGATCATCGCTTTCATCGCCTTGGGCGAGGCGCTGTAATAGTCCAGACGAGGGTTCATGGCAGACCTATCGCATTCAGAAATGTTGAGTTGAAAAGGTAGGCCCAATGGCGGTCGGCTTACAGCGCCAATTGTTCGGAAAATGCCCGCACCACTTTTCGCGCCATCCTTTAGCAAGTTAAAACTTTAATTAAAACAGCCAATTTCGCATTAAAAACTTAGTCCATCTCTATTGCCTATTGGCATAAGCCACCTATTCATTGGTCACTTGATTAATGGATATATTGGCTCTTTCTAGCCAACTAACACCTGCCTACACTGGCGCCGTCATTCAGACACTCGCAACGTTAACTTCAACTTCAAAGGTAACTACCATGAAAAACGTCATTATTGTCGGTGCCCTGCTGTGTGCAGTTTTCTCTGGCTTGAGTTTCGCCGAAGGTGGCAGCGATCGCCTGATCGACCGGGTCAACGCCCGTAGCCAGCAAGTTCAGGCAGACAATGCCAAGGGGACTAACGACAACCCGAACACCGCTGACAGTGAAAAAACCACTTCTTCCAAAAACAGTTGAGATGATTTCACCCAATGACTCGACTTGTACTTATCCTTGCCAGGCTTAATTGCGCCGACAACGATAAATACGAGTCGAGCACCGATTAGTCCAATTTCAGCTATTTACCCCACGCAACTTCTTTCCCGCCCCCGATTCCGAGTAATCTTGCGCTCGTGCAGCCACCATTGCTCAGCCATCGAGGAGCCACGCGGGTATGGAATTACACGTTGTCATTAACGGCCGCAAAGACCTCGCGGGCCAGTTGTATCAACAACTGCGCAGTGCCATCGAGTCGGGCCGCCTGGCAGCCGGGACGCAGTTGCCGCCGAGCCGTTTGCTGGCCGAGCAACTGGGCGTTTCCCGCAAAACCATTTCCGACACCTACGCGCAACTGACCTACGAAAACTTCCTCACCGGGGTGATCGGCAAGGGTACTTACGTCAATGCGCGGCCAGCGAAAATCGTGCGTAAACAAAGCCATACGCAACTGGCCAGCGCCGACATCATCGAGTATTGGAACAACCTGCCGGACTCGTTGAGTCATCCGGGGCTGGAAGGCTCGCTGCGCTACGACTTCGTTGGCGGCGCCACCAGCAAGGGCCAGTTTCCCCACGACGATTGGCGCCGCTGCACCTCCCATGCCCTGCGCCAGATTGGCACCTCCAAGGGCTTCTACAGCCAGGCCGAAGGCTTGCCGGCGCTGCGCAACGCCGTCGCCCGACACATCGCGTTTTCCCGGGGCGTCAACTGCCAGGATGAAGACGTGGTGGTGTGCAACGGCGCGCAGCAGGCGCTGGATCTGATCTCCCGCGTCTTGACCCGGCCCGGCAGCCGCGTGGCCGTGGAAGACCCCGGTTATCCACCGGCGCGCATGCTGTTCGCCTCCCACGGCGCCGAGGTGATATCGGTGCCGGTGGACGAGCAAGGCATCCAGGTGGACAAGATTCCCGATGGCACGCGGATGATCTACGTGACCCCCTCGCACCAGTTTCCCCTCGGCATGCCGATGAGCCAGGCACGCCGAGAGGCCTTGCTGGAGCGAGCCTATGAGCTGGGGGCAATCATCATCGAGGACGATTACGACAGCGAATTCCGCTACGAAGGCCGGCCCACCGATTCCCTGCAAAGTCTGGATGAGCGCGGCATCGTGGCGTACGTCGGGACCTTCTCGAAAACCCTGCTGCCGGAATTGCGCCTGGGCTATGCGATCCTGCCGCCGGCCATTCTCAATGCGGTGATCAGCGCCAAGCACCTCACCGACCGCCACACCTCGACCCTGCCGCAGTGGGCCATGGCCAAGTTCATCGCCGAAGGCTGCCTGCTCAAGCACATCCGTCGTTGCCACACCATCTACGCCGGGCGCCGTGAGCGAATCCTCGAGCGCGTCGCCGCTGACTTGTCGCCATGGCTGGAAGCGGTGCCGACCCAAGCGGGTTTCCACATGGTGCTGCTGGCCAAGGTGCCGATGGACATCGGGCTGCTGATCGAACTGGCGAAAAAAGTCGAAGTCGGGCTCTATGCATTGGATCCGTTTTTCTACCAGGAAACGCCGCGGCCCGGCCTGCTCATGGGTTTTGGCGCGATCGAAACCCTGGACATCGACACCGCGTTGGACCGTTTGCGCGATATCGTCCAGCAGGTCTGCTAAACGGTATTGGTCTGCCACTTTATCTGCCGATTGGTCGTTGGACGATTGCACACACGGGCCTATCCTGTTCAAGCGTTATTTCTCAATGAGCAAGACCCATCCGGCTTGATTCAGGAGCGTAAGCATGACCAAAGAAGTGATCAACACGGTCCAGGTGCAGGCGTTCGCAGGCCGCTCGGAGGAACTGGGCGAGCAATTGCAACGGATCGTTGAAACCCTGCGTGCCCAGCCTGGCTGTGAGTCCTACATGGTTGACCGCTGCCCGGACGACAGCAACCGCTGGACAGTCAGCGCCCGCTGGCAATCCGAAGACGCCATGCGCAATCATTTCAACTCCCCGCAAGTGCAAGACTTCATCGGTCTGCTCGACAGCCATTTGGCCAGCGGCGTGCACTTCAACAGCTGATCCTGGGGTGAGGGAGTCTGCCCCCTCACCCCAGTTGTTTGACCTCGCCAGACAGTGGTCTCCTCGCCTTCGCCGTTATTGGATATTTGCCTGACACCCCTTCAGGCCTAGTGTGGTGACAGACCAACCCAACAGGATCTGCCCCCATGAAAACCCTTCGTTTGCTTGCTCCCCCTGTCGTTGCCCTGAGCCTGCTGCTGTCCGCCAGCGTATTCGCCCACGAAACCGGTGCCCCTTCGGAAAAGATCACCGTGTTGCAGGACGAGGCCCTGGCCAACGTACCCGGCAAGAAAGCCATGATGATCGAGGTCGACTACAAGCCGGGCCAATCGTCCATCGCTCACAAGCACGAAGGCACGGCCATGGCCTACGTGATTTCCGGGCAGATCACTTCCCAGGTCAAAGGCGAAAAAGCCCGGACCTACAAAGCCGGGGAATACTGGTATGAGAAGGCCGGTTCCGAGCATTTGGTGTCGAAAAACGCCAGTGCCACCGAGCCTGCGAAGTTGTTGGTGTTCATGGTGTTGTCGCCGGACGAGAAAGTATTGATCCCCTTGGAAAACTGATGGCTGTTGCGTCAGCCATAACTAAAAAGGCTTAAATCACTGATTTAAGCCTTTTTATTGCCTTCGGCAATTAATTCCTAACTTTTAAGTCGCACAAACTTCTTAGGTATCGACTTAGCATACTTAATGGTTATTTCATTTATCGGGCACAGGTTTAGTCTGAAAGTACGCCGAACCTGGTCCGGCACTTGCCACTTTCACTTCTGTTGTTTCAGTGGAGAAACACCATGAAACCTGTGCTTTTCAGCAGTCTTGTTTTCACGGCGCTGTTAACCGGTTGCTCGGTACCGACCGCACCCCACGCCGTGTCGTCCCTCGACGGTGTGTTCAACCAACCGGTGGGTCGCTCCAGCGCGACCCAGGTCGCCAGCGGCAAAACCGTGTCCCTGGGGGTGATCTACAGCCGCAACACCGAGACCAATCGCGCTTATCTGCGTGACTACCAAGCCAACGCCGGCACCGGTTTCGGCCAGAGCCTGCTGGTGCAGCCGATTCACGATGCCTACGTCAACACGTCCAATCCGGATTTCGCCGTGGACGGTGTCATGACCTCGCTGCGCAGGGCCTTCGGGTCGGTGACGGTCTACCCCGACCTGCAAAGCCTGCAAGCGGCGCGGCCGGACGTGATGGCGGTGATCGACACCCGCAGCCAACTGATGACCTCGCGTAGTTCGGATATTCAATCGGATGTCAGTGCGGTGTTTTATGACACTCACGCCAATTACATCGGCACCGCTAAAGGTCATGAGGCACGGGCATTAAGTCCGGTGTGGGCGGACTTCAAGCGTTCCGAGGAGATTGTTGCGGATATTAACCAGCAGCAGGATGTGCAAGTTCGCGCGTTGCAGAAGTTTGAGCAGTCGCTCAGTCGATTATTGACTGGATCGACAGGAAGTTTGTCGATGAATACAGAAAACATGAGCATCATTAAGTAATGAGGGTGCCTGTCAGGGCGCTATCGCTGGCAAGCCAGCTCCCACAGGGTTCACGGGTGTACACAAAATCTGCTGCGACAACAATCACTGTGGGAGCTGGCTTGCCAGCGATGGGGCCAGATCACTCACCACAAAACCCATAGGCAAAAAAAACCGCACCTTACGATGCGGTTTTTTTCATTCAGCTTCTGATCAAGCAGCCGGTGCCAGTTGCTCAGCGTTGGCCGGAACCACCGCTTGGCCACTCAACGCCAGGTCGAGCAGTTCACGGTTGGCCACCGCGTACATGGCGTAGTCCGTACCGCTTGCAGCACGGATTTCCACCAGCATGGCGCGCCAGCGTTCGATCATGCCGTGGTGTTGCTCCATCCACAGCGCCAGGCGAGTTTCCACGTCCTGGGTGCCATCGCCCTGTTGCAGGACCGAGATGGTGATCGCCCGCTGTTGCCAGTCGACGTCATCGCGGAACGCTTCGCGGGCCAGGGCCTGCCAGTTGTTTTCCACCGGCAGTGCGCTGATCTGTTGCAGGTACCAGGTGATGTCCAGGGCGCTGCCCACGGCGAAGTAGGCCTTGGCCACATCCGCAGCGTTCTGCCCGGTCACATCCGAGGCCTCGATGATCGGCAGCAAGGTGTACAGGTGCGTGGTGCCAGCGACCATGCGCGCCAACAACTCCGGCACGCCAGCCGCGACGTAAGCCTGGTAGCGGGTCTGCCAGCCTTCGCGGGTCGGGCCTTCCAGCAGTTCGTCGAGCTTGAGGCCCAACGCCGCCAGGTGCGGACCGAAATGCGCGACGTCACGGGCCGCGTTCTGCTCGTTACGGCGGCTGCGCAGGAACCAGCGCGTGGCGCGGCGGCCCAGGCGCATCAGCTCATCCATCAGCTCCAGTTGCACGTCGGCGGAGACCTGGTGATCCAGGGCTTCGATCTGACGGAACCAGTGCGGAAGGTGGAAGATGTCGCGCACGATCACATAAGCGCCCGCTACGTTCGCCGGGCTCATGCCGGTGGACTCCTTGAGTCGCTGAACGAAGGTGATGCCCATGTGGTTGACCAGGTCGTTGGCGATCTGGGTGCTGACGATCTCGCGCTTCAGACGGTGACGGCGCATGGCCTCCGAGAACTGGCTGACCAGGGTCGGCGGGAACGCGGTTTCCATGTCGCGGGTCAGGTAGTCGTCGTCCGGCACCAGGGAATTGAGCAGCGCTTCCTTGAGGTCGATCTTGCTGTAGGAGATCAGCACCGACAGTTCGGCACGGGTCAGGCCGTGGCCCGCCGCAACGCGTTCTGCAAGCTGTTCTTCAGTCGGCAGGAACTCGATGGCGCGGTCCAGTTTGCCGCGACCTTCCAGGTCATTCATCAAGCGCTTGTACTCGGCGATCCGCTCGTAGGCACGGCGAGCCGCGAGGGACAGGGCCTGGGTCTGCTTGTAGTTGTTGCCGAGCACCAGGTTGCCGACTTCGTCGGTCATGCTCGCCAGCAACTGGTTGCGCTGCTTGTCGGTCATGTC
>Ga0247742_10000442_pt1 | contig 34048 bp, 22 predicted proteins | sample UWRJL208509C2_FD_180944 | JGI IMG/M metagenome (GOLD analysis project Ga0247742, IMG submission 180944) | Plant litter microbial communities from Arlington Agricultural Research Station in Wisconsin, United States - UWRJ-L208-509C-2 | ecosystem: Environmental > Terrestrial > Plant litter >...
AAAGGGATGGAGGGCGGCCCCGTGAGTCGCCCGTGCAGCCCTCATGGCCGCATGCGAACGAGCATTCTACCCGGAAACGATGGTGAGGAAAGTGGCGTTATTCCACGATGCATGCACGGCGCTAAGACGGGGCTCACTTAAAATAGGGGCTTTTCAGTGAACTTCAACCCATGACAGGTAGAAGTTACTCATTGATTTAATGGTTAAAACGCTCGCAACGCAATGGGTCGGGTGCATTCACCCCTTTCTGCTACCATGGCGCTTCTGTCACTTCAGGCACGCAATCATGGCATTTCGCCCTCTTACCGCCAAGGCGCCTGCCGTTCTGCTTCGCGAAGCCAAGCCGCTGAAAGCTATTCTGGGTCACGCGCAACGGCTCAGCCATTTGCAACGTCTGCTGGAAAGCCAACTGCAACCCGCCGCGCGAGCCCATTGTCATGTGGCGTCCTGGCGCGAGGGCAGTTTGTTGCTGATTGTCACGGATGGTCATTGGGCCACCCGTCTGCGTTACCAGCAAAAACGCCTGCAACGGCAACTGCAACTGTTCGACGAGTTCGCCAGCCTGACGCGCATCCTCTTTAAGGTACAGCCACCGACGGTGCAACGGGGCGCGGAAGGTCACACCATGGACTTATCCAGCGACGCGGCGGCAACCATCCAGGCCACCGCCGACGGCATCAGCGACCCGAACCTGCGCGCCGCCCTGGAGCGCCTCGCCGCGCATGCCAAGCCCAAGGCCTGATCCGCTCAACGACGCTTGCTACCGCCCAATAACGACCCCATCAAGCCGCGCACCAACTGCCGACCCAACTGGTTAGCCGCCTGGCGCATGGCCGATTTCAACGCTTGGCCAGCCGCCGTACCGAGGAACTCCCCGGCCTTGTCGGTGAAACTCGGTTCTTCGGCGGCCGGCTTACCCGCCTCGGCCTCCGGCGCCAGGCCTTTGCGCCCCATCAGCACTTCATAGGCGGATTCGCGATCGATCGGCTTGTCATAACGCCCCTGCAATGGCGAACTGGCGATCAGTGCCGTGCGCTCGACGTCGCTCAACGGCCCGATCCGCGATTGCGGCGGCGCCACCAGCACCCGCTGGACCATCTCCGGCGTGCCTTTCTCTTGCAAGGTGCCCACCAGCGCCTCGCCGATCCCCAGCTCGGTCAACACTTCCAGTGCATTGAACGTCGGGTTAGGCCGGAAACCGTCGGCCACCGCTTTCAAGGATTTCTGCTCCTTGGTGGTGAATGCCCGCAAGCCATGCTGGATGCGCAGGCCCAGTTGCGCCAGCACGTCGTCCGGCAAATCCCCCGGGGATTGGGTGACGAAGTACACGCCGACCCCTTTGGAGCGAATCAGCCGCACCACTTGCTCCAGGCGATCCTGAAGCGCCTTGGGCGTACCGGCGAACAGCAAGTGCGCTTCGTCGAAAAACAGCGCCAGCAGGGGTTTGTCCGCGTCGCCGCGTTCCGGCAGTTGCTCGAACAGTTCAGCCAGCAACCACAACAGGAAGGTCGCATAGACCTTGGGCGCGTCATGCACCAGGCGGCTGGCATCCAGCAGATGAATGCGCCCGCGCCCGTCGCTCGCCGGTTGCAGGATGTCTTCGAGTTGCAACGCCGGTTCGCCGAACAACGCCTCGGCCCCCTGCTGTTCAAGGGTGGCCAACCGGCGCAGCAACGCCTGGCTGGAGCCGGTGGTCATCAGCGCCGCGTCATCCCCCAGCAACGCCGGGTTGTCCTTGAGGTGATTGAGCAGTGCCTTGAGGTCCTTGAGGTCCAACAGCAGCAAACCTTCGCGATCCGCCACCTTGAACGCCGCGTAGAGCGCCGACTGCTGGCTGTCGGTCAACTCCAGCAAACTGCCGAGCAGCAACGGACCCATTTCACTCAAGGTGGTGCGCAACGGATGACCGGATTGGCCATGGATGTCCCAAAGGGTCACCGGGTACGCCTTGGGCACATGATTCAGCCACGGCATGCCGGCGATCCGCTCGGCCACTTTGCCCTGCGGATTGCCCGCCGCGCCGAGCCCGCACAAATCGCCCTTGATGTCGGCGGCGAACACCGCCACGCCGGCATCGCTGAACGCCTCGGCCAGGCGCTGCAAGGTGACAGTCTTGCCGGTCCCGGTGGCACCCGCGACCAGGCCGTGGCGGTTGGCCAGGCGCATGGCCTGGGCGATCGGTTGCCCGGCGAGGTCGGCACCGATGACGAGTTGCGATGAATCAGGCATGTGGTCACCCAAGGTTGATCGTGATTCGGCACTGCCGATAGAAATAAGCGAGAGACGCGCGGGAATCAAGGTCCGGCATTCCCTCTACATCGTAGGAAAGTTCAACTCGAGCCATTGCGCACGGTGTCGCTACATTTATAGCAACGTATTCTCCCATTAAGACTGGACCGAGCCGACGCCGCAGCCCAACCGAACGCCTATCCTTGATAAAGGTCAACCAAGGGAGACAACGGACCGGAGGGGGCTCATCGTGCATATTGCGGACATCACCATGTTCTACGCACCGGCCAGCGGCGGCGTCAGAACGTACCTGGATGCCAAGCATCGACGCTTGAGTTGCAAACCCGGTATCCGTCACAGCCTGCTAATCCCCGGCGCCCACCTCAGCGAAACCGACGGTGTGTTCACGGTCCCGGCACCCGCCCTGCCCTTTGGCAAAGGCTATCGCTTCCCGCTGCGCCTGGCCCCGTGGCGCACCGTCTTGCACGACTTGCAGCCTGACCTGATCGAAGTCGGCGATCCCTACCTCACCGCTTGGGCAGCCCTGGATGCGCGACGGCAACGGGACGTGCCGGTGATCGGCTTCTATCACTCGGACTTGCCGCTGCTGGTGGGCAATCGCATGGGTCATTGGCTCACGCCCAACGTCGAGGCCTATGTCAGCAAGCTCTACGGCAATTTCGACCGGGTATTGGCACCCAGCCAGGTGATGGCCAATAAACTGATCGCCCTCGGGGTGAACAATGTCCATGTGCAACCCTTGGGCGTCGATCTGCAAATCTTTCACCCGGGCGTCGGTGACCCGGGGTTGCGCGCCGAATTGGGGCTTGCTGATGACACGCGTCTATTGATCTACGCTGGCCGCGGCTCCAAGGAAAAGAACTTGCCGGTGCTGCTGAACTGCATGAAGCGTCTCGGCAAGCGCTACCACTTGCTGCTCGTTGGCCCGTCGATGCCGGCCCAGGTGCCGGACAACGTGACGGTGATCGACGAATTTCGTCCGGCGCCGCAGGTGGCACGGTTGATGGCCAGCGCCGATGTCCTGGTCCACGCGGGCGACCAGGAAACGTTCGGCCTGGTGATCCTCGAAGCCATGGCCAGTGGCATCCCGGTGGTGGCGGTGGCCGCCGGCGCCTTCAAGGAAATTGTCACTGAATCCTGCGGGCTACTGTGTGCGCCCAATAATCCGTTGGCCATGGCCAATGCGGTGCGTGAATTATTCAGCCAAGGCAGTTTGCGCCTCGGCAAAAATGCCCGGCAGCATGTCGAACATCATTACGCCTGGGACACCGTGGTCGACAGCCTGCTGGGGCACTATCACGCGGTGCTCGGCCAGCCTTTGCCGAGGCGCGCCCATGGCTGACTCGATTTCTCCGCCCAGCCTGCTCCTGGTGCTGCACGATGTGGCACCGAACACCTGGGCCGACTACCAGGGCTTCGTCGAGGCGGTGGATGCCATGGGGAACGTGCCGATGACCTGGCTGGTGGTACCGGACTTCCATAAAAATAATCATCTCGACGCTCATCCGGGATTTCGCCGGATGCTCGCCAGTCGCCTGGCACGTGGCGACGAACTGGTGTTGCACGGTTACTTCCATTGCGACGACGGGCCGGCCGCGAAAACGCCCCACGACTGGTTCATGCGTCGTGTCTACACTCACGAAGGCGAATTCTATGGGTTGTCCGAAGCGGCGGCCTTGGCGCGATTACGCGGGGGCATCGAGTTGTTTCATCGTTATCACTGGCCGCTGCACGGTTTTGTCGCCCCCGCCTGGTTGATGAGTCCAGGGACGCGGCAAGCCTTGCGGCAGTTGCCGTTGCGCTACACCAGCGACGCGCAGCACCTGTATCGGCTGCCGGATTTTGTTCCGATCGATGCCCCGGGCCTGGTCTGGAGCGCGCGCAGCGCCTGGCGTCGTGGCGTGTCGAAGTGGCTCAGCGATCAACAACAGCAACGCTGGCGCCAGGCGCCGGTGATTCGCCTCGGCTTGCACCCGGTGGACATGCGTCATGAGTTTTCCCGTGCATACTGGCTGCACACCCTGAAACGCTTGCTCGAGGAGGGCCGCGTGCCATTGACCAAGTTTGAATGGCTGTCACAACACAGTGATCGCGTGAGCCACGTCGCATGAGTCGAGGCTTGTTACTGCTCATTGGCCTGTTGGCGGCGGTACTGATTCCGAGCCTGTTGGGCGGCGCGGAAGCCTGGTCGAGGCTACGCAGCTTTCCGCTAAATGAACTGCTGATTATGTTCGGCATGATCCTGCTGTGCTGGGTGTTGAACACCCTGCGCCTGCGCCTGTTGCTCGGCGATCAACGGCCCAAGGTCGGCCGCCTCAAAAGCCTGGGGGTGGTGATGGCCGCCGAATTCGCCTATTGCGCGACGCCCGGTGGCAGCGGCGGGCCCTTGACCATCATGGCGCTGCTGGCGCGCAACGGTGTGCGCCCGGCCAGGGGCAGCGCGGTGTTCGCCATGGACCAACTGAGCGACCTGGTGTTTTTTCTCTGCGCCCTGAGCGGCATTTTGATCTACGCGCTGTTCCAGCACCTGAGCCAGCGCATGGAATGGCTGTTGATGGTCAGCGCCGTCTCGCTGTTCGGTGGTTTGGTCACCTGTGTGGTGGTAGCGCGTTATCACCGAAACTTGATTCGGGTCAGCGGCCGCCTGCTCGCCCGGCTCAATGTCACGCCGACCACCCGCATGCGCTGGGCGCGCAAACTCTTGAACTTCCTCGCGGCGTTCACCGACACCCTCAAGCTGCCGCGTCAGACCTTATTGATGGTCTTCGCCCTGACCTGCGTGCACTGGCTGCTGCGCTACAGCGTGCTGTATCTGGCGCTGCGTGGGCTGGGCGCGGATTTGCAGTGGGCCTGGAGTTTTCTGATCCAGATGCTGTCACTCAGCGCCGGGCAGTTCAGCCTGTTACCGGGCGGGGCGGGCGCGGCGGAACTGACCTCGGCCGCGCTGTTGGCGCCAATGGTCGGCAAATCCACTGCCGCCGCCGCGATCTTGATCTGGCGGGCCGTGACCTACTACTTCTATTTGCTGGTGGGCGGACCGGTGTTCGTGCTGATGCTCGGGCGGCCGTTGCTCAAGAAACTGATGAAGGTCAAGCAGGCTTAGGCGGCTCCGGTGGCTGCTGCAATTGTTCCCACAACTCGGCGGCACCGGGAAACTCCGTGCCATCCTCAGGACTCATGTCTTCCGGGTCGTAGCGGCTCAAGCAACCTTCGCCCAAGGTCGCGGGCGCCTTGGATGTGGCTTTGTCCAGTGGATCGGCCATGGTCATGTCCTCACAGGCGGATACAAAAAAGGGCCTGAGGCGATTGAACGCCCAGGCCCTTGGAATTACAACCGTCGCTGAATCAGAACACCACGGTTTTGTTGCCGTGCACCAACACGCGGTCTTCCAGGTGATAGCGCAAGCCACGGGCCAAGACCATCTTCTCGACGTCACGACCGAAGCGCACCATGTCTTCGATGCTGTCACTGTGGCTGACCCGCACCACGTCTTGCTCGATGATCGGACCGGCGTCCAACTCTTCGGTGACGTAATGGCACGTTGCGCCGATCAGTTTCACCCCGCGCAACGACGCCTGGTGATAAGGCTTGGCGCCAACGAACGACGGCAGGAAGCTGTGGTGAATGTTAATGACCTTATGCGCATATTCACTGCACAACGCCGGCGGCAGGATTTGCATGTAGCGCGCCAGTACCACCACTTCAGCATCGTGCTGTTTGACCAACCGCGACACTTCGGCGAACGCCGGCTCTTTATCCTGAGGATTGACCGGCACGTGGTAATAAGGAATGCCGTGCCACTCGACCATGCTGCGCAAGTCGTCGTGGTTGGAAATCACGCAGGAAATCTCGCAGTCCAGTTCATCGCTGTGCCAACGGTGCAGCAAGTCGGCCAGGCAGTGGGACTCTTTGCTGGCCATCAACACCACGCGTTTCTTCTGCTCGGTGTCGGTGATGCGCCAGGTCATCGAAAACTCTTCGGCTATCGGCGCGAACGCTTCGCGAAAAGCCTCGATACCGAATGGCAGCGAATCAGCCCGTATTTCGTGGCGCATGAAAAACCAGCCACTGAGATTATCCGAGTGATGACTCGCTTCAGTGATCCAGCCGTTATGGGACGCCAGAAAGTTACTGACTTTAGCAACGATACCGACGCGGTCCGGGCAAGCAATCACCAGCCGAAAAGTGCGCATGGGGGAACTCCAGAACTTCGCAAAGGCCGCCATTCTAGCCATAGCGTGGCAAAACTGCAGTATTGATGATGCATGGCCGGCACGATCAGCGGCTTTTTTTCCCAGGGCTACGCTACGAGCCGGACTGACGACAAGTAAACAAGCTGGCATTTGTGAATATCGATGACCAACACCTGACAGTAATTAACTGCCGATCGAGTTTTTTCGCTGAACGCACTAACTAATTAAAATAAAGACCGGTTAAATGTTTACTTGATGAAACCGTCTGACTATTATTGCGGCACTGTCACCCTGCCATCCAGTGCCCAACATAAGGTAGTCCTCATGTCCTTGATCAACGAATACCGCGCCACCGAAGAAGCTATCAAAGAGCTGCAAGCCCGTTTGAAGAATCTGTCCCAAGACGACAAACTGCAAACCGAGCTGGAATTCGAAGGCAAACTGCGCACCTTGATGGGCGAATATTCCAAATCCCTGCGCGATATCATCGCCCTGCTGGATCCAGAATCGAAAGTTAAAGCACCGCGTGGCACTGCCGTGAAAACTACCGGCACCAAACGCGCGCGCAAGGTTAAACAATACAAAAACCCGCACAACGGTGAAGTCATCGAAACCAAAGGTGGCAACCACAAGACTCTGAAAGAGTGGAAAGCCAAGTGGGGCGGCGACGTGGTTGAAGGCTGGGCTACCCTGCTGGGCTAAGCTGCAACGCCTGTCGCAGACGGATCCGCGATCAAGAAAAAACGCCAGCGATTGCTGGCGTTTTTTTATGCCCGTAATAAAGGCCAGGCTGTTAAGTCTTCAGAGCATCAAACGTTTGCGCAATGCCTCGGCATACTCTTGCCATTGAGCCAATACGCCCTGCTGATCCGGGGTAGCGGTGATCGAAAACTGTGCGGCAGTTTCGATAAAAGTTTGCAAGGTGTTCGGCGCCCCCCATTGTGCGTCTGTCAAACGTTGCTGACAGAATAATTTCCAGCGCTGTTGTTCTTCGAAATTCAGCGTCTCGGGGAAGTTGCGTGCGCGATATCGAAACAATAATTCCGGCAGACGTTCATCATCGAACGGCCAGTGAGCTTGCGCTAGTTGCAGCGGCTCTGCGGTTCTGACCTGCTCACATAAACGCCGGTCGCGGTCACCCACAAAGCCGTCGTATAACTGTTGTTCCGGGTCGAGGCTGGGAGTGAAATCTTCGCTTGCATAAATAGCCTGGACTTTGTCTCGCCAAACTTGTTGTGCGTCACTAAGCCGCAGCGCGCGTTCCTGATAAAGCGCCATATCCAGTTGCAAGCGCTGCTGATCCGCCGGGCGTAATACCGACAAAGGCGCCACCACCGGGCAGCGATTGACGTGGATCAGTTTAAGCGGCACCGGCAACTCGCCTTCGGCCAGTTCCTCGCGGCGGGTGTACAAGCGTTGGCGCAAGGTTTCGGCATCCGTCTCCAGCAAGCCCTGGGGATCAAGGTGCAAGTCACAGACGATCAGCGCGTTCTTGTTCCGCGGATGCCAGGCCAGGGGCATTACAACGCCCAGGTAATGGCGGGCTGCCGAGAAACGTCCAGAAATGTGCACCATGGGTTGCAACAGGCGCACCTGATCCATCACCCGTTGTTTACTGCGCAGTTGAAACAGCCAGTCATAGAGTTTCGGCTGCTTCTCACGAATCAGACGCGCGAGGGCAATGGTCGCCCGCACATCGGACAAGGCTTCGTGCGCATGGCCGTGGGCCAGGCCGTTAGCCGCCGACAGGCGCTCCAGTTTGAGGCTGACACGGCCGGTTTCGTCTTCGGGCCAGACAATGCCGTCCGGACGCAGGGCATAGGCCGCGCGCGCCACATCTATCAAGTCCCAGCGGCTGTTCCCGCCCTGCCATTCACGGGCATAGGGGTCGAAAAAATTGCGGTACAAGCTATAGCGGGTCATTTCGTCATCGAAACGCAGGGTGTTATAGCCCGCGCCGCAGGTGCCGGGAGCCGCCAGTTGCGCGTGCACCCGGGTCATGAAATCGGCTTCGCTCAAGCCCCGCTGCGCCAGTTGGCCCGGGGTGATGCCGGTGATCGCACAGGCCACCGGGTGCGGCAGGATGTCGTCACTGGGTTGGCAGAAGAGGTTGACCGGTTCGTCGATTTCGTTGAGGTCGAAATCGGTGCGTACCCCGGCCATCTGCAACGGTCGGTCGCACCGTGGATTGATGCCAGTGGTTTCGTAGTCGTACCAGAAGATGGAGGTCACAGGCTGTTCCTGAACTGAGGACGGACGAAGTCTAGGCGGTGACGGCCCGTGTGGGCCAGCGCTCTCGCGATTCAATCACCTTCCGCCGGCCAAGGTGCACTACATAGTTATATCGTTTGCCCGGGCGAACACTGCTAGCATCGAATCGAGATCGAATCCCGACCCGGCCACATCATCAGGTAGCCCATGCTCGAGACACCGGCACTGCCAAGGACTGCAACGCTTCGCCCACTGGACACCCGGCACCCGTTCGAAACGCCGGAAGGCATAGACCTGCCACTGCGCCCCGCCGGATTGCCGGTGCGCGCCCTGGCATTCGCCCTTGACCTGGCGCTGCGCGGGCTGATCCTCGGCGTGCTGCTGGCCGGGCTGGCCTTCCTCGGCAACGTCGGCCTCGGCCTTGGCTCACTGCTGCTGTTCCTGGTCAGTTGGTGGTACATGGTGCTGTTCGAAGTGCTGAACCAGGGCCGCTCACCGGGCAAGCAGTGGATGGGCCTGCGGGTGGTACACGATGATGGCACCCCGATCGGCTGGGCCGCCTCGCTGATCCGCAACCTGCTGCGCGCCGTCGACATGCTGCCGTTCGGATATGCCCTCGGCGCCATCAGTTGCCTGCAACACCCAACCTTCAAACGCCTCGGCGACCTGGCCGCCGGCACCCTGGTGGTGTACCGCGAACGGGCACCGACCCGCCCACAGCTACCACCGGCTTTACCATTGACGCCGCCCTTCCCGCTCACGCTCAACGAACAGCGAGCGGTGCTCGGGTTCGCCGAACGCCAAGGTCAGTTGTCCAGCGAGCGTGTCGCGGAGCTGGCGGCGCTGCTGGCACAACCGCTGCACGTGGCCGAATCCGACAGCGTCGCTCGCCTCAACGGCATCGCCCGTGGCTTGTTGGGGACGACATGAAGCAGAGTCAGTTCGAGAACCGTCACCTCGCCGAATGGCAGCAGTTTTCCCAACTGTTGAAACACCTGGAACAGGGCCGAGCCAAAGGCACGGCGTATGGCGACTTTCCACAACGCTACCGACGTCTTTGCCAACACCTGGCCATGGCCCGCGAACGGGGTTACAGCAGTTTGCTGATTGACCAATTGCAACAAGAGGTGTTGCGCGGCCATCAACAGTTCTATCGCCATCGCAGCCGAGTCAGCGCGCAGATACTGGGCTTTATCCTCGGCGGTTTCCCGCGACTGGTGCGCGAACAATGGCGGTTCGTGCTCGCCGCCAGCCTGCTGTTTTTTGGCAGCCTGATCGGTATCGGTGTACTGGTCTACCTGTTTCCGGAGCTGATCTACAGCCTGATTCCTGCGGCTCAGGTCAGCGAGATGCAATCGATGTACGACCCCGCCGCCGGCCACCTTGGCCGCGTGGCTGATCGCGCGGCGAGTGAAGACTGGATGATGTTCGGCTATTACGTCATGCATAACATCGGGATTGCTTTTCAGACCTTCGCCGGCGGTGTGCTTTATGGTTTGGGCAGTGTGTTTTTCCTGATCTACAACGGCCTGGTGATTGGCGCCATCGCCGGTCACCTGACGCAGATCGGTTCTGGGCAACACTTCTGGTCTTTCGTCATTGGCCACGGAGCGTTCGAACTCAGCGCCATTGCCCTCGCCGGGGCGGCCGGCTTGCAACTGGGCTGGGCGCTGATCGCACCGGGACGCCTGACCCGTGGCGAGGCCTTGCGCATCGCCGCCGGCAAAAGTATCCAACTGATTGCCGGGGTGATCCTGTTCCTGACGATTGCTGCGTTTATCGAAGCCTACTGGTCATCCCTGACCCGCATCACCGCGTCCACCAAATACGCGGTCGGCGCGGCGCTTTGGTTGTTGGTGGCCGCGTACTTGTTATTGGCCGGACGAACGCCCCATGCGCCTGAATGACGCCAGCGTAGTCATCCGCCCCCGCTCTCCCTGGGAAGCCATGGACCTGGGCATTCTGCTCAGCCAACGTCATCGCCGGTTGCTGATGTGCAGCTGGGCGATCATCACTGTGCCGCTGTTCATGCTGCTCAGCCTGTTGCTGTGGGATTCGCCCTCCGTTGCCCTGCTGTTGTTCTGGTGGCTGAAACCGGCGTTCGAACGGCTGCCGCTGTACATCCTCTCTACCGCACTGTTTGGCGAGGCCCCGAGCCTGAAACAGGCGTTGCGCCGCTGGCCAGGCTTGCTCAAGCCCCAATTGCTGGCCAGCCTGACCTGGCGTCGTTTCAGCCTGAGCCGCAGCTTCACCCTGCCGGTGCAGCAATTGGAAAAACTCGATGGCCTGGGCCGCCAGCAACGCCTGCACGTATTGCTGCAACGGGACGCGAATGCGGCCCGTGGCTTGACCTTGATCGGCGCCCACCTCGAAAGCGCTCTGTGGATCGGTTTGATGGTGTTGTTCTATTGGCTGCTGCCCGAACACGTCAGCCTGGAGTGGAACTGGCAGACCCTGATCAGCGCCGCCGGCCAGGACTGGCGTTGGCTGGAACACTTGACCAACGGTTTCTACGTGCTGGTGCTGATCGTCTGGGAACCCATTTATGTCGCCTGCGGTTTCAGCCTCTACTTGAACCGGCGCACCGTACTCGAAGCCTGGGACATTGAACTGGTATTCCGCCGCTTGCGCCAACGGGTGGGCACGGTAGCCCTGATCGCCGTGGTGGGCCTGATGGGGCTATTGCCGCTGGCTCAACCGACGTGGGCGGAAGAAGGTCCGGACAGTTCGCGCCTCACGACCCAGCCACTGACCAGTCAGGCATCGAAAGAAAGCATCCAGGCGATTCTCGATCAGCCGCCGTTCAAGAACCGCGAGACCGTCACCCGCTATCGCTTCGGCGCGGAATCCGCAGAGCCGAGTGGTCAGGGCGAAGCACCGGGCTGGTTGAAAGCCTTGCTGAGTCTGTTCGACAGTCAGCGCCTGGCGAGTGTGGGAACAATGCTGCAAGTGCTGTTGTGGGCGTTACTGGGGGCCGGGCTGTTCAGCCTGGCCTGGCACTATCGCGAGTGGTTGCGCACCTTTGTCAGCCGCCGGCCTCGGCCACGCCGGCGTCTCGCGCCGACACCGCCGACACAGCTGTTCGGCCTGGAACTGGGCCGCGACAGCCTGCCGGCGGACGTCGCCGCCCATGCCGAGGCGCTGTGGCACAGTGAACCGCGCGAAGCCCTCGGCTTGTTATACCGCGCCTTGCTCAGCCGGCTGCTGCACGACTTCGCTCTGCCACTCACACCGGCGGACACCGAAGGCCAGGTCCTCGCCCGCTTGGCCGCGCTGCAACAGCCGGCGTTGCAGCGCTTCAGCACCAGCCTGACCGGTCATTGGCAAAACATGGCCTACGGGCACCAGTTACCGCCCGCGCCGGTGCAACAAGAACTCTGTGATGGCTGGCGAGCGTTGTTCGGCGCGGGAGCCCGAGCATGAAGCGGCGCATGCTCGCGATGATCGCGGTGCTGATCGTCGCCCTGCTCGGCGCCCTCAGCGTGTACCTGTACCGCCACGCCCAGCCTTATCAGGTGATTGTTGAACACGGCCCCTCGCCACAGGCCCAAGCCAACCCCTACCTGGCGGCGGAAGATTTCTTGCGGCAACGGGGCTTGCGGGTTGAACACGCCAACGACCTGAGTGTGCTGCCGGGCATCGACCCGCGCCAGCACAGCCTGATGCTGCTCGGCGACCGTCGCCGCATGTCCCCACGGCAAATCGACCAGGTGCTCAACTGGACCCGGGCCGGCGGACGCCTGTTGTTCGTGGCCGAGTCGTTGTGGAACGAAAAGACCGCCAGCAGTAACGACCTGCTGCTGGACCGGGTGCAACTGCATCAGTCCCTGAGCCGCGACCTCAAGGAATTGCCGCCCAGTGACCACAAGGACCCGTACCCGAACCTGACCAAGCTCTACATCGAAGACGAAGAGGCCCCGGCCTACGCCAGTTTCGATCCGGCGTTTCACCTCGAAGACCCGAAAAATCTCGCGCAATCCTGGGCCAACAGCGCTGCGGCCACGCACATGATGCAACTGCCGTATGGCGTGGGCTCGATCACCGTGGTCACCGATGCCGAGCTGTGGAAAACCGCCAACATCGGCCAGTTCGACAACGCCTGGTTGCTCTGGTACTTGCACGCCGACACCGACGTGACCCTGGTCTACGACGCCCGCCATGACAGCCTGGCAACCCTGCTGCTGCGCTATTTTCCCCAGGCCCTGCTCGCCTTGGCCGTGTTGATCGGCCTGTGGTTGTGGCATGTCGGCCTGCGCCAAGGCCCGGTGCAATGGCCACGGCCCACCGCTCGCCGGCAATTGCAGGAACACCTGCGGGCCAGTGCCGACTTCCTGTTGCGCCGCAGTGGTCAGGACAGCTTGCTGCGCAACTTGCGCCAGGACGTGTTGCGCCGTGCACGGCAGCGCCATCCCGGATTCGAACAGTTGTCCGTCGCCGATCAATGGCAGGTGCTCGCGCGCCTGACCCGCCAACCCACACGCGCCATCAGTCAGGCCCTCAGCCCGCGTCCAAAAGAACGCTTGTCCAGCGCCGACTTCAGCCGCCAGGTGGCCCACCTGCAAACCCTCAGGAATGCCTTATGAACGAACCGATCGAGCCCACCAGCCAGACCCATGCCGCGCAGCAACGCCAGCGTGCCAGCCAGTTGGCGCAAGCCGTGCGCGGTGAATTGCAGAAGGCGCTGATCGGCCAGGACGCGGTGATCGACGACGTGCTGACCGCGCTGATTGCCGGTGGCCACGTGCTGCTGGAAGGCGTGCCTGGACTGGGCAAGACCTTGCTGGTGCGCGCCCTGGCCCGGTGCTTCGGCGGTGAGTTCGCGCGCATCCAGTTCACCCCCGACCTGATGCCCAGCGACGTCACCGGCCACGCGGTGTACGACTTGCAGACCGAGCAATTCAAGTTGCGCAAGGGGCCGCTGTTTACCCACTTGTTGCTGGCCGACGAAATCAACCGCGCCCCGGCCAAGACCCAGGCGGCGCTGCTCGAAGCCATGCAGGAACGCCAGGTCACCCTCGAAGGCCGAGCCCTGCCGATTCCGCAACCGTTCATGGTGCTGGCCACGCAAAACCCCATCGAACAAGAAGGCACTTATCCACTGCCCGAGGCGGAGCTGGACCGCTTCATGCTCAAGGTGCGCATGGATTATCCGGACGTCGAACAGGAGCTGGAAATGGTCCGCCAGGTCACCCGCTCCAGTCGCGCCGACATGCTCGACGTGCAGCCGCTGCGTACCGTGTTGCAAGCCAAGGACATCCTCGCCCTGCAACGCATTGCCAGCGAGTTGCCGATCGACGAGCAGGTCCTCGATTACGCCGTGCGCCTGGCCCGGGCCACCCGCAGTTGGCCAGGCCTGACCCTCGGCGCCGGGCCCCGGGCCTCCATCGCTTTGGTGCGCAGCGCCCGGGCTCGCAGCCTGTTGCGCGGCGGTGAGTTCGTGTTGCCGGATGACATCAAGGGATGTGCACTGGCGGTGCTGCGCCATCGGGTGCGGATCGCGCCGGAACTGGACATCGAAGGCCTCGACGTCGATCAGGTCTTGCGCCAGCTGCTCGACCAAGTGCCGGCGCCACGCTTGTGAAACCCTCGCGCCTGCTGCTGATCTGGCTCACCGTGTTGCTTGGGTTGGGCATCGTGCTCGGCAGTCTGCACGCGTTGGCGGTGCAAGTGCCGGCCAGCCTCGACGCGATCCTCTGGGGGTTGCTGTTGGCGCTGTTGATCCTCGCGCTCAGCGATGCTTTGCGCCTGCGCCGGATACCCACGCCGCGTCTCCAGCGGCAGATGCCCGGCAGCCTGGCGCTCGGGCGCTGGGGCGAGGTGCAACTGGAGATTGCGCAGGATCATGACCAGGCGTTGCAGGTGCAGATTTTCGATCATGTGCCCGACGGCTTGAGCCACGAATACCTGCCGTTGGCGGTGGCGTTATCACCTGGACAGACCAGCCGAATCAGCTACCGACTGCGCCCCCTCAAGCGCGGCCACTTTCTGTTCGAGCGCTGCGAAGTCAGCCTGCCCAGCCCCTTGGGCCTGTGGTCGGCGCGGCGCTATGTGCCGATCAGCGACAGCACCCGCGTCTACCCCGACTTCGCCCGTCTTTACGCCGGCCAATTGCTGGCGGTGGACAACTGGCTCAGTCAACTGGGCGTGCGCCAGCGTCAGCGTCGCGGCCAGGGGCTGGAGTTTCATCAACTGCGCGAGTACCGCGAGGGTGACAGCCTGCGGCAAATCGACTGGAAAGCCACCGCCCGCCAGCGCACGCCGATTGCCCGTGAATACCAGGACGAACGGGACCAGCAGATTGTGTTCATGCTCGACTGCGGCCGACGCATGCGCAGCCACGATGGTGAACTCGGCCACTTCGATCACGCGCTCAACGCCTGCCTGCTACTCAGTTACATCGCGTTGCGCCAGGGCGATGCCGTGGGTTTAAGCACCTTCGCCGGCGAATCGTCGCTGTACCTCGCGCCGGTCAAGGGCTCGGGTCAACTCAAGACATTGCTCAACGGCGTCTACGACCTGGAGACCACGCAACGCCCGGCCGACTACCAGGCCGCCGTCAGTCAATTGCTCGCCCGACAGAAACGCCGTGCCCTGGTGGTGCTGGTCAGCAACCTGCGGGACGAAGACGACGAAGACTTACTCAACGCAGTGAAGCGCCTCAGCCGCCAGCACCGGGTGCTGGTGGCCAGCCTGCGGGAGGATGTGCTGGATGAGTTGCGCCACAGTCCGGTGCAAACCCTGACCGAAGCCTTGGCTTATTGCGGCACGGTGGATTACTTGAACGCACGGGCCGAACTCCATGAACGACTGAATGCCCACGGCGTGCCGGTGCTGGAAGCCCGGCCCGCCGAATTGGGGGCCGGGTTGGTGACGCGGTATTTGAGCTGGAAAAAGGCGGGGGCGATTTGACGCCGGCCTGATTCATTCATAAATCGGCACTGTTATCTGCGCAAATTGCGTCGGCAAGAATGTGTTTTTTACTTGAACAGAAAATTCGATCGCACGATCACCAGATAACGCTTGCCTGACCCCTATTATTTCCCCTTTTGAATTGGTATTGGATGGTACGAAGTTTTCGTTATCGAACCGCACGTACACCTGCCTATTCGGTAGAACTTCGCCTGTATCCACTCCAAAAATAACCGCCGTGAACGTAATAAAATTGTACGGTTGCGCGGGATTAGGCGAAGCCGTGAGAGTTGCTATCTTCGCCGGCAACAGGGCATTCCCTACCAACGTCGATGCCATCGCCCAACCACCACCCCGCCCACCTTTTACGTAGGCGATCAACAAACCGTCATTTGCCATCAGGCCGGTTGCACTCAAACGCGCGACACCATCGCTCCCCGTCAATGTCGGGTTCAACTTGATGCCTTGCAACTCCCACATCACCTCAACATTGGCCAACGGTTCGCCGCTCAGGGCAGACACGACGGTGGCCGAGGCCATTTCCGCCGTCGCTCCCGATGCCGGGGTGTACACCAACGAACGAATCTCCCGAGGCTCATTCAAGGTAAACGGCAACGCCAGCGTCTGCGAATTCCCTTCCTCCCCCGCCGTCGCCGTCAGGGTCGTGATACCGGGCACCCGCGGCCGGTAGCGCACCCGCGCCACACCATAAAAATTGGTTACCGTGCTTACCTCGCCCAGTTCCGGGCTGCGCCAGATCACCGTCACACCCATCATCGGCTTGCCACTGATCGACGAGATGACCGTCACCTGCTCCTCCAACACTTGGCCCCAGTCCAAGACCTGATTGGCGCGGCCGGTGATCTGAAAACTCACCACTTGCGACCCGGAGCCCTGTGACATGGCATTGGCCGGTGACAGGCGCGCTAACTTCGATGCCGAAAAACGCAATCCATAGCTGCCATCGGTCACGTCGTCCACGGTGAACTGGTAACGCAAACCCAACTCGCCATAAAAGGAACGAGGTCTGCCGAGGCTGCTTTCAAAATCAAGGCGCATGCCCAATTCAGAGGGCCCGGTGCCGGTCATGCCCAGGCTCAACTCCCGGCCTTCCAGGGCGCTGTCATTCTGTGCGGTCACGATGAAAGAATGCGAGCCCTTGCGTCGAGGAAAACAGGTCCTGGTGCCCCAAGGCACGGGGGACAACCCATCGAAGCTGACCCGCAGGTCCTGCCAGGGATCGCTCGGCAGTGCCTCCACCACGGTGGACTGACGCGACTCATGGCCGTCGTAACGGCTGAGTACCCAGGCTTCAATCTCCTGGGCATCAGCGCTTTGCGCGGTGAAGGACAGTCCGGACCAACCGGCAGCATCGGTGTCCACGGTGCTGGACTGTCCTTGTGCCGTCCAGCGCACTGGCACCTGCGCCACGGGTTGCCCGTTGAACGCGGACACCACCCGTGCCCACACCCAGGTTGCGTCCTCACCGACGACAGGGTCGACCTCGGGCGTGTTCAGCGTTTCGATCCGCACTTTGTTATGGCCTAACTCCATGGCATTGGGGTTGAGCGGCACTTGTTGCGCGAGCTGGGGCACGTCCAGGGTCAAGGCGAACTCACCCGCTTGCTGGCTGGCGGTGAAATCCAGCCGCCAGATCGCCCCACCGTCGCTGAAGGCCTGTGACTGGTCCAGCGGCGGGGCGATGCTCGCCTGTAACTGCTCGGCCGGGGTGCCTGTCCAGGTCAACTGCGCGTTCAGCCCGACCAGTGGGCTCAGGGCATGGGACAAAACCGTGAAGCGGTGATACTCACCAAGGCAGGGGTAGAGACGGTCGCCGATATGGGCGGGCACCTGGTCGAGGGTGATGCTTACTTCCTCGGCGAGGTCGCGCAACAACAGCCGCCCGGCCAATCGACGGGGCTCGTTGATGGCATCGCACGTGAGCGTCCAATCGAAGAGCTGGCTGCGGCTGCTGCTGACCTCGGAGCTGATCGGCCAGGCCCAGCCACCGTCAGCGGTGGCCGACGGAGTGCCGATGACCAAGCCGCCACTGTCACTCGGATCGGTCCTGAGCACCATGGGCCGTCCCGCCACGGGGCTTCCTGCGGTAGGGGCGACCCTGAACGTGTGTTGCCCGCCGCGTCGGCAGACCACGCCCACCACGGCCAGGTCGACCAGTCCATCGTCCAGGTAAAACCGGGCCTGACCCGTCCATGGGCTGGAGGCCATCGCCTGCCCGGCAAAGTCCTGGTCAATGGGCGCCATCTCGGCATGCGCCCTGACCTTGACCTTGATGGAGAAAGCACCCGCCTCGGTGGGTGTGTACAACACGCTCGCCCAGCCACCCGCACCGGTGACCGTGGACACGCTGCCCCGAGGCAGTTCCCAATCCACCAGCGCATTGACCACCGGCCCGGTGCGACCGCCCCACAGCAAATGCTCGACTTGCACCCGGACCAGCACCGACTCTTGCTCGTCGACCACAGGATTAGGATTGATGAGCCGCGACTCGCCAATCCGCACCAGGTTGCGTGCCAGGGACATCCGTTTGGGTGCCGATGGGTTCAACAGCCGCGATGACTTGAGCAACAATCGGAACTGACCGTCCAATCGGTCATCGCAGGTCAGGCGCCACTCGGTGTCGGTACCCGTGACCAGCACCGGTTGTTCGAGCGCCGGGTTCACGGTGACGCCCAACTCATCAGCGTCGACCCCTTCCCAATACAAGGACAATTCGGTGCCAATCAAAGGACTGTTGGCGGGCAAACGCAGGATCACCGGATGCTCGGAACCCCGGTTGGGGTAACCGGTCTTTTCCGCCCAGGACGACGGCTGACCGAAATCAATGGACAACGCGTCCAGCCACGGGTCCGTCGCCAACACCCGTACGGGCAGGTCATGGGTCAACAATCCGGCGGGCTCGAACAGACTTTGCGCCGACGCACTTAATTGATGGTTGCCCGCAATTTTCGGCTCATAGGTCAGGTAGGCCCAGCCGTCCTGATCGGTGGTCACCTTGTCCGCCAGGGGCTGGCCGTTGAAGCTCCAGGTCACCTCCCGCCCCGGTAGCGGCAAGCGGGTGTAATAGGAAATCACCTGGATACCGACGCGGGTTTCCTGGCCCAGCACCAGGTAGTGCCTGGCCTCCTCCACGCCTCCCACCGCCAACCTGTGGTGCCCCAGCGACACCGGCACAGAGAACGCTTCGGCGTTGTATTGATTGCGCAAGATCAGCGTCAGCCACTGCGGTTCATCGATGAACTGTGCGGGGCAACTGAGCAGCCAGCTGTCTGCCAGTGGCGCGTCCTTGCCCCATTCAGGTAGGGCGACAATCGCTTCCGGCACATCGCCCTCGACCGTCAGTGATGCGCTCGTGCCCAGCCAAGGTGAGGCGCCATGGGGCACGAACGCCAACTGATGTTGCACAGACGCCTCAGCGCCGTAACACAGGTATAGCGGACCACCCGCCACCCGTGGCACGCCGTCGAGCAACATTTCCTGCAGTTGCAGCGGCGGCAGGTGCAATTGCAGCCTGAGCCGCGCGACGTGAACCTTCGCAATGATGCCGCAGCCGGGATCCCTTGGGCTGAAAATGCTGACCCGCAGTTCATCGCCTTCGTTGAGCCCCAGGTTCAATTCCACGTTGGTGTACAGAGGATCGAATTCCGCGAGCTGCCCGCTTTCCAGAAGGGCCAGTTGTTCGTCCGTCAAACTCGGGTGGGTAGGTGTGAGGGGCAGCTCCAGTTTGTCGCCCCCCTCGGGCAAGCGTTCAATCAAGAGCCGACCCGGTAATTCGTTGTAGGCCTCATGATAAAAACAGAGCACGTAGCGCACCCCCGTGGCCAACGCTTTCGGCACCCTCAATATCTGACTGGCCGAGGCCTGATCGGTGGCGCTGAGGTACATGACTTCGGGCGCGAGATGTTCGGGATCGGCGGACCACGGCATGCTCTGGACAACCAGTCCCCGCGGGTTTGTCGGTCCCCTGACCCAGTTGTCCAGACCAAACTCGAACTCGCCATTCACGATCAGGTTCTGGTTAGCCAAGATGCTCGGTTCACTCATGATTGCGTACTCCTGAATCATGCCGTTTTTGCGCGCGAGACTCGGCGTCATTCACCAGGTTACGGGCCTTGAGCGCGAACGCCGGGTCGCCCTCCTTCGCCGTGTAACTCAGGCGCACAATGAAGTCCGTCATCGACTTCAGCATCGCCTCCTGCGCCGGTTTTTCAGGCCAAGGGCAGATCAACTCCCAGTTCGACACAGCCCCGGTGCATTCGAAGGGATTGAGCAAACCTTCCTCGGGCCTGATCGCATTCATTCCGGAATCGGCAATCCCGCGCGACAGTGCGATTTGCTGGCCACTGCGCAGATTGATCTGGATATCCGTCGGGGCCACCGCCGCTTCTGGAGCGTAGAGATACTCCAGCGAACGGGTCGAAGCGGTGGTCGCGGTCATGCTGCTGATTTGGCGCAACGTAGCGCGAACATTTTCGAACGGCCCGGCCAGCACCGGCATGTCGACTTCCAGGGAACTGATCTGCCGGCAGTAGTGCCCGGCAAAATCACTGTCGAAATGGTACTGGCGAAGCTTGAACTCCAGCTTGCCGGTTGCCTGTAAGGCATCGAGGGCATCGGCCCAACTGCTGTAACCGGTTTGCGGTTGCACCGGGTCATCGAACAGTTGCCGCAGCGAGACGGTCTTGACCAGTTCCAGGCGTCGCTCGTATTGCTGCAGGTACTCGCGCTTCATGTTGATCAGGTGTGTGCACAGGTGTTCGCCAGCCGTAAGGCCGTGCCGATTGTCCAGCCACACCTGGGGCAACGGGATCACCGAATCGTAGTTGCCGGTGGCGGCACTCAGGGAGGTCTGCGCATCGATGCACAGGCTGACCACCGCATCGTAGGCCTGGTGGTGCAACGCTTTGAACTGGCCCACCAGCCAGCCGAACAACTCGGCGTTGGTATCGCGTTTCTTGTAGAAGTTGTACACCGTCAAGGCATGGCTGTTGGAGCGCTGGGTTTGTCGCAGACTGGCCTTGGCCGCGTCCACCGCATGTTTTTGTGCGGTGATCTGTTCGCCAAGGGCGAGCATTTCAGCGCGCGCCTGATCCCGCTGCAGCAGCCATTCGCCGCGACGTCGGCGATAGGCTTCAGTGGTCGCACTTTTGCCAGCATCCAGTTCCAGCAAGGTTGCGGCGAGGTCCAGCCCGTGGACCACCGCATCGGGCAGTTTTTCCAGGCGAAAGCCACCACTGGCCACGCCAAAAATGTTCGGTGCCGTAGCGGCCAGTGCGCCGCCGAACTTGATGGCCTTCGTCGCGAAGACCAAGCCTTTGGCCTGGTGCAGGGCCTCCATGACGCGGTACTCCACCGCGGTGATGTTTTCCACATAGCGAGCATCGTAGGTGTTGGCCCGTTCCTCAGCCATCGTACGGCTCTGCTCCAGCGCACTGACATTGGCTTCCAATTGCAAGATGGTTTGTTCCTGTACGGTCTGCGCGAAGCTGCCAAGCTCGATCAACTGGCCCTGTTGCAATTCCTCCTGGTTGGCGCGATCCCGTTGTTCGAGCAAGCGCAGCAATTGGTTGCCGAAGTTCTGCAGCGTTTGCGCCGCTTCCAGCGCGGCGCTGTGATTGACTTGCCAGCGAAAGCCATTGAGCGGCAAGCGTCCGCCCATGGGCCGTGGCGCACCAATACCGCCGGCCGCGAGGTCGCGCAGCAACTGGTTCGGATCGGTGGCAGGACTGAACAGCGCAATGTCCAGCGGATGCCCATCCAGCGTCAGGTTGTGCCGCAAATTGTGCAGCCGTCGCACCGGCTGCTCGAACAGATCCAGCAGTTGCTCGTTGATCGGCATCTTGAACGGCTCGCTGCCGAGCCGCCCCATCACCGGCGCGTGCCTGGCCTTGGCCGCCACGTGCCCGAGGTCGACATCCAGCGACTGCTCGAACGCTTCCAATTCGGGACGGCTGGCCGCGCTTAGCATCAGATCACCCACTGTGGCAGGGACCCAGCGGTTCACGGTTCGGCTGGCGGGCGGCTGGCCCATCAGGAATTGCGCTTGCACGTAACACAACTTGGCAGCCACCAGGCTGTCACGGGACAACTGCCGGTAATACCAGTCCCCCCACGCCATCAGGTTTTTCACGTACTCGGTGAAGGCCACGAGCTGGAAATGCCGGGGGCTGGAATAACCGATGGCATCAGGATCGGTGGGAGCATTGGCCTCACAGCCGGGGCTCGGCGTGACGCTCGCCAGATTCAGCGGTCGGCAGCGCCAGTAGCGGGGTTTCTTGACTGTGTCGGGAGGTACCGGGGTTTCCACGGCGGGCGCCTGGGGATCAAACAGATAATGCAGCCAGTGTTGCGCCTCGGCGTAGCGGTCCTCTGCCCGCAGTCGCGCGGCTAGCAGCAAAGGCAAATGGCAATGCAGCTCCCAGAAAAACAAACCGTTGGCACCGTCGAACGGGCCATTGGGCTCGCTGATCGTGCCGCCGACCGGTGCTGGTTCTGGCCGGTGTTGCATCTCCCAGTCCAGCACCGCGTCCACTGAAACGCTCGCCGCCTGCACCAGCTCAGGCCCGTGCAAAGAGTTGAGGCGCACGTATTTCAGCGATAAGGCGGGCTGGCGGAAATTCAGGAATTGCGCCCCCGAGGGGTCGGTTCTTTGCAGGATGGGCGCGATAAAACCCGAGAACGGGCTGAGGGTCAGTACATATTGTTTACGCCCGAGACTGCCTGTAGTGGCACTGTCTCCAAACTCGAAGGTGGCGGTGATAAACGTACCTGCGGCACGGCGCACGGTAATCGCTCGAGTAGACCACCCGCCTTGAACGGGATGACTTTCCTTGACCTGCTGCTCCGTGCTGCCGTTTGCCGCCAGTAACGTCAAATCAAAATCTTTGGCCGGCGTGCTCTGAGGGTCTCCGTTGATGGGGGCACACCCACCGTACGCCAACAGCACATCCCCATCCGAGTCACGGAACATCAACGCGCGAAACCCAAAAAAAGGATTCAAGGTGCCTGACGTTTTGTCTGTCTCGACGATCCTTGATTTGCTTAACAAACTGATCGAATGCTGCACCGTATCGCGGTCGGGGAATCGAGCATGGGCCAGCGCATCCATCAGCGACTTGTCACAGTCGACCTCACGAAACAGCACATCCCGGGCAAAATACCGGTCCAGCACGACCTCGGTCTGGCGATGAATGAACAGCACAGACAACGTGCCCTTGGGCTGTACTGAATCTGTCACCACGGTCGCCACAATCCGCGCACCGACGGGCAGCTCGTAGTCGCCCTCCGCGCTGTGCAACGACAATGGCGCCGACCATTGCCCACTCTGCGTCATGAACGCCACGTTGACATCTAGCCGGTGTGGCGCGTAATCCGCTTGGCCTTTGGTGCCTTTTTTCTCCCGCCACTCGGCCCAGACCACGCACAAGCGTCCGCTCCAGTAGACGGGGCGGATGTCCAGCACTCGCTCGGCGGCCGGGATCTCTACGGCTTGCCACTCGCTCCAGGCCGCCGGGTTGACGCTGGTCGAAGCCTGTTGCAGGGCGATATCGGCCTTGCGCCAATAAAATTGCAGCGGCTGCACCCGCTGGCGGCCAATGAAGTAATAGTCCGCGTCCGTCGCCGAGCTACCGTCGATATAAGCGCTGATCACATCCAGGTTGCAGATTTGTTCGAACTCCTGGAGGTAGTCCTGCAACGCTAGCTGGACCGAGTCGGTGCTTAGCCGTGCCTGATTGAGGTTATTTTCCAATCCCTTGAACAGCCCGGTCTTGCGCTGCCGAACGAAGGGGTTGATGAAGTTTTCCGGGAAGCAGGCAATCTGTTGCAACGCGGCCCAGTCCGGGTAATTGCAGTACAACTGCCAGAGGTCCAGGTCATCCTGGCCGAACGGATGATTCTGGTAACCCGGCTCCAGTTTGCGATACACCGCATGGATATATTGCTGCAGGCAACTGATGGCTTCGGCGGCCCAGGAGCTTTGCACCCCATAACTGTCCAGCGGGTCCATGCGCAGGAGCTCGAACAGGTCGGCGGGGGTCCTGACAAATTTGTATTGAGTATCCCCCGCCGCTTTCTTGACCTGCCCGATGCAATAGTCCACCAGGGCCGAACGGCGTTGTTCGAGCAACCCGGCAATGTTAGTGCGTTCCATAGAGGCTCTCCTCAAGCTGTGGCCCGTTGGCGTCGGGGCACCCGGCGCGCGGCGTTACTCGATCGGTGACGCGTCAGGGCGCCGGCGGCAAAAACGTGATGGCGTCGAATAGCGCTACCCCGCTGCTAGCGGTACTCATGACCCTGAAGCGGAATTTGCCGCCCGTGACGCTCGTGACCAAGGCCCGCGCCAGGCCTTGGCTGTTGGTCACGTCGGCATAACGCACAATCGCCTCCCCGGCGCCTGCGGGCTCAGTGATGACGCTCCAGTTCACGGTCGCGTTCATGCACAGGTTTCGGTAGTTATCCTTCGCCACGGCATACAGTTCGACTTCAATACCGGCCGGCACCGGCCCGGTCGGCACTTCAGAAAGGTCGGAAAAAGAGAGGTTGTCTGCGTCGTGGGTGATGCTCACGACACCGGCGGGCTGTTTCTCCTGCATATCCAGCCAGAACAGTGGCGTGTCATCGCCCTGGACTTTGCCCGGGACAAAGTCCACCAGCACTTCTCCATTAGCGGTGTCAGTCGCCTCTTCCGCGATGGTGCCCAGGGTGCATTGCCAATGCACAAAAACCCCGCTCATCGGCCGGTTTTGCATGTCAGTGACAGTGACCTTGAAGGTGACTTTTTCGCCGGATTTTCCGGCGATGACCGTGTTACTGCCACTCACCATCTCCCAGGTGATTTTTGCGCTCGGAATCAACGTTTCACTCGCCGAGGCGATGACCGGGCCGGCGGTTTCCGACAAGCTCAGCAAGGCTCGCTCGGCGGCCTCCCGGTAAGTCGACTTGTCGGCTTCGTTGGCGATGTTGGCCGGCAGCGCCCCGATCATGAAAATCGTCCGCGCCGCCATGCCACTGCTCGCCGCCAACCGACGCATCCGGGTCAGCAGATCCAGGTGTTGCAAGTTGCGCAGCACCGGCTGGCCAATGGTCGCGGCGCACTCCAGCACATCCTGCACGCTCCAGCCAAAAAATTGCGCGAGTCGCGCCGCGGCTGCCTGCTTGGCCAAAAACCAGGCATCCGCCGACAGCCTCGGCGGCATACCGGGCGTCAGGTCTTCAGGCAACGCCGCGGCCTCGCGCAGATAAGCCAACAGCCGTGCCTGGGGCTGCTCACTCATGCTGAAGGCGCGGGCCAGCACCGTCAGGGCGTAGAAGGTATTGAGCGTGACGGCCAAGGGATCCGACTGACTGAGCCATTTCGTGTTGCCGTATTCGAGGTAGTCCTGCAACACCTCGACGCTCAACTCCAGCTTGCGCACGATCTCGCTGCGCCGACGGACTTCCGCCAGCTGCAGTAGAAACACATCGCCGTCTCGACGAACCCTGACAACACCTGTGTCATCCTCGGTGCTGAGGGGGCGCGCGAGCACTTGTCGCAAAAAGCTATCGACGCGTCCACTCGCCCAGGTCAGCACCGGGATTACCTGCTCCGACCCCAGCCCGGTGTGCACCGCCAGACACTCCTTGACCACGGACAACTGGGCGGCCTTGATCCGCAGCAACACCGCGAGCATGCTCTCGACGATGGCACCGCGCATGGGTGCGTAGTCTTCACCCAAGCCGTCTTCCACCGCGATCAGCAATCTGGCGCGGGCAACGGTCGCGTAGTCCGTCTCACTTCCCAAGGGTTCCGGGTTGGTGATCACCAGCCCATCCAGACTCACCAGGCTGCCCAGCAGATCGAGCCAGTTCACCCCGACACCCGGCGACGGCACGCCCGCCATCATGAATTCGGAATGGGTCAACAGCGCGCCCGCCAGCAAGTTGCGCACCTGCTCGAACAGTTGTCGCTCCGCCTGGTTCTCGGTCTGTGGCTGGCTCGGCGGCGTCACTTGCTGGAGCATCCAGCGCACGTCGAGGTCATGCGCGCGGCACCAGAGGATGCAATCGTGCAGGGCCTGGATGATCATCAGCACGTTCGGCGCGGCTTGTGTATGGGCCTGGAGGTTGGGTTTACCCGCCAGGGCTGTCAGCCAGGTAGGGCCGCCGAGCACGGTCACCAGCAACACCCCTTCAATCGGCGTAATGCCCAACAACCGCGCCAGCTTCACCAGGCGATAGAAACCCGACACCATCGCGACGTTGCGCAGCAACTTGCCATCGGCTTGACCCTGCGCTTGTGCCACCGCTTGCGCCAGGTAGCTGTAGGTCAGCAGGTCGATTCCCAAGCCGCTGCACAGTTGGTTGATGGTCGGCTCGGTTTGCCCGGCCGGGGGCAGCGGGTCGAACGCGGTGTTATCCAGGTGCAGCGCATTTTGATAGTCGCCATGGGGATTGAACACTCGGTCAAACAGCGACAGGGTTTCACCGCGACCGTAGACCGACACCTGATGAATCAATGCCGCAAAATCCTCAGCGGTGCAGCCATAGTGTTCGCGCAAAGTCTGGAACAGACCCAGGGCCTGCACGCCCTCCTCGGTGATCACATAAGTAGTATTGGCCGGTTTCGCGGCGGCGATCATCGCCGCGAGCAGCGCATCCACCTGCTCGGGGGCCAGCTCCAGCCATTGGCTCAGACGCACCTGGCGGTTGAGGCGATCCATCTGCGGATGGGTGACATTTTTCAGCCGGTGCAGCGTGGGTGTCGCCGTGGCGACGAACTCGATGTCCACCGCCGGCGTCGCACCCGCGTTGATGTATACCGAGCCCGATTGAGTACCCGTGGGCACGGGCGGCAGGGTTTCACCGGGCTGCGCAGGCACGTTGGGCGAACGGATCGGGGCAAAACTGCGCACCGACAGCAAGGCTTCCAGTTGCAGCGAGTCGAGCTTGGTGCGTTCGCAGATGAACGTGACGTCCTTGTACTGCTGCCACTCGGCGCCCACGGTGCCGAAATGCCGTGCATAAAAAGCCAACGCTTGCGCATCGGTGCCCCCCGCCGTGAAGTGGGCCGCTTCTGTCAACATTTGCCGTTGATAAAAGCTCAGCCTGGACGCCTGTATAAAGGCTCGCGGTGCATCGGGATCCGGCGCATGAGGTTGCAGAAAATAAGGTGCGGCCAAGTCCACTAGACGCACCACCTCCCCCACCGACAGGCCGTTGTGCCGGGTGACATGGTTCAGGCTGTTCATCGGCTGGAAATACGGCAGCCCATTGGGGTAACGCGCGCAGAGCAACTCCGCTTCCAGATCCGTCGCGGCCGGCTCGTTGCTGCGGATAAAGCTTTCCAGCACGGGGATGATGATGTCCACCGCCGACACCGGTTGATGGACGGCGTTGGCGTCAATCAGCAGCTTTTCCAAGTCCGTGCGCCGTGTCCGCAACGGGAATTTACCCGTGGCGCCTTTGGGCTCGATTTTCTTGTCGATCCAGTCCAGCAAGTCAATCAGGTAGGCCACCGGGGAAAAGAACGATTCCAGGGCCTCCGGCGGACAAAACTCATCGAACTTGAGTGGAAACAACTGCGGGAAGCTCGGCCCTTCCACCATCGACAACAGCCCGCTGCTAGGCCCGGCCACCGTGGTGGAGTTGCCGAACAGACAGTCTTCGATGTAGTGCCGGCGTACATAAATCGCCAAGGCGTTCGCTTGCTCGATAAAGGCTTCGGCATCCTCGTCGCTCAAGCCATGAGCCTCGACCAGCGCCTGCGCACCTTGCTCCACCAGCGGAAAAATCGACCCGCCCTTTTTCAGGTAACCTTCCAGGCCTTTATAGGCCTTGCGCTCGGCTGGCTGGCTGAACAGTTGCTGGAAAAGTTGCTGGGCGGGACGATTCTGGGCAGTGGCCATGATCAAGTTCCTTGCGTCGACAACCGGGGGTCGATAACCACCGAAGGCAGGTGGGTCTGTTGACTCGATAGGGTTATTGAGCGGTAAGAAACAGTAGGCGTCTACTGTCAGAACTGACAGTAGACGCCACCGCTCGTCGTCCGACGGCTAGCTCAGCACCTCGAACCGCGCACTGTCCGCCCAATCCGAGTACGTCTGTTGGCCCGGGCTGTGGATAACTTGCCTGAAGCGTGCCCAGCAGCCGCCGACCGGCAAGCCCACCGACTGGGCTTGCCAGCCCTGAGCCGTCACCGCAACGTCGACGGCTAGCCGGTATTCGGGGTTGTACCAACTCACCAGCTCACCGACACCCGGCTGACCCCGGCCGGAAAAGCCGACCGGGTTGTAGACCCAGCGCCCCGGCGCAGGCACATCGAGGGTCGGTCGATAGGTGCCCAGCGCAACTGGCCGCACGGACGTATCGGAGTGGAAGGTGCCTTGGGATTGCACCGCCAGCAATGAGTACATTCCGCCTGTTCTATCCAGCTCGACCGCCACCGACCAAGTGCGATCACTCGCCACCGGAGCACTACCCAGTACCGTTTGCGGCGCGTCGTTCAGGCGCACCGTGACCTGGTCGCCCACATAACCAAAGCCCGACACCACGACTTGACGGCCAACCCGCGCCGTTGCCACCGGGGTTTCAATCAGGGGGGCCGCCGGCACCACCCGGCATGCATGCCGACGTTCCTCCGAGACCCTGCCATCGTAAATTTGCTGGGCCCGCAGGGTTTTGTTGCCGATGTCCAGCGTCACCGCTGGCCCCTCCCAGTGGCCGAGCGCGTCCACGAAAGCATCCTGGAACAGCGGCTCGGCGCTGCCCACCAGCCACACCGTGACCCGCGCGCCGGGCAGGCCGCTGCCCGAAATGACCGCGTGACGTGGCAGCGGACCGTCCGGCATCGGCACCTCAATGTCCGGTGGCAAGACCACCACCTCGAACCGTCGCTCCTCACTGGGAGTCGACGCTCTGGAACCCATGAATTGAATCGCTTCGATGTGGTATTCGAGAAAAGACAGGTTCGTAAGCTGCACTGACCAGTCGCCATCCCGGTCCAGAGGCAGGCTTTCACCCAAATACTCGCCCGGCGCGCTGAAGCGTCTTTCCCTGATCTTGACCTGCCCGCCCTGAACGCCGTTGCGGCCCTCGATCAACACCGATCGCCCGACTTTATCGTTCTGCTCGGGAGCAGTAATCAGCGGTTGTGGAAGGATGCGATTGACCGAAAAGCTGCGACGGGTTGGCAGCGAATCCTGCTCGGCGGCGCGCTGGGTAACGTCCACCGTGTGATTGATGTCGGGTTCGAACGGCGTGGGACGGATGAAAGTCCAGTTGCTGCCCGTCACAATCGCGGTGTACGTCCGGGTATCACCGCTGAACTTCAGGCTGACCACCGCGCCGCTCCAGCAGGTGCCCTTGAAGGTAGGCGTGTAGCCGTTGTCGATCAACTCGGTGATCGTCGGAGCCAAGGGTTTGATGTCGACCGTCAGGACGACCCAGCCCTCCGACACTTGCCCGTTGAGTTGCTGTTGCAGATGAACCTCGCGCCCCTTGGTTGGGCCCCAAACGGTAGACGCGGTGCTGGACCAGCGCGTGCCCGCCACAAACGCATTGGGGGCCGCATTGCTTGCGCCGCCGGGATCGGCCAGCCGAATGGTGCCACCGTCATATCCGCTGCCGGAGAACACCGGTTGGTACGCGCCGTTATGGGTGACGGCGTAGGGCGCCGGCAGCTTCCATTGGTAGCTGAATTGATAGGACGGCGAGCGGATCGATTGCCCGGCGTTATCCGGCACCTGTTGCGTCGCGGAAAAGACATAAGCGCCAGGCACGAAGCCCTGAGCGATATACTCCCACTGCCCGTTGACCGCGTTGACGTTCGCGGTAAACGACGCAGGGCCGCCCGGCCCGCTGACTTTGGTCACCGTGACCGTCACCGTGAGTGGCACCGGCGGCTTGGGCTGATTGGAGGGAATGTAGTAACCCTGTCCGGAAAAGAGCAATGCGTTATTCGGTTTTTCAGTCACCGTCACGTTCGTCAACGCGGGCGGGCGAATCCGGAACACGCGCAACGCTCCCCGCTGCGACGACACGCCGCCCTGGCTTTGCACCGCCACCAGCGAACGCACGCCGGGCCAGAGCGTGACCGAGGCGCTCCAGGCAGGTGCGGCCGTGACCGTGCCGTTGCCCAGCATCGGGCTGCTGGGGTCCAAGTCGTAATAAAGATCCACCCGAGAGCCTTGCAGGCCGTTGTTGCCGCTGACGGTGAATGTCATCGGCTGCTCTGAGTTGGCGCCGGGGCTGGTGATGGCGGGTTGGCCGAGTACGCGGAAGGTCACCGGAGCGGAACGACCAATGCTCGCACCGGACACTTCATAGTGCGCTTGTACCGTGAGCGTGCCGCTGGTCGTCAGGGCGCTGGCGATGGCCGGGGTCTCCCAGAGCCCACTGGTCACGGCTACTCTTCGAGACTCGCTGATGGCGACGGGAGGAGTGGCGGTTGTCATGACCGTCACATTGCTCCAGTACTCACCTTTGCCCTTGAAGACAAATGCCTGATTCGAAGTGATGAGTTGGTTGGGTGTCGGAACCGTAATATCTGGCGCTACGTACTGAAGCGTGTGCCGCGTGAAGAACATGGCGTATTGGCCGACCGATTGCTGGGCCATGATGACGGTATTGCCTACCCTCAGATCCCGATTGAGCGTCAGGTCAAACCGTCCTTGCAGGACCTCGATCAAATTACTGATGGCAGGCGTTGCGTTGGGCAACACTTCGAAAAGCTGAACCCTTGCACCGGGCTGACCCACGCCTGGAATAGTCGGTCGAAGCCGATAGGTGATCGTCGTGAGAGGAATGGTGAGCAGCACTTCCTGCATCACATAGAAGCGCCCCGAGTAATACCAGTAAGACCAACTGCTGGAGTAATACTGGTAATGGATGTAGTACTCGCCATTAGGAAGCTGGCGATTAATGATGATGCGAAAAGGGTTGTTATTGCGGATGTCTGCGATCTGCTCCCCGATAAATCCAGGCGGGCTCACGCCGTAGTAGTGCAGCTTCACCTCCCGGTCATTAACACTCTGCCAGGGACCGTGAATCTCGAATCGGCCCGTGGCTACCCCGCTAGGTGCAGGCGCCACCAAAGGTCGATATTGAGGATCAGTCTCCGCCAGCGGTATAACCGGCTGCTCGGTTTCGTCAGGTAGGTCAGTCATTTCAGGCTCTCCAACGGGCCGCGCGATCGGCATAACGTTGGCGCTATTTAAATCCGGACCCTGGTCCTCCCGACACCTGTAATAACTGACAGTCCCGACCAATGGTCAACGAGGACGCGTCCAACAACACCTATTGACTACAGCACCGAGCGCCATTGCCTACACGTAATGAGAATTCGTCCGATTGCGCGCCCCGGCTCCGGTTCGATACCTTTGTTCCCGTCGCTGATGCCGAGCGACCCGGGTCGGTCTTCCGGGTGGAGGGGAAGCGCAACGCATCATCTGGAAGGTTTTCCCTATCCCTGATCCTGATGATCGCTGAGCGTAGAGCGCCCTCGGGCGCACGGTTTCTCCTTTGCCCGGTCGACTGGCCCGTGTTCACAAGCGCCCAGGGAAAACCCCGGGCGGAGAAATCAGGCTGACGCCGGCATCGGATGAAAACTGAAGTAGGCATGCAACGCGCTGACCAACTGCCCGTATTCCGGCGGTGACCGCAACAGGGTGAAGCCGGCGTCGAAATGCTGGGGCGTGGCATCTTCATGACACCACAGGCAACAGGCCCACAGGTCTATCACCTGATGGCAGCCGTCGCCGATGGGGATTTTCAGGCGCAAGCCAAACTCGGCGCCGACCATCATGGGCAACTGGCTGATGAGCATCAGCCCGTCTTCGGAGACATTGCCGATAAAGCCGATCGGCTTGTCGGTGACACTGTTGAATACTTTCAGAAAATACGGCAACTGGTGCCGCTCGATCCGTCGGTCGGTAAACATGTTGAGCATCGCTATAGAGGCCCTTGGACAGGGCTGCTAATGCTTCGGAACGGGCCTGGCTCACAGGCGCGCTCTCCCCGATCCCGGTGCGACGGTCCGTACGACGCCGTCGCTGACTGCTGCCGATCACAGGTGTTGCCGTCGTTTAGACAAAACCTCTACAACGACGTATGGAAAATATAGCTTAAGGTCGGCGCTCGGCCAGCCCTCATCAAAATTGCGTCGGGCGAACCACGGCGGCGGCGCTGCGGGTCGGGTAATGCCCCAGGCTTTGCAGGGTTTCCAATCGAGCGCGGGCCCGGTAGGCGTACTCGCTCTGCGGGTAGGACGCGATGATGTATTGATACGTCTGCACCGCATCGACAAACAGCTTCTGCCGTTCCAGGCATTGGCCGCGCATCATCGACACCTCCGGCCACACATAAGGGCGGGCGCGACTGGCGCGGTCGACCTTGGACAATTCCAGCATCACCTGCTCGCAATTGCCCCGGTCGTAGGCGCTGTAGGCGTTGTTCAAATGGTGGTTCATCGACCAACGGGTGCAGCCCGTCACGCTGAGCAAAAGGGCGGCAATGATCACGAATCGCATAGGGGGTTCTCCTGTCTTGAGCACTGTATCGACCCGTCGCGAAAAATCTTCAGCGCCTGTCAGCAAAGTTGCAACGTTCAATAAAGAAACTAATAAGTAGTGCAAACGAACAATGACTACACCTTCGGAGCATAGTAGCCTCACTCAGCGCTTGAACTCAGGAGTCTTTGCATGTCCGTCCGTCGTACCAAAATCGTCGCTACCCTTGGCCCGGCCAGTAACTCGCCGGAAGTTCTCGAACAGCTGATCCTGGCTGGCCTGGACGTCGCCCGCCTGAACTTCTCCCACGGCACCCCGGACGAGCACAAGGCTCGCGCCAAGCTGGTACGTGACCTGGCCGCCAAGCACGGCCGCTTCGTCGCCCTGCTGGGTGACCTGCAAGGTCCGAAAATCCGTATCGCCAAATTCGCCAACAAGAAGATCGAGCTGAAGATCGGTGATCAATTCACCTTCTCCACCAGCCACCCGTTGACCGAAGGCAACCAGCAAGTAGTCGGCATCGACTACCCGGACCTGGTCAAGGACTGCGGCGTGGGCGACGAGCTGCTGCTCGACGACGGCCGCGTGGTGATGCGTGTCGACACCGCCACCAGCACCGAATTGAACTGCACCGTGATCATCGGCGGCCCACTGTCGGACCACAAAGGCATCAACCGTCGCGGTGGCGGCCTGACCGCCCCGGCCTTGACTGAAAAAGACAAGGCTGACATCAAGCTCGCCGCCGAAATGGAAGTCGACTACCTCGCCGTGTCCTTCCCGCGCGACGCCGCTGACATGGAATACGCCCGTCAACTGCGCGACGAAGCCGGCGGCACCGCTTGGCTGGTGGCGAAGATCGAACGCGCCGAAGCCGTGGCCGACGACGAAACCCTCGACGCGCTGATCAAGGCCTCCGACGCGGTGATGGTTGCCCGTGGCGACCTCGGCGTGGAAATCGGCGACGCCGAGCTGGTGGGTATCCAGAAGAAAATCATCCTGCACGCTCGCCGCCACAATAAGGCCGTGATCGTGGCGACCCAGATGATGGAGTCGATGATCCAGAACCCGATGCCGACCCGCGCCGAAGTGTCCGACGTGGCCAACGCCGTGCTCGACTACACCGACGCCGTGATGCTCTCGGCCGAAAGCGCCGCCGGCCTGTACCCGCTGGAAGCAGTGCAAGCCATGGCGCGCATCTGCGTCGGCGCGGAAAAGCACCCGACCAGCAAGACCTCCAGCCACCGCATCGGCAAGGTCTTCGAAAGCTGCGACCAGTCCATCGCCCTGGCGGCCATGTACACCGCCAACCACTTCCCGGGCGTGAAGGCGATCATCGCGTTGACCGAAAGCGGCTACACCCCGCTGATCATGTCGCGCATCCGGTCCTCGGTGCCGATCTACGCGTTCTCCCCACACCGCGAAACCCAGGCCCGCGCCGCCATGTTCCGTGGCGTCTACACCGTGCCATTCGACCCGGCGTCCCTGGCGCCTAACGAAGTCAGCCAGAAGGCCATCGACGAGCTGGTCAAGCGCGGCGTGGTCGAGCAAGGCGACTGGGTCATCCTGACCAAGGGCGACAGCTACCACACCATCGGTGGCACCAACGGCATGAAAATCCTGCACGTGGGCGACCCGCAGGTCTGAGTCACCGACCGCTGAAAAACAAAAGCCCCGCCCTGTAAATGGCGGGGCTTTTTGCGTTCTGGTTTGAGAGATGCGTCGTCTGGTCTGGCGCCATCGCGGGCAAGTCGGATCGCCACACCGCAGCTCCCACAGGGATTGTGGACATTCACAGCAAGCGCGTACACCCAAACAGGCCGAGTGTCAGCTCGCCGCGCTCTTGATCTTGCTTTTGATCTGGCTTTTGATCCACCCGCCCCTTTCACGCCCTGAGCCTGTCCGTCAACTCGTGGCTGGCTCCAGCGGCGCCTTTATTAGCGCTGATCCGCGATGGGCTGGCAGAGCTTCACTCCGGGCAG
>Ga0247742_10000446_pt1 | contig 33829 bp, 37 predicted proteins | sample UWRJL208509C2_FD_180944 | JGI IMG/M metagenome (GOLD analysis project Ga0247742, IMG submission 180944) | Plant litter microbial communities from Arlington Agricultural Research Station in Wisconsin, United States - UWRJ-L208-509C-2 | ecosystem: Environmental > Terrestrial > Plant litter >...
GCTTCGTCGATGCGTCGGATCTCCATCAGGGCCAAGACGCTTGGTCACTTCCGAGCAGCCGTCCCATTCCCTCTCATGCGGATGTCGAGCAGTTGCTCGAGCTCTCTGTCGGAATCGAGGCGGCACCGATCCTCTCGTTGCCTCGCGCCGGAAGGACCCCAAAGGCCGCGCGGGAAAGTCTGCTCTTGATGACTTACGGAATCCTCGAGAAGCTGGATGCCGCGCTTCGTGCTCAGACCCTCGCTCACTTTCTCGGGGTGCGATTCGACCTGGTTGATCCGCAGCAGATCACTGGATTTGACGGCGAACGCGCGGCGTCCACGGTCGAGGACGAGCAAGCACTGTCCGATCCTGAAGCCGAGTTGCTGGCGGCGGAGTTCTTCGCAGAGCTCAGCCCGCTTGAGCGATCAATCGTCCCCATCCTGGAAGACGCGGAGGCGATCAAGTCGATTTTCGGTGACTCCGGATTAGAGAGCGCCGACGCCCTTCGAGATCGTCTGCGCGTGTTGGTCGGATCTGATCTCGGCCGAGACGCCCTTGGCCCGCTGCTGCGGATGTGCTCGACTGAGGTACTCGCATGAATTACGTCGTCTGTTCCCGTGAACGGGCATACACACAGAAGGGCCAGCAGTCGTGAACGATCAAATTCGACCGATCACCTTCGACGATCTCCTGCGCCTGGCATCGCGTGTGGCGATCCCGGATGTTGTGGACGACGAAAACAGCGTCGATACCGGTCAGCTCTGGGTCGCCAAATGGGACACGTTTAGGGAATTCGTTCTCGTCGCGGAAGCGGACGCATCGCACCCCGTCGTCGTACCAGTCACCTTCGACGACGTCCACGAACTCGACGGACCGGACCACGTGCAATCGAGCACATTAGGAGAAGGGCGCGCACATTGGGCGGTCCCGAGACCCATCCCGGCGATAGCTCTCGACAACCTAATCGAGTCCCACCTCCGCGTTGCGGATTCATTGCCTCAAGCCTCAGCCGACGACCCCCGCACTGAAGAGCTTTGGGGAAGTTTGAAAGCCTTCGACGAGGGCGGCAATGGATTGCTTCCAACTCGACTTAAAGAGGCGGGTACCACCCCCAGCATGCTCGCAAAGCATCTTGGCGTGAGCGCTGGACAAGCACTCGACCTTTTCCGCGGACGACTGGTCCCCACCCCGCCAATGGCGGAGTCCATAGCCACACTTCTGGGGACGTCTCCCGCTGGCGTGCTCGGGCTACTGGAAGCCATCCCAACGGGCCTCCGACGAGACCTGTCGAAGCGACGGTTCCGCAGCGCGGTCCGCGACCGGGCCCGGCAATGGCAGTGGAGCGATTCAGCGGCGTGGAAGCATGTCGCCTTCGGAACACTCGCGATGCCCTACCGAACGACCGGAGGCGCCGCTGATGACGAATGGGAAGGTCGTATCGAGCGCTACCTCGAGGTGGACCATGAGCATTGACCGGTCAGAGCGCATCCGCGCGCGCCTAGACGCCCCCTCGCAAGTCGCACTCATGCTGCTTGAACTCGAACGTCGCTCCCCCGGCGCCGTCGAAGAACTACGCGAAGACCCCATCGCCTGGCTCCAGGCATGGAACGAACTCGACCTACGCCTACTCGGCCCGCAACCAGACATGCCAGCGGATTCGCCCCACTGCGATGTCGAGGGCGGATACCGGGCGACCACCCCGCTGCCGCGAATCGGCGTTGGCCACTCAACACCGGCACGGATGAATTTCACCGCCGTGCACGAGCTCGGCCATCATCTGCAGCGCACCACCGATGAGTTGGTCGACAACCTCGGCGTCCGCGACGACCTCGGGGAGGCACTCGAGGAAGCAGCCTGCGACGCGTTCGCGGCCGCCGTACTAATCCCTGAGGAAACCGCATCCGTTCTTCTTGGAGCCGCGACACCCTCGGCGACCGACGTGACCGCATTGTGGCGGAGTCTTCCGGCGGTCTCCCGCCAGGCCATCGTCGTCCGAGCGTCTAAGAACCTCGAGACCGATGGCCATGTCATCCTCCTCACCGACGACGGCGTCGTCGAGATTTGCGGCTCGCGCGGAGCGTTCCGACTCCCCCGAGGAAGCGACCAGAGCAACACAGCGATCTGGGATGCATTCGTTCGAACCCGTGGTGTCACCGCAGAGATCCGGACTCGATTCCGCTACTCGAATGGTCTTGAGGCAGGTGAGACCATGTATGCGCAGGCCACCGCAATCGGCCAGGGGCACGTCGTCATCGTCGCCGCCGTCGAACGAGTGCCCTGGCAGCTCTCGGTCTATCAGCACACCCAGGTGCAGTACGGCACTTTGTGGACCTGCGAAAGAACCAGCTGCGGAGCCACATTCGAAGCCACCACCAGGTGCAAGAGCTGCGGGACACCGGTCTGTCCCGAATGCGACTACTGCGTATGTCGAAAAGTCGAAGAGTTCACCTGCACGGAGTGCTTTCTGATCAAGCCGATCGTCGACCAATCTGCTGAAGCGAGCGTCTGCGTCGACTGCGCCGGCTGAGTTTCGAATTAGGTCGTCTGCCTTGGGTGGATGGAAACATCCCCTCGATGCGAACCACACGGCCAGCACGAGGCAAGCCAAGGACTGACATGCCCACGTTGCATTCCCTCACCATCGTCATCGACGACTGCCACTACTCCACCACCGACAGCGATCAGACCGCCGCGGCACTGCTGCGCCTGGCAGGCCGCGACCCGAAGGTCTTCGACCTCTTCCTCATCACGAACAACGGCGTCGAGAAGAAGATCAAGGACGGCCAGATCATTAACCTCAAGGACGGCGAGCGGTTCCACTCCCGCCAGCACGTCCGCTTCACCATCGACGGCGAACCGTTCCGCACCTACGACGAGGACCAGACCGCCGCCGACCTGCTCCGCCTCGCCGGCATGGACCCGGCCGGCTACGACCTCGCCCGCGTCGGCGCGTCGGCATCCTTCCCGGATGACGAGATCGTGATCATCGTCGACGGTGACGAGTTCGTCACCGCGAAGCACGTCGGCGGTGTCGCGTGAGCGACGCACCGGACCTGTCCGAGGCGGCCCAGCAGTTCATCGACGACATGACCGCTGCGGGCGCCCCGGCCAGGGCCGACGGCCCCCGAATCCTCTACGACGTCACCCCCGTGGGTGGCGCCCTGGCCGGCCAGGTCGTCACCACTGGCGTGAGCATCTCCGAAGTGCAGAGCTGGCCGGCGGTGCCGCCGCATTGGGTCCACTTGCCCCAGGCGGTGCGCTTCGAGCAGACCAACATCGACAGCACCGACTGCGCGCCCGGGTTCGTGCGGCACTCCCGCGAATACAACTACACGGACACCTCGGTCCCGCCGGCGCGTGCGTGGCTGAGTCACGTCCGCGGCTTCGTCTCCATCGCCGTCCCTGGGGAGGTGTGACATGCGGTACTCGGTCGCTATGACGGGTGAAACCGAAGCAGCAATGCGCGATCACCTCATCCGGGACGACGGACAAGAAGACGTCCTCGCCGCCACCTACGTCTTCTCCACCGGGCTCGAGCGGACCTCCGCGCTTATCCGGTCCGTCATCCTCCCCCGCGAGGGTGAGCGCCACGTGCACGGGAACGCCTCGTTCACCAGCGCCTATGTGCTCCGTGCCGCGAGCGAGGCCCGCGTCGCCGGACACGGGCTCGTGCTCCTGCACTCCCACCCAGGCGCCGAGGGCTGGCAGCAGCTGTCCGCGATGGACCGGGAGACCGAATCCGAGTACGAGCGCGTCGCCCGCACTGCAACCAGGATGCCGTTGCTGGGCATGACGCTCGGTGGCCACGACACCGCATGGTCAGCGCGGTTCTGGTTCGACCGCACCGCACCGACCTGGGCCGAATCGGTGCGCTCCGTCGCCCCCACCCTGTCGGTGACCTGGAACGACGAGCTCCGCGCCGTGCCCTGCGTCACCGCCTCACAGGAGCGGGCTGTGTCCTCATGGGGCGAACGGGCCCAAGGCTCGATCTCCCGCCTGCGCGTGCTCGTCGTGGGAGGCGGCAGCGTCGGCCTCGACGTCGCCCAGCGGCTCGCCGCGACAGGCCTCGTCACCGTCGGAGTCATGGACTTCGACGCGGTCGAGACCCGGAACCTTGACCGCATGATCGGCGCGACCCGCCTCGACGCCGCCCTCGAGCGTTCGAAGGTCGACGTCGCGGCACGCCTGATGAAGTCCGCCGCAACAGCCACCAGCATCGACATCCGCCGCCACGAGGTCAGCATCACAGACCCCGAAGGCGTGAGCATCGCACTGGACTACGACGTGATCTTCTCCTGCGTTGACCGACCCTGGCCGCGGGCTGTCCTGAACGGTATCGCCTACGCCGACCTCATCCCAGTCATCGACGGCGGGATCGCCCTCGACACCTTCGACGATGGGCGGATGCGCAACGGGATCTGGCGCGCCCACACCCTCGTCCCCGGCCGCCCCTGCATGGCCTGCATCGGCCAGCTCGTCGCCGGCGAGGTCTCCCTCGACAAGCTCGGGCTCCTCGACGACCCCGAGTACATCCTGGGCGCGAACCGGGAGGCTCCGTCCCGTCAGAACGTCGCGGCGCTGTCTGCGAGCGTCAGCAGCGCGCTGCTGGCACAGTTCGTCAGCCTCACCGCCCACCCGGGCCGCCGCGGCGTGCCGGCGCCGCTGCGTTACATCCTCTCCACCCACCTGCTCGAGCACTCCCCCGCGATCTCAGGCCCGTACTGCCCATACGAGAACGCCACCACCACGGGAGACCGGCGCACACCCATCGCCGAACACCGCAACGACTGGCGCACCATCGTCGCCACCCGCGCCGCGAAGAAAACCCCCCTTCGCCTCTGCGCCCTCGCCAAGCTTGACGACCTGGTGCAGCGCGTCATTGATCGCGTCGTCGGATAGACGCGCGCGGGAGTGGCACCTCGGCGAGGCGGGGTGCCACTTCTCCGATCTAAAAGGCGTCCGTCTGGGGTCACTCCCTCAACGGTCGATTGACACTATCTCGCCGATGTGAAATCGAACCCCACTCATGTGGGAAGCGCGGGACGCGTGACGCTTCGCGACGAGTTCGCGGCATGCCCAGAGGCAGTCGCTCTATCGAATTAGTAGAGCCGTACTCCACGATTTGAGCTAGGTGCCCGTCCCAAAAGTCTGTTCATCGACGAGGCGCTGCAGAACAAGTCGGAAAACCCAGGCGTTCGCGGACGTTTCCTTCGTCCTCCAGTCGGGTTGAAATGCCCAGCGTCCGTTGAGGCAGAGTTCTTGATGCCCTGGCCAAGTGCTGATGACACGGCACTGCGCGTACTCACCATCGTCGGCCCCGGAGCACTGCCTGTCTTCCCCCCATACGGTCAGACTTTCGAGTCGCAACGTGCGCTGGTCATATCGAGTCGACAGGTGCACAGCGGCGGGAGGTTTCCCAGCATTCGCCGTAACAAATCGCCCGAACTCTGTCCTTGCCTTCTCTAGCAATGCGAGGAAGGCACCCAGAACGTCAGCGGCACGAGCTCGTTCCAAGAGTGCTTTGTGATCGCGCACTGCGGGCATCATCTCTTCCACGTAGATGTCCTGCCCGCCATCGAGGGAGAGTCTTCCCTCGGCGTTCAAGAGGTAGCTGACCTCTTCTACAGCCTTTGCGATCACGAATGGGTCGGATGATTCGATGATGGTGTTGAGGGGTGCTGCAGCCTCTTCGAGTGAATAGAGTGCCGTCGTTGCACTTCGCTTGAGACGATCAAAGTACTCGGGGATGGACCCGTGATAGTGCTCAATCGGCAGAAGATAGTCGGCCTCAAGTGGTGCTGGGCTCGGGCCTCCAAAGCCAAGGCCGTATAGGTATGAGCGGTTGCGTGAGTAGTCCGCTGCAAGCAGTGCGTTGTCAATTCGCTCGAGTGCGGTGTCGCGAGCACCTGATATCTCGAAGTTCGACCCGCTGATCAGCGCGGCCGCAGGCGATGCGTAGACTTCTCGACCCTCCCGGGTGGTCGCTTTAAACCGTGCTGCGATGTCCGCCGCGGACAGGAGGAACATACGCTCCGCATCCCCATACCCCGTGCAAACAATGAGGAAGAACTCTTCCACGGGTTCTGAGTCCCGCCGCAACAAGTACTCTGCGGGGATACGGAGCTCTGTCCGTTCGGATTTCACGAACTTGGCTTGGATGATGCCAAATCGGGGCGGGTGCTGATCAAGCACACTTTGGTTGAGCACATTTCTCTGGATCAAAAAGTCGGCGCCCTGAACGTCCACCGAGCGCTCTAGGACCCAGAAGCGATTAGCGAGGAAGGCTTTGGTACGGGCTTCTCCCAATGCACCGTTCTGCATCCGATCAAGCCATGTTGGTCCCGTGGAGTTCACGCAGCGAACCCTACCGTGTAGCAGCCTCACCACCAGTGCCCGGTCTCACGGCGTCCAGCGGCTCAGCCGATCTGTGGCCATAGTTGCAGCGCCGGAACGCGCCGCGTTCAGCGTCGACGAGCATTGGCATATGGTGGTCGAGCACGTCGCGGAGGAACGAGTGCAGCATTGCATCCTCTTCTGCGAGCATGTGCGTCCAGGCGTCCCAGATCGCAGCAAGCCGGGTTACCGCGTCGGGGTGCTCGCGCCACTCTGGGCACCACACCGTGCCCTTGCCGCCGCTGGTGAGCGTCGGCAGGAGCACGTTATCGACCCACTCGGGCAGGCCGTCAGGAATGGCTGTGATCGGGAGGCGGTCAGGCAGCATCGGCGTCATCCGTTCGGTTTGCCGCGGCGGTTGCCGCGGCAGTTTGGTTCAGCTTGGCCATCTGCTTGTCTTTCCACCAGGGGATCGAGCGCACGAGCGCCGGCCGGCATCCCGACGCGAACACGACCATGCGGCCGAGGGCCAGCGACGCGAGGTCGGAAACGTCCATGATGCGCTCTGACTTGCGAGAGCGATTCACGGAGCGTTTGCCGTCGTGCGTGGACACCGTGCGCTCGGTGTACTCGTAATCTCCGATCAGCTCGGAGAGGTCGCGCAGGAAAGTGTTGGAGGCGTTGCCGCCACCGAACACCCGCACCGTCGACGACGCCCACAGCTTCCCGAACCCGGTCACGCCCCACACCTGTTCGCCCTGCTCCTGGGTTTGAAGAATCGTGATGACGATGATTCCGCGAGAGCCGTAGGTCGTGTACTTGTCGGGAAGGTCGGGAATCCGGCAGATGTTCCCGGCCTCATCGAGGATCGCCATGAACGGTTTCTGCAGCCGCCCCGAGGGTTCCTGCCGGGCGGTGTTCTCCGCGGCCGTCAGAACCGCCCTGGTGAGTGCTGCAATGAGCGGGCCGGCCGAGCCCGGCCCTTCCTCGCTGAACAGGTAGAGGGTGTCAGAGGGGGCCGTGACGAGCTGCTGAGGGTCGAACTCGGGGTGCCCGTCCTCGTGGGGCTGCACCCACTCGCGCACCGACTCGGAGGAGAGGAAGCTCAGCGCCTCGCGGGCGTAGGCAAACACACCTGAGCGGGTGCGCTCGGTCATCTGCTGCATCGACTCAATTTCGGCCGCAATGTGCGGGTAGCCGTTGGCGTCCAGAATCTCGATCGGCTTTGGGTCGTCCTCGCGGCCGAGCCAGGCGGTGACGGTCGGGAGGTATTCGCCCGCCACTGCGGCCGCGAAGAGGTAGCGCGACATAAGCGTGCGCCCGGTCTGGGGAAAGAACGGGTCTTTGTCGCCCTCAGCTCCATACGTCGCCGCGGCGAACACCGCTGCGAGGTTGGAGGCATCCTCGACCGTGCGGACACCCGCCAGGGGGTTCCACCAGCAGTCGTGCCCGCGGTACGCCGAGGCGAGCCGCTGGGGGTCGAAGATGTAAACCGTGCCGGCCGCAGCGCGCACCGGCAGGGTGTCGGCCAGAATGTCAGGCTTGACCGACGTCGCCAGCAGCGGCCCCGGCGCCGCCAGAATGTTCGGCGTGACGATCGACGCGGACTTGTTGCGGCGCGGCCCGGCAATGACCGTCACGGTGTCCTCATAGGACGCCCGCACCGGCACGGAGCCGGTCACCGTGTGCCCCACGGTGATGCCGACGAACTGCGCCGGAATCCCCATCCGCTCGTGACGCTTGCGCAGCGCGGCCGGCAGAAGCGGCTTGATCGAGCTGCCCGTCCCCATCTTCGCGGCGGCGCGATCGGCCGGCGAGCGATCGCGGCCGCGGCGGGCGGCAATGACTATCGCCACGACGATCACGACCAGGACAATGATGCCCACCAGCACCGCGGCCGCGGTGTGTGCGCCCGTCCACGGTTCACCGTCGCGGATCGCCAGAACGGGGTTCACGAAGCCGGTCGCGGTTCCCGTCCACCAGCCGGCAAGAGTCCACACGGACACCACGCCGGCCGCGGCAAGAAGCAGCACGCCCATGGCCACGACCATGGCGAAGGAATCACCGCGGCGAGTAACAGCAGACATTAGGCCAACACCCGCCGTTCGTCGTCGTGCCGGCGCTGAGCCCGGAAACGCTCATCCGCGTTGTGGAGCCCCTTCTGAGTGGGGCTCTGGATCATCTGCACCGGCACGCCCGGCCGGCCCTCGACCTTGAACAGCACTTTGCCGGCACCGGGAGGGGCAGAACTGCCCTCGCCGTTGCGCGCGCCGGCACCCCACGACTTCGCCGCGTTAAAGCCCGACACCATGGCTTTCTCTTTGTTCGTGAGCGGCTTGATTTCGCCGAGCACGTCGAGGTCGTCGTTCGTCAGGGCCATGAGCCCGAGCAGGCCGGAACGCTCAGCGAGGCCGCGCGCCTTCTCTCGATCCTCCGAGTTCGGCAGCGACAGCATGTCTTTGGGTGAGTGCGTGATCTTCATTTCCGCGGTGCCGACCGAGCGGTTAGAGCGCGACAGGGCATCCACTTGGTCAACGATTCCGGGCGTCGATCGGATCGGATACCAAAACTCATCCATCAGCGTTGTGTATCCGCTCCACGTCACCGCCGGCACATACACCTCACCCTCAGCCGCGGCCTCCGCTTGCTTCGCCGCCTCGACCTTCGCAACCTCCCAATGAGCGTCGATCGAATCCATACCGAGCGACCACGACATGAGCATGGCCGTGGACAGCAGCGCCGTGGCGCTCGACGGGATCGAAGACGTATCGAAGCAGAAACCGCCCCGGTTCCCCAGGTCGATTTCTACCGATTCGGTGCCGCCCAGGAGCCGGCCGAGGTCGCCCGACAGCATGGCCTCAATGGTGTCTCCGAGCAGCGAATACTTCTCATCGAACAAGTCGGCCGTGCGCTGCCTCGTAAGCGACAGCACCCGCTCTGAGGGCTCCCGGAACGCCTGGCGCAGATCGCCCGTCACTGGGGCGGGGTTCCGCTCCAGCACCGTCTGCACCATGGCCTCCACCACGGCATCCTCCATGTCGGAGAGCCGATTGCCGCGGCTGATTCGCAGCGCGAGTTGCGCTTGCTTGGTCACTTTCCAGGTCGCGAGCTCGCGGAGCTCGCCGCCGACCGTGCCGCCGATTTGCGAGGCAGCGCGGCCGAGCGGCCCCGGCGACATGAGGTTGAGTTGGTGGCGTGCGTTCGGCCCGAACTCGAACACCGCACCGCCCGCCTGCTCGATAAGCGGGGTGTGTTCGCCCTTCTTCAGCGGGTTGAACACGGCCGGAATCATCCCTCTGGCCATCATCCCGAGCGTCATCGTCTGCGCGGTCGAGGACTTCCCCACCCCATTGATGCCGAATAGGAACATCGACGGCGACGAAATGACGCCCTCGATGTAGAAGGCGTGGTGATCGAGCGCCACGGCGGTGCCGCTCAGCAGGTCGGTGCCGCAGGGAGCACCCGACACGGGGCGGGCGGTGCCGGCCGTAAACGGAAAGATGCCGTTGGCCTGCACCGAGGAGCCGTACCAGAGCGGCGCGGCCGGTATCCGGTTCCAACGGCCACCGCCGCGGCCGAGAAACCCAGTCGGGGTGAGGGTGCGTGGCTTAGAACGCTTCCAAGCGGGTGTGAGCTTCATACAATCCCCTTCATTGCAGCCTCTATCGTCGTTTCGTGCAGCCACGGCAGCACCCCGAGGGGCAGCGTCGTGTGGAACGCGGGGCCGGCGTCGTAGTCGCAAAACCGGTACGACAGCGCCGACGAATTCAGCAGCGACTTCAGCTTCAACTCGGCATCCTTGTAAGCCCGGTTATCCGGCTCAAAGGTGACCGTTACCGCCATGCCGAAACGGGTCACCGCTGCGCCTTCGACCACTTCGGCTTCGAGCTTCTGCGCCTTGCCTTTCAGGGCTCGATCGGCGGCAGTCTCGCGCGCCTTCGATGACGCGGCCGTGTGTGCGCTCCGGTCGAGGCGCTGCACCAGCTGCACCGCCTTATCGGGCGACACCGGCCGGTAGAAGATCGCCACCCGCTTACGGAGGAACCGATCGGCCGGGCTGAACAGCGGGGCCATGGTGTCTTCCGTGATGTGCAGTTTCGGCGGTGCCAACACGAGCGCCGTCATCGACGTGACCCCATCGTGCTGACAGATGCGCTTGGCGCTGTCGTCGAAGTAGTCGGGGCCGGCCTCTGTGACGTGCAGGCCCGAACTCTGCCCGCGCAGCGCGTCACTGGCGAACTCGGCCGACCGCTCCGGGTTGTAAGCGACCCGGACGGCCTCAGCAAGAACTTTGCTCGTGGCCACCGACACCGCGCCGCCGCCCGCAGCGCGCAGCGCCTCGACCTGATAGGGCAGCTTCGCCGCGACCTCAGCCACAGCGTCCTCCACCGACACGCCAAGTGACGGAATCGACCAGGTGAGCGTGGCCCAGGTTGCAACCTCCGAATAGCGCGCCGGCAGCTGCTCGCCCGCTTCCAGGCTGTGCCGGCGTGCAATCTCCGGGGCGTCGGGGTCGAGGTCGGAAATGATGCGCTCGACCAGCGGCCCTTTGTCGCGCAGCGCCGATTCAACAACCACCGTTGCGCCGGCCAACGCGTCGTCGTGTGACAGCGACGAGATCCACGCCCCGTAGTTCACCACCGAGCTATCGATGGTGGGTTGGGTCTGCATGTCGGTGCCGTCAGGGTTGGCCGACAGAACGGCCGTCAGAGTCTTAGTGCGGGGGTTGTGCAGGAGCGTGAACGGCCGGCCGAAGCCGTCCGTTCCGCTGATTTCCTGGACGTTGGCCAGGATGCCCGGCAGCGACGTGAGCGAGTCGGCCGGCAGGGTTGAGAACAGGCCCGATCGGAACGATGCCTCACCGCGGCGGGCGCGGCTCTTGCCCGACGACCGCGAAGCGATCATTGCGGCAAGCGTGCGCCCCGTGGTGTCGCCGCCGAAGCGGAGCACGAACACCACGTTGAAGCCGAGCGCCACCAGGAACGCGACGAAGCCGGCCCCGAACCATCCGCGGGTGAACATCATCACCATGAGGATGAGCCCGCCGAGAAGCACCGCCCAGCCGGGCAAGGTGAGCCCGGCCAGGGTCGCGCGCGTCGTCGGCAGCCATACTCCGAACCGCACTCGTTTTGGAGTTGTCTGGTCAGTCATCGTCGATCATCTCTCCCACTCCGCGACTCCCCGAGGGGATCGCGCCCGCTAGGTCACGTGCAGAATCCCAGCCCGAACGGCCAGAGCCCGACGACCCGTAGGAACCCGAAGAACCGGACGCGCCGCCCGATCCTGTGCCGCCGCCCGAGCCCGTGCCGCCGCCCGGGCCAGAGCCACCCGCGGGCCCCGCTGAGCCCGTCGCGCCGGCAGCCCCAGCAGAACCCGTAGCGCCTGCACTGCCGGCCGCGCCAGCCGAGCCGGCGGCTGCTGCACTAGCCGGCGCGGACGCGCCGCCCGTGGCAACCGCCGAGCCGGCCGCGACCGCGACGACCGCCGCAGTCTTGACCGCGCCGATGAGGACGCCGCCCGCACTGGCCCTACCCATTGCCGACGTGATCGGCACCACCAGGCGCATGAGCGCCGGCAGCGCGAAGATCGCCAGCGCGAACACGGCCAGACCGATCATTGCGGCCTCCGGACCATCGCGACCCTGCTTGAACCGGATCGCGAGCCCATAGAGCGAGGCCGCGACCGGTGAATACAGCACGAAGGCCAGGAGCCAGCCCGTCGTTTTCTCCCACAGCTGCTCTTGCTTCTCGAACATCGCACCCGCGGCGGCGATCGGCCAGAACGGCAGCAGCACGGACACGGCGACTGCGCGCAGCAGCATGATGATCCACTGGATACCAACCGCCAGCGCCCCGAGCAGCCCGAATATCAGCTGCATGGCCACGTTGCTCGCGAACGTCGCCGAGTCCCACAGCACTTGATTAGTGCCCTCCGTGGCTTGGGCCGATTCAAGAATGAACTTTGCCAGCGCATTCGACCCGGTTTGCAGCACCGAGAAGAACGCCACTCCTGCGATCGCGACGAGAATAGCGCGCAGGAATTTCTTAGCCGCCTCCGCCGCCACATCACCGCGAGCCGCCAGAGCGATCCGGATGCCAGCAACCATGAGCCCGAGAGCCAGAAGGAACACCTGAACCGGTAGCGCGATCCCGCGGAACCAATCGGCTGTGCTTCCGCCGATAACCCCGTCAAGTCCGGCGCCGATCCATGAAGTGTAGAACCCGTTCCACAGATCGTTCGCGCCCTGCATCAGCTGCTGAGCGAACTTCTCCAACTCGCCCTGAGCGACCGAGGAAATGCCGCACCCGATCCAGTTGGCCGGGTTGGAGCAGTCGTCAGCCACTACCGACCGCCGTCCACGATGTGTATTCGGTCGGGCCTACATCAGTGGCCTGGCCGGTGGAGCCGGTGTCGAGCGGTTTTACCTTCCAGTCGCCGTCAGCCCACACCATCGGGAACGGCAGTCCACGCTGTCCTGTAGCACTGCCGGGGAACCGGAGTACGACACGCACCATGGCGCGGTCGCCGTCATATTCCTCGACTTGGAATCCAACTATCGTTACCCCGTTGGATTCGATCGACTCCTTGAGTTCAGACGGCGGGTTGCCTTTCAGCTGCTCGAGAAACACGTCCTTACCAGGCGAATCGGCTACGTAGAACTGGGTGGTGTCGAGTGGTGTGTGATCGACCTGCGAATACAAGAACGTCACCGCGGCAAGCGCCGCACCGACCGGTGAGTGTTCGAAGCACGCAGGGAATCCATCGGTGGTCGCCGTCGGCCCAGTCGAGTCCGACACCGGCCACGCAACCCCGTCAACCGCGGCCCACCGCAAGTCGAGGGGCACCTTCCGGTCGTCGCTCGGAGGCGCTTTGCAGCCGATGCCGCCCGCGTCCGCAGTCGGCGTGCTCAAGGCGGGTGCCGGCGAAGCCGTTGCGGCCACGTCTGGTGTGGTGGCCTGGTTGCCGGCAGGCAAGAAGAAGATCACGAGCGCGGCAACGATCGCGACGGCGAGCACCCCCAAAGACAGAATCAGGGTGATCTTGCTCGCGCGGTTGCTTTCTTTCACCATCACGGTCTAACCGCCTCCCTTAGCCGACGCCCGGCACACAGTTGGGGTCAGGGTTCAGGAAGATCGAGACAATGCCGGAGGCGGCACCGATCAGAACCACGCCCGCGATCCACCAGCCCAGCGACTTCATCATTTCGCCGCCGTCGCCGCGGCGGGAGGAGAAGAACATGCCGATACCGATCAGGATCAGCGCCACGACAGCGAGAGCCACCGCGATCAGCTGAGTCCAGAACTTCGCCGTGTCGAGCGCATTCGTCGCATCGTCCGGCAAGCAGTACGGAGCCGCGGGAACCGCCGCGACGGCGGCGTGTACCAGGTCGATCATGTTGATTCCTTCCATGAGCCGCGGACAGCCGCAGCGATCTTTGCCGCGGCTTTTGCCACGGCGGGATGTTGTGGGACTGACAGGGTTCCCCGCAGAGCGGGAATCCACGGAACGCGGATAATTGGCGCAGCGCCGGAGAGAACTCTGATGCCGCGGCGTACGTCCGGGGGCACATTGCCGGGGGCATCCGCGACCATCAGCACCGTGCCGGCTCGGTAGGTCAGCTGCTTGGCTTCTTCCACGCCGCGCAACGTGGTGCGCGCCACAAGCAGCAGTCGGCCGTTACTGGCCGCAGGAATCGTTATCTCGGTCCCGCCGAGCAGTTCGGCCCAGGTGGTCGCTCCAGAGCCATGATGGAGCCCGTGAAGCGTCCAGCCAGCCTCTATGGCTTGCTCGTCGGACACGGGTGCCGCAGAGCGGCTACGGGCCGGCCTCAGCCATTGAAGGATGCGCGGATCGGTCAGTGTCGTGGTGGTCACCGACCCGTCGGCGCCGAGCGTGAGAGTGAACGCCGGCTGCCCAGTGGGGCGCACATCAACCTGCCGCTCCCCCAGGTGCGTGCTGTCCGCTTCCAGCAGATCAAGGATGAACCGGCGCGGCGCGGCGCTGGCCGGAACCTCGACTGTCTGCCCGCCCACGGCCCACATGGGGCCGTTCAGCTGTACAACGGTCAACATGGCTACAGCCCGCCGACGATCGCGGCCGTGGCCGCGAGATAGGCCCGCTGCGTAGCCGGTGCCAGGTTCTCGTATACGATCTGGGAGCCGTCCGCGAGGGCTTCGTCATAGGGCACGGTCACCACCTCTCGCACGTAATGGCTGAAGTGCTCGACCGTCAACGCGCGCTGCTCAGCCGCCGCTTTGTCGCGGGGACTCCCCTTCCGGGCCGGCCGCGCCGGTTCGGTGAGAATCAGTACGCCGCGTGCGAGTTTCGCTTCCAGACCCTGAGCGATCAGGGTGTCGACCGTCGCCGCGAGCTTCTTCGCAGAGTCGCGCTTGTTCAGCGCTACGAGCACGATTTCGTCAGCGATCTCCATCGCTGCCTGCCAGGTGCTCGCGGTCGCCGCGTTCCCTGTGTCGACGAGGATCAGGTGATAGAACTGGCGCAGCATTCCGTGCAGCTGCACGAACGCCGTACCGTCGATGACTTCCTGATTCGACGCCTTGTTCTGCGAGGCGAGAACGTGGAACCGGTTCTCACCCTGCGGACGCACGTAGTTCATCAGCTCCGGTGAGTTTGACGGCACGGCGAAACGATCGATGTTCGTCAGAAGATCCGCTGCCGTCAAGTCGTGCGATGCCGGCATGGCCAGGTCACCGAGAGTGCCCTGATTCTCGTTGTTATCCCACGCCAAGATGTTGCCGCCTCGTACTCGCCCGGCCGTGGCTCCAACGAGCTCGGTCGCCGTGGTCTTTGTCGCGCCGCCCTTCAGGTTCGCGAAAACCACGGTCTTATGACCGGCAAGGCCGCGCTGCACCGCCGCCCGCCACACCCGCTCTTGAAGCTCGGGAGCTCCGGGTGCGATTCGCAGCCCAAGACCATTCAGCACTCCGCGCCAGCCGTACTGCGCCGGATGCGGCGGAGGTTCTGCGATCGTCGCCCCGAAATCCGCCGCCGAGGGCTTCCGGCGAGTCTGCAGTGCCTCTCCCGCAGGTGCCGGCGCGGACGTCGCAGCCGCTCTCGACGTCGGCCGCGGCGCGGGAGCCGCCACGCCTCGTTCCGTCGGCGTCGGTTGCTCGACCAGCTCCCCGTCGACGGGCGGTTGCGCCATCGCCACCGCGCCGTCAGCAGCGACGGTGAACCAGGTCTGTCCGCCCTCCCCTGTGCTTCGCACAAGCACCGGGGCGCCAGTCTCGTGCGCTTCTGCGGCGAACGAAGCGATCGCCGCGCCATACGCGCTCGCTCCATCGTTCGCCCGAACCTGCTCACCATCCACCGTGACTGAGCCGTTGACGTCACTTACGAAGTCACGCCAGCCCGAATGCTCCGCAGAGCGAAATGACCTTGGCATATCGTTCATTGTAACCAAGTGAGCGATGAAAAGCGCATTTCGGGCTAGTAGTCATGGAATGATGTGATTCATGAGCGCGAATGAACGGCACAGTCGGCCAAAATGGAGTGATGCGCGGGGACAGTACGACCAATCCGGGACCTGACCCGATGCCAAACGACGTTGTCTTAGCAGCGGAGGTCCTGGGGAGTCCCCATAACTCCGAGATCGCGTCCTACCTGGCCGCCCACTCGGCGGCCACGTTTGGGCAGATTTCTAAGGCTTTGCAAGAGCGCGGCGTCGACGTGGTCAAAGGCACTCTGTCGCACCGACTGCGGACGTTAGAAGGTGCCGGCGTCATCACTGGCGACCTCCCCCGCGACCAGCGCGGCCGAGGCAAAGTCGTCCGCTATTCGCTGGTGCCGACGAGGCTCCAATACCTGGTTTCGCGCCAGCTCGACTACATGCTCGGGCTGCTCCCCCAGGACGGTCACGCCGGAGCTGCTGCCCTACATCCCACGGCGGACGCTGGCGAGCCGTTCGGTCCCGTCAGTGCTCAAATCCTGAACATGCTTGCCAGTCACTCGCCGGCGACCCTCGAAGAAATTCGGGAGCACATCGACGACCGTGCTGCACGCGCCCGACTGACGACGATGGTCGGTCTGGGGTTTGTGACCGAAGACGCCGAGGGGCGCTTCCGCATCAGCCGCTCCGGTGTGGCCGAAGCGGCGCGAGTGCTCTTCAACGCATCGGTGACGCGCGATTCAGAGCCCGAGGCTTAGCTCAGGGAAGCATTCTCCAGCTCCCGAGGCTGAATCATGTCCCGGAGCGTCTGCCAAAGCGCGTAGGACGGCTCCGACCACCGGAAAGAGTCTTGTTCCTTGCCGTGCCATAGCCACTTCTCATTGCTGAGGCCGAGCGCGCGCAGGGCGCCGCTTTCCACGATCGAGCTTCCAGCGCGGACGAGAGCGACATAGCCGGTCGCCTGGTACTCATCCTTCAGCTCATAGCCAAGAGACTTGCACACCCACTCGTAAAAGTCGCTCATCACCCGCTCGAACTCTTCCTGCCGCTCCTCGAGAATGGACATGAGCAACGGAGTCATCTCGCCAGAGATGACCGCGAGGTATTCGAGCCACTGAACCGATTGGGCAACGTTCGAGCTGTTCTCATCACCAAGGCTGCTTATGAGCTTCTGCAGGATCGCTTCGCGCTCCGCCAGCTCGGTTGGGTTCAGCAGACTGATTTCCACCATGAACTTACCGAGCTGAATCGTGGCAGCGTCGTACCGAGGACCAAGGCGCTCCGCCACGAAGGCACGGAGCTGGGCCTCATCCATCAGCTCATAGCCATCCCAGGCAGTCGGCATCGTCAGGTGGAGCTCGCGGGAAGCCCGGCGCAGCTCAGCCGTCTCGGGTGCCGATAGCCACGAGGACACGGGCATGACTTCATACGCGCAACGTGCCAATCCTCTGCGATCAACGAGTTCCTGGGCGGCAGCATCGATCGCCGCATCGATCGCGATCACCCGTCGGGGCGCGTCCACGTCGCCGAACAGTGAACGGTCACGATCCATCGCGATCTGCTCGACATCCGGTGCGAAACGGTCGCGGAAAATCTCCGTCCATTCGACCAAAGCCTCCCCCAATGCACGCAGCGAAGGCGACGAGAACAGACCGGGATGCGGCATTTCGGCTGCACACCACTTGGTCGTGAAGACAAACTGGGGAGAAGAAGCAAGGTCACCGGGCGAAAACCGGAAGGCGGAATCCTCCCGACCTTCTACGAACGCGAGAGTCACGCCTTGGGGATTCACGAGGGCCCACGACAGGCGGGCCCCTTCAATCTCTGAGAACTTCCACCCGCTCAGCAAATTCAACACTTGTCTCCCCTGGTTTGAGATTCCATTACACCCCGAAAGGGGGATATATCCGCAACTCGGCACGCCCTGGCAGCGAGTCTTATCGGTCATTATTCATAGATGGGCTATTTTCAATGGTCATAGGATGCATACGAAGTGTTTCTCGCCACATCACTAGAACATCAAGGAGTTGTGCTTGACCAGTACCAGTCCGCGCGTGCTCATAGCCGGGCAGTCCCCCGAGCTCGTTGGGGACTGGGCCGCGACGTGCTGCCTTTCCAGAATCAGATTCAGAAAACCGTCGACACACCGACCATCCTCACAGAATCTGATTCTTAACGCCCATAGATTCAATGCCATGACTAGCCAGCGATACCGAGGCGGCCGGCAAAGCAAGGGCGACCGCCAAGCACTGATCTCCCGTGTCGCCACTCCCCTCGGCGAAGCTGTCCGCGAAAAAGCCGAAGCCCGAGGGATGAGCGTCAACGACTACATCGCGTCGGTCCTCGCCCGCGAGGTCGGCATGACCGAACTCGCCCCCCAATCCCCCATCATGCCCCGCTACCAGGAGTTGCCGATCTCAGAGGTGGCTTAAACGAAAGAGCCCGCCGCAACCGCGACGGGCATCTCCCAATAACAAGCTCGAACCAACCAGCTTCCAGGCACGAAGGCTCGAGCTCAACCAGATCAACCAACCCTCACGGGAGGTCTCCCTATGTTCAGGATTGTAGGCTCCGCCACAACTGAGCACAGCGGCAACACCGGCGTGTCACCAAATACCCACGCCCCACAGCTCGCAGCGGCAAACGACCGCGTGCGCCCCCTACCCAAGGAGGCCCGCATCACAGCCGCTTAACAAGAAGCGGCCCGCCGCAAAGCGACGGGCCAAAGCCTCTCAGCCACGAACCTGCGAAAAGTTTGGCGACCCAAACAGGTACTGCGGCCGATCTACCAGCAAAGACCGGATCAGATCCGGGCCTTTGTCGTGCCCACCCACCGGAGTGGAGGTAACCCCATCGTAACGCGCCAACCCCCAGATCATGCAGCACAACCGGGCGGCGTGTCACCAAATACCCACCCGTCACAAGATACCCACACCGCCTGGCAACTGACCCGCAAGATCAGCCCCCGCGACCAAGTCCGAATCATGGTCCGCGAAGCCGACGGCCAGCTCCACGCCAACGAATACCCCCACCTGCACCGCCTCAGCCCACACACACCCAGCACCCCCTGGTGCATGAGGCTCGCCGACGAGCACGGCACGTTCCGGCTCCTCTGCTTCGACTTCGACGCCAAGATCGACGAACCCGAGACCGCATCCGACGACTGCGACGCCCTCAGCGCCCTCCTCACCACCCACAACGTCCCGCACCTAGTCTGCGAATCCTCCGCCTCCGGAGGCCGGCACATCTGGATCGCCCCCCGTGGTGGCCTCCCCGCCCGCGCCACCGCCGCCCTCGCGACCGCAGCTCGCGCCCACTACCGAAGCCTCGACCACGGAATGCTCCTCAACTCCCGCGAAGGCGCCGCACGGCCGCCGCTGTCGCCCCACCGCAACGGGAGCCAATCCAGAGTTCTCCGCGGCACCACCGACAGCCTTCTTGACGCGGCCGCCGAGCCTGAAGCGCTCACGGCACTCACCACAGCGCTCGAGGACACCGCCCCGAACACCCGAACCGAACAGAGCGGCCCCTCGGGACCCACCAACAATCACAGACCCCACCGAAAACTCACCGCCTGGGGTGAATCCCACATGGCCACCGTCCGCGGCGGCAGCAACCCCTCCTGGACCGGATTCATGTGCCTCCTGGCCGCTGCAACGGCCGGCTGGAGCACCCGAGACATCGAACACGCCGCCCGCACAGCCCCCGGCATGGAGCATTACCGCACCAAAAACACCGGCCGGGGCACACGCCGCCCACGAGCAACCCGCGAAGCCACAGATCGCCTCCACCGGCAATGGGCCAAAGCGCAGGAAATCGCAACCTTCCGCAGCAGTCTGCCGGCAGACACGCTGGTCCTCGACCTCACCCAGCTCGACACCATCATCGCCGCCACCGAGACGCTCCTGCAGCGCATACACGCAAGCCCCGGCCGATGGGGACGCACCGAAGCCGCCGTCAGCGAACGCTCCGTGCTCCTCGCTCTGACCTACCTCAGCGTGCACACCGGCAAAGAGACCGTCGGCGCCTCCATCCGCAACGTCGCCCTTCTCGCCGGTATCGGCCGTACCACAGCCAACCGCGCCCTCACGGCCCTTGCGGCAGACGGATGGATCGAAACCATCCGAACTGCAGACGGTCCCAACGCCAGCGAATTCAGGCTAACCCTGCACTTTTCCACACCACCTGACAAAGACCGGTCACAACCAATAAAGAACCCCCGCCCCCCGGGCCAACTCTTCAGCCTCCGAACCGTCATCCTGGACAAACTCGCCCACCTCCTCACCGACGGCCGGCACGACCTTTTCACGCGAGCAGGCCACGGTCACACCGCGGGACGCATCTACGCAGAGCTCCGCGATCAGGCGGAACCCATCACCGTCGATGGCGCAGCCCGTCTACTCGGGATTGACAGGCGAACGGCCACCACAGCACTCAGCCGCCTCAGGCGCTCACGCCTCGTCGTCAAACGCGGAACAGGTTGGGTGAGGTCGGTGCGCGATCTCCGAGATGCGGCGGCGCGTAAAATCGGAGTACTGGGGACGTTGGCTGCTCGTGCTCGTCGATATGCGTACGAACGCGAAGTGTGGGCCTGGTGGCTCGCCGAATACGACACTATGCACAGCAGCCCGCGGCAACGTCCCAAACGCCCCCACATCTCAGCCAGACCGCTTTTCCGCGACGACGGGTCTGGAGAGCGGACCTGGCCCAGATACCCACGGTCCACGGACGGCCTGGCCAACCACCGGGAGGCCCGATACTACGTCGAGGCCGGCTACCTCCGGCCCGGGAGTCGCTGGACCCTCGGCGACGTCGCCTAAGCCGTCCTTGGCTCGAGCTCTTGGCTAGAGATCGGCCAGCGGCGCTGCTGCACCGTCACCAGATACCCCCAGCTGAAGCGCCATCGTGGGCATCTGGTGACGCGAGTGCGCGAGGACAGCCATCGCCCGCCGAAGCTGCTGCCGAGAGTACTTGGTGACTTGGTTCGCCCACGGATCGTGGGTATCTGGTGACGCAGACGCGCGGGCGACTGCCAATGGTTCAATGTCACCAAAGACCCCCGCGAAAACCGTGGGTACTTGGTGACAGTCGTGGGTGTTCAGTGACGGCACCGTGGGTAAGTCGTGACACCGCCGTGGGTAATTGGTAACAACCGGCGCCGAACCAACGCGCCCCGATCGCTGAAATGGTGCGGATGTCGGGCCGGTTTCGTTACTCCCCCTGTAGTTCTGCAAGTAGTCCTACCTTTAGAAGACTTGACGACCGGACACAACCATAGAGCGCTACGCAGCCTGTTTCGAGTTCCGGATTCGAAAGACCTACATTCGACACTCAGGCCTCTGGGGCGAGAGGACGCCCTCACGCGCAATCCGCCAGATGCCCGCCGAAGGTAACTCCTGGGCCCTTGCACCAGGTCCTGCGTCGCGCAACTCGCCGAGCACCTTTCGAAGGGCTCACGGCCCCGCTGAGAGCGCGTCCCAGGAATCGGCGGGTGGGTAAATGGTGACAACGGAGTGTGGGCAATTAGTGACGGGATACACCGTGGGTATCTGGTGACGCCATCCTACGCATCGCATTGGGCTTGCCGAGCGCTAAAGGAGCTCCACTCTGCTCTTCGTCGGCGGAATGTGGGGGCGCGACGGGCGCAGCACCAGAAACTCTGAAGTCACCTCGACGTTCAACTCGGGATAGACCAGCTTCACCTCGTGCAGGTTCTTGATGAAGGCCGCCTTGAATTGACGAATCGACCCGTACTGGCCGCCGAACTGGTCATTCAGCTCCGTCCAGCGAATCTTCGCCGGCCGGGTCAGGGTGAACACGCGGTACGTCGCCCAAAGATAAATATCGAGCCGCATCGGCGACGAGCCCAACGCCCGCATCGCCTCCAGATGCACCGGAACCGGCGCATCGACGATCGACCGGTAGAACGACTCCGACAAGGTCACCGACGAGGACCACAAACCCTTGTTCTCGTCGCCGACCTCTTTCGAGAACCACAACTGGACCGTGTCAGCGATCTGGAAGTACTTCGTCATCTCGCCGCGGCCGTTCTCGTTCATCGCCAGCCCACGCACGAACAGCTGCGAACCGAACAAGCGCTGCAGCTGCTCGGTGAGCCGCTTTGCATCGCGGCCCCCCTTGGCCAGCCCGATCTTCTGCATGAACGTATTCATGCTCGAGCCCAGCTGCAGCACCGGGCTCTGCGTACGGACCGCCTCCGTTGCGATCCACGTGAGCGCATGCCTCGGCAACAACCCGTACGCGAAACCCTCGTACTTCGAACCGTCCGGATTCGACAGAAGAGCAGGACGCATCGTCAGTTCGACGTCGCCGTTCTTCCGAGTCCAATACGGCACATTGCCCGGGTCACGGTACGGCAGGGACACCTGCGCCCAGACCCGGGCGCTGTAACCCACGAGAGGATTGCTGTCATCGTGCTCCTGAGCTGCCGCGAAATTTAGTGCCTTCAGGCGGTCGCGCGAAACTCGAGGGACCACTGGTTCGATGGCGCTCACGACGGATCCGCCTTCTGAGCCCCACTCCCCCACGTGGTTCGAATGGCCGTCTCAACCGCAGCGCGCAAGCTGATGCCCTCCCGGGCCACAACCTCGTCCAGCAGCTCGCGGTAATCAAGCGATACTCGAGTGTTCAACTGAACGGCGACATCACGCTTCTTCGGAGGCCTGTTGTCGATCGCCGTCATCGTTCCTCCACAAGAGTTGATAGCTCGCTAGCGTGCTATCAATCCTGGTGGCCATCACCTCATCTGGCCGGATTCAACCCCGGCGCGTCGAAACTGGGTGCGGACCAGGAAGTCCATGTTGGCCGGTCAACCTCACAACAGCGCCGCGCGTCCCGGCTGCGCCAGTGTGCGTGGATGCGTAAACGCGGGAAGCGTCGAGGGCGCTGCTCCCCCGATGGCGTGGTGATGTTCGCCCGGACGACCGTGCCGACCCCGCGGTCTCAACGGTCGAGCCGATCACCGAACCGCGCTGCAGCTCGTCGAAGATGGAGCGCGGCGAGCCGAACTGCTCACCGAGGCGGCATGGCGCTACAGGCCAAAGATCGTGTTCTCCGATCCCTGATCGGTTAGGAGTGCCTTGGGCGTCAGATGCCCTCTGGCGCAGATGTAGCGAACGGTTGTTCCCGCGTCGAAGCGTTCCTCGAGCAGCCTCAGCGCTTCCTGATCGTCGAAGCACTCGGAGCACGGCTCCATGAGGAACTGGGGGTTCATCGTCTTGCCACTGCCTGTGTTAGCCATATCGGTCTGCCTTTCCACTCTGTTAGAGAGACCAAGTTTGGGCCACACACGGCTCGGAAGAATTCGTACCTGAGGGTGGCCGAGCATTAGTCACATCCGCTGATCAGGGATTCTTTTGTGCCACCGAAAGAAACTCACAGGTTCTCGCGGATCTCGTCAGTGGATTGCCGGCCACGGTGGAACAAATTCACATCATCTGAGCCGCCGCGCGGCACTGTTTGATCGACATCTTTTCGTCTGTCTGGCCACTTCACGATAGTTCGCTCTCGGGCCTGCGTTCCGGGCTTTCGCGGCATATCCTCGCTGCGCTCCGGTATTCCACGACCCGGCACTACGGCCCGTCCGCTCTCAATCGCTGCGCTTGCCAGACAGGCAAAAGAATCAGTTGAGGGAGAGAGAACCCAATGACTACCAACACCGCCACCGTCACCACCCAGCAGGGCACCGTCGAGCACATCGACCCGAACATGATCGTTGTCGAGGCAAACGTGCGAACCGAGGCCAAGCTACCCGCCGAGTTCCTGGCGAGCATCAAGCAGAACGGTGTGCTGACGCCGATCCTCGCCCGCCGCGACGACCACGGCACCGTCATCGTGCGAGCCGGTCAGCGCCGCACCCTCGCCGCACGTGAGGTCGGCCTGGCCAGCATCCCCGCGTACATCGTCGATGCCGACGAAAAAACCGTGGATCGGATCGTGCAGCAGATGGCCGAGAACGAGCACCGCGAGGCCGTCACCGACGCCGACCGGGTGGCCGCGTACCAGCAACTCGCGTTCGAAGGGCTGACCCCGACCGTGATCGCCAAGCGGCTCAACACCAAGCCCGCGACCGTGAAAGCCGGTATCGCGGTCGCGGAGAACGCCGCCGCCGCATCCGCCATCGTCTCGCACTCGCTCACTCTCGACCAGGCGGCAACGCTGATCGAGTTCGAGGGCGACGACGACACCGTGGCCGAGCTGATCGAGGTGGCGAGCACCGAACCCGGCCAGTTCGCCCACACCGCCCAGCGGGCGCGCGACGAAAAGGCCACCGTCGAACAGAAGGCCGCAGTCGAAGCCGAGCACGCCGAGCGCGGATACACCGTGCTCGACCGGGAGCGCGGCTACTACGAGAACGACTACACGCTCGTACGCGACCTGGTGACCGCTGACGGCGCGCGCCCCAGCCAGGAGCAGATCGACGCCGCCGAAGGCCGCGCCGTGTACGTGGCAACCTACTACGGCGGTCAGGTACGGCCGGTCTACTACCTGGCCGACCCCAAAGCGGCCGGGTTCCGGAAAGACAGCGGGAGCGGCGCGAACAGCGGGCCGATGACCGACGAGCAGAAGGCCGAGCGCAAGACCTTGATCGCCAACAACAAGGCGTGGGTCAGCGCCGAAACCGTGCGCCGGGAGTGGCTGGCCACGTTCCTCTCTCGCAAGACCCTGCCGAAGGATGCCGCACAGTTCATCGCCCAGGGCCTCACCATCCATGGGCTGACTGTCGGCAGCGCCTCCCGCGACGGCAACGCCCTGGCGCACGAGCTGATGGGCGTCGAGCGCGGCGGCTACTACGACCACGACAAGCTGTCGGGAATCGTCGAAGCCACGCCCAGCAAGGCGCAGCACGTCGCCCTCGCCGTGGTCCTCGGCGGCATCGAGTCCAGCACGAGCAAGATGAGCTGGCGGAACCCTGGCACCCGTGATGCGCTCTACCTCAACCAGATCGCCGCCTGGGGCTACAGCCTCAGCGAGGTTGAGCAGATCGTCACCGAGCACGAGAGGAGCCGTGTCGCCGCCCGCGCCGAGCAGGCCGCGAAGGCGGACGCCCAGCCGGTCGAGGCCGAGCCGGTCGACCAGGACGACACCAGCGACGACTTCGACGAGTCCGAGGAGTAGCACGCTCCCGGCGTGGCAGTCCTCCCCTGCTGTCACGCCGGGCCACTCCCCCGGCTCCGGCAGGGAGGCCGGAACCTCCCGCCTGATAGCAAAACACCTTCATACCGATATCAGACCGCAAGCAGTCCGTTGGCAACCATCACGCTGAGCGCCGACGCAGCCGGCGCCCTGACCTGATCCGAATGGAGCCGCCGCCGGCGGCACTGCAGGCGGAGCATTTTTCCGTCTGTCTGGCCACTTCACAATAGTTCGCTCCCGACTCTTCGTGCCCACCAATTCGGACGCGCCCTGACGGGCTAATTTCGCCCGAATTGGCGCGCACTGCGGGCCGTGCGCTCTCAATCGCTGCGCTTGCCAGACAGGCAAAAAGATCCGTTGAGGGAGAGAGAACCCCATGAGCACAACCCTTGAAAACATCGTTCGCGGCCAGATGGTCGCCTATCTCGTCGGGCGGGTCATCACCTGCCCCGTCACCGGAGCCGTGCTCGACGCGCGGACCACCGTTGCGTTCACGGATGCCGACGGCGATCCGGCCTACGTCGTATCCCCCGAAGCGTGGGCGGCGATCAAGACCAACGCGAAAGCACGCGCCTACTTCGAGGACACCCGCGGATTCACGCTCCCCGAGAACGAGAAGCCGTTGTGCTGATACTGACAACACCAAACGGCGACACCGTCACCGCCGCAACCGACGTCGAGCTGGCATCGAAATGGCTGGACAAGCAGTACGGGAATGACTGGGCAACCGGCCTGATCCCCCTCGACGAGCACGACGCCATGTTTTCCACCATCGAAGAGCTCGACCTGATGCGCTCCGGCCTCATCGACGGATACGCCGTCACCGAACCCACCACATTTGACCACTGAGGAGAGACACCATGACCACCACCTACCGGGGCATCCTTGTCGGCGTCGACCAGCTGCAGCAGGTCGCCGTGCCCACCGAAAAGACGTGGGAGGCAATCCAGATCGCGATCGACGCCCGGAACTTCGACGTCGTGCGCTGCCGCGACGGCATAGACCTCTACGTGGACGACGAGGGCGCGATCAATGGGTCACCGTTCAATCTCCCGCTGACGATCATCGCCCACGCACTCGGCCACACTGCCGCCCTGTTCGGCTCGGCGCTGGCGCTCACCGCCGACAACGACGGCGACACCCGAGGACTCAGCGATGCACAGGCAAAGGCCGTCACCGACGCGATCGAGCAGAAGCCCTCCCCCGAGGTCGTCGACGCCGTGGTGGCCACGCTCAACGTGCACCCGGCATTCCTGCCCATCATCGCCATGCTCCGGTCCCTCTGACCCCGCCCAGGTGCGGGGCCGCCACGGCGGCCGGCCCCGCACCATCCACCCACACACCCCGAGCCCAAGGAGGGCACCATGAGCAACGAACTCTCAACCATCCCGCTCCCGCCGAAGGTCGCGGCCGCCGTCGAATTCATCCAGGCCCAGTGCATCCGCGAAGAATGGCTCGACGCCGCCGACCTTCCCGACCAGGCCACCACCTACCGGTACGTCACGTATTCCTGCTACCTGCCCGAGCGCGGAACTGGGTACGGCAAGCCCGGCGCCGGCGAATTCGAGGACTACGGCGACGAGGCTGCTCACGCCTACCTCATCGTGCTCGCCTGGGAGCGCGTGGAGTGGGATCCTCGCAACGACCCCATGAACGAGCACGCGGGCGAGCTGACCCAGGGCGAGACGAAAGAGGCCGAAGCCCAGGTGCACGAACGCACAAGGAACCGGCTCTGCCCCTCGACAGACATGCCACATCGGCTCGGCGGGACCGTAAGCGCCCCGATCTGCCTCGATTGCGAGCTGTCCGACTAGCCCCACTCCCCCACTAAGCGCCACCCTGTCCCGTGTTCTCTCCCACCGGACAGGGTGGCGCTTTGGTGCGCGCTAGCGTTCAGGACGCGGCCGACACGGGACGGAGCCCGCACCGGCAATCGGACGGCCGGCGAACCGGCCGACTGCAGGCACCCACGGGTGCCCGTTCATTTGCCGTGAAGCCTTCGGCAGCATACGGTCGGCCGGCCTGCGCGCCAGTGCTTTCGCGGCATATCCTCCTCCGCTGCGCTCCGTCCGGTATTCCACGGTCACTGGCACTCCGGCCGTCTCTCCCTAGCGGCGGTAAACCGCCTTCACGGCAAAAGAACGTGGAGGGAGAGGGAGAAGAGACGATGACCAACTACATCATCACCAAAGACGTAGCCAAGCTGATCCGTGCGCAGCTCAAAGCCGCATTCCCCGGCGTGAAGTTCTCCGTTCGGTGCTCCACCGGCACCGCGTCGGCGTGGATCGGTGTCAGTTACGACGACGGCCCGACCTACGACCAGGTGGCGAACATCGCCCGAGCGTTCGAAGGCCGCTCGTTCAACGGCATGACCGACAACTACGACGACCAGGGAACCGCCCTGATTGCGGGCCAGGGCGAGAACATGCCCGTAGAGGTTCGCTACCTCTGCGACGGCGTGAACATCACCCGCACGTTCACCCCAGCCGCGCACCTCGAGGCGCAGCGCATCGTCGCGACCGACAGCAACAAGCGAGATCTCGTCATCTGCGATGACGCCGGAAAGCTCATTCAGGGCAACCTCGTCGGCCCCGAAGATGAAGTAGCCGTGATCGGCGGCCGCGTGCAGCAGTACCCCTACCTCGACGCGCACATGGCCGTGCACCTCGCCCTCGCAGAGCGCGACCTCACACCCGCGCGCTGAAAGTAGCCCGACTGGAGACGTAACCATGACCCAAAGCCTCCAAGCCTCACCACCAGGGTCAGCGCAGCCTTGTTCTCTGAACCTGGTGCGTCGGACCAACGGAGCCGCCACAGGCGGCACTGAGCCCCCCGGTCAGCCCAGGGGTCGGCCCGGACGAAGCTTGCGGTCCGTCCCCTCGAACGGACGACCCCCGTTGTACACGCGCTCCCGGCGGATGCACTCGTTCTCGATCAGTGTCGCGAGCATTCCACCGAAGGAAACGTCGCCCTCATCCTCGCCCGTCAGCTTGAACATTGTCCGAGCCCGCATCCGCAGATCCGAGTCGAGCTCGAACGTCACCTTGATCTTGTGCCGACGGGACACTGGGGCGACGAACTCCTCCCCCAACGACCGCTCCACATTGACCGGCTGCTGCAGAGCAACTGCAAGTTCTGGCATTACGGCTGCAGTTTGCACAGCCCTGATCTCGTTGCTCGGCTGATCGGTCACCGGCGTGGACACGACCGCCTGCGCGGTCGCGGGCTCGGGATCCGCGGCGACCGCGGGCCTGGTAGCCCGCGTTAGACCAGGTGCCTTTCGCGGCGGTGGAGGCGGAGCGCCAACAAAACGGGACGCATCATCAGACATTCGCTTCCTCCACTTCCGATTCAGCCTCAAGCTCCGTCAACCGCGCCACAAGCTCCTGGGTGATGGCTTGCAAATCGTCAGCGACACTCTTCGAGGACGCAGGTCCCACCCGCTTGGCCGGCTCCCCCTTACGAAGCGACACCCACCACTTGTCGGCTTTCCGCACCTGCTCATCCAGTTCGTGGACAAGAACACCCTTGTTTCGAGCCGAGTTCGCCACGGCCTCAGCATTGCGAACGAAATTGTCGAAGATCGACTTCTTCGCCGCATCTCGCTCTTCAGGGCCCGCGTCGTCGCTAACCAGTACCTCGACGATCTGGTTCACGAACTCCTCGCGCACCTTCACCGCCGAAGTCGTCGACGAGAACAGAACGATACCGAGCAAATCAATGTCTGGATTGAGCTGATAGATGGCGCTCAGGCGGCTCGCTGTCAGTGCCAAGCCCTCCAGGCTTGCGCGGTCCGTCTTCACCGGCACCAGCACGTAGCGGGCCGCCGCGACGGCGGCGGACTGAATCACATCACTACTCGGTGGGCAATCCAGCAGGATGATGTCGTATTCACCCGCAATAGGTTCCAACGCTCGCGCGACTGCCAGCCGGGCATCGCCCCGCTTCGACGCCGACGCCGGCTGCGAACCGTTAGCGTTCTCGAGCAGACTGCCGCCTACCACTACATCCAAGTTTGGCCGCACCTCTACCGGATGCAGCTCCTCGTTCATGATCAGCGCCTTCAGAAGGCTCGCGCCGTCATCATCCTTTTCCGTGTTCCGATAACCGAGGTCTAGGCCTGCATTGCCCTGGTGGTCCAGATCGACAATCAGCACGCGCCATCCCGACGCTGCCAGAAGCCCACCGATGTTCGTGGTCAAGGTGGTCTTGCCGACACCACCCTTGTTGTTGATGACGGCTACAGTGCGCTGCAGGACGTTCCGATCAATCTCAGCCACGACTATCTCCTAAAACAAGTAATGCAAGCATTTCTGGTGATGCAGGTAAACCCCGTTTAGCAAGCATAGCTTGCAATCCGGGTAATTCAAGCGCAGCTGATGCCGTCTAGATCGCTATAAGGCCCGGAGTAAAACGTCGAATAGACACGCCTAGAAAACAAGTGTTTATGGCATTCTAAGAAATACCATTTATACAATCGAAACCAGTAACACCAGGAATACACGAAATACCAGTATTACGGACCGATCGAAAGTAGCAATCCAGCCGCATTCTGATGCGGAATTGGCTCAGAATCGACGAATGCAAGCCGGGGCGGGTCGAAGGTCCAGATCGGTGATCAGAGCCGCCAAAATGGCCGTCAGAGGCCAGGGGAGACGTCACAGAGACCGGCCAGCAAGGCTGGTCCTACTGAACAGATGCGTTTGAATGTAGGAGCGACGATCGAACATTTGTTCACGCACCGGAAAGGTGCCGGGAGGCTCGGGGGAGCTCTAACATAGCGACGGCGCACGCCTACCATCTGCTGGCCGCTGAAATAGGTAGAGCACTGAATCTCGACCAGCCGACAGTCGGGGTAGGTTCAACTCATGCTCGGGGGAGCGGAACGCTTGTTGATCGGCGCGGAGGCCGATCTGCCGGAGGGAGAGCACAGCTGCAAGAGCAAAGCCTGATCGAGCCGCTGCGCGGCGCTGTTGAGTTTGACCGTAAGTCACCTGTCTGGCCGTTCACCGTAGCTCGCTCCGCGCCTACCGTGCCGGGCTTTCGCGGCATATCCTCATTCGCTGCGCTCACTCCGGTATTCCACGACCCGGCACTCGGGCGTTCCCGCTCGCAAACGATTCCCTCTGCCAGACAGGCTCAAAAAATTGTTGGTGGTGGAAGGGGATGGAAGGCATGACTGAGACAACCGTGACCGTGTACACGAAGCCGATTTGTGGGCAGTGCATCGGAACGAAACGGCACCTCACAGCGAAGGGCATCCACTACGAAGAGGTCGACGTCACGACCAACCCTGCAGCACTGGAGTACGTGACCGAAGAGCTCGGCTACAGCGCAGCACCCATTGTCGTCGTCGACGACCACAACCACTGGGCCGGCTACCGGCCTGACCTCATCGACAAGCTCGCGTAACCGAACAGAATCGAAGGAGAAGAACTCATGTCCACACGCACCATCACCGGGAACCTGGCCGCCGACGCCGAGGTCGTGCCGGCCGGCAGCATCAACATCACCAAGCTCCGAGTCATCGAGAACACGGGGGAGTACCGGGGAGGCAAGTACGTCGAGCACCCCGACGCGACCACGCATTTCGTCGAGGCCAAGTTCGAACTGGGGGAGAACGCAGCAGCAACACTCCACAAAGGTGATGCCGTGATCGTTGCCGGACGCGAGCACACCAGCAGTTGGGGACCGGAAGGAAATAAGACCTACGGGCGCGTTGTCGAGGCCGACCACATTGGCGTCGACCTCAGCCGCCAGGTCGCCCAGGTCCGCCGCGTCACCCGCGAGGACAACGGCCAGTAACCCGGTGGAGCGGGTGCCGAGATCGCCCGGCAGCTCATCGACGAGATAGAGAAGCAGCTCGACGCCCAGAGCCCCAAAATCAAGCACGCCCCCGGCCAACTCTCTCCCAGCCGGGGGCGTCGCTCTGCCCGCGCGTAGCTTCCGGCGGGCCCTATGCCTTCACGGTCACTAGTTCTGCCCAATGCGTCGTGGCGCGCGGCGTGAGCATTTCGCGTTTCATCTGCCACGACGGCCCCGGCCGGAAGCCGGCGTAGCCCAGGGCCAGAGTCTCCCGGCCGGCCTTCTTCTGCACACTGTCGATCAGGGTTGCTATGCCGGCGTCCTCGTGTCGTTGTCGGAAGGGTTCGAGGGGGAGTTGCGCGCCAGCCTGCAGCAGGTCGGTGAGCATGACGCCGGCGCGGGCGTACCGCATGCCTTCCTCGATCTGGGGGAGGAGCTGGTGAGCAGCCCGGGTCAGCTCCACCGGATCAGCGGTCGGAAATGGGAGCCGAACGACGGCGCTGGGATAGTGCTTCTGCTCGTTCCAGTGACTCGTGCTCGCGAACGTGTTCAACGTCTTCGCGACCTGCCCGTGCTTGACGAGCCGGGAGGCTGCCTGCTGCGCGTACACCGACAGGGCTTGCCGGATGCCGGCCTGAGTTGTGATCTTCTCGGAGAAGGACCGGGACACGATGAGCTGATCTTTTCGGCCGGTGCGGTCTTCTTCGGCGGCGATGGCCGGCACGCCGCGCAGCTCCAACGCGGTGCGCATCATGACCACGTTGAACCACTTCCGCATCTGCACCGGATCCGCGGTTGCAAGATCCCAGATGGTCTGGATCCCGTAGCCTGTCAATCGTCGCTCGAGGCGGCTCGCGATGCCCCACACCTCCGAGACAGGCAGGGCTGTCATAAGCCGCTGGCGCCACTCCGGCCGGGTCGCCGGCCACACGCACACCCCGTCGAACACGGGTATCTTCTTCGCTGTCTTGTTGGCCAGCTTCGCCAGCGTCCGGGTCGGCGCGATCCCCACACACACCGGCACACCGACGAGCCGGTGCAGGGTGTCTTTGATGTCGCGGCCGAGGCGGGTCATCGCGTCGGGGTCCTCCGCGGTGCGCCGGTCGACGGTGAGAAAGGCTTCGTCGATGGAGTACGCGTCGAGCTCGTGGGTGAATCGGTCGAGGACTTCCATCACCCGTCTGCTCATGTCGCCGTACAGCTCGTAGTTGCTGGACACCGCGGCGACGCCGAGGCGGCGGGCGTGCGGGCGGAGCTCGAACCAGGGCTTCCCGAGGTCCAGGCCCAACGCTTTCGCTTCCCGGGAGGCGGCGACGACCATGCCGTCGTTGTTGCTGAGGACCACGAGGGGGCGGCCGTCAAGGGAGGGGTTGAAGACCCGTTCGAAGGACGCGTAGGCCGAGTTGACGTCGTCGTGCGCGAGCATGGCCGGCTACCGGAGGTGGTGGAGGCAGTAGGTGGCGACGCCCCACACCTGCAGGTCGGACAGCTCGGCAACGACGATGTCGGGGTGCTCCGAGTTCTCCGAGCGCAGCACCACCCCGGCCGCCGTCAGCTCCAACCGTTTCACGGTCAGTTCGCCATCGAGGACGGCCACGATCACGTCGCCGTGCTGCGGCCTTTTCGACCGGTCGACCAGCAGCTCGTCGCCGTCGCTGATGCCGGCGCCGGTCATCGAGTGCCCGGATGCGCGGACGATGAACGTGGCGGCCTGATCCTCGACCAGCATGCTCGTCAAGTCGATCGGGCCGTCGTAGTAGTCCTGGGCCGGCGACGGGAAGCCACACGCCACCGCGATCGGCGCCACGAGCAGCGCCGAGATCGTTTCGGCATCGACAGGACGCGGCAGCGTCGCGAGCATCCCGCCTCCTCACGTGCGAATGGGACTTCGATACTCAAGTATGCGCGTGGGGGTAGACATCCGAATACTTAACCTGGTCAACGGGTGCTTTCTCGGCGCGTCGGAGAGCGCGCATTGCTGCGCTAACTTGGTGAGGAGTGAAAGCCCCACAGTCGACTTAAGGGCTAGAGAAATGCCCGCAACGCTGCCACGGCCGCTTCGGGGGAGTCGAACGCTCCCAACGCGAACACCCGGGCCGTCAGGCCGGTGTCGTCGGCGTGACTGAGTCGGTAGCCGTCCTGCTCATGCTCGATCCGCCACGGTGTCTCGACGAGAGCGCCGTCAATCTCCTGGACGACCCAGTAGTGGTCATCCTCGATGCCGCGCGCCAGAAAGAGCATGGGCTGATTATCGTCCCGCCCGCTGACGTGGGGGAGCGGAGTAGGAATGAAGCACCACGAACCGAAGGAGGAAATGATGCCTGCAGGCGATGTTGAGACTTTCCACCAGGACGGTGCCTGGCACAACAGGGTCGAAGGTTCAGGGGTGACCGCGTTCAGCTTCACCACGAAAGCAGAAGCGGTCGAGGTGGGCCGAGCCGAAGCGATGAAATCTAAGGTCGAGCACATCATCAAGAACGAGGACGGCCAGATTGCCGAGCGTCACTCCTACGGCAACGACCCCCGCAACATCCCAGGCTGACCGGCGATGAGCGACCTCCCGGCGGGGCTACGCCCGCCGGCGGTCGCCCTCGCCCGACTCGTGGCCAGCATCCCGCAGCCAGCCGCGCTGCCCGGCGGGTGCATGTATGAACCGAAGTGGGACGGTTTCAGACTCGTCATCGTCCGCGAAGCCGACGTGACGCTCTGGTCGCGGCAAGGCAAGAACCTGACCCGGCACTTCCCGGATATCGCGGCCGCGGCCGAGCAGCTGCCCGAGGGCTACGTCATCGACGGCGAAGCCGTGATCTGGACCGACGAACGCCTCGACTTCCCCGCCCTGCAGCAGCGCCTCACAACCAGCAGCACCGTGGCCGCCAGGCTCGCCCGCGAACAGCCGGCGTCCTACGCCGCGTTCGACGTCCTCGCGATCGACAACCAGGACGCCCGCCCGCTGCCGCTGCGCGACAGGCGCACCCTGCTCGAGCAGATCGCCACCGACTGGGAACCGCCCATGAACCTGTCGCCGGTCACAACCGACTACGCGACCGCGCAGCAATGGTTCGACGAACTGCCCGCCACCAGTATCGAAGGACTCGTGGTCAAGGGCGCCGCCGACCGGTACGAGGGCAAATCGAGGCAGTG
>Ga0247742_10000448_pt1 | contig 33627 bp, 39 predicted proteins | sample UWRJL208509C2_FD_180944 | JGI IMG/M metagenome (GOLD analysis project Ga0247742, IMG submission 180944) | Plant litter microbial communities from Arlington Agricultural Research Station in Wisconsin, United States - UWRJ-L208-509C-2 | ecosystem: Environmental > Terrestrial > Plant litter >...
TCATCATCGCATCGCATTGCCAGCATCTCCATTCTTCATGTCTCGTCTCATCTGCTCTTCTCGCATGGAACTGTCGTCATCATCACGCATCGTTGTCATTGTCGATGCATTTTCATCATCATCATCCCCCTCCCACGTCCAACCTTGACTCTCGCCCCACCGAAAACTCTGCTCATTACCCTGTCCCCTTTGTTATCATATCCACGTTTCACGTTCACGTCCTTCACTCTCGTTTCGTTCTGTCTCCTTTCATCCAAAAGGCATTAATTCGTGTGGAAAATAACGCTTTGTACAGTCCTCCCATCTACTTATCTATTATCCAGCATACATAGCTCAATATCACCCTCATCAACTCATATTTTATTCGTGCCATCATGACTTTGTGTTCATTATCACGACGTTGTTCTTGTTCCTTTGACAATCTTGTTTTGTGCACTATCCTCCCTCACTCTCTCCTGTCATCGCCATTCAACACTGGGTTACCTTCTAAATTTGTTCAACGTTGTGAACCCGCTCTTCTATTCCGAATCCCACTCCGACGATTGCCCTCTCCGCCTCCCAGTCTCCGCGACCCACTACTCCACCGTGTAGTACGATGTAGTCTGTTTATTGTGCTCGTTTTTTCAACAGGAATGGCAATTACATTTTTGGATTCATATCCGCAGGCTCGCACAGCCTGAACTAGTTTTTGTATGTGTGTGGGTGTGATCTCCTTAATGGCGTTGGCGCTTACTCCCTCATCCACTTGGACTCCGTCAGTCTGAGATTCTCCATGGACCTAAGTTTCTACAGGCTGGAATAGGCAATGTAAGACATTCATCTCCCATCTCCACTAATTTCGATCTAGACTCGGTGGTGCGAATTTGAAATCTGGAATTCTATGACTTTCTTTCATCGTAGGCTTGGTATACATATCATCCGCGGACAAATATTGTCGTCTCCGACTACTCCTGATTGCCTTCCACTCCCACTCCTTTTGCACCTACCGGTTCGAATTCGCGAGGTGGATTCTAGCTTGTAGCCGACTGTGCATTGCAATGAGTCAAGGCTTCTTCGCTCCGAGGGCCTTCTGAATATCCTGTTGTCAGTCACTGTCACTTCTTCACCCCTGCCTATCGCCAATTTCCAATGTGTGGTTCTCTTCACGTTCGTGGAGACCGGTTGACCTACTCGGTCTTCGTGGGCTTTAAACGCTCATCGATACCCTACATCTGTGTGACCTTCACGCGTGTTGTCTTCGATAGTTATGTTACTCTGAGTGTCTAGAAGGTATCTAGACTTTTTTTATTTTGTTTCTCAAGTTCGCCGTGGGGTGCATGGGTTGGACATCCACGTTTCTTTGGTTGCCGGATACTGGAAGTCGCCGTTTGACTTGAGGATCTTGACAGGCATTTGTGGCGCTGACGATCAGGTCGCTCTAGCTTTCTACTTCCATTGAATTCTTGGCCTGATCGCAATAGGCGCCTTGGGACACACATCAAGCGGGCTAATCAAGGCACGCTCTCAGGCGGCCTTACCATATTTGGATGCATTCCGTCAGGGGGTTCTTCCTTGTCGGTTTCTGTCTTTGATTTGTACCACCACCATCATCCCGCGAAGGCATTTCCTGGCCTCTTCTGTTGTGGAATTGCCCTGAACGTGACCATCTTTACGCTATCTTGGGGGCTCAATAACCTGGGTCCATTTTATTGGGCGCGTGGCAGTGGGCAGCTGACCTGCCTTTGCGAGGTTATCATCCGAATGATATCAGATATCTTTTTGTACCTAAAGTGTGACTGCCCTGTGCAGGCCAGAAGGTACTTGCCGCCCTGCGTATGCGCAGGAACCCGAACCTCAAGACTACAGCAACTATTGACCTTCTGACTTCGACAGGGGAGACATCCGAACGACGATTCAAATCTTATTTAAAGATTGAGGATTTCAATTCGGAACGTCAGATTCACCCTCCTTCAAAATAAAACGATCCTATTGGCACCTGTGTTCTACATTCCTATCAACCTCCCAGCGGCCTTTGCCTTGTCTCTGCCCTCCTTATCTTTGGTTGCATACATTTCGTATCTTTGGCCTCCTTCTGAACTTCGGTAGGAGTCCGGTGTAGCGGTGCGATGCGGAGCACTTGGAGACTCGAAGAAGAGAAGGGGATGAATCTGGCATGATTGAAAAGGACCGTGACCGCACTTGATGATCGGTCAGAATGCTTGAAGATGACATGGAGGTAAGTATTCTGCAACCTACTGCTTGTTGGAAACCATAGCGCTAATTCAAAATATTGAGAAGTGATTGGGCTTAGTTCTGAAACCCCGTATGTATTCATCAGTGGTTATCATCCCCTCTGGAACCTCCTACCCGAGCTACCTATCAAGCGCTATGGTTTCAAACTGGTCCTTTTGGCAGTTCACCCGCTCGATAAGGCTGCAACATAGACAGGGATTATGTGCCATGGGTGAGCGCTGGGTGTTCAAGTATTTGATGCCTGATTACAGGTGCTAGTGTCATTTTTTTCACTTATTTTGGTGTAGACCATCGTCAAACGTCTTCCTAGGTCTTGTCGGCGTCATGTCCATTAATGGCGCTGCAAAGCCGGCTCATTCTCAGGTCCGGTTGTACCTAGCTGAAGCTTTAGTTTGGGACAACCCCCCTGACAGAATTTATGGAGGTAGGGTGGACGCCACCTCTTTGTACAGGTTGGAACTCATTTATATGTTGCGTCGCGGACGGAACCTTGGTAACAACTCCTGCTAATTTTCAAACTTCTCTACAGTATCACCGATCATCCCCGTAGCATTGAGCGACTGTGTTAGGTTCAGCGTCTACCACTCTCCTTCACTGGCCCTTGCAATCGCTACTGGGTCCCAAGAGGCGCCGAACTATGCCCAATGCGGCGCTTTCCTAGGCGCGTAGGGCGCGTCGGGCGCGTCACGGACTACAGGTGGTATCGCCGGAGTTGGGGCTTATCCAATCTTCGGCAAGAACAGTTTGCATCCAACTTCCTTCTTTACTTATCGGAGAGTATCAGTGTACTTTACTAATACTTTCGTTGAGAAGCAGCGGACCTGACCAATCTTTGACATGGATATCACTATGTTATGTATGTTCTCAGTGGCACTCGGGACCTTGACCGATGTGTTACTCTTTCAGTCTCGGTCTCAGGTGAGGCACGGTACCTGTTCACTTGTGGTAACCGGCCGTCCTGAGCTCCGTGTCTTGTTTATCCAAAGGAATGTAAGCGAGCATGACACTTCATCTTCAGACTGCACACCTCTACCGAGGCCGACGGTGGAGAACTGCGGCAACGTGTTGACTCGATCCTTCTTGTCTTTATCCATCGATGAACATATCTCCAAGCTGCCTCAGGCGTTGTCCTCATTCTCTGGGTGAGAATCAGTAGTTGGCGGGGGGAAAAACAAGACCAGTGACAGAGGTTTATTGATGTAATATAACAAGAAGAATGTGAACCTAATAATAAGAATTGAGTAAAAGGCTTGGTGTGCCCAAATGAGGTTTATTTCGTGGGTCCAAGTCAGTCGCGCATCACGAGAGGCGTCCTGCTCAAGCTTTCTCTGCAACCTACTCTCAGCATCCCCCACTGCACCTGCTCGTCGTCGCACCCGTTCGTCGCGATATATCAGTCCAGTCTGCATCTCAGCAACGTATTTCTCATCAGCATCTTGTTCCTGAACGACGACATCTTTTGCCACCATTGATTCTCCTACTCTCCCAAGCCCTGCGCGGGACTCCCTGTCCACCCAGTCCGATTCGGCTGTAGCGGCTGCAAGTTCGACGATACCCGCCTCAGCAATCCTTCAAAGAGTCGCTTCAGACTCGGCTGTCGTAAGCCTCGTTCCAGCCACCCGCTCGAGGTCAGAGCTCGAGCAAGGAGATACCGGCGCAGACGCAGCATCCTCTTCCTTTATTTCTGGTGCGCAGTTTCTTTCAACTTGTGTATCCTTTCAGTCGGACTGATTTCCGAGTACTTTCATTTTCTTTGTCTCTTTGCCTTGCTCGTTGGACGCGGCAGACGCCGAACACACTAGAGCTCGCAAGCGACAGCGAATCGCACACCACTCGAATCCCCTGTCTTCTTCCCACCACAGCACGTCCAACTCCAACGAGCCTTCCGGCAGCACCCTGTCCCAGAGTATGATGAGGTTGGCTGAATCTGATCGTGATTTAGCTTTGTCTGGTTCGCCCGACTCCTCCATACATGCTGCCTCGTCTGTAGCGAATGGGTTCTACGATGGTCCTATCATGAATGGTCACACCAATGGACATAGCGCAACTAACGGGACATCTGGGATGGGGACTATGATGGGCAACGGTGTGCACAAGAATGGGCATGGCAAATCGATTGCCAAGGTGTCCCCGCCAGGCACTACCCTCTACGATGATTCGTTTGTGGACCGAGAGGAATTTGTGCGCCTTGTAATCCAGAGTCTACGGGATGTGGGATACATGTACGTACATTCTGCTCCGCTTGTGTGGCATATTGCTCATACCTTATATAGCGAGTCGGCTGCAACACTAGAGGCTGAGTCAGGGTATAGGATGGAGGGTCCAGAAGTCGCACAGTTCAGACAGTATATCCTGGATGGAATGTGGGCAAAGGCTGAGGCTGCTTTGGAAAGATTAGGTGTTGATGAAGACCAAGGTATTTGGGTATGTGCAATACTCCAAGCAATATCCAGCATTTATTAATGCGCTTCCACTCATTGACAGGATGCCAGATTTTTGATAAGCCGACAGAAATATTTAGAGTTGGTGGAAGCCAAGAAACCCACATCTGCGCTGCAGGTACTGAGGAATGAGCTTGCACCTTTGAACGTTGATTCGGACGAATTACATACCTTGTCAAGGTTAGCCTTCGCGATTTGCGCGCGTTTCTGAACTGACATTGTGGTATTCCGCAGTTTGATCATGTGTACAGAACCCGAAGACCTACGTAGGAGAGCTGGATGGGACGGTGCTTCTGGGACATCAAGACATCAGTTACTTGAGACTCTTCACGGTACGTCCAGTTCATGATTCGGCTGCAGTCGGCGCTCAAAAATGTCTTCTCGTCATTGTTTAGATTATATTCCTTCCGCAGTCATGATACCTCAACGGCGCTTTTCTGCACTACTCCATCAAGCAAGAGCGTTCCAAAGACAACGTTGCATATACCATAATCCTCCCCGAAATTCCTCATTTTCTCTTTACTCGGATCACCGGTGTAGCAAGGCCGATTTCCCTCAAATTACGACGACTATTCTGGAAGTTCATACCGACGAGGTATGGAATATTGAATGGAGTCATGATGGGAATTATCTAGCGAGTGCTAGTAAAGACAAGTCTGCGATCATCTGGCGACGAGGGGTGTGTAACTCTTCAATTTTGGCTTCTATCGTCAGATACTAATACTCCCGTTAGTCTCCCATCGATGCTTCCTCATCACCATCCGAATGGGCTGCTCACATTGTTTTACGTGATCACCAATACCCAGTTGGGTGTCTATCCTGGTCATTAGACGATACAATTCTTCTCACAAGTGCGGAGAATTCTATCAAGATGTGGAATGTAAAAGTGAGTTTGAGGGCACTGTAGTCAGATGATTCACGCTTACACTCAAATCTTAAAGACTGGCGCCTGTATTCGCACCCTTGATCAACACCATGAAGAGACCGTGACAGCCCTATCATGGCTGCCAGATGGATCTGGCTTCATATCTGGAGGGTTGGACCGTAAGATTACGATATGGGTGAGTTATTCTATATGCATTTTCGACTTTACCGGGAGCGAATCTGCTCAATCATATACCCCAATTTACTCAACAATCTCCTTTATGGTAGAACTCTGACGGGAAAGTGCGAGACGCATGGGGCCCAACTTCAATTCGATTGACGGACTTCGCTTTGACACCCGATTTCAAGCATCTAATAGCTGTCGGCATGGAACATGAATACCGTCCACCAACATCACCTGACCCATCGCAACCTGGGCCTGCTGCTCAAACATCTGCGAGAACCATGAATCGGATGGTGGTCTTCGACTTAGCCACTAAGCAAACTGAATTGTGCGTAACTCGGGGATCACGACCTATTTTGGTGCACTGATGCTCTACTTCTTCCGATTGTAGATCCATCCGCTTCGAGGGCGAACTGACAAGCGCGCAGACGTCGCCTGATTCACAATATGTGCTCATTAACCATTCCCCTAACGTAAGTCGAAAACGTGGTCGCCGTTGACAACGTCTTTTCTCATCGTATGCTATTCCAGGAAATTCAACTTTGGGATCTCCAAACGGCACGGTCTGTACGAAAATACACAAACCTAAAGCAAAGTCGGCATGTTATTCGAAGTTGCTTTGGCGGAGTTGACGGTAACTTTGTGGTCAGTGGCAGCGAAGGTGACCATTTTTATATTTTATGTCACGTGGAGATATCGATTTGACCGAATTTTTTTCTAGATGCTAAAGTTTACATATGGCACCGCGACAGCGGTGCACTCTTGGAGACACTGAGTGGGCATGGGGAAGGGAGTGTCAATTCGGTCGCGTGGAACCCAATGAACGAGCGGATGTTCGCCTCGTGCTCAGATGATCGGACAATTCGAATATGGGAAGCACCTCCTCCGGGCGTATATTTGCCCGAGCCACAGGAGGGCCAGCCCCAGCCCTCTTCATCGGCGTCCGTGGTTGAGAAAGGGAAGGGTAAAACAAGACAACGAAATGACGGTAACGACGGGTTGCTTGGTACATGGTTTGACCATGATCACCAGGTGCCCAATATCCGTTAGCGGACTTCACCGCTCGCCCTAGAATTGTCCATCGTGCTAAAACTCCAGATCACTGTGCGGAACGTGCATCTACTCACACATAATCATCTCGACACTGACCCGCTGCATCCTCACCTCGTGTACCACTATCGGCTCTTTTCTTTCAACTCCTCATCAACATCCTTGCACATCCAACATCATTCATGGTTTACTTTGTTCATGGTCCACAGCGTCTGTTATCCATACTATTGTTTTCTATTTTGCATACTTTACTACTAAGTCCAAGTCCCACGGACCTTCTTCCGTACGTCGAATGACTGCAGCCACATATCTTACATCGTATAGAAACCATCACCACTGCTTTCGACCCTCATTGATCGGTTAGTATGGCAGAATCGTCCTCATGAATGGGCAACGATGCATCTCTGGTCAATTCAGCAATGTTCATTGTTCCTATACTGGAGACCCGTGACCCTGTACATGGTTATCACGAGCAATTACCTACTATCAGTGTCCGGTAGTTTGACATGCCTCAGGAGTTTGAAATCCCGGATTTCCTCCCTCAATATTGGCACTGGCTGTCTGGGTTTTTTTTTCCTGAGATATTTACGACTCTTAGAAATATGATTATCAATTTTTTTTGTACACCGACTGAGTTTGGCGAGCTCTGGATTTTAAAGGTGGTTTTCGGTCCATCAAAACTCGTGGTGTAAACATATGTCTTCCAAGATCTGATCTGATCCTTTGCATTATTCTCTCTCTAATTTTTAGGCATATACTAATGAACAAGGCGGCCTTGAATACCCAAAATTGAGGAGGACTGTGGTGAACCGGCCAATGTACTCTGTTTTTTCGTGCGTTGATGAGTGACATGCGTGATTCTTGGCTGACAAAATTGATGGCAGTGATCTCGTCGTGGTGCATATTAAAAGTCCGCAAGAGCATGCCAGGTTTGCTGCATGACGGAACCTGAAAATCTGACGTGACCTTGACGTGACGACCATTTCAATCTCCCAAAACAATCGCCTTCGACGACCGGTAAGCCTCCGCCACCCTCCACAACTCACAAATAATAAAATTTAAAAAAACAGATTTAGACTTATGAGGTGCTCACCTATAGCCTTAAAAAATTTGGAGGCACAGAATTAAGCGGTTGTGGTGGAATTCACCCAAAGGTCAAATCATTTCAAACTCCCGAACACTGATAGTAGTACTATTAAAGTGCATATGTATTCCCACTTTACGAGATTCACATTGTTCTCACCAACGTAAGGCCTGCCCTGTCGACATGTAGAAGTAGATTAAAGTTTACAGGAATTACTTCGCAAAATGAAAACCTGGATCACAATATTTTGGGGCTTCTAGACACCAGGGATAATGGAAAAGATGCGAGGGTCATGGTGAATTATAAACTTCTAAAATACATGTCGCGGGAGAGAACACTTCTTGCTTCCGCTTGTGATAACGAAATGGAACATACACATAAGCAATGGGAGAGAAACGTACAACCCAGGATAAAATCTCGAAAACTCGAGATTCGTCGGTCCAAACGCCAGAGAGTGTAGACTAAATCACTAGACCGGTCGCTGCGAATAAGCTTTGCGTTTGGGTACAAACAAAGCCGCCATGGGATCTTTCTTCGTTGGTGAGGTGGCATTCACAAGGGAACGTGTATATTCAGGGGCCGAGGGTGTGGCGGTAGCTGTAGATGGAGGCTTTGGTGGGGGGTTAGGTCTACTCCGCGTGTCAAGTGTCCCCGCTAAATGCGGAGAGGCCGGAGACATAGCTGGCGGAACGTCGTAGGAAACTGTGGTTGAGGCAGGGGCTGCGGTATTTAATTTGCGTTGGACTGTAATGGTATTAACGGTGACTCGGCCTGAAGCGCTGGGAGGTGACGTTGGTGGCAGAAGTGGTCCGGATTTCGGCGGAAGGACGCGGTAGTTCCTAGCAGACGGCATTGGTGGCAGTATCCGTGTGTTGATGGACCTTTGAACTTTCGAAGCCTCCGTCCTCGTCTTCTGAAATAGTGTCTTAGGCTGAGCAACAGTGCCCCCTAGAAGTAATAAGCATCGTGAGTTACCCGAGGTTTGGCCAGAGGCAGCCCGAATTAAATACTTACATCGTTGGCGTTTAGCAGGGTAAACTCGGTCTGTATACTTGACTTCTTTTTCCTTCTTACGTTCGTCCGCTTCCAATCGCTGAGTTCGGATTTTCAAGCCGATCTCGTCGATTCTTTTTGCCTCCGCATCTTCTAAGGCCTACGACGAGATAATGAATATAAAAGAGGACATTAAGTACGTTGGCGAGACTTACAAAATAGCGAGATCTCCAAGAGTCTGGATCCTGTGGGATATCATCAGGAGAATATCGCTCTACCGCCGTTAAATTGTATTTGCGGAAACACAAATCCTTCCATATTTCTGAGGTGCGATCGTACTTTGAGAAGTGGGTCCCAAAAGCGCCGAGTGAACGTACCTGGCGTGTCCCTCTCCAGGTGCTATTGGGGGCTGATCAGAGGCCGAAGGGTGTCAAAAAAGTCTGGAGAGCTTACCGGAGACAAGTGTTCGAAACGCAGGAGTTGCTCGACTGTGCATCGTTCTAAGATAGGCTTTGTCAATTGGTAGCTTATGTCCCCCAAGCTGTAAATTGCTGCTGATAATTAACAGGAGTCATAATATGGCTTTACTAGTGAGAAATCTCACCATGGACATTCGCCGTTGCCGCTGGAGGTGGCAAGATGTGAGCGGTCTGCTAGTGACACCACCCTAAGTTTCGCACCTCGTTGGCATAGTTGTACAAGCGTTGGAATGCGACGGGTGTGTGTATCGCTCTCTGAGTCCATTCTCAAGAAAAGGATGAGAGTCGTTGTGGTGGTGGACGATGGCGAAGGGACAGCATTCAGTGCCCTGCCGTATCGGGGATGCCGTCTGGGCCGACGGCTAATAGTGCCGAATCCCGGCTAATAGCCTATTTGAGCAACAATCACCTTGACGCGTAAACAGATCTTCGCGGCCTCTTTGAGCAAGTCTATCTTTCGCCTGGATTGGGCCACCCCAAAAGCTCGGCTACAACTCTCTCTCTGGCAACACTCGCTGCGTTTCCTGGCTACCTGTCTTTGGTCTATGGTGGCCCCGCTAGCCCTAGGTCGTCGCTAGAATAGTTCTCGCAATGAGCCAGAGCTTCCGGTTGTTCTTCATCGCATGTCGCGCCTTTCCCCAAGAGGAATGGACGCGCTTTATTGGTTTGACGTCGCGTGGACAACAACCGTTATTGCTTCAACGACGTCCGAAACGATACATGATCTCCATGATTTTAACTCCCAGTCATAAGACAACCAGACATTTCCATTTTCACGCTTCTTCTGGCTGCGTCAACCTCGGCTACCGTTCGGGATAGAATATCCCTGGAGGAAGTTAACAAGGCTATCTCCCACCCCCCAACCAACGGAGTCAAGGTCCCCCACGTGTTTCCAACTTTCCTCCGAACCCTTCACAGGACTATTTTTTCACCAAATTCTTGTCCTTATATCTCCATCCATGGTCATTGAAGTTAACTTGGAGTCCGTCCGCTTCTCTCGAATTTTGACGAACCTCAATTGACTTTTCCGGCTCGGTATTTCACGAGATACTTCGGTGGATGTTGCGCGAATATATATAAAAGCACTCCGTCGAAGCCTCAGAGCGACTCCATCGCTCACACCATGCAACAAGCAACACATTCACGTTTACATCTCAGAGACGCGCACGACGCGCATGTCATCTTCGAGGCAGTCCGACAGGGCTTCCTCTCTCCCATTATCAGGCGATTGAACGAAATGGAGCGCGGCACGCTCGTTCGTTCTGGTGCCGTCTTTGTGTGGTTTGAGACAGAAGATGATACAGGACTAAAACGATGGACGGGTGGGTCTTTCTTATCATTGACGCCACCCAGCGCCCGTCATACTAACTCATGGACTAGACGGTCGTGTCTGGGGACAAAGCCGTATGCGAGAGGTCAGTATCTATTGTACGCCACCTTATTTTTGTCTGATAGATTCTACGTCCAGCCGTACCTTTTCTATGACGAGAGAATGCCTTATGATGCAGCACATGCAACAAGTGAATCCAATCGGTAAGTGCCATTCGCAAACCAATTTTATTCCACCGCTAATTTTAACGGTAGAGCGCCTGCATTCCGTTTTGTTGATGGCGTAGCTCGGTCTGGGCCCACATCATCCGCTCTATCGCATCAAGACCGAACTACTCACCACCATCCAGGACTTGTAAAGCAGGCATATTCTGCCTGGGTAACCGCCAACCCATACGCAAGACCACAAAAATGGCACCTCACTGCATACTTTACTTACGCCGACCTCCCACATCTGCCGACGGTAGACTACGATCCGACACTGCGCAAAATCGTTGTACCAGGCGGCATCTACCGCAGTGGCAAAAGCCGATCTAGAGCGGACGACGACGAGGTGCTGTCGCCAAGAGGTAGTCGTTCACCAGACGAGCCAGAAGAGCACCGGAATATGCTCCCGTCGTTATCTTCGCTACACTCTAGCGTTGGCGCACGCCCCTTGACTCCCAACGTAACGAGGACGCACGGTGCCCGCCTTCCAGAAGACCAGCGGTTAATACAGATGCTCAATTCACGACATATAAGATGACGGTGTTGTCGTGTCAAGAAGAAATTGTCGTGTAGTTTGTATTTACTTGTAGTTGCGGTTGCGTGGACGAATGCCCACTGAGCCTAGATTTACTTCGATGCTTCGTATGATAACTCCATTTTGTTGTTGTAGAACATTTACTTCCGTATACCGGTACCGTGATCACCTCACGTAAATAAAGAGACTTCGCGTTCAGCGCCAGTCAACTTCTCGATCTTGCAGGGCCGAAACTGAGGCCGAGAACACGTAGATGTGGTTCTCGTGGTGCGATTCTGAGCCACAGTGCGGAGACAATAATTAATAATAAACGGCTGCTAGATACTGTTGATGAGTTTTTTCAAGCTTCGGCTCAGGAGAGCTTGATCCTCGACTCGTGGGGATGATGAGGGAAAGATGAACCTGGTAACCATGATTCTGAACATTTCGTGGAAAGGCCAGTATCAGATTTAGAGAGATCTGAGATTCTATTTCATCGAATAGCGCCAAGAATGTAAACGGCGACTTGTACAAAGGAGGGTCATACCCTATTCATGCAAATCTTCTTGACCCAGATGTACGGGTTTGTCACCACAGCAGTCAACACTGAAGCCAAGCATCCAGTAGGAGAAGTTTCTACCCACGATGGAGGCAAAAAAGTCCCAGAGCTACATTCAGAAGGCTAGAGAGCAGGCACACAGTTCGGATGCTGCACCAGGGGTTTCTGAACTGGTCTCCAACAAGGTAAGATTAATGAGAGAATACAAGGAATACAATGCAGCCTACTTGAGATGTCAATCTGCGTGAACATAATCAGTCGTCTTCATCTGACAGCGACTCCGAAGCATTCTGCCGTTCCTGCGCATTCATGGCGCCAATAATGTCGTCAGATTCGCCTTTTTGGGCAGCAAGCCGTTGTCCTGGAGTATAAAATTAAATCTTATTTTATCAGGGGTGCATGTGACGACTGAAGCTCACGAATCAGGGTATGGATGGCTTCTTGGGTTCGCCTATCCAGTTTCGCCAACTTTTTCTCCATCTCACGCTTCAAATCCCAATTCGGGCGCTTCGGTGCAATATTAAACACGTCCTAACACCAGTCGTGAGTTTTACGGGAGAAGGAAACGGTCATGGGACGTACTAATTCTTGCGCTCTTCGATTCTCGTCGTCGGCAATGATTTGCTCTGCCATCCCCTTTACCTGATTTTCGACAGTGTCTTCCATAGCCACATCATCCTGTGTTCGTTTTTTCAACGTCCGGGATTCTGGGTCAAAATTACGATTTTTAATGAGAGGCTCAGCAACGCTGTAGTAAGATTGAAGGTCAGTGGGGAAATCATGCTGTGGACCACGCACGACGCACCCGTTGTCATCAACTACTTCGCCTGCTTTTCGCTTTCTCAAAGCAGTTAAACGCGCCTTTCTGGCTTCAGACGCTTCTGCTAGTGACATTCTATCAGCAGATGGTCGGCAGACCCACTGAACGCAATGAGAGTCGAGGATGAAGTGTGGTTCCTTTTGATCACGAGGCTCGGCATTACCATACAGGGATGCTGACTAAGCGATCGAACTTTAGGCGTTCGCGTCCGGACTGTCGCAGCTTGTCCCGAACCTCGAGCTCGACGCGTTTAGCCTCTACGAAGGACTCTGGAGTCTGGTCTATGCAATCAGTATGGCATAGTGCATGCCTACGCACTTTAGAGCGGTATTTGGCCCGCAAAGACGTGTTCTACACGTCTCGGAGATGCTTTAGCTCAACCCCGTCATGTCGTGCACCAAAGCGGACACTGGCCATGGAGGATTATACATGCGATGTGATACGGTGGGTTGGCGCATTAGATGGTGAATTCTTACTAAATTACTCTCAAGAAATTTCTCTATCATTGCCCACATTGGTGAATAGCCCATCGTTGGCAGTCGGGCTTTCGAAGACTAACATATTTCAATAGATCATGGCAAGTCAACTCTTGCAGACCGGTAAGTCACAGCTTGAGACTTTAAGGTATAAGCTAATTTAGAGCAGGCTACTTGAGGTATATGGCTCTCAATCCATCAAGGACGACCACAGCTAAACGTTGTTTAGTTGACAGGCACCATACAGAAGAAGACCACAGGTGGAAAGAACGAGCAGGTTCTTGACAAACTAAAAGTGGAGAGGGAACGAGGAATAACTGGTCAGTAGTTTCCTCGCTGCTACTTTCCTTCGACTGAGGGGGGATGGCACAGTGAAGGCTCAGACGGCAAGGTGCAAGGCTTACCCTTTTGTCGAAATGGAATCTGATCATTTCCTTCTAGCATGACACACGTATTCGAGGGCAAGGAGCACCTTCTTAATCTGATTGATACTCCGGTAAAATCTACTTCTTTGTTGACATGACTATGTTTTAATTCCACTTATGTCTTACAGGGCCATGTCGATTTCGCTTGGGAAGTATCTCGATCATTGGCAGCATGTCAAGGGGCACTTCTTCTTGTACGTCTTAGACAGTAAATTGTGTCGCTCTCTACTAATCAATCTTAAGGTTGATGCAAGCCAAGGTGTTCAGGCCCAGTCAATATCTGTATTCCACAACGCAAAGGAGAGAGGACTGAAGATTATACCTGTCCTGAACAAGGTATGAACCAACTATATGCGTCTTTTAGCTAGTATTTTGACTGTACTCTTAGATTGACCTGCCAGCTGCACAACCGGAACGGATAGCAGCTCAAATACAGTCGACCTTCGGGTTAGACCCCTCAGAAATTATCCAGATTTCAGCGAAGACCGGCAAAGGAGTTGAAGATGTATTGGAAGCCATCATTCGGCGGATACCTCCCCCCATCGCGATCGCGGAAGCCCCTCTGAAAGCTTTCCTCTTCGACTCATTGTGAGTTGAGCAACTGAGAACTTACTACCAGAAATTAACCGCTGGACCAGCTACGACAAGTATCGAGGAGTCATTTCTCTAGTCAATGTACAGGATGGGATCCTGCGTAAAGGTAGATAGCACTTGATTTAACCGGAATGGTTCGCTAAAGCCTCTCAGGGGATAAAATCGCTTCGTGCCATACGCGAAAGAAATATGAAATCACTGATTTGGGCGTCATGTTCCCAGAAGAAACCCCAACTAAGAGTCTCAATCCCGGCCAAGTCGGTTTCATCGCCTGCAACATGAAGCAATCCTCCGAAGGTGGTCATCTTTCTCCATATCTCTTGTACTGATGCTGATTTGTGCGCAGCGCATATTGGAGACACTATTCATCGTGTTGGTGAGGTTGTAGAACCTATGGTCGGTTTCCAGCCTGCGAAAGCCATGGTTAGTCTCCTGCAACGGAACGCATCCGTCTGATTTACTAAGAAGTTTGCTAGGTGTTTGCTGGAGTGTACCCCCTTGAGAATGCTGACTTTCCAAAACTCGAGGAGTCAATTAACAGGGTAAGGCCGCATCAAAATATTTGTTTAAGTGTGACCTGATCTTCGCGAAAGCTCACACTCACAGATCGAAGTGTTACTGTTCAAAGGGAATCCTCATCGGCCCTCGGACAAGGCTGCCGCCTGGGTTTCTTGGGAACTTTACACATGGACGTCTTCCGCCAAAGACTGGAAGACGAATACGACTCCAATGTCATCATCACGGCCCCCACCGTGCCTTACAAGCGTGAGGTCTTCGCCCCATAAACGGTATCTCGTCTCACCCCTATTTCAGTGGTGTATCGGGACAAGGAAGTTCTCATCAGCAATCCGACGGACTTCCCTGATGTCGGGGATCTAGGTGTCCGGGTCAAAGAGGTTCAGGAACCAGTTGTCAAAGCGTCAATTATCGTCCCAGAAGGTCGGTCATTCTTTTACACCTATCTGTAGATTTGTGTCTAACTCCGGCTCTATCTCCAGAATACTTTGGTGACATGATGGAACTCTGTTATACACACCGTGCAGAAGAGCTTGAACATCGTTATCTCGATTCTGGGACAAGCACTTCTTCAAGAATCATGTTGAATTGCGTCGTCCCATTGAGTGAGATCGTGACGGACTTCTTTGATCAACTAAAGAGCAGGAGTTCTGGATTTGCCAGTTTTGAGTGAGTTCTGTGGTTCGGCTCTAACGTTAAAGTGTTCTATGTTGACCTATTGGACCCAGCTACGAGGATGCGGGGTACAAGAAGAGTGATCTTGCCAAGGTTAATCCGCTTTTGGGCGACACGTGAACTTGAGCTGACCATCCTGTAGATGACTTTCTTGCTTAATGGAAAACCTGTTGATGCATTGGCTTTGATTGTCCATCGTTCTCAACAGGATGCTGTCGGTAGGGCCTGGGTGAAGAAACTCCGTATGTTTTGCATATTTCTAGAAACCATCTCATCATTGACGCTGTTGTGCAGACAAAGTGATCCCGCGTCAACTCTTCGAGGTCCCTATTCAAGCCGCTATCGGCAAGAAAGTTATCGCTCGAGAGACACTAAAAGCCATGCGTGCGGACGTCACTGCGGGCCTTTACGGAGGCCACTACGAGCGGAAGATGAAACATCTAGAAAACCAAAAAGAAGGTAAACGCCGCATGAAGAAAATGGGCACGGTGGACCTTCCACAAGAAGCCTTCTTTGACATTCTTAGTAACAAGAAGTGATATCTCCAATGGTTGGTGCATCTTAGAGAAAGCCAGTACAAAAGGCACTGGTCTAATGACTGATCCTGGCTTATACAAATAATTTACAGTATGTTACAGTTCATTGTCTTCGTCATCATAAGATTCTTTCAACAATCGGTATATTGATGATGGAGGATGATCTCCACTGGGATACCTCGATTAATACCCGGCCACTTGATAAATGAAAGAAAGTTACTTACTCGTTGGTGATATACGCCACAATCAATTCCGGCTGCACATAGTCGTAGTACGGGTTGACAACGTCGACCTTATCCACTAAATCTCCGTTTTCAAATCCAAGCACGTCGGTCGGATTCCCAAAGTCGAGAGCACCATATTCATGATAGAGATTCCACAGGGGCGTCAGCTTGAATTGACCAGCACAGACGACCACTGGCGTGCTGTGTGCTCGTGCGGCTGTGGCAGCCATTAGTGACCCACTGATGGCAAACATCCCTCCATTTGCTAGGATTACATGAGCGCCTAGGATGACTTTGTTGACTCGCGACATGAGGGCGAATATTGATGAATCGGGAACGAGAAATGTTGAGATGCCTGACGATGATAATGATTTGGCCATTTCTCGCCCATCGTATCTAGAGCGTAAATGAGCATGGAGATGGGTAGATGGGGGAAGCAACACACGAGGGGGCGGTCTCTGCGACGATCACTGAATAATTCCGTACATGGGCGGCTGCCTTCAGAAAGTGCTCGACGGTCTTCGACATTCCGAGCGTCAAGATAATTTCACTGGAGAGCATCAGGGACAACGTTCCAGATAGCCCAAGCAGACTACATACTCTGAGTGGATATGGTCCTTTGCATTCTTCGATATATTGTCGTACACTGTTTCCAGCTCGTCCAGGACATCTTGGATAGCCTCCATGAGAACAGGCTTCAATCCTCGGGCAAACGAATCTGGATCATCTGGATCGCTCTCCCTAAACGTCCCTTTGCTTTCTGATTTCTGGATAGCAGCCTGTTTTCTGGGCTGTCCTTGGAGCACGAATTTAGATATTGAGAATGACGTAGGTTGTTTCACAGTATCTGTCCCCTTTGTTGCTGCGTGATATTCTTCTCGTACATGGTGTAAAACCTTTCGTACAGTGTTTCCAACAGAGTGCTCTAGGTTCTCTTCAGTATTTGTTATCTGATAGCACTATCTACACACCTTTGGGCTGAGCATCGACTAGCCGCCGGCCCACATCTCGTATGATAGCAACCAGTTGCTCAAGGTTTGAGAACCGGGCTCTTGAGATGACTTGACGCAGAACGAGCAGGGTCTCTAGTGCAGTGGCTCTTGACCCGACGACCTGCCTGTAATATAGACGATCTAAGCCTTCAAGATCGTAGGACCAAGGCCACGAGCCACTGACCGCCGTCTCAGCTTTGAGGCGAGAACATCCACCGTGCGGTGAGACGCTGAGCTACGTGCTTCTGTCACCATCGATTTCTGACGATGTTCCACGACTTGGTAAGCTGTTTATCAGGAAATATTGAGTTTGATGTTTGAGCGTTGTGGGAGTACGAGTCATAGTTTTTGTTTTCCCGATTTGGAATGATAAACCGATTTCGCCAACCGGGTTGTGTGCTATTATGCGAGAAACAATCATGATAGTTTTTGTGTGTATATAATTTACATGATTTATGAAGATGTAGAGGCGTTCGCGGTTTATACACCTGCATGAGGAGATACATGCCAATCGAGGATGTCTGCCCACTTGGGTAGAAGCTCTGAGATCTGTTCCACATCCTTATCACCCCTTCCAGATAGGCACTATCAATTGTAGTCAGTATTGTATTCGAGGGTATAGGAATTTTAATAACATCTTACCACGACAATATCCTGGTCTTTAGGTAGGGTCTTTGCGATCTTCACTGCCTCCCAGATGGCATGCGATGACTCCAGAGCTGAAAATGGATGTAAGCCGACACTCAAAATACTCGCAACGGGCCAAAATTACCAGGGATAATCCCCTCTCGCTGCGTCAGCATTCTAAAGCCTCGAAGTGCCTCTTCATCGGTCGCCACAACATACTCAGCCCTTCCAGAGTCCTTTAACCAAGCGTGTTCAGGTCCAACGCCTGGATAGTCCAAACCAGCACTGATCGAGTGAGTCTCAATAATCTGGCCTGCTTTGGATTGAAGAATATATGTCCTAACACCATGTAGTACTCCTGGTTGACCCATTGAGAGTGTGGCGCTGTGGCGATCACCGTCGACACCTATCTCTGATTAGATCTCGTTATAAGTGCTTAGGGGTGCAAAAATGCTTACCTTCACCACCAGCCTCCACACCAACAAGCCGTACATTCTTGTCTTTGATAAAGTCGTAGAATGTTCCAATAGCGTTACTTCCACCGCCAACGCATGCCACGACAACCTCCGGAAGCTTTCCTCGTGCAACTTGCATTTGACTTCTGATTTCCTCGCCGATGACTTTCTGGAAGTCACGGACGATGGTGGGGAACGGATGCGGCCCGATTGCCGACCCAACGAGATAGTGCGTGTTCGAGAGGTTTGTTACCCAATCCCGAAGGGCCTCATTGACCGCGTCCTTCAGAGTACACGATCCAGAGTTCACGGGGATGACCTGGAAAGGAGTATATTTGAGGTATACAACTTGAAATTGAGGTGGGTTTACATACCTTACCTCCCAACATCTCGATACGGAAGACGTTCAAGGCCTGTCGTCGGACATCCTCTGAACCCATGTAGATTATACATTCCATTCCGAATTTCGCACACACGGTGGCTGTTGCAACACCATGCTGACCAGCACCGGTCTCGGCAATAATCCGTGTTTTTCCTATCCTCCTCGCGAGCAAGATTTGGCCGATAGCGTTGTTGATCTTATGTGAGCCGGTATGATTCCTGGTATATTTTTAGCATTCGAGAATATCGTGATTCAAATAAAACATACAAATCTTCCCGCTTCAACCAGATCTTGGCACCACCAGCGTCTTTCGTCAGATTTTCCGCAAGGTAAAACTGAGATGGACGGTTCATGTATCCGAAATGACTCTGGAGCTCCTTGTGGAACTCAGGATCAGCCATGGCGGATTTGTGTGCTTCTTCCAGCTCGGCTAAGCAATCTACGAGAGCCTCAGGAACATATTGACCCCCAAATTGACCAAAACGAGCGGGGAGAACAGCAGGATCAGAGGCCGTACTGATTATTGGTGGTCCCGTCTTGCTCGCATTCAGGTCGGGAGTCGAAAGCCGAGCAGCAGGCGGCGATCGTGCTCTTGCAGGTTGGCCTTTTTGGCTGATTTCGTTGCAATAAGCTTCAACATGTTTTGCTACATCACCTGGAGGGGCGCGTTTGATGACGGAGACCAGACGGCTTCCGATGACTACTGCGTCGGCGCCAGCATCTGCGACCGTGTCAAAGTGGGCGCGGTTTGCGACACCAAATCCAACGGCCAGAGGCACTGTGGCGTATTCGCGGACTCGGGCGATAATGTCGGGAAGCGCGTTGTTCATTGCTACTTTTTCAGAGGATCCCGTTGTGCCCATCTACGAGTGCGTGTGAATAAGGCTCCTCAAGGGACAATGTTGATTTGCATACTTTTGAAACGACATAGATGAAGGTGTCGGCAATGGATGCGAGGAATTTGATACGATGAAGTGTCGTTGAGGGAGCAATCAGCGGCACGTATGACAGACTGTTAAGTATATTAGTGGATGTAAGACGAGTTGTAGAAGGAAATGAGAGGCCTACTTTGCTCCTCTGCACTTCTCGCGGAATGTGATAGCTTCCTCAGGTGGAAGATCAACCATAATAAAACCATTTGCGCCAGCTTCTGCAGCATCATGAATGGCTTTGTCTTCTCCATACGCGAGTAGTGGGTTGTAGTAGCCTGGTGAACGCCACGTTCACCATTGGTGCCGAGAAAGGAGCTGAAAGTGGACACGAACCCATGAGCAACACGGGTGCCTTCAATCCTTGCTTGCGGGCATCTTTCAGTTGCCCCAGCACTGTTACATAGTCGATATCATTTTTCAACGCGATCTGAAATCCATGGAGTCAATCCACAGCAGGGAGGTCTCGTGGACGAAGCGTACGGTATTAGATTCTTGGATAACCGGGCCATCTGCGATAGGATCGGAGAAGGGAACTCCTAGTTCGATTATGTCTGCACCACCTGCCTCCATTGCCAGCAAGATGGGCACAGTATCCTCTTTGCGAGGAAATCCAGCGGTAATGAAAGTTACCAGTGCGGGTACACCCTACCGAATCATTAGGATCCCATTTTTGGTAAAGAATCTTAATAGTCACCTCTACCTCCTTGACCTTAAATACTTTTGTGAGTGCTTCCATGGCGGTGAGGTAGTAGTAGTTGTGGAAGAAAAGCTGTCAGTGACTCGATGGCTAAAATATAAATGACCCCGCATTACGATTAGCCTAAGAAATCTAGCCGATACACGTGATCATCGATGTCGATCCGATCAAAACACGGCCGAAAGATAATTTAAGTATCGCTCCGTCCAGAACTATTACTGTTAGTACCTAGCTTTCAAAAATGGAGGCAAATTGCGCCGGAGATGAGTCTAGAGTTTTGGTGATTTATACTGGTGCGCCAGTCGAGCATCTCGATTAGATGGGTACTGAAGTCTCATCCCACTGGCAGGCGGGACGATAGGAATGCTCGTTGGCCAACAAGGATACGTTCCAGAGCCGTACTTCCTCACGGAGACATTGCGTAGTCAGAACCGCTTCCACGACCCTCTCCAAGACTCGCTATTCTCCAATGCCGGCTCCGTGCAAGGTTACAGACAGTGGAGCAGCGGGAGGTCAAGTCCACAGCCTTTTGTCGACGGAACAAATACAGCGCCAGAGGATACCACAGGAAGAACTCTGCTTGTTCGATCTTCGAGGCCAATTGGCCATCCTTCCTCTCTGGACATAAACACCTTGCACTTGAAAAATCAACCGAGATGCGTGCAAGTCTCTGAAGATATTTATGAAGCTCATTTGCCTACACTCGTAACGCCTCGGAGTAAGGTGCCAGGCGGTACTGTTAGTAAAGCAATACGGTATGCGATATTGGAAGTGAGTGGCGCTCTAATGGCGAAGCATGGATGACATCATCTGTCAAGGCTATCTAGTGGAATCCGTTGCTCGACAGTAGCAATATGGACATAGACGGTACTGGTATTCTGCTAATAAATATCCATATAAAATTATCTGACACGCTCTTGATAGATTGGATACGCATAGCGACCGAGATCGAGCTCAACTACACATTTGACGCCTTTGTTGTCCTCCATGGAACCGATACAATGGCGTATACTTCAAGTGCTCTTAGCTTTCTTCTGGAGGACCTCGGAAAGACCGTAGTATGTATCCTTTCCACTCTGCGGAACTTGCAGCATCTCAAACATATTTTAGATATTGACTGGAGCACAAATTCCTCTATCACAACTCCGGAACGATGCCGTTGATAACCTTATGGGTGCCCTTACGATTGCTGGCCATTACATTATACCTGGTATGGTCTTTCAGGTTGCTTAAAATTTTAAACTGACGATAGTGACCTTCCAGAGTGCTGCCTTTATTTTAACCACACGCTTTTCCGAGGAAACAGAGTGACCAAGATGTCGTCCTACGATCTAAGCGCTTTCAATAGCCCGAACTTCCCGCCTCTGGTGAATGGTAAGTTCCTTGAACGCTCACTCCGACCCACCATATCTGACGTATCTTCAGTGGGTATTGACATAGTGGTGAACTGGAATGATGTCATAAGGCAGACTAGCCTTCGAAAATTCAAGGTGCACAGAAGTGAGAATCGTTGACTAGTAGATAGGATGTCTTGCTAATGAACGCCCATGGATGCAGATATGGACCCTAATGTTGGTATGTCATTTCATGAAGCATTTCTACACCTTACTTTGCTCAATCTAGTTTAGCGACGCTCCGCTTGTTCCCTGGAATAACTGGTGCCACAATCAAGGCATTCTGCATGCCGCCCATCCGAGGAGTTGTGCTTGAGACATTTGGCGCCGGAAATGCGCCACAGCGCCAAGAGGTGATGGGAGCCCTGAGAGAAGCATGTGAGCGTGGCGTGGTCGTTGTGGCCATTTCTCAGTGTGCAAAAGGATCCGTATCGGATGCGTATGAGACTGGAAGGACGTTGCTTCAAGTCGGTGTGGTCCCTGGAAGTGACATGACACCTGAGGTTGCCTGTCGTCCGTTCCCTTCAAACGTCTAGCTGATTATATTTTTAGTGTGCACTAGCGAAGCTCAGCTATCTTCTCTCCAAAGAAGAGCTATCGACCAAAGAGGTCCGCGATCTGATTGGCGTCCCACTCCGGGGAGAGCTCTCACGTCCATCTGGCGGAGGCGTCCAACAACCCACGATAGACCAGAACGTCGACAATATCCAGCAGCTCTTGGCTCAATTTGTTAAGCTAACCCGACCGCCATCAATCGTACCCCAGGCGAGTGTCAGCACCGAGTCCATGGAGGATGTTGCCAAAGATGCAGCGGCACCTTGGTCATGGACGGTAGCAGAAGCAGCTACAACCGAAGCGGTCTTGTTCCCGTTTCTCATCCACTTGGCTGCAGCAAAGGACGATATTGATGGCCTCAATTTTTGTCTGAAGCCCTCCATCGTCGAGGATCCTGCAGACGCACTCAAGTTTGGCATGATACCAGGCGGTGTCGTCAACTGCTTGGAAGCGGGGTCAGGAAGATCTCCACTTCATGTTGCAGCCATGAATGGCAATACGCGATCTGTTGAGTTGCTTCTACGTTCCGGCGCTCTCGTGCACTTGCGAGACACACTTGGACATACTCCCCTTTACTTGGTAGGTTTAAGTTTGTACTGTGTGTCCAACAAGTGTTGACCACCATTAGGCTGCCAGGCAAAGACACGAAGACGTTGTAGACATCCTGGTGCAGGCTGGAGCCACCTTTGGTGGGACAGATCAGCATTTTGCTGACAGTGTGGCAAAAGATGCCATCCGTATGGGTGACGAAACTTCCCTCAAAATTTGGTTGAAAGCCGGATGGCGAGCCGCGTGATCATCGCTTGACCGTAAGCATCTCCAAGTCAAGTAGCATTAAGGTATCGGTTCCTCGAGGTATCGGTGCTATGCAAAGAAACAAAACGGCAGACCAAAGAAAAAATAGTGGAAGAAAAATAATAAGATACTACATACATTTTGAGATGGACAATCTTCATTCTATGACCTGCACGTCGTCGTCCGAGTCTCCCTCTTCTGGTTTCCCCTCTCCGCTGACAGTATCGTGTAACGTCCGCATGAATAAAGCTAGTTGGTCGCGTTCGAAGGTGAAGTTTCCTTTCAAGAATCCTAGACCCTCCACAAAGTCGTCCGATTCCTTTTCCAGCGACAATGGTGTGTAATGCACCGATTCGACTAAGTCATCTTGAATATTCCGTGGTTCTCCTTTCACATTGGGTGCGAGGTCATAACAAAGGCGTAATGTAAAGTTGAGGCCTTGTGATTGCGCGGTGAGTCACAAAAAAGAGTACACACAGTAAGAGAACGCACTTTTGGTTGGTACCGTTTTGTCGACGACATCCCGGTATGAGTATATACAAGTCATCGAATAGTCATCCGTGTTAAGATATCGACCGGGAAGAACTCTCATGCTGGTGATCAGGACGTTCGTAAGGTCTTCGTAGAATTTGACAAGCGTGCCGTACTTAGGATCCCCCACTCCAACACCTGCACGAGGTCGGGACGCGGAACCAGGTTGCTTCACTTTCTCTACCAGGCCCTTAGCCCGTTCAACCTCCAGTTGCAGTTCGTACCGCAGATCATTCTCTGGAGGGGCGTACTTGTGAGGACTTGGAGTCATGACAATGGAGTTGGACTCACGGGCTGCTTTGAGTATTGTAATCTCCTCATCCCTTTCTTTCAGATGCTGATCTCGTTGCCCCAGAACTTCTTTGTAACTCCTCAGCTGGTCCCGAAGCCCCTTGTTCTCCTTGTCAGCTTCTTCTCGAGTAAGGATCTCGAAGACAGAACGTGTTCCTGTTCTCAGCAGAGGGTCCTTCCGCTCGAGTTGCTCCATGACGTCCTTCAGAACCGCTTCGTGGGCTGTTACATGACGCAATGAGTCAGAGGAAGTAGAATTTGTTCTAAAGAAATGCATACGCACCTTGACGTTCGGCGGCATGTTGTGCCTCCGTGCGTTCGAGGAGTAATTCTGCCTCGGTCTTCCGCACTTTCATCACTTCGTCGAGTTGGTGCCTTAGATCTTCAATATGAGCATTTGCCTGTCGGGGTAAAACGCGATTGAATTAGCCACCAAGTCACGGACCATCTCTGATAGCAAGCGTACCCGCCGTAGTTGTTCCCTTAATTTTTCGCACTCTTCGTCTTTCTGAGCTGGTCGCGATCTAGGTGTCGGCCGAACACCACTAGCCCGTCCCGGGCCTGATTGTGCGGCTTCGTTGATTTTGCTCGCAAGAAGTGGGCCGTCCGTTTCGTCAAAGTCCACTTCGATTGTATCTACATCCATTGGCTCCTCTTGCCGCTGTCTTGATGAAGACGCCTTAGTAGAATGTCCAGGCTTCGCTTTGGCCTTTCCCTTAGCTGCAGCCCCAGAAGGCAAAGTAGCACTCTTTCCGTTAGCCATTGCTGAAGTAGCTCGTGATGACGGTTTTCTTGAACCACCCCGAGTTCTCTTCGGTGGTTCATCGACCACTTGAACCTCTTCACTGTCCCTGACACGTTTGCTCCTGCCCGGTGAGTTCTCCTCTTCGGTAGCGTATATGTCGTCCGGATCGTCCTCTACTTCTGGAGGTTCTTCTTTCCGTCTCCGTTTCTCCTTAATTGTTCCATTACCTGTAGAACGCCTCTGCTCCTCCACTTCCAGAACCTCGTCTTCTTCAGACTGCACAACAATAATGGGATCTGCTTTGCGCTTCTTGGTTGCTGCTACCCGAGAAGGCCCCGCTGCAGTACCATTACTTGTTGGGGGCCGCCTTCGAGGCACATTGGGTGTTGTTGGTTCTAGGCCACCTGTGGCAAGTACTTGTAATTAGGGCCTAATAAAGTCTTACAGGACTACGAACCGAAATCATCAGAGTCTGACATCCTCAGGGAGTCCGGGACTGGAGGAGCGAAGTGGAGGAGGATGAGTTGAGTGAGAGTGACAAAAGCGGTGTGACAGATTGCGACGCGTAGCACGTGCCGACGCGTTGTTGATTGACTTTAGCCCGGGCTTACCGGGCCGAGATTTTATCCTTGGTGACCACCGAAACACTGACCAGCCACCACCGTACCACAATGGCTGCTCGTCAGATTAACACTATCTCTACCGCAGAATTTGCGCAGATGATGCAGATTGCAAGGCCACTATCTGGGTGGTCGCATACTTTGAGTAAGTGATTCATAGAAATTTGTTTGCGTTTACTACTGAAATGATTGGAAGCCCTGGCGAATTCGGGTGGCCCAGATTCTACATGTCTTCTGTTTCTATTGAACCGTTATCTCAAAGGAGATGACGCCAATGGTTCTCAATCTGACGGCCGTCCTCAACGTCTCGTTTCTCTTGGTATCGACCACGACCTGCAGCCGACATCTTCACAAATGGCCCAACGTGCCGCGAAAACAGCAGAATCGCTCGGTGTAGAACACATAACTACAAAGATTCCATGGGGGAAAACGGGCTATTATGCGAGACCTAGAGCTCATAACAAGATAGAGGAGTCTGCTCGGACGATGCGCTATAAAATACTATTCGGAAACATGCTTGACCTACAATCGAACACTTTGGCTATGGGACATCATCTTGACGACCAAATAGAGACTATGCTAATGCGGTTGGGCAGAGGAGCAGGTCTCTACGGTCTGGCTGGCATGCGGCCTTGCCGCCGATGGGGAATGGGCAATGAATTCTTCACGGGGATCGAAGGCCTAAGAAGATGGATCGTGCGACCTCTGCTCCCTATCAGTAAAGTACGCCATTCTCTTCCACAGTTTGCTTGACATACTCATCAAAGTCATAGGACCGTATTCTTGCGACGTGTGAGGAACATCAACTGGAGTATGCCACTGATCCAACCAATTTCCAACCGCAGTTCACCATCAGGAATGCAATTCGCGACGTGATCCACGGGGCTAGAGTTTATGAAAACGACCCAGATGGTTCCCAATTCTCGAAATACCCCCCTCATATCCAGAGTCAGTTGAAAGCCATCAACCAGGCAGCTGCTTTGGATACCAGGATTGATTTTGACTTGAGCTCTAGCCTGGAACATCTCAGAAATGCTCACGAAGCCATATCGTCGTCTATTTCAAAGGCTGAGAAAGAAGGTTTGCCCCTTCCTTTTACTTCAAGAGCAAACTGTTCCTGAAGACCTTTTTTGAAGTGGATGACATCCTTGCTACACAAAGATTAGCGTCCCCCCCTGGAACAATTGCCATCTCGCTAAATACCATCACCTCCATCAAGTCCGACGACGTTCGAGAGGCCCTCCTCTTTAGAATGGTACGATATGTCTCTATCGTCCCTTGGGGTGACCCCAAAGCAGAGCTGGGACGGCGAAAAGCGAGTGTCAAGGGTCTCATACACCGAGTCTTCAATATTACTCGACTCGGGCTTAGCATCAACCACAGCATCTGTCCAGGCTCTGGCGTCTTGTGGAGGCCCGTAGCCATACGAAAAGGACGCTGGGGCTTCCACGTTCGAAAGGTTCAGCACGACCACGAACATTTTGGATGGATGGCGATGCGACAACCAGATATTCTCACTCATAAGGGGCAAGTACCCGTTAGACTCATCAATCGCGATCTACACGTCACAGACGCCATCAAATCGTGTTTGGCACAATTCAAGGAAGGCACGGATCCAATCCTAGAGATTATATACGACAATCGTTTCCTAGTTCGATTCCAACTTGACAAGATGGCCCAAGGGATATCGAGGCGTCTCTCGAAAGGTTGGAACATTCTCATTGCAATGGAGGCACCTTGGGATACACCTCAAATCTTGATCAACAAGGACGATGTTACGGAGACTATCCATAGCAGTGTGGTATGGACGCCCGAGGATTGGCAAACCTCTTGGGAACGTCGTGCTCCGCCTCATCACAAAGTTCAGGATGTTCGCTCAGATTGGATCACGATAGAATATTTCCGCCCCCTTTCAGCCATATAGTTAACCGGACTATTCAATAGAATATGACGGACTTTCTATTTATTCTTAGCTGGCTTTGATAAGTGCGTTACCTGGATCCGCTGGTTAGGCGTAGATGTCTAGGATTGGGCGGCTGAACACTTCTTCTAGATAAGCCCACCCTCGTGGCGTTCAGCTCTCACAGGCGGTCAAAGCACGGATATTCTTATCTGGAATTCGCATATTAATCAACGCCGAATCACTCACACAGTGAGGCTCGACGTTCTGGTAAGGATTTCAGATTTCATTTCGGGAGCGGTAGTCCTCGTCCCCTCGAGCGCGAACATTTCATCCCCACCGAGACTCTCCCTTTAATTGCATCCGTCGATGCCATTCTGGGTTTATCCAAAGGTGTGAAAAAAAAAGTATGTGAAACTGCGTTGATATATACAATTGCATGGAGTTGTACTTTGTTCAGGTGTTCTTAGGTCCGGAACCCATGAAGACGTCTATTACATCGTGCCAAACACGAGTGTCGAAATATTCATACCAGAAATGACCGAATTTCGAGGATGGAATTTGCCCGGGCAGTTTGCCTTCCGATACAAGTGTGGCTGATGGAATGAATCGAAGAATTTCCTTGGAGTTTACAGTGTGAGTTCTTGTGCAGGTTCGGAAAGAGATGCCTAGATTTACCTCCGCGCAGGCAAATGGTATCACTTGGTCAGTGCGGCCGTGAATAACGAGTGTTTGTAGATCAGGAGGTAATTTGCACAGGAGATTTGCGAGATTGAATGTTTGGAGCTATGAAGATACGGATGAGAGTCATGTCACAGAATAATTTCAGGAGTAACGTACTGCAATGCCCTGTTTTGCTGTCAAGGTTATAATACCGTCAATCCGAGAATACCAGAGCTAGCGGCGTATACGGACCTATCACTTCAGATGGTCGTTTACTGCAATTACTGTCAATCCATGTTCGCCGCGGCTTTGTATGCAAGGGAAAACGCACTAATTCCAGGTCGTAGCTCTTCTGAGGACATAATCGAACCGTTCGGGGTTGGTGTTAATCCAATGTGGATCGAAAAGGGCGGATACGACCCTACGCGCTATTGCTAGTTTTTCTTCGTTCGTTCGTGTCGTATTAGGCGCCGGGGCGCTTATCTTCAGACCCGCATTTGCATTCACCACAGATCGTGTTCCAGCGAGAAAAAGGTGAGTAGTGCTAAATGGCAACATAGTAGGCCTGGTTGGATGATGTGGAAGGACCAGCATCTGCTGTGCAACCACACCTGTCAAGAACTATTAGCGCCAACAATATTTCCGAAAAAGGAAAGATCTCAAGAACAGTACCTCCCATCGAGAAGCCACAGAGCGCGACTTCTTTCCATTTAAGGTGTGCGAGGAGTTCCACTAGATCGCGTGCAAGTAGCTCTATTGTGATTTGTTCATCTCCTGCAGGTCTCAGGGTCGAGTCGCCGATACCTCTATGGTCGTAGAGTAAAACTAGAAATAGCCATAAGACTAGCACAATTAACGATGACGAACAATAGTACCTGGACGAGTCCGGATTAGACTTTTTGTCAGACGTTCGTAGTCGATCCGGATCGAAGTCATTCCGCAGATGAGTACTATTGGTGTGGCACGTCCGGTATGATATGAGCCCAAAATTTCATAGGCCAGCGTAGCACCGTCAGGAAGGGTGAAGGTCGAGTACGCGGTCGCCATACTTGTAGATTCTGAAAGCGTATAGCTGGGTTCCTGAGTAGAAGGACAAGAGGATTGTTTCGGATGGAAATCGGGCAAAGGTGAGGAGTACTGCAGAGGTGATCTCAAGAGGTCAAAGAAGCTGGTGGAAACTTTATATGTGCGCGAAGAATAGGTGGATGAGACCATATCGATATCTGTAATGTGTGCTGGCTGGACATGTCATATTATAGTCCATGAGTAATGGCGAAAGCACCCGTGCACGAGAGGATTAGCACCCGCGACTCTGGCATGGGCGACACCCCATTAAGAACGGGTGCAATAGTCTATTTTGTCGCAAAGGACTGCCTCCGATATCATAGGTGGCAAGAGCTCGGAACACGCTATCAGACACGGGAGCGTTAATTGCACCCATGTGTATTGACAGATCGGTACCCTGGACAAGAGCTCGGCGAAAGCAGAGATTTTACTTACCAAGGTAATATTCGGAATCGTATTATGCTTCAATCCCGCCTTGTTTCTCTGGGCAAGTTTGCTCATGGCCGTCCAATTCAAAGGCCCGCGATCTGCATTCAACAATTAACACCATACAGACCACATGTCGATCGGATATCTAAGTGAATTTGAAGCTGTGGCTAGTCATCTATAAGGGAAATCCTGATCAACGAAGCCTTGAGGACGATAGGAAAATCAGACGTACTGTTATTTCTCCTCCACGGTAGCTGCCCCGTTTCTTCTTATTCTTTTCTTTCCGAAATCCGGCACCTCGGGTGACAATGAGGTCTTCGTGAGCGCGCTTGCCATAGTCGTTCGTAGGAGCCGCCTGTGAAAACAAGTGGATGTAAAGGTGTCAACGCCGGAAACGAGCAACGTAGGAAGATAAGGGAGGCATAAATTTGGTGTGCGTACCTTGGCAACGTAGCGGTTATCTGCGATAGCTTCCACCTTCTTAGGGTCAACCCTCTTGAATCGTTCGTTTTGAATGCGTCCTCCGCCCTTCTTTCGCCCATCATATGCACTTTCGAAAGCTTCCATAGTCGTCGCCGTTGTTAAGGATGTCCCTTCGAGGTCAATCCGTCGTTTCTTTGTAGCCTTGACCTCAACGTTGACCGTAGCCTTGACCGGGATCTCGATGGCTTTTGGAGTTGGTGTAGATTCGGTGTTGTTCTTCGTGTTCGTGTCAGATTCGGAGTCTGAGTCCGAAGTTGACTCTGAGGAGCTTGATTCCTTCTTCTTGGTGTCCTTCTTGGTTATGGTTTTTGCATCGGATTCGTCGCTGGAACTGGAATCGGCGGAGCTTTCAGAGCTCTCAGACTTCTTCGAGGCCTTGGGCTTCGCAGTCTTGGTCTTTGCATTGTCGCTGGAATCTGAAGGATTAGAGTTCGAAGAACTCTCTGACTTCTTCGGGACCTCGATCTTTGCAGTCTGAGCCTTTATATCGTCGTCGGAATCGCTGGAATCCGAAGAATCTGAACTGGAAGACTCGGACTTAGCTTTCTTCGCCTTTGTCTTCGACTTAACAGGCTTGTCTTCGAGTTCAGGATCCGAATCCGGAGAAGATGAGGTTGCCGATGATAAAGTCAGGCTAGACTCGCGTTCAGTTTTAACTGCTGGTTCTTTCGTTTTTGTCTTCTTTTTGCTAGAGGTAGAGGACTCTGCCTCGCTCGACTCGTCGTCTGAAAGATAATATGGCCCAATAGAAGGATGAATACGGGTAATGTCGCATTTTTAAGGCAACTCACCCGAATCTGAGTCGGACGAACTTGAGGTTGACTTTGGTGTAGGAGCTACAAATGCATAAAATTGTTGAGAGGGTCCATTCGTTCAACGAAATCCAATACAAACCTTTGGCTGCATTTTTAGGTGACTTGGGCACTTTTTCTTTTTTGGAGGGCTTTTTGGGCTCAGATTCCGAGTCGGAGGACGAAGACGAGGAGGATGAAGAAGATGTCGATGAAGATGACGAGGATTTTGACGAAGCGGTCTTCTTGCCTTTGCCTTTAACCTTCTTGGACGATTTGCTGCTGGAATTCGAACTTGCGCTGCTAGATGCTGCATAGGCCAGTTTAAGTGTTCGTCGCGTTCATTAGTGCTGTACACATACAACTTGGATCTGAGCTCGAGTCAGAGCCAGAGTCTCTATACATCGGGCCGTTAATTACGTATCAAACGAGATAAAGAACAGGACACACGATGATTTCGCCCGGGTTTGACTAGCTTTCCACTGCTCGATGATTTCTTGTAGATGTGGTCCGTCAACGTCGACGTTTACATCGTCTCTTAAGATGACAACTCCCTTGGCGGCGGTTTTCACTGCTTGAGCGGCCTTGGTATGGGAATGCTTCGTTAAAAAGGCATGGATCAAGGTGTACGTTGCTGATAAACGCAATGAGTAGAGATGCCAACATAGACAAAGGAATTCTTACCAGCTAGATTACCGTCCATGGTGAACAGAGGATCAAGAGAGCAGCTGCGCCAAACTTTTTTCCTGGAGCGGTCCGACAGTAAGTCCCACGGTCCTTAATCACCTCCCTTCACTTCTTCCGACAGCCGCGACAATGGACAAGACAATCAAAGGACTCCCTGAATCCGAAGTCAAGTACGACGGTTCATCTCTTCGCGTGGCCATCGTGCATGCAAGATGGAACAAGAGCGTGATCGATGCTCTTGTCGCTGGTGCTGTGGCCAAGTTGAAGGAGCGCGGCGTTAAAGAAAGCAACATCGTAATCGAAACTGTGCCCGGAAGCTTCGAGCTCCCCATGGCGTGCTCAAAGTATGCGATTTATACTCTCTGTATATACTAATGACTAAAAAGACGCGTAGGATGATTGCTGGGTCTCACGTCCCGTCAGGCGCGACCGTTCAAGATCTCTTAGGGGGTCTCAACTTCGGTGGAAGCCTTTCGCCACCCCGAGTCGCAACGCCACAACCTGTCGGCACTGTGACAATGGCAAACCAACCCTTCGATGCAGTCATAGCCATTGGTGTGCTCATCAAAGGCGCTACGATGCATTTCGAATACATCTGCGAGAGCGTCTCGCACGCACTCATGAAAATCCAGCTCGACACTGGCGTTCCAGTAATCTTCGGCGTCCTTACAGCTCTTACTGATGATCAAGCACTTGAACGCGCTGGATTGGGTAGAGGCGAGAATAAAGGGCATAACCATGGCGAGGATTGGGGATTGGCTGCGGTGGAAATGGGGTCCCATGTCCGTCGCTGGGCCGAAGGGAAATTCAAGTAGGGAACCAAAGGATTGCATATATATCCCAAGAAAGCAAAACTGTATAATCAATTGTATTCAAACTGGAATCTCGTCTGATTATCTTCGGCGCTGTGAGCCCATTGTCCTCAACGATGCGCAGATGGACGCGTTCGGCCGTGAGTGCCAGACGGAGATAACTCGTCATCACGGTCCTTCGGAACCGGTACAGACGCCCGAATGGTAACTGACTCTCCGTCTCCTACCACCACAATCCAATATGAAGAAGAAGGTGAGCACCAACAAACGCGCATATACGAAGCGAAAATGTGACATTGCAGCTAGGTTCTGCTCATGGGTGCCTCTGGTAGTGGGAAGACGTCAATGCGGTCTCTCATTTTGTGAGCGCTTCGCGGCTGTCTATCAATGAATGAGGGCTGACCTCGCCAAGTTCGAATAATCCCGCGTCTCTGACAGCGCGCCTGGGTGCCACTATCGACGTCGAACAGAATCATGTCCGTTTTCTCGGTGACCTTATCCTGAACTTATGGGACTGTGGCGGCCAAGACTCCTTCATGGATACCTATCTCACCACGCAAAGATCGACCATATTTCAACAAGTGGGAGTCATGATCTATGTTTTTGACGTGGAATCGAGAGAGATGACCAAGGACCTCGAATACTACACGGACTGCATGGCTGGATTGAAGCAGTTCAGCCCGGACGCTGCGATATTCCTGCTTATCCACAAGATGGATCTGGTACGCGAGCCACGGCAGCCTATATTTGATAAGAAGAGGCAAGAGCTGGAGGAAGCAAGTGGCGGCGCCTCTGTTTCTGTGTGCGGAACGAGCATATACGACGAGAGTCTGTACAAGGTCCGTAACCTACTCATACTACTCAAGCCCCGTCTGACAGGAACCTGCTATCCAGGCCTGGTCGAGCATTGTGCACACCCTCATCCCAAACGCAGCAATCCTCTCCAAACATCTCACAACCTTCGCCGCTGCCTGCAACGCAGCAGAGGTCATCCTCTTCGAACGCACCACCTTCCTGGTCATTGCCACTTCATCAGCCTCGTCGTCACGGTCTAGCCCTGACTCAGAGGAACAGTCTCCAACATCAGAATTAGATTCCAAGCGATACGAACGTACATCCGAACTCATCAAAGCCTTCAAACACTCTTGCACTCGCGTAAGAGAAGAGTTCCGATCACTTGAAATGGAACTGTACGATTTCACGGCTGTCTTGGATGAAATGACAAGGAATACGTATGTGATGATCATAGTTCATGATCCTACAATAGGTCCGTCCGTTCCGCTTGATGTTACCATTGACCACCGCTAAAATTTCTTGTGTTTCGTTGTTGAAACAGAAGCGGCTGCACTGAAACTGAACATTCGACTAGCCCGGAAAAAGTTCGAGGAATTGCAGAGCGACAGTCTCGTTTCCTGATCTTTTTTCGCGTCCTACCTCACATCCCTGCATTTTCACTCGTATATACCCGTGCTGTTTATGACTCGTTCTGTACACCACTCACTCTATGATAGTCTTCTTCCATCTTGTGCCTCTTCACATCGCCACGGATAGTTGGTTGATTAGACAGTGAAGATTGCCT
>Ga0247742_10000449_pt1 | contig 33618 bp, 24 predicted proteins | sample UWRJL208509C2_FD_180944 | JGI IMG/M metagenome (GOLD analysis project Ga0247742, IMG submission 180944) | Plant litter microbial communities from Arlington Agricultural Research Station in Wisconsin, United States - UWRJ-L208-509C-2 | ecosystem: Environmental > Terrestrial > Plant litter >...
GCCGATCAGCGACGAGATCAGCGGCAGCTGGTCGTGGTGCTCGGCCAGGTAGGCGCCTTGCCAGGCGTGGCCCGGGATGCCTTCGTGCGCGGTCAGCGTGGCGAGCTCCGACTTCGGCCACAAGGTGGTCGACTTCAGGTTGATGTAGTAGATGGCCGGGCGCGAGCCGTCCAGCGAGGCGAAGTTCATATAGCCCAGCGCCGCGCCGGCTTCGATATCGACCGGCACACGCTTGATCTGCAGCGGCACCTTCAGGTCCAGGTGCGAAATTTGCGGCATCAGCTTGCGCACCGCGTCGACGCGCTCGTTGCAGTAGGCGATCAGCTCCGCGCGGCCCTTGTCGTTGTCGGCATAGAAGCGCGCCGGGTCCTTGGACAAGGCCAGCAAGCGCTGGCCCACCGTGCCCTGCGTGATGCCCTGCGCCTTGAGGATGGCGTCGATGCGCGACTGCAGCATCTGGTTCTGTTCCAGGCCGATGGCGTGGATCTCCTTGGCGCTGCGGTTGGTCGAGGTGCCGAGCCGTAGCGCCCACTCGTAGTAGGCCGCGCCGTCCGGCAGGCGGTGCACGCCGGCGACGTCGGTGGCCTTGGCCGAGGCTTGGGCGAAGGTGGCGATCTGGCGCTCCAGCGCTGGGTAGACCGAGCCTTGCACCAGCTTGACGGCGCGCGCGTGCCAGTCGCCGGCCAGGCCCAGTTTGGCGGTGCGTTCGCTGATCGAGGTCACCAGCTTTTGCTGGGCCACGGCGGTCTTGCGGAACCCCTGCAACTGGCCCAGCGCGGTGCGGCAGATGAAGTCCGGCGGCATGATGCCTTGGCCGGCCTGCTCGGCGATGCGCGCGGTTTCCTGGTCCAGCATGCGCGCCATGGCGGCCACGCGCGCGAGGTAGGCCTCGGCGTCGGCGGCGGTGGCGATCGAATGCTGGGAGTCGAGGAATACCGGGATGCGGGTCAGCGCGCCGTCCTGCTGCGTGACGGGGAATGGCGCGGTGCCGCCGTTAAAGCCGCTGGCGGCGCCGCCGAACGGGAAGCGCAGGCCGGCGACGCCTTCCTGGGCCGCATAGCCGACGGTGTCGTAGCGGGTTTGCGCGTCGGCGCTGAGCGCGGCGCGGTCAATGCCGCGCAGGCGGGTCTGTATCGATTTGACTTGCGCGGCCCAGGCGGCCTCGCCATCGGGGCCGATGTCCTCCAGCTGCGACTTGAGCGCGGCGCGCGCGTCCTTGTCCAGTCCCAGGCCGGTGGCGTTGCCCGGCGACAGGCGCAGGATCTCTTCGGCGATCTGGTCCAGCAGCGTGGTGAAGCCGGCGTCGGCGGCGCTGGCGGCGAAGGCCAGTTTCGGCAAGGCGCCGACGGCGGTGGCGGAAAGAGCGGACAACAACAGATCGCGGCGGGAGAAATTCATGACATCCTTTACATGGAAAGAATTGGCGCGACGCCGACCTTAGCGTGGCGGCCCCCGGGATGTCAATGCCTTTCGGTGTCGGTGGAAAAGCGTAGTGTGAAGCGCTCGGCCATCGCCCGCAGCGTGTCGGCCTCCTGGCGCGGCAGGGCCAGCGCCACGTGCATGTCCGGGCGGATCAGGTAGGCCGCGTCTTGCAGCAGACCGGCTTGCGCGGCGGCCTCGCTCCACGGATATGCGTGCAGCGGCAGGCGCAGCGCCTGCGCGGCGGCCGCCAGCGTGTGCTCGACGCGGCCATATACATGCAGCTGCCAGTCCAGCGTTTGCAGGGCGGCGAAGTTGTCGTGGCCGTCGCCGGTCGCCACCCAGGGCAGCCGGTCGCCGCCGATGATCTCGCCGGCGCGGCCGCCGCTCAGCGGGCTGTCGGGATAGTGGATCTGCACCTGCGACAAGGTCTTGAACAGCGTGCGGCGCGCGGCGGCGAAGCCGGCCAGCACCGGGAACACGTGCGGCAGCAGCCAGCTGCGCAACAGCTGCCCGCCCGCGCCCTGCGAGACGATCAGCTGGAAGGCGCGGTCGGTGGTGGCCACCAGCTTGCGCGCGAAGACGATGCGCTCGGCTTCGTAGGTGTCGAGCAGCGCGGCGTGGGCGCGGCCCTGCAGCACGTGGGCCAGTTTCCACGCCAGGTTGACGGCGTCGCCGATGCCGGTGTTCATGCCCTGGCCGCCGGCGGGGCTGTGGATGTGGGCCGCGTCGCCGGCGATGAAGCAGCGGCCGGCGCGGAAGTGCGCGGCCACGCGGTGATGCACGCGGTAGGTCGAGAACCAGTTGAGCTGCTCGACCTGGATGCCCAGCAGCGATTCGAGCATCGGCCGCACCGCGTCGAAGCCGGCGCCCGGCGGCGCGGACGGCGGCATGATGCCGATCAGGCGCTGCATGCCGCGCGAGCGCACCGGCAGCATCAGCGCGAAGGTGTTGGCGCCCAGATGGCCGAGCAGGTCTTGGTTGGGCGGGCCGGCGGTGTGCACGTCGGCCACGTAGTACAGATGGTCGTAGGTGCCGCCGCTGAAGTCGAGCTTGAGCGATTCGCGCACGCGGCTGCGGGCGCCGTCGCAGCCGCACAGCCACGCGCTGCTGCACGGGATGCGCTCGCGGTCGCGTTCCAGCACCGCGCGCACGCCCCATTCGTCCTGCGTGAACGATTCCAGCTCGGTGTTCCATTCGACCTCGACGCCGTCGGCGCGCAGCTGCTCGACCAGGAAGCGCTCATGGTCGTCCTGCGGGAAGGCCAGCACGAAAGGGTAGGGGCTGAGGCCGGCGCCGATGTCCTTCAGCGGCAGCTGGGCGATGTCCTCGCCGGCTTCGCGCAAATGGATGGTGTCGATCTTGATGCCGAGGTTGACCACCACCTCGGCAAAGCCCAGCTGGCGGTAGAACTCCAGCGTGCGCGCATGCACGGCCATGGCGCGCGAGGCCTGGCCCGGGCCGCTGTTCTTGTCGATGATGCGCACGGCGACGCCGCGCCGCGCCAGGGAGATGGCGAGCACCAGGCCGGTGGGACCGGCGCCGACGATGAGCACTTGAGTAGCCATGAATCCAGTCTACATCCGCGCCCGAATGCGGCGCGCGCAATTGGCTGCGACGGCACGATCCGGCCCCCAATTCGACGCAGCGGTGGCGAAGATTGTCGTCGAAGCCTTCAAGGTGGGATAAACTATGCCCCTTACATATAAGCGGCACATCCCATGAACACCAAAAAACAGCCTCCGAAGACCCCCGAGGCGCCCGCCGCCAGCGGCGTCAATCCCTTCCTCGACGCCGATTTCTATGGCCGCGTGCGCGACTACACCGAGCGCGATGCGACCTTTTCCAAGGAGTTGAAGGCGATCGGCGAGACCGGCGCCGGCAAGCAGGAGACCGATGCGCGCGAGGCGCCGTCGCTGGAACTGCTGCGCGGCGTGGTCAAGAAGGGACTGCGCCTGGAGGAGATGTTTAACCGCATCGTGCAGGGCGCCGACAGCGGCCTGTGGGAGCCGTGGCTGACGTCCTTCGGCTTCGAGCTGCGCGGCGTGAACTACGCCAAGACCGAGGCCCGCAACGCCCGTCTGGCGCTGGACATGAGCCTGGCCTCGAAAGCGCATGCGCTGTTCGCCAACGCCGGCATCGGCAACTGGCGCAGCCAGGTCGCGCGCGACTGCGCCCAGGTGCAGATCGATAAACCAACCGAAACCACGCCTGCCAAGGCCTACGCCATCTTCTTCCTCGACGCACCGTAATTAACATGACAGCAGTTGAACAACATATCGTCGACTCCATCGAAGCCCGTGCATGGAGCGATTGTCTGAAAGCGGCTCCGGCCGACATGGGATGCACGGCCTTGCAGGTGCCGGGAACGGCAGCGACGCTGCTGCGCACGACGGTGTTTCCGATTCCGATGATGAACCGGATCATCGGCCTGCCCGGCGACACGGCGCCTTCGAGCGAGACGCTCGCCTGGGTGGCGCAAGCCTACCGGGACGTGGAGATCGACCACTGCTGGCTGCACGCATGGGCCGATTCGCCGTTGAAGGGCGATTTGGAGGCGCTGGGACTGAGCGCGGAAGCGGGCGCGCGCTGGCACAAGTTCCTGTTCGACCTGGAAGCCGCGCAGTCGTCCGCGCCGCAGGCATCTGTGCTGCACGTGCGCCCGGCCCGGCTGGACGAGTCGGCGACCGCCGGCGCCATCATCTGCGGCGTGTTCGGCTTGCCGCCGGCGCTGGAGCCGTGGTTCGGCGCCATCGTGGGCCGGCCGAACTGGCAGATGTTCTTCGCTTGCGACGGCAACGACCGCCCGGTCGCGGCGGGCGCCGTGTACATCGACGGCGCGCACGCCTGGCTGGGCATGGGCACCACGCGGCCGGAAGCGCGTCAGCAGGGCGCGCAGCAATTGCTGATCGCGGCCCGGCTGGCGGCGGCCAAGGCGGCCGGTTGCACGGTGGCCGCGATCGAAACCGGCGTGGCGCTGGAAGGCGCGGTCAACCACTCGCTGAACAATATCCGGCGCGCCGGGTTTCGCGAAGTTGGCGTGCGCGTCAATTACCTGTTCGCCGCCACGTCCGAGTTCAAGGCGGCGAACAAGATATCCATGCCCGCGCAATAAATCTGATCCAGCTCGGTCACGCGCAGGTGCGGAACGACTTCCGTGATGCGCGGGAATTCGACCGGATAGTTGAAATCCTCCAGGATGATGGGCGTCGCGTCGGGTTGTTTGGCGCGGCTGCCCACTTCGGTGATCCCGGCGCCGACCGTGAAGTTCGCCATCAGGCGATAGTAGCGGGCGCTTTGCTGCGGACTCAGGCCGGCCTCGTGAAACAGCTGCAGCAGCTGTTCGTAAAACTCCAGTGAACGCTGCGTGCGGAAACGGCGCGACACCATGCTCAGGAACGCGTGCGGGTGCTCGATCGCGATCGTCCGCAACGCATCGAAGGTCCGGCGCACCCGCGCCAGCGGCGCGCCGTCCGGCGTCAGCCGCGTCATCACCCCTTCCAGAATGATATCGAGCACGCCATCGAGCAGCTCGGCCTTGTTGCTGAAGTAGTGGTAGAGCGCCATCGCCTCGACGCCCAGCACGGCGCCCAGTTTGCGCATGCTGAGCTGGTCGATGCCCTGTTCGTCGATCAGGTCCAGCGCGACCTGCGCGATGCGGCCACGGTCGAGCGGTTCGGCTTTGGGCTTGGCGTTTCTTTGTTCGATTTTCATCATTATTTTGCTGTGAGCATGACAATGGTGTATTCTGCACGTTCTTACAGTGTAAGATAACTTTTAATTGGAGTGAAATTGGATCGTCGAAATTTTCTTACCGCTAGCGCCGCGACCGTGGCAGCCGGCGCCAGCGTCAGTTCCGTGGCTGTGGCCGCATCCAGGGCCGTGTCGAGCGGCGCCACCATCACCAAGCCGGACGGCCTGAATCCGCCGGGCATCCGCACTGGCGGCGTCAAGATGGTGCCGGTGGTCGGCGGCAAATACAAAGTGTGGACCAAGAAGATCGGCAGCGGCCCGGTCAAGGTGCTGCTGCTGCATGGCGGCCCGGGCTTCACGCATGAATACCTGGAGGCGATGGAGTCGTTCCTGCCGCAGGCCGGCATCGAGATCTACTACTACGACCAGCTGGGCTGCGGCAATTCGGACCAGCCGGACGATGCGGCGCTGTGGACGCTGCCGCGTTATCTGGAGGAAGTCGAGGAAGTGCGCGTCGGCCTGGGGCTGGACAACTTCGTCCTGTACGGCCATTCGTGGGGCGGCATCCTGGCGCTCGAATACGCGCTGCATCGCCAGAAACATCTGCGCGGCCTGGTCATCTCCAATATGACGGCCAGCATAGCCTCGCTGCTGCGCCATCTGGACGTGATCAAGAAGCAGCTGCCCGCCGAGAGCCAGGTCAAGCTGGCGGCGCTGGAGGCGAAGGAGGCGTACGACTCGCCCGAGTATGAGCAGATCATGATGGAGGAGCTGTATCCGAAGGTGATCTGCCGCACCACGCCGTGGCCGGACGCGGTGAACCGCGTGTTCCGCCATGCGAACCTGAAGATCTACAACCAGATGCAGGGCAAGAGCGAGTTCCTGGTGACGGGTAATCTGAAGGGCTGGGACCGGTGGGACCGTCTGCACGAAATTAAGGTGCGCACGCTGACCATGGGCGCCACGCACGACGAGATGGACCCGAAGGACATGCAGAAGATGGCGAAGCTGATGCCGCGCGGGACCTCGGCGATCTGCGACAGCGGCAGCCACCTGAGCATGTGGGACGACCAGGCACAGTATTTCGAACAGCTGTTAAAATTCCTCAAGACAGTTTGATTCGATTACCGCCCCTGGGAGAAATGCATGTCCGCTTACGTTATTTTTATCCGCGATAAAACCACCGATCCGGCGGAGCTGGAGCTTTACAGGCAAACGGCGCCGGCCGCCCGCACCGGCCATGACATCAGCCGCATCGCGTTCTACGGTACGCTCGATGTGCTGGAAGGGCCGGCGACCGAAGGCGTGGCGATCCTGCGCTTCCCCGACATGGACGCGGCGCGCGCCTGGTACAACAGCCCGGCGTACAAGGAAGCGCGCGAGCATCGCTTCAAAGGGGCGGAGCACCGCGTGCTGCTGGTCGAAGGCAGCGACGTCGCGCCAGCGTAGATTAGTCGTCCAGCCCTTTGCCGCTCAGGATCTGCGGCACGCATTTTTCAATGCGCGACTCGCGGGTCTTGGCCTGCTTGGCGGATGAGAAGTGCAGCAGGTAGGCGCGCTGGCGTCCCGGCGTCAGCGCCTCGAATGCGGTGCGCAGGGCGGGCATGTCGTCGACCTTGCGTTCGAATTCTTCCGGCCAGGAGAACTCCGTGGTTTTTTTGAATTCCACTTTGGCGCCGGATTTTTCAAGCTCGATGGCGTTGCGGATGTAGGTCTTCAAGACCTTGTCGAGCTTGGCGATTTGCTCGGCGCTGGCGAAGCGGACCTGGCGCGCGGCCTGCACGTTCTCGGTTTGCTGGATCAGGATGTTCTTCGGGTCCTTCATCAAGGCGCCTTTGAAGAACAGCAGCGCGCAGTATTCCTTGAAACCGTGGATCAGCACCACGTTCCCGCCGTCCAGCGTGTAGCAGGGCTGGCCCCATTTGAAATCCTCGTCCAGCCCGCAATCGAGGATGATGGCCCGCAGCTGCGTGAACTCCTCCTGCCACGCCTTGGCCTTGCTCAGAAACGCATCGACTTTAGATTGCATGGCTTACCTTTCATTTGCCGCGAGGTGACCAGCGATACCGGAATCGGTATGCATCGGGCGCGCTTTTTCATTGGTATTTCAAGTCTCGTCATCATATGCTGGCCGATTTGATACCGCAACGGGGACAAGAATGAGAAAACGCGGGATCGGCGGATACGCTGTCGCATGCGTTGCCTTGCTGGCGCTGGCCGGCGCCGCATCGGCGGGGGATGAAGTCCGGCCGGCCAGGACCTGGACGCCGGACAACGGCAACGGCACCTTCACCAATCCGATTTTCTACGACGAGTTTTCCGATCCCGACATGATCCGGGTCGGTGAGTGGGTCTACATGACCGGCACCACCATGCATGCCATGCCCGGCCTGCCGGTGCTGCGCTCCAAGGATCTGGTGAACTGGGAATTCCTCGGCTATGCCATGGACCGGCTGGACTACGGCCCGGATTACCGGCTGGAGCAGGGCAAGTCCATCTACGGACGCGGCATCTGGGCGCCGAGCCTGCGCTTTCACGACGGCACGTTCTACATCTTCAGCAACGTCAACGGCCGCGCCACCCAGATCTTTGCCGCGACCGATCCGCGCGGGCCGTGGACCCATCGCGAAATGCGGCGCGGCTTGCACGACCTCTCCGTGCTGTTCGACGACGACGGCAAGGTGTATGCGGTATGGGGCCACCAGACCCTCCACATCGCGCAGCTGACGGCCGATTTCACCGACCTGGTGCCGGGCACGGAAAGGGAACTATTCACCGTCGCCGACGGCATGGGGGAGGGCTCGCACTTCTACAAGATCGACGGCAAGTACTTCATCATCAGCGCCAACTACGCGGGCGGCTTCCGCATGCCGGCCGCGCGCGCGGACAAGGTGTTCGGCCCTTACGAGGTCAATCTCGCCATCAGCAAGGACGAGGCGTTCGGCCTGGCCCGCGGCCACAGTCTGAAGCCGCCCATGACCATCGTGCCGCCCAAGCCCGGCGCCTCGGCGGGCAGCTTGCACCAGGGCGGCATCATCCGGACGCCGGCCGGCGAGTGGTGGGGCTTTTCGATGATGGACTATAACTCGGTCGGCCGCCTGCTCGGCGTGTCGCCGGTGACGTGGCAAGACGGCTGGCCGTATTTCGGCTTGCCGGGCAACCTGCAACGCACGCCGCGCACCTGGTCAAAGCCCAAGACCGCCAGCGCGCAGCCGATCACCACGCCCTTTGAGCGCAGCGACGATTTCGCCGCACCTGCGCTCAAGCCGATCTGGCAATGGAACCATGCGCCGGTCGACGGCAAGTGGTCGTTGACCGAACGGCCGGGTTTCCTGCGGCTGCATGCGTTGCCCGCGACTTCCTTCTGGGACGCGCGCAATAGCCTGACGCAGCGCGCCATCGGTCCGATGTCGTCACCCACCGTGCTGCTCGACGCGGCGGGATTGAAAGATGGCGATATGGCCGGCCTGGCCTTGCTCAACCTGCCCTATGCCACGCTGGGTATCGAGAAGGATGGCCAGCGTCTTGCCGTTGTTGTGTATGATCAGAGCACCGCCAAGAGCAGCCGCGTCGCCATCGATGCGCAACGCGTGTGGCTGCGCGCCGATTGCGACTTCCTGACCGAGAAGGCGCGCTTCAGTTTCTCCGTGAACGGCAAGGATTTTCAGCCGGTCGGGCAGGAGTTCACCATGGTGTTCCAGCTCACCACCTTCCAGGGCGTGCGCTACGCGCTGTTCGGCTACAACCGCCATGGCGCGGAGGGCGGCTATGCCGATTTCGACAGCGTCGATATTTACCAACCGCATCCGCATGGGCTGATGCGCGCGATACCGTTCGGACGACAGGTACGGCTGGCGTCCTATCGCTCGCCAACTGGATTGAACGCCACCGACGGCCGGCTTGGCAGTGGCGCGCCGTCGGCCTTCCAGGTCGTGGACATGGGATTGGGGCGCGTGGCTTTGCAGGCCGGCGGGCGCTATGTGAGCGTCGCCGGCGATGGCGCCGCGAGCCTTAACGCGGGCACGCCGGGAATGGCGCAAAGCTTCCAGTGGATCGAGACGCCCACCGGAGAATTGGTGTTGATATCGCTGTCCACCAACCGGTTTTTACGCATCGATCCGGCCACCGGCGCCATCGCGGCGGACAGCCCCGGCCCAAGCGCGGACGGCGCGGATGGCGTGCGCTTCGTGTGGTAGGCGCGGCGTTCGCCTTATTTTTCCCACTCCAGATGGACCACCTTGTAGCCGCCGTCTTTGAGGAACGCCAGTAGCGCCGGCAGCGCCCTGGCGGTCGGCCCATTCGCATCGTGCATCAGGATGATGCCGCGGCCGGCCTTGCCGAGATTAGTCCGCAGGCGCTGGACCAGCACTTCGGTGGTGTCTTCGGGAATCCAGTCGTTGATGTCCAGATCGACCGAGGCGACGGTGATATCGGCCGCTTTCAGCGCATCGAGCAGCGTCGGCGTCTCTTCGAGGAAGGGGAAGCGATAGGCTGGCGTCGCGACGCCGAACACGGACTGGTAGGCGGCGCGGCTGCGCTGCAGATCGTCGAGTTGTTGCGGCGCGCTGAGCGTGGCCATGTGCGGATGGGTGTCGCTGTGAATGCCGGCCGAGTGGCCTTCGCTCACCACGCGCCGCGCCAGTTCGGGCGATTTGCGCAGGTTCCGGCCTTCCATGAAGAAGGTGGCCTTGGCGCACTGCTCTGCCAGCGCCTTGAGCACCAGCGGCGTGTTGTCGGCCGACGGGCCGTCGTCGAAGGTGAGCACCACCTCGCCTTGCGCCAGCGGCAGGCCGGCGTGCTGCTTTGTTCCGTACAGGGCGCCGTCGCGCTCGAGCGTGATGGTGCGCGCGGTGCCCAGCGTGCCTGGGCCGCAATCGGCCGCGGTCGCCGTACCGGCGAAACAAGTCAGCGCGCTGATTGCCAGCGCATGGAAAACCTTCATCGATCGTCTCCTGTTGTTATGGTTCTTGCGGTAGTGATAATTTGTGTACATTTAAGAAGCCGCAATCTATTATAGTTGCGTCTTGCATAACGGGCAGCCGATTCCCTTGGAGTTTGAGATGAAATTTGATTGGCACGCCGGGACGATATTGCGCACAACTGAAATCGACGGCGATTGCAAAAACACGCAGAACGTCCGGCGCTTTCTCATCACCCAGTGCGGGATGGATTTCAAATTCTACCGTGGACTGATGGCTAAGATTATGGGCGATGTCGCCGACGAATGCGCGGTCATCGACCTGAAAGTTGATACATGGGTAGAGAGTGTCCATCCAGTTACTGGTGGTGAAGCAATACCGCGCCGCTATCACAATCGGCCAAAAGCAGATCGTTGCGAGACTTCTTTAGGCAAAAGACAAAGCGCGGATATGCATTCTTCGGAAATAATTTTATGAGAAATCTTCTCGGTACATTGTTAATAGTAGTGTCTTTGGCTGCACAAGCGCAGACTGTCATTCCCAAAATTGTCCCAACGCCGCAAGGGCCTGCACCTCAGTCATTGGCATTTTCCAATACGGCACCGCCACAATTTCAAGTTAGGCGGCGGATATTCAATGAAGTTGCTCACGGCATTATGCGGAATGATCCTGCTGCCCGGCGGCGCTTGATAAGGTTCTAACCGACTACGAAAGTGCAGCGTTCCGCTATACGCCTTTGGAGTCGTTGGAGATTATTGGTTTCTATTTTTTGCCACGTGAAGGCATGGAGAAAGTCTTCCAAGTGATTGTGGCGGAACAGGTGATGGGCTGGTACGACGTCCTGCGCTATGCATCGGATTCGGGGCGCCAGGAAATCGTCAACAATGAAGGTTTCTTCAAGTTACCCATCGTTATTGGCGGACCTCGGGTTGCTACGCTAGCCGCGAAGTATTTTGATGAGCATCCTGCAGAGGCCAGAGCGATGTTAGCTCGTGGTTTTGTTTTCGCCGATTCCTGGCGCGAAACGCTGAACTATGATCGGCATTGGCCATCCTATTACGGCCTTGAGCGGCTGACCTGCCGGCAAGATCCCACTTGCAAAGCGGCGCCAGAATTAGACCGCTCGAAATGGAATGGTGCCTGGAGTGAAGCGAAGCAGCGAGTAGCCGCGTACTATCAAGTGGATAAACCGTTAACAAAATGATCGAAACCGGCCAAAAGCAGCCGCTCACAAATGGGAAATATATGCACCGCATAATGGATTTAGACAGACAACTTTCGAACATGTTTTTAGACTTCAAGGAAATTGCAAAAGAGCTAAAAATGAATGACATTTGTGACCTTACCGATGAGAAAACCGTTGCTCTGCAGTCTTATCCTGGTATCTATCGAATCGATGTCTCTACAGCCACTTCTCTTGTAGACCTGTCGACATGGATTAAGGAATTTCGGCTTGAGTGGGAGCACAGTGATTTTCTTAAAAAATTTACGCCAAATTTTAAACTGAAGCGAATCGCTCAGCATCACCATCTTCGGGAATGGATGCCTTTATATTTGGGGAAATCAAAAAATGTTGGGAAGCGCGTTCTCGAGCATATCAATCTTGAGCTTGATAAACCAACTTTCGCGCTAAAGTTGAAGGCTCGACCAACCATGGCAAAACGAATTTTTCGCCTTCATACCGTAAAGCTACCAGTTCAAAACTACGATTTGTTAGTACCTACTTTGGAGTCTGCCTTGCGTGATGAATTTCATCCATTAATTGGCAAACAATGATTGCCAAACTAGGAATTTCGCTGTTGTCGGCCATTAGCTGCCGCTGGAGGACTTCAAGCACAGGTAAATAGGAGACTAAATCCTAATGTGAGTTCATTTACCTACTCATTTCTATTTAATAATAATTAAAACTAAAAATATGAAAAATTCAGAAGTATATTTTTCTGCCGAAAGAAGGCAGAGATTGATTGTGGTCTCGTCTCTAGCGCCTATTTTTATAGCGATAGGGCTTAAATTTACTTCGACTGATGGCGATTCTCCTCTGTATTTATTTTTTGGAATAAATAATTTTATTTCGAACATAATTCAGAACGTCTGTTATGCGATATCTGTTTCAATCATATTGCTCCAATATTTACAAAATGGAATTTCAGTTTTTAGTAAACGATATTTCCCCACAAAAGATTCAAATGATAGTCTCGACGATGAAGTGTTGGATACAACAGACTTCATGGCGAGCCCAGAGGATTCTCCATTTCATAGCTTAGTGAATGAGTTAAAAAAGCACCACTTCGCTCCGTTTGGAAATTCTTCACCAGCGAGAGCCAGATTACTTAATGAAGTCGAGCGACTAGGATTTAGGAATAATGTTAACCTGGTTTTTGGTGTTATTAGCGTAGGAGTTGGCCTTTGGCTCCTTTTTTCGCTGGCGTTTTCCAAACCACCAGATAAATACGATTTGACAACATTTCTAATTACTTTTATTCCACGGCTCACATTGATAATTTTCATAGAAATTTTCGCATATTTTTTCTTGGCGCTATATAAAAACGGCTTGTCTGAAATAAAATATTTTCAGAATGAAATAACGAATATTGAAGCAAAAGCCATCGCACTAGAGGCCGCAACAAAATCTGGAAACTCGGAAGTAATAGTTGAAGTTATAAAAAAAATAGCTGCAACGGAGCGGAATCACGTATTAAAAAAAGGCGAGACCACAGTTGAGCTTGAGCTTGCAAAAAGTGAAAAAAATGCATTATCTGACTCTTTGAAAAATCTCGCTTTAATTGCGAAATCGATTACTCGGAATGCATCGCAAAGCAACGCAGATACAAAAGAGAATTAGCAAAGTAACTTGATTGGGTTTTTTGTCATCAGCCACTGTGTGTAATCGGTGTCTTCTTAAGTGAAATTCGTTAACTGTGCTGATAAGCAACTTGCAATCTAACGCCCCTCGGCCGGGTTCGGGCACTAGCGGCCAGAAGCGGACGCATTGTCACCGTCGAGCTATCCACGACAACTCAGATTTTTTAAAATGACCAATTTTGATTATATAAACTCCCCTGAGTTCCGTGCTTCGATATCTAGCGATTATGCGGAAATGCAAAAATGTGCTGCGAACCAGTCCTGGAAGAGTGCGCAAGTTCTCGCAGGAAGCATAGTCGAGTGTTTGCTTATAGATTATCTCATTTCCTCCCCCAGTCCAGCGCGTTCATCCAAGGATCCCTTGAAGATGGATTTGGCAGAGGCGATTAATATTTGTAAAGAAGAGAAAGTTATATCTGAACGTACGGCAGATTTATGTAGCGTGATTAGGTCGTATAGAAACCTTATTCACCCTGGAAGAATGGTTAGATTGAATGAAGCATTGCCAAATCAAAACACTTGCGATATCGCCATAGCACTAATAGATCTGATTGTAAGCGAAGTATCAAAAACACGCCGCGCAACTGCTGGACTAAATGGCAAACAAATTTTGTCAAAAGTTCTAAGAGACGCAAACTGTCTCTCCATCTTGGTCCATCTAATGAGTGAAGTTAATGACGAGCAGAGGCTTCTTCTCCTTCTTCAATTATTCCCACAGGCATATTCGGAATATCAAGGGATCGATGAACTTGATTTGACGAAAGAAAGGATTTCAGCGTCTTTCAGAAGCGTATTCGATTCTTCGCCAATTGAAATTAAAAAACGCGTAGCTCAACAATACGTGAAAATACTAAAAGAAGAAGATGGTGACAGCATAGATAGTTACAAGAATGCTTTCTTTCGTGGCAGTGATCTCGAATTTATAGACGAATCATCTTCTAAAATGGTACGTGAGCATTTGCTCGCCTCCGCCCCGCTTTCTCATAATATGACAAGCATTAGTTCTTTAGCAGGAGTTGGTAGGTTTTTAGAAGAAAGCGACTGTAGACAGTGGTTCGATCCATTCATGAGAACTCTTGTTTCGTCTACGATTAAGTCGCATGTAAAGAAAGCAATACGGGAGGCATTCTTAGAAGAAATTTTCTACACTAAGCATGAGATTGATTTAAAACTGCAGACAAGAATAAAAGATTGGATACGGCACTACAATAAAAATGAATCTCCTGCTAACGCGGCTATTGCCCAAGAACTTCTTGATGAGGTAATGGCATTTACTCCACCCGTTTGAGATGGCAAAGCGATTAAGGATTGTCGAATAGATACCGGGAGTCCTATCGCATTTTGTTTTACCGGGAGGCATACAGCTGAAACTGTGATCTACTTCTTCTGGTTTAGAAAACAACGGTCAAAACTGTCAACTGAGCTCAAGCGGGTCATTATGCGGGCTCAAACAAAGGTTGAATTTCCGCTTTGGGGCGTAACCGGACTGTGGGTTAAAAATCAGTTTTTGCTGATCGAAATACCTGTAGCTCCGACAGCTAGGGTGCGCTTTTCAAGTACGCTTGAAATGGGTTTAAAAGTTAAACCGCTGCATTAAAATATGGATCAGTTTAGACTTTTGGCTCGGAAAACGAGATCAAATAAAACTTATGGGTCGACTTCGGAGACCAGTTTAGACTTGCGGTTCCTATTTTTAGACGCTATGAGACTGACTTCGCCCTTATCAGACCGGTTTGGACCAAGTTTCGGGAAAGAATAGCCGAGGGTAGGTGCCCCGCCGCTGGTGGAAGCGGCGGGAGGTGGTGCAGATTTAGATGAAGTAGATCAGCGCGGCGACGGCGACGATCAGGCCGACCTTGGTCAGCTTGTAGACGGTCTTGTTCCATGCCTTCAGGCGGCGGCGGTAGGCACCCATGTAGAAGGACACCAGGAAAATCTTGGAGATGAAACCTTCCTGGTCTCCGGTCTCGTTGGGCGAGGCGGCGGCCGACATCAGCTTGTTGCCGAGGAAGTGGTTGACCGCTTGCGCCCAGCGGTAGCGCATCGGGCGCTCGACGTCGCAGAACAGGATGATGCGGTCGGTGTCGGCGCCGTTCAGCGCCCAGTGGATGTAGGTTTCGTCGAACATCACCGCTTCGCCGTCGCGCCAGCTGTAGCGCTCGCCGTCGACTTCGATGAAGCAGCGGTCGTCGTTCGGCGTGACCAGGCCCAGGTGATAGCGCAGCGAGCCGCCGAACGGGTCGCGGTGGGGATTGAGCTTGCCTTCCGGCGGCAGTTCGGCAAACAGCGCGGCCTTCACCGACGGGATGCGCTGCAGCAGCGCGTGCGTTTGCGGGCACAGGATGGCGGCCGATGGATGGCTGGCGTCGTACCATTTCAGGTAGAAGCGTTTCCAGCCCGCCTTGAAGAAGGAGTTGAAGCCGGCGTCGTTGTTCTTGTCCGCCGCCTTGATCTTTTGCAGTTGCAGCAGGTTCTTGGCTTCTTCGCGGATCACCATCCAGTTATCCTGCAGCAGCTTGAGCTCCTTGAATTCGGCGACCGGCAGGTAGGGCGTGGAAGGCACGCGCGAGAAGAAGTGCATGAAGGCGTTGATCGGCGCCATGAACGATGAATGGTCGAACACTTGGCGCCCGAGAGGCAGCCGCACTTTACCGCGCAGATGAATGTGTGCGACACACAGAATATACAGCGCCAAAAAACCCCATTTCACAGTCGTTCCTCCGTTAAGCTAGCTGAGTACATTAACACAAGATGACCTTTTCTGGCAGGAGGGCGATGCTTCCCACCAGCCCAGCCACCGGCAAGGATAGCGTTAATGTTGCATCATTGATATCGGTCCGCCACTCGGCTAGCCGCTGGCCGGCGCGTTTCAGCGCGGCTTCGCGACGCGTCCATGCCTGGGCAAATGCGCGCGGGCGGTCGTCGGCGGATGCGCTCTGCAAGGCGGCGCTGACCGCCGGCCCGAGATAGTCGCGGGCGACGGCTTGCCAGTCGGGGATGTCCTGCACGCGCATCAGATCCACGCCGACCGCGCCGTGCAGGTTGATGGCCGCCAGCGCGTAGCCGTCTTCGTGCGCGAAGGAGCAGCCGATGGCGCAAGCGCCGCCGGCCAGCGTGATGCGCGGCGGCGAGCCGGGTGTCGAATCGATGCCGATGTCGTCGAGCGGGCGATGCAGCGCAACCGCCAGCGCTTCGCGCGCGGCCAGTCGCACCTGGATGCGGGCCGCGTCGCGCCGGGCGTCGGTGCGCAGCAACAGGACGAACAGCCCATCCTGCGGCGCCGGCGCTGGGCCTGGCCACGGATGGACGGCCAGCATGGTCATTTGCGTGCCGGCGCCGCCGGGCAGCCGGCCCAGTTGCCGTTGGCGGGAATGTGCTCTCCCTTCATCACCAGCGTCAGCGCGCCGAGGCGGGCGTTGTCGCCGACCACGGCGCTGTACAGCACCGAGGCGCGCGGCCCCAGATAGACGCGCTCGCCGATGATGACCTGGTCGATCTTCATCACGCGGTCCTCGAACAGGTGGGTCTGCGGGCAGCTCAGCGCATTGAGTTCGCTGCCGTCGCCGATCTGCACGCAGTCGAATTCGGTGATGTCGGTGGTGTCCATGTAGACGCCCTTGCCGATGCGCGATCCGAGCAGGTTGAACGCAAGCGGCAGCCACGGCGTGCCGCGCAGGTAGCGCATGAAGTTCGGCACGGCGATGCCCTCATACAGATTGGTCACGCCTTCCGACAGCCATACGAACGGGGTCCACATCGGCTCCGATTGTTTGCGATAGCGGCCGATCAGCAGCCATTTGAGCAGCACCACGAACACGAAGTTGCCGACGCCGTAGACCAGTCCCGCCAGCGTCAGGTCCCAGGTCACTTCCGCCCAGCGTCCGGCGCCGGCGGCCGGCATCACTTCCAGCACCAGCGTGTAGCCGACCGCGATCACCAGCGCGTGCGGCGCGACGATGCGGAACGCTTCGATCAGGCCCCGGCCCAGGCGGCGCAGCGGCGATGGATGGAAGGTCAGCCACTCCGGATAGCCGCTGGTCTGCTCGCGCGCGGGCAGGTTGATCGGCGGGGAGCCGAGCCAGGTGTCGCCGCTGTTGAGCTGCGCGTTGTGCGGCGCGCGCGAATGTACGCCGATCAGCACCTGCTCCGGCAGCACCGTGCCGTCCGGGATGTAGGCGCCGTTGCCGACGAAGCTGCGGTTGGAGATCACCGTCGGCTGCATGGTCATCCAGCCGCCGTCGATTTCCTCGTCGCCCAGCATGACGGCGTCGGCGATGAAGGTCTCGTCGCCGAGGGTCAGCATGTCCGGCACCACGCCGAGCGCGGTGGAGATCTCGGCGTCCTTGCCGACCTTGGCGCCCAGCAGGCGATACCAGTAGGGCGCGAACACGGTGGCGTAGATGCCGTGTAAAACGTTGAGGCTCGATTCCTGGATCTGGCTGACCAGCCATTTGGCGCAGTAGGTGTTGCTGTGGATCGCGAAGCGGCCGGGCTTCAGGCGGGGCAGCACGGTCCAGCGGATGCCGGCCGACAGCAGCGCGGTCAGCACGATCAGCACCGTGCTGGCCGGGAAGGCGAGCAGGAAGTAGCGCAGCAGGCGCGTGCCCATGTCGTCGCCCGCTATCCACGGCAGCCGCCCGGCTTCGTCGAACTGGTCGATCAGGATGAAGCTGGGGAACACCGGCATGAAGAACAGTGTGACGATCAGCAGGATGCCGAAGACGAAGAACAAGCCTTCGCCGAAGCGGCGCGCGGCGCCGGCGTGCGGGCGCGGCGGCAGGCGGGCGGCGTCGAAGGCGCCGGTGTCGCGCGCCGGCGAGCCGGCCCAGATGCGGCCGGCGGGAACGACGCCGCCGTCGCTCAGCGCCGACTGTCCTTCCAGGTGGCCCAGCGCTTCGACGCGGGTATTGCCTTCCATGATGGCGAAGGAGCTGACGCAGGCGTCGTCGTCCAGGCTGATGCGCCCCAGGTGCAGGAAGCCGCGTTCGACGCGGGCGTTCTCGAAGTTGACGGCGTTGCCGATGCTGACGTTGTCGCCGATGTCCAGCAGGTCCGGCGCGCGCAGCGTCATCGAGCCGATGATGACGTCCTTGCCCACCTTGGCGCCCAGCGCGCGCAGCCACCAGTTGTTGAGCGACGAGCCGCTGAGCAGGTAGGCCGGCGCCGCTTCGACCAGCCGGTCGGCCAGCCACCAGCGGTAGTAGGTGACGCCCCATAGCGGATAAACCCCCGCTCGCAGACGGCCGGCGATCAGCCATTTGCCGCCGATGGCGATGGCGAACTCCATCACCGTCGCCAGCAGGAACACGCCGACCGAGGCGGCGATCGCTCGCTTCACCGAGTCGCCCGGGTCGCCGGTGAAGAAGTGGTAGGTGAAGAACGGCGCCAGCCACTGCGCCATGCGCAGCGCGACCAGCGCCGGCATGGCGACCGCCTGCGCCAGCCCGCAGGTCCAGCGCTTGAGCGTGGAGGGCGGCGTCCATGGCTGTTCTTCGGCGCCTGCGTTCGGCGCTTCGGCCAGCACCTGGGCGATCTTGCCGATCTGGCGCTGCTGATAGATGTCGCGCACGGTGACGTGGGCGAAGCGCGGATCGGCGCGCAACGCCGAGGCCAGACGCGCGGCGAAGAAGGAGTGGCCGCCAAGGTCGGTGAAGAAGTCGGCCTGGCGCAGGATCGGCTGGCCGGGGAACAGCGCGGCCAATGCGCGGAACAGCGCCTGTTCGGCCGGCGTTTCCGGCAAGTCCGAATCTTCGGCGCTGCCGGCCGGCGGGGTGCTGAGCGGCGTGGCCTTCAAGGTCTTGCGGTCGATCTTGCCTGAGGTCAGGCGCGGCATGGCGTCCATCATTTCGTAGCGGCCCGGGACCATGTACGGCGGCAGCTTCTCGGCAAGGGCGGCGCGCAGCGTGCGCGGCTCCAGGGTCACGCCGGCTTCGGCGACCAGATAGGCGACCAGTTGGTCGATGCCATCGTCCTTGCGCAGCAGTACCGCGACCGTACCGACGCCCGGCTGCTGCGCCAGCAGCGCTTCGATCTCGCCCAGTTCGACGCGGAAGCCGCGTATCTTGACCTGGTCGTCGGCGCGGCCCAGGCACACCACTTCGCCGTCGGCGGCGATGCGCGCCAGGTCGCCGGTGCGGTAAAGGCGCGCGTCGTGCGGGCCGCTGGACCAGGGGTTGAGCAGGAATTTTTCCGCCGTCAGGTCGGGGCGGCCCAGGTAGCCGGCCGCCAGTCCCGGACCGGTGATGCACAACTCGCCGATCTCGCCCAGCGGCAGCAGCCGCAGCGACGGGCCGTCGGTGATTGCAGCGGCGACGATGGCGTCTTCAGTGTTGGTGTCGATGACCAGCAGGCCGTAGTTGGGCAGCGGCGTGCCGATGGTCACCGGCTGGCCGGGATGCAGCCGCGCCAGGCTCGCGGAGACCGTCGCTTCGGTCGGGCCGTAGGTGTTGAACATTTGCCGGCCCTCGCGCGACCAGCGTTCGACCAGCGATTCCGGGCACATCTCGCCGCCGAGGTTAATCAGGCGCAGGCTAGGCACTTCCTGGTTGAACAGCGCGAGCAGGGTGGGGACGGCGTGCAGCACCGTCACGCGGTTTTCGTCGAGCATGCGCGGCAGCGTTTCCGGATCGCCGCTGATTTCCTTCGGTCCTATCCACAAGGTGGCGCCGACCAGATAGGCGATCCAGATTTCTTCGAACGACATGTCGAAGGCCACCGAGAAGCCTTGATACACCTTGTCGGCGCCGGTCACGCCCAGCACCGCGTTTTCGCTGCGCAGGAAATGGCAGATGCTGCGCTGGGTGATCAGGATGCCCTTCGGCTTGCCGGTCGAGCCGGAGGTGTAGATGACGTAGGCAGGTTCGTCCGGCGAGACGGCGCCTCGGCGCGACAGCACGGCGCCTGCGGGCGGCGCCGCCAGCATCGCCTCGGCGGTCCACACCGGGCGATTGAAATCGGCCAGCGCGGCGAGGCGCGGCGCGAAAGCCGCAGTGGTCAGCACGCCGGCGCCATCGGCATCGTCCAGGCAAATCTGCAACCGTTCGACCGGCGTATCCTCGTCGACCGGCAGCCAGGCCGCGCCGGCCTTGGCGATGGCCGCCTGCAGCACCAGCAGTTCGATGCCGCGCGGCAGCCACAGGCCGACGATCTGGCCCGGCCGCACGCCGGCGTCGATCAGCCGCGACGCAGCCAGGTCGGCCTGCGCATTCAGCTCGCGGTAAGTCAGCGTGCGGTCGCCGAAGATCAGCGCCGCCTGGTCGGGGCTGCGCGCTGCGGTCGCCTCCAGCAGATCGGCCAGGATTTCCTCGCGTAGCAAGCCCTCCTGCGGCGATCCATACAGAATGTCCGGATGCGAGTGCGGAATGTGCGGCGTTACGGGGTCGTTCATGCTGAAGCTTTATCGGGTAATGGAATGTTATTGTACGGTACGCCCTTGCGTTCCCCTAGAGTATGAATGCAAGTTCCGCTTACAGCCTTTACAATAAGAAACAAGAGCACTTTGAGAAGGAATCGCATGTCCACGCACCGTCCTTTTATCGCACCGACGCAATATGATGATCCGATGGCGGCCTTCGAGCAAGTCCAGGCCATTTACGACGCCAACATCGCCCACCTGCGCGACGCCATGAAACGCTTCGTCGCCGGCGAGGACGTCGGCGAGCATGTGCGCGGCTGCTATCCTTTTGTGCGCGTGCATACCGACACCGTTGCCCGCGCCGATTCGCGGCTGGCGTTCGGCTTCGTCGCCGGCCCGGGCACCTACGAAACCACGCTGACGCGGCCCGATCTGTTCGCCCGCTACTACCAGCAGCAGTTCAAGCTGCTGCTGCAAAACCACGGCAGCCGCCAGCAGGTGCGCATCGAGGTCGGCACCAGCGCGATGCCGATCCCGATCCATTTCTCGTTCGCCGAGCACGAGCACATTGAAGGCACGATGAGCGCCGGACGCCGGCTGCTGATGCGCGATGTCTTTGATTTGCCCAACCTGGCCGCGATGGACGACGGCATCGCCAACGGCACCCATGAGCCGCCGCCGGGCGAAGCGCAGCCATTGGCGCTGTTCACCGCGCCGCGCGTTGATTACTCGCTGCAACGGCTGCGCCACTACACCGGCACCTCGTGCGAGCATTTCCAGAAGTTCGTGCTGTTTACCAATTACCAGTTCTACATCGACGAGTTCATCAAGCTCGGCCACGAGCTGATGGGTGCGGCCGGCGCCGGCGACAACGAATACATCGCCTTCGTCGAGCCGGGCAACATCGTCACGCGCCGCGTCGGCCAGGAGGTGCAGCCGGGCGACGCGCTCGGCGCCGCGCCGCCGCGCATGCCGCAGATGCCGGGCTATCACCTGATCCGCGCCGACGGCACCGGCATTTCGATGGTCAACATCGGCGTCGGCCCGGCCAACGCCAAGACCATCACCGACCATATCGCCGTGCTGCGCCCGCACGCCTGGCTGATGCTGGGCCATTGCGCCGGCCTGCGCAACACGCAGGAGCTGGGCGACTACGTGCTGGCGCACGGCTATGTGCGCGAGGATCATGTGCTCGACGAGGACCTGCCGCTGTGGGTGCCGATTCCGCCGCTGGCCGAGGTGCAGGTGGCGATCGAGGCCGCCGTCGCCGAGGTGACGCAGCTGACCGGCCACGACCTCAAGCGCGTGATGCGCACCGGCACCGTCGCCAGCACCGACAACCGCAACTGGGAGCTGCTGCCGCAGCGCACGCCGGAGCGTCGTTTCAGCCAGAGCCGCGCGATCGCGCTGGACATGGAAAGCGCGACCATCGCCGCCAACGGCTTCCGCTTCCGCGTGCCGTATGGGACGCTGCTGTGCGTCAGCGATAAACCGATGCATGGCGAGATCAAGCTGCCCGGCATGGCCAACCAGTTTTACCGCGACCGGGTCGACCAGCATCTGCGCATCGGCATCCGCGCCATGGAGCTGCTGCGCGCGCTGGGCGTCGACAAGCTGCACAGCCGCAAGCTGCGCAGCTTCACCGAGGTGGCGTTCCAGTAAATTGGATCGCGTGGTCGCTAAGACATAGTCGCGTACCCCGCTCCCCAAGTCTTAGAGTAGTTTCTTAAACGCGTCTCGCAGGGCACGTTTTTCATCTTCATAAAGTGAACGGCCGACAGATCGGCGTGCTACGGTCAGCAAAAAAATGTCTATCTCGCGAGGAAGAAGCTTGACGTTCGCAGTCGGCATTGGCGGCAAGGTGCTGACATGCGGCTCAAGCAGACTTTGTTCCTTCGCTGCTTTCGCGAACGCATCAATCATGGCTTGGGATGCGGCGGCTTTCGGTGTTGGCACAGGTGGCACCACACTCGATTCGGAATTCGCCTTTTGGGGAGGTGCCGCCGCTTGACCTGGATCGGTCGCAGTGGTAGTTGTCGCCTCTGCTGGCTTGGCTTTTGGTGCTGCGGCTTTCACCGCTTTGGCGAACTGAGCGACTTCACTTGCCCCCCATGACTGTTTAAAGTCGGCTTCAGCAGCCAGGTTGGGGGGAAGTTGCGACGGACGAGCCGAGCGACAGCAAGTGTGCGCGCAGTCCCATGCCTTGGGCTGCAACGACACCGGGAGTGATGTCCGAGTCTCCGGTGATCAGCATGGCATGCGTAATGGCACGTTGTTGGGTCAAGCTAATCAAGTCGGCGATGATGAGTCCGTCCACGCCTTTTTGCGTGCCGACGCCATTCCGCGTGCCGAGGCGCAGTTTAAAGTCATCAAGCTTATCGATGGCGTGGTGCTCAGTCGTCTTCCCGTTGGTTCCGGGGCCGTCGTACCAGTAGACGCGCAGGAAGTGGCAGTCAGCGCCGAACTGTTTCTCCACCTCGGATAGCATCAGTTTGCGCAGACCGCTACGCGTTTTATATGCAACCCCACAATGGAAAAAGGGCGCATATAAAATGCGCCCTTTTTGTAAAGGTGCTTTTCTAGCACCGAATGTAAATGGGTGTTTTTCGACACCGATGTAACTGTAGGCCCTGATGGTATCTTTTATTGACAATACAGTCAACAAGCCTTCCTGAGTGATGCTGTCCGCAGAACGCGTATTCATGAGTAAGTCAAGTTCGCCGGCCCCTCAGGGGTGACCAGGATCGCCGCCGACAATGGTGGCGAAATCGTGATGTTAGTTTATTATGCTGGAACCTACGCATCGTATCGGCGGCCGGGCAGGGTCACTCCCTCCGGCCGCCTCGCCATTTAGAGAGTCGACATGTCGCAACCCACCATCACCGAATCCCCGTTCGGCCAGCTGCCGGACGGCCGCGCCGCCACGCTGTACACGCTGACCAACGCCAATGGCATGGTCGTCAAGGTCAGCGACCTTGGCGGCGTGATCACGCAAATCCTCGTGCCCGATCGCGACGGCGTGATGGCCGACGTCTGCCACGGCTACGACGACGCGGCGCCGTATGCCGGCGGCGATTCGAACTACTTCGGCGCGCTGGTCGGCCGCTACGGCAACCGCATCGCCAACGCCAGCTTCACGCTCGACGGCGAGATCCGCAACCTGGACCTCAACGACGGCGCCAACCACCTGCACGGCGGCACCGACGGCTTCCACCGCAAGCTGTGGGCGGCCGAAACCTTCGCCACGCCGAAATCGGCGGGCCTGATCCTGAGCTACCTGAGCGCCGACGGCGAGCAGGGCTACCCCGGCAACCTGGAAGTGACGGCGATCTACGAACTGCGCAACACCAACGAATTGCGCATCGCCTTCCACGCCATCACCGACAAGGCCACGCCGGTCAACCTGACCAACCACGCCTACTTCAACCTGGCGGGCAAGGGCGACATCCTCGGCCACGAGCTGACCATCCACGCCGACGGCTACACGCCGGTCGGCGCCGGCCTGATTCCGCTGGCCGCGCCGCAGCCGCAGCCGGTCGACGGCACGCCGTTCGACTTCCGCGCGCCGCAGCCGATCGGCGCACGAATCGATCAAAAAGATGAGCAATTGCGCCTCGGCTCCGGCTACGACCATAACTTCGTGCTGACGAAATCCCAGCCCGGCGCGCTCGAAGTGGCGGCCCGCGTGGTCGATCCGGCTTCCGGACGGGTGCTGGAAGTGCTGTCCCAGGAGCCGGGAATCCAGTTCTACAGCGGTAACTTCCTCAACGACCAGATCACCGGGAAAGGCCGTACCTACGGCCACCGCAGCGGTTTTTGCCTGGAGCCGCAGCACTTCCCGGACTCGCCGAACCGCGCCGATTTCCCGTCGACGATCCTGCGCCCGGGCGAGGAATATACCTCGGTGATGGCCTACCGCTTCAGCGTCGAGTGATATCGATTTCGATATCGATTTTGATTAATAATTTATTGGAAAGCTATCTCGGTTCCACTTAGTATGCGTCATCTACGCGGAGGCATACTGAGGAGAATTGAATGTCTGAAAATGACAAAAAGGTGAAGCTGCGCTCCGCCGAATGGTTCGGCACGCAAGACAAGAACGGCTTCATGTACCGCAGCTGGATGAAAAACCAGGGCATCCCGGACCACGAGTTCCAGGGCAAGCCCATCATCGGCATCTGCAACACCTGGTCGGAACTGACCCCCTGCAACGCCCACTTCCGCAAGCTGGCGGAACACGTCAAGCGCGGCATCCTCGAGGCGGGCGGCTTCCCGGTCGAGTTCCCGGTGTTCTCCAACGGCGAATCGAACCTGCGCCCGACCGCCATGTTGACCCGCAACCTGGCCAGCATGGACGTCGAGGAATCCATCCGCGGCAATCCGATGGACGGCGTGGTGCTGCTGGTCGGCTGCGACAAGACCACGCCGGCGCTGCTGATGGGCGCCGCGTCGGTCGACATCCCGACTATCGTCGTTAGCGGCGGTCCGATGCTCAACGGTAAACTCAACGGCAAGAACATCGGCTCCGGCACCGCCGTGTGGCAACTGCACGAGCAGGTCAAGGCCGGCGAGATCAGCATGCACGAATTCATGTCGGCGGAGTCGGGCCATTCCCGCTCGGCCGGCACCTGCAACACCATGGGCACGGCATCGACGATGGCCTGCGTGGCCGAGGCGCTGGGCACCACGCTGCCGCACAACGCCGCCATCCCCGCCGTCGATTCGCGCCGCTACATCCTGGCGCACATGTCGGGCATCCGCGCCGTCGAGATGGTGAAGGAGGGCCTGAACCTGTCGAAGATCCTCAAGCGCGAAAACTTTGAAAACGCGATCCGCGTCAACGCCGCCATCGGCGGCTCGACCAACGCGGTGATCCACCTGAAGGCCATCGCCGGCCGCATCGGCGTCGACCTGGAGCTGGAGGACTGGACCCGCGTCGGTCGCGGCACGCCGACCATCGTCGACCTGCTGCCGTCGGGGCGCTTCCTGATGGAGGAGTTCTACTACGCCGGCGGCCTGCCGGGCGTGATCCGCCGCATGGGCGAGGGCAAGCTGGTGCCGCATCCGGAGGCGCTGACCGTCAACGGCAAGTCGCTGTGGGAGAACTGCAAAGATGCGCCGATCTACGACGACGAGGTGATACGCACGCTGGAGAATCCGTTGCTGAAGGATGGCGGCATCTGCATCCTGCGCGGCAACCTGGCGCCGCGCGGCGCGGTGCTGAAACCGTCGGCGGCCACGCCGGCGCTGATGCAGCATCGCGGCCGCGCCGTGGTGTTCGAGGACTTCGAGCATTACAAGTCGCGCATCGGCGATCCGGAACTGGACGTCGATGCCGACTCGGTGCTGGTGATGAAGAACTGCGGCCCGAAAGGCTATCCCGGCATGGCGGAGGTGGGCAATATGGGCCTGCCGCCCAAGCTGCTGGCGGCCGGCGTCAAGGACATGGTGCGCATCTCGGACGCGCGCATGAGCGGCACCGCCTACGGCACCGTAGTGCTGCACGTGGCGCCGGAAGCGATGGCCGGCGGTCCGTTGGGCATCGTCAAGGACGGCGACTGGATCACGCTAGATTGCGCCGGCGGCTTGCTGAACCTGGAGATATCGGATGCCGAGATGGCCGAGCGCCAGGCCGCCCGCGTGCCGGGCAGCGCGCCGGGGCCCAAGACCGGCTATCAGAAGCTGTATGTCGAACACGTGCTGCAGGCGGACGAGGGCTGCGACTTCGATTTCCTCGTCGGGAATCGCGGTTCGGCCGTGCCGCGCCACTCGCACTAATAACGGAGACACCATGCTGCTCGTACAATTCAAGACCGAACAAGGCGCGCGCCAGGTCGGCGTGCTGGAACAGAACACCATCCGCGTCATCGAAGGCTATGCGACTACTTACGCATTGGCGCAGGACGCGATCCGAAAATCGGTCGGACTGGCCGACCTGGCAAGCAAGTCGGCCGGCCACGCGGTGCTGGCCTTCGACGCCGTCGCCGCCGCCGGCCGCCTGCTGCCGCCGCTGGACCACAGCGACGACGCGCACTGCTACGTCACCGGCACCGGCCTGACCCATCTGGGCAGCGCCGACACGCGCGACTCCATGCACAAGAAAATCGGCGGCGACGTCGAGGCGCTGAGCGACTCGATGAAGATGTTCCGCCTCGGCGTCGAAGGCGGCAAGCCCGCCGACGGCGGCGTCGGCGTGCAGCCGGAATGGTTCTACAAGGGCGACGGCTCGATCGTGGCCGCCAGCGGCCAGGATCTGAGCATGCCGGACTTTTCGCTCGACGGCGGCGAAGAGCCTGAAATCGCGGGCCTGTACGTGATCGGCGACGACGGCCAGCCGTACCGCGTCGGCTACGCCATCGGCAACGAGTTTTCCGACCACGTCACCGAACGCAAGAACTACCTGTACCTGGCGCACTCCAAGCTGCGCGCCTGCGGCGTGGGCCCGGCGCTGCTGGTCGGCGAAGCGCCGGCGCACATCGAAGGCACTTCGCGCATCTACGGCGTGGACGGCGCGGTGCGCTGGCAGAAGGCGTTCTTCAGCGGCGAGCAGAATATGTCGCACACCATCGCCAACCTGGAACACCATCACTTCAAGTACCCGCTGTTCCGCCGTCCGGGCGACGTGCACATCCACTTTTTCGGCACCGCGACGCTGAGCGTGGCCGACAACATTGTGGTGCAGCCGGGCGAGGTCTTCGAAATCGAATCGCCGCAATTCGGCCCCGCCTTGCGCAACAAGCTGTCCGTCTATAAAACCGAAACCGCGAAAGTGAAAACATTATGATCATCACCGGTGATGCGCTGATCGGCGGCCAGGCCGTCAAAGGGACGGGCGCCGCGCTGCGCGCCTACAATCCAACGCTGCAGCAGGTGATGGATCCGGAATTCTTCACCGTCGATTTCGACCAGATCGACCAGGCCTGCCGCGCCGCCGATGCGGCCTTCGACACCTTCCGCGCGCTGAGCGACGAACGCCGCGCCGTGTTCCTGGAGACCATCGCCGACCAGATCCTGGCGCTGGGCGATCTGCTGATCGAACGCACGATGGCCGAAACCGGCCTGCCGCGCCCACGCATCGAAGGTGAGCGTGGCCGCACCGTCGGCCAGCTCAAACTGTTTGCCAACCTGCTGCGCGAAGGCTCGTGGAACGACGTCCGCATCGACAAGGCGCTGCCGGATCGGACGCCGCCGCGTCCCGACCTGCGCCTGCGCATGATCGGTCTCGGGCCGGTGGCTGTTTTCGCCGCCAGCAACTTCCCGTTGGCTTTTTCCGTGGCCGGCGGCGACACCGCGTCGGCGCTGGCCGCCGGCTGCCCGGTGGTGCTGAAGGCGCATCCGGCGCATCCCGGCACGTCGGAGCTGGTGGGCCGCGCCGTGGTCAAGGCCGTCGAGATCTGCGGCCTGCCGGCCGGCGTTTTCTCGCTGATTAACGGCAGCGGCAATGCCATCGGCCAGGAGCTGGTGCGCCATCCGGCGATCAAGGCGGTCGGTTTCACCGGCTCGCGTTTCGGCGGGCTGGCGCTGGTGGCGGTGGCTGCGGCGCGTCCGGTGCCGATTCCGGTGTATGCCGAAATGAGTTCGATCAACCCGCTGTTCCTGATGCCGCATGCCTTGGCCGCGCGCGCCGAGGAAATCGCCGCCGGCTTCGCGGCTTCGCTGACGCTGGGCGTCGGCCAGTTTTGCACCAATCCCGGTCTGGTGGTCGGCCTTGCAGGTCCTGACCTGGAACGCTTCGCCAACGCCGCTGCGCAGGCATTGGCGGGCGGCGCGGCCGGCCCCATGCTGTCGCCGGGGATCGCCGGTAACTTCAAGCGCGGCATCACGCAGCTCGCGGAGCATGCCGATGTGAAGACGCTGGCGCTGGCGCCGCAGGAGGAGGGCAAGGGTGCGCCTGCGCTGTTCATCAGCAGCGGCGCGGCTTTCCTGGCGCAGCATGCGCTGTCGGAAGAAGTGTTCGGGCCGGCGTCGCTGGTCGTCGGCTGCGAGGATATGGCGGAATTGCGGCTGATCGCGGAAAGCATGGAAGGCCAGCTGACCGCGACGCTGCAGGTGGACGATGGCGATGTGGCGGAGGCTTCCGAGCTACTGCCGGTGTTGGAGCGCAAGGTCGGCCGCATCCTGGCCAACGGCTTCCCGACCGGCGTGGAAGTGGCCAGCGCGATGGTGCATGGCGGTCCGTTCCCGTCGACGTCGGATGGCCGCAGCACGTCGGTCGGCACGGCCGCGATCACGCGCTTCCTGCGCCCGGTGTCGTATCAGAACCTGCCGCAGGCCCTGCTGCCTGAAGTGCTGCGCGATCAGGGCTCGGCGACCTGGCTGCGCCGCGAGGGCGAGTTGATCCGCAACGCACAATGATGGCCAGGGTATTTCTAGCCGCTGCGGCGTCCGCGGCATGCGCCGCAAGCGCCGCGACCGCCGCCGCGCCTGCGCTGCCTGCGCTGGCGAGTCCCGATAATCACATCCGCGTCACGTTGAACGCCACCGATGGCGCGCTGACTTATTCGGTCGCGCGCGACGGCAAGCCGGTGCTGCTGGCTTCCGAGCTTGGCCTGCAGCTGGCAGGCGCGGATCTGGGCTCGGAGTTGACGGTGACATCGGCCTCCAAGCCGCAGCTCATTACCGACGCATACCAGATGGCGGTCGGTAAAAGGCGCGACATCACCTACCGCGCCAATGAACAAACCTATTCGGTGCAGAACGCCCGGCAGCAGAAGATGGACATCGTCTTCCGCGTGTCGAACGACGGCGTGGCTTTCCGTTACGTGGTCGCGGAACCATCGCTGCCGCTGAAAAAACTGGTCGGCGAGCGCACCTCGTTCGCGCTGCCCGCAGGCGCCAAGGCGTGGCTGCAGCCGATGGCGGTCGCGCAGACCGGGTTCGCCAACACCAATCCGTCCTACGAAGAACACTACAAGATGGAGATCCCTGTCGGCACGGCGTCGCCGACGGAGGCCGGCTGGGTTTTCCCGGCGCTGTTCCGCACGGGCGCAACGTGGCTGGCGATCTCTGAAGCCAACATGGACGGCAGCTTCCAGGCATCGCGCCTTGCTGCCGATTCCAGCGGCGGCAAATACCGCATCGGCATGCCGATGGCGCCGGAAGTGTTCACCAACGGCGGCCTGCTGGCTGAAGTCGAAGGCACGCTGACGACGCCGTGGCGCCTGATCGCGCTTGGTTCGCTGGCCACCGTCACCGATTCGACGCTGGGCACCGACCTCGCCGCGCCGGCCATCGCCTTCGACCGGCAGCTGGTCAAGCCGGGCCACGCCTCGTGGAGCTGGGGCATCCTGAAGGACGACGCCACCGTCTACGAAGTGCAGAAGCAGTTCATCGACTACGCCGCCGACATGCGCTGGGATTACACGCTGATCGACGCCGACTGGGACCGCAAGATCGGCTACGACAAGGTCAAGGAGCTGGCTACCTACGCCGCCGGCAAAGGCATCGGCATCCTGGTCTGGTATAACTCGTCCGGCGCTTGGAACAAGACCGAATACACGCCCAAGAGCCAACTGCTGACGCATGAGCAGCGCGTGAAGGAATTCAAGCGCCTGCGCGAAATGGGCGTCAAAGGCGTCAAGATCGACTTCTTCGCCGGCGACGGCCAGTCGATGATCGCCTACTACATCGGCATCCTGCGCGACGCCGCCGACGCCGGCCTGCTGGTCAACTTCCACGGCGCCACGCTACCGCGCGGCTGGAGCCGCACCTGGCCCAACCTGATGACGGCGGAAGCGGTGAAGGGCTTCGAGTTCGCCACCTTCGAGCAGGGCAACCAGGACAAGATGCCGACGCACGCCGCCATGCTGCCGTTCGCGCGCAACCTGTTCGATCCGATGGACTTCACGCCGATGGTGTTCGGCGACATCCCGAAGATCAAGCGCGCCAGCCGCAACGGCTTCGAGCTGGCGACGTCGGTGCTCTACGTCTCCGGCATCCAGCACTTCGTCGAGACGCCGGCCGGCATGGCCGCGGTGCCGGACTACGTCAAGGACTTCCTGCGCGCGCTGCCGCGCAGCTGGGACGACAGCCGCTTGGTTGACGGCTACCCCGGCAAGTACGCCGTCATCGCGCGCCGTTCCGGCGATACCTGGTATATCGCCGGCATCAACGCCACCGACGCCGATAAAAAACTGACGCTGGACCTGTCCTTCGTCGGCGGCAAGCAGGGCATGATTATCGAAGACGGCGCCGGAGAGCGCGACTTCAACCAGCGTGCCACCGCAGGCAAAAAAATAGCAGTAACGATCAAGCCGCACGGCGGCTTCGTAATAAAACAATAAATCAGGAGACCCAAATGAACCACATCAAACGCAGCGTACTTGCCTTGTGCATGCTCGCCTCCGGCGGCGCCTTCGCCGCCGATGCCGTCAGCGTCAGCATCGACGTCGCCAAACCGGGTGCCGTGATCAACAAGGATATCTACGGCCAGTTCGCCGAGCACCTGGGAACCGGCATCTACGAAGGCATCTGGGTCGGCCCCAAATCGAAGATCCCCAACACCAAGGGCTGGCGCAACGACGTCGTCGGCGCGCTGAAGGCGATGCACGTGCCGCTGGTGCGCTGGCCGGGCGGCTGCTTCGCCGACGAGTATCACTGGAAGGATGGCCTGGGTCCGCGCGAGAAGCGTCCGGTCAAGGTCAACACCAACTGGGGCGGCGTGGAGGAATCCAATGCCGTCGGCACCCACGAGTTCTTCGACCTGGTCGAAATTCTTGGCGCGGACGCCTACGTCAACGGCAATCTCGGCACCGGCAATGCGCAGGAGATGTCGGAGTGGATCGAGTACATGACCTCCGACAGCAAGTCGACGCTGGCCAACCTGCGCCGCAAGAACGGCCGCGAGAAGCCGTTCAAGGTGGCGTATTTCGCCGTCGGTAACGAGACCTGGGGCTGCGGCGGGAACATGTCGCCGGATTACTACGCGGACCTGTACAAGAACACCGAGACCTTCCTTCGCGCTCCGAAGGAATATCGTCCAAAGATCCTGGCCAGCGGCGGCAACGACAACGATACGACGTGGACGGAGGTCTTGAGCCGCCGCCTGAAGAAGCAGACCGACGGCATCAGCTTCCACTACTACACCATCCCGACCGGTAAATGGGACGTGAAGGGCGCGGCCACCGGCTTCAAGGAAAACGAGTGGTTCTCCACGCTATCCAACACGCTGCGGATGGAAGACCACATCGCCCGCAACGTGGCGGTGCTGGACAAGAACGATCCCGAGAAGAAGATCGGCTTCATGGTCGATGAATGGGGTACCTGGTACGACGTGGAGAAGGGCACCAACGCCGGCTTCCTGTTCCAGCAGAACACCCTGCGCGATGCCGTGGTGGCAGCGCTCAACTTCAACATCTTCCACGCCCACGCCGACCGCGTCCGCATGACCAATATCGCGCAGATGGTCAACGTGCTGCAGTCGATGATCATCACCGACAAGGACCGGATGGTGCTGACGCCGACGTACCACGCCTACGAGATGTATGTGCCGTTCCAGAATGCGACCTCGCTGCCGCTGACGCTGCAGAACAATCCGAAGTACACGCTCGATGGCAAGAGCATCCCGGCGATCAGCGCTTCGGCCGCGCGCGGCGCGGATGGCAAGCTGTATCTGGCGCTGGTCAACACCAATCCCGGCCAGGCTGCCGATGTGGCGCTGAGCATTCCAGGGCAGGCGATCAAGGCCGTCAAGGGCCGCGTGCTGACCGCCGATGCGATGGATGCGCATAACTCGTTCAAGACGCCGCAAGCGATCAAGCCCGCGCCGTTCAGCGCCACCGCCGGCGCGGATGGCAAGCTGACCGTCAAGGTCCCGGCCAAGGCGGTGATCGTGGTCGCGGTCGAGCAGCCAGCAAGTTAATGGCGGCTGCTCAGCACAGGCCGTCGCGCCGCCGCAGCTTCCGGTTGGCTGCGGCGGCGGTGGCCGGGATGGCGGCGCCCGCGGCCGGCCTGGCTGCGGCGTCGGGGCGCAGCGGCAAGCTCGCCGCTGCCTCCGGCCCGGTCTCGTTGTTCCCGCTGTCCGCAGTGCGCCTGACGGCCAGCCCCTTCCTGGAAGCGCAGCAGACCGACCTCCGCTACATCATGGCGCTGGACCCGGACCGCCTGATGGCGCCGTTCCTGCGCGAAGCCGGTCTGCCGCTCAAGCAGCCCACCTACGGCAACTGGGAGTCGACCGGACTGGATGGCCACATGGGCGGTCACTACCTGTCCGCGCTGGCCCTGATGTACGCCGCCACCGGCGACGCCGACGTCCTCAAACGCCTGAACTACTGCATCGCCGAGCTGAAACGCTGCCAGCAGGCCAACGGCGACGGCTACATCGGCGGCATCCCCGGCGGTCCACGCGCCTGGCGCGATATCGCACAAGGCAAACTGCAAGCCGATAACTTCTCCGTCAACGGCAAGTGGGTCCCGTGGTACAACCTGCACAAACTCTATGCCGGCCTGCGCGACGCTTACAACTACGCCGGCAGCCAGGACGCCCGCGCCATGCTGATCGCCCTGTGCGACTGGACGCTGGAATTGACCTCGCACCTGAACGAAGAGCAGATGCAATCGATGCTGCGCAGCGAACATGGCGGCATGAACGAAGTACTGGCCGACGTCTCGCAGATGACCGGCCAGCAGAAATACATGGAGCTGGCGATCCGCTTCTCGCACCTGGCCATCCTGCGTCCGCTGGAAGACGGCAAGGACCAGCTCACCGGCCTGCACGCCAACACCCAGATCCCGAAGGTGATCGGCTTCAAGCGCATCGGCGACATCACCGGCCGCCGCGACTGGCAACAGGCCGCGCAATTGTTCTGGCGCACGGTGCGCGAGCATCGCACGGTCGCCATCGGCGGCAACAGCGTCAAGGAGCACTTCCACAGCGCGACGGACTTCTCGTCGATGATCGAAGAGGTGGAAGGTCCGGAAACCTGCAACACCTACAATATGCTCAAGCTCACCGGCCTGCTGTTCGCCGGCGATGCCAACGGCGAATACGCCGACTACTACGAACGCGCGCTGTACAACCATATCCTCTCGTCGCAGCGCCCGCACGGAGGCGGCTTCGTCTACTTCACGCCGATGCGGCCGAACCACTATCGCGTCTATTCGCAGCCGCAGCAGGCCATGTGGTGCTGCGTCGGCTCCGGCCTGGAAAACCACGCCAAGTACGGTGAGTTCATCTACGCCCATCGCGGCAACCAGCTCTACGTCAACCTGTTCATACCATCGACGCTGGACTGGCGCGAGCAGGGCGTGTCGCTGCGCCAGGCCAACCGCTTTCCGGACCAGGACAGCAGCACCATCACCGTCAAGGGCAACAAGACCTTCACGCTGAAGATCCGTTATCCGGAGTGGGTGGAGCATGGCGCGCTGCGCATC
>Ga0247742_10000451_pt1 | contig 33443 bp, 30 predicted proteins | sample UWRJL208509C2_FD_180944 | JGI IMG/M metagenome (GOLD analysis project Ga0247742, IMG submission 180944) | Plant litter microbial communities from Arlington Agricultural Research Station in Wisconsin, United States - UWRJ-L208-509C-2 | ecosystem: Environmental > Terrestrial > Plant litter >...
CAGCGGTCCACGGGTGCGGTGCGCCAGCACGTGGATGCTCGGCTTGCGACCATCGCGGGTGAACTCAGTCGGCGTTCCGATCGTACCCTCGGGCATGACGGTCTCGCCGCGCGCATGGGTGCCGCCTCGCCCGAGAAGGTCATCCAGTCACTGACGGGGGTGTCGTTCTCCGAGGCTCGTGCGCTGACGAAAGTCGGGGCGGCTGCAAGTTCACCGTGGCTTGCGCCGATGCAGACTGCGCTCGCGGCCGGGGAGATCACGGTCGCTGCCGCTGCCGCCATCTCGAGCGGGCTGGGGGCGCCCAGCGAGTCCGTGGCCGCCGACGACCTTCTGGATGCCGCTGCCGTTCTCGTGGAGTTCGCCGCCCAGACGACACCCGAACACACCGCCACCGCCGCACGTCACATGCGCGACCGGCTCGACGTGCAGCACGTCGCTGACCTCGAAGCGCACCGCCGCGATCAGCGTGAGCTCACCTGGTTCAGGCGGCGCAACGGCAACATTGGATTCCGCGGCGAGGCAGATCCGGAGTCGGCGGCACACATCTTCGGCCCGATCGAGTCGTCCCTGTCGCCGCGCCGCGGTGGCCCGCGGTTCGTAGTCGAAGGGGGGCCTGCGACTTCGCGTGACGGCGACCTCCTCGCCGACCCGCGCACGAACGGACAGCTCGCGCTCGATACTCTCGTCGACATTTGCCGTCTCGCGGCGCGAGCCGCAGGTACCGAGATCGACAGCGAGCAGCTCTTCGGCCAGCGGTCGCCGGCCGTGCGCGTGCATGTGCAGGCCGAGTCGCTTCGCACCGGTAGTGGCGTCGCCTACATCGAAGGCCAGTCGGGGTCGCTCAGCATTGCCACGGCAGAGCGGTACATCTGCGACACGGGAGTCTTGCCCGTGGTGTTCAGTGGCAGCACCGCCATAGACGTGGGCAAGACCAACCGCCTCCACTCGGTAAAGCAGCGCATTGCGATCGCGGCACAGTGGAACGGCTGCCCCGTGGGGGACTGCGACAAGCCCGCCTCGATGACCGAAGTGCATCACATCGAAGCCTGGAACGGCAGGAACACCACACTCGCGAACGGCATCAGCCTGTGTCGGTTCCATCATCTCGAGTTGCATGCGAACGGCTGGAAGATTCACATCGATGGCGGTGGGAACTATTGGCTCAAACCATCACCGCAGCATCCAGGTCCGGTGCCGAACCCGATACCACTCCGAAGTCGCAGCCCCTTCCGACAATAGATCACGGCACCCACGTGAAGACTCCCGATCGAGACATCCCGACCTGGAAGGCAGCCGCCGTTCTGACCGGCGGTGGTCTCGCCCCGACTCGCGGATCTCGACTTCGCTCGTCCACCGGGCCCGGCGCCGCCCAGTTGCGCGTGCTCACCGCTACTCTGGCGCAGTGACAGCCCCCACCCTGCCTCCCGCCTTCACGCCCTTCGCCGAACCCAAGCGCAAAGTCACCGCGCGGTGGATCGCCCTCTTCGCCACCGCCTGGTTCGGAATCTGGATGGCGCAGCTCACGCCCGTGCAGCTGCTGCTCCCCCAGCAGATCGACGAGCTGCTGAAGCCCACGGACTGGACGCAGAGCGTCGTCGCCTTCGGCGTCATCTCCGGCATCGCGGGATTCTGCGCGCTGGTCACCTATCCGCTCACTGGCGCCCTCTCCGACCGCACCACCTCCAAGTTCGGGCGCCGCCGGCCGTGGATCGTCGCCGGCACGGCCCTCTTCGCGATCGCCCTCTTCGCCCTCGGCGCCCAGACCACGATGGTGGGCATCGGCGTCTTCTGGTCGCTCGCGATCATCGGCTTCTGCATGGTGACCGCGGCCATCACCGCCACCATCTCAGACCAGGTGCCCGTCAACCAGCGCGGATTCGTCTCCGGCTGGGTGTCGGCGCCGCAGGCCATCGGAACGGTGCTGGGTCTCGCTCTCGTGCTCACCCTCGGGCTCAGCCTGTTCGCCGGCTACGCGCTCGTCGCCGTGCTGCTGGTCGTGCTCGTGCTGCCCTTCGCGCTGCTGATCCCCGACGAGGTGCTGCCGAAGGTGCTGCGCCCCAAGTTCACCGTGAGCGCGCTGGTGAAGGGGTTCTGGATCAACCCGGTCGCGCACCCCGACTTCGGCTGGACATTGCTCGGCCGCATCCTCGTCAACCTCGGCAACGCGCTCGGGACGACGCTGCTGCTGTACTTCCTGATGTTCGGGCTCGAGCGACCCGAGACGGCCGAAGACGACCTGCTCACCCTCACCCTGATCTACCTCGTGTTCTTCATCATCGCCGCCCTCGGCTTCGGCAAGCTCAGCGACAAGATCGGCCAGCGAAAGCCCTTCGTCTACGCGGCGGCCTACCTGCAGGCGCTCGCGGCGCTGCTGCTCGCGCTGGTGCCCGACTTCACGATCGCCATGGTCGGCGCCGGACTCCTCGGCCTCGGGTACGGCTGCTTCATGGCCGTCGACCAGGCGCTCGCCACCCAGGTGCTGCCCGACTCGCACTCCCGCGGCAAAGACCTCGGCATCATGAACATCGCCACCGCCGTCCCGCAGGCGGTCGCCCCCCTGCTCGGCGCGTTCGTGGTCGCCGAGATCGGCGGCTTCCCTGCGCTCTTCATCGCGTCGGCGATCTTCGCCACGATCGGCGGTCTCGCCATCATCCCGATCAAGGGCGTGAAATAACGCTCAGTCGAGGAACAGCGCCTTCAGCCGCTTGGTCGTGAAGACGAGGCCGATCGCGATCATCACCACGAAGTACAGGATGTGGCCGAGCATCGCCGGGCTCAGGGCGCCGGTGGTCAGCCCCCGCACGAGTTCCACGCCGTGCCAGAGCGGCAGTGCCATCACGAAGTACTGCACGGCCTCCGGATAGACGGTGATCGGGTAGAACGTCGCCGAGAACAGGAACATCGGCAGCAGCACGAACGAGATCCAGTCCATCTGCTGAAACGTCTTCATGAAGCTCGTCACCGCCATGCCGAGGCTCGCGAAGCCGAACGCGATGAGCAGCACTGCGGGCAGCGCGAGAATAGCCGTCCACGCCAGGTTCAGGCCGAGCACCTGCATCACGATCAGGAAGCCGCCCGCGTACACCCCGCCACGCAGCAGCGCGAGGAGGATCTCGCCGAGCGCGACATCGAGCGGGCCGAGCGAGGTGGAGAGCATGCCCTGGTAGAGCTTGGAGTAGTTCATCTTGAAGAACACGTTCCAGGTGGAGTCGTAGATCGCGCCGTTCATGGCCGCCACGGCCAGCAAGGCTGGCGCGATGAACGCCGCGTACGACACCGGCTGGCCGGTGGTCGTCTGCACTGGGCCGACGAGCGCATTCAGTCCGTACCCGAGCGAGACCAGGTAGAAGATCGGCTCGAAGAACCCGCTGAGCACGACCAGGTAGTTCGTGCTGCGGGTCGCGAGCAGCCCGCGACTCATCACGGCACGGGCGTTGCCGGCGTAGAGCGCGCCGAGGAAACGCGATTGCCGGGTTTCGACCAGGTCGGGAGCGGCCGGTGCGATCGTCATTTGTTCAACCTCATTTGTTCAACCGGCGGCTCACGACCCGCTGGGTCAGCAGCAGGCCCAACACGCACAGCGCCACCAGATACACCACGTGGATCACGGTCAGCCAGATCGGCTCGGCCAGCCCGAACGTCGCCACCCGGCCCAGCTGCGATCCGTGCCAGAGCGGCGAGATCCATCCGATCCATTGCAGGTAGGTCGGCAGCTGCTCGAGAGGGAAGAACGTGCCGGAGAACAGGAACATCGGCAGGATCCCGAACCGCTGGATCATCGCCATCTGGCCCTTGTCCTGCTCGATCGACGCCGTGTACGGCATGATCACGAGCCCGACCGCCATGCCCGTGAGGGTTGCGATGATGATCGCCAGCCAGCTCCACGGCGACTCTGCGGCGCCGAAGATCAGGATGATGACGAAGTAGATGATCACCGTCGGGAGCATGCGCGCGAGCACCGCGATCGTCATGCCGTTGGCCACCTGCTTGCCCGAGATCGGGGCCGCGTTCATGGCGAAGAAGATCGGGTTCCACTTGAACCCCATCATCATCGGATAGGTGCACTCCTCGGCCGCGACGGTGACCGCTGCGGAGGCGAGCAACGCCGGCGCGAGGTAGTCGAGGTAGTCGACACCGCCCACCCCACCACCGCCGGTGTTCGCGTCCACGAGCATCCCGAGCCCCAGCCCGAAGGCCACCATGTACCCGAGCGGGGTGCCGACCGCGGTGACCGCGATGGTCTGCAGATAGGCGCGCATCGAGCGGATGCGATGCTCCGCGACGTACCAGGAACCCCAGCGGCGCGGCTTGACGCCGCCCGCGAGCGCCTTGGTTGCCGAGGCACTCGAAGCACGCCCGTCGAGAGCCTGCCCTTCGAGGGCCTCTGGGAGGGAGGTGTCACTCATTCGACCAACGACCGTCCGGTGAGGCGGAGGAAGACATCCTCCAGGCTCGAGCGGCGCACCAGGCTGGTGATGGGGTTGAGCCCGGCCGCAGTGAGCTGGGCGAGCTCCGCTTCGCCGTTGGCGCTGTAGATCAGGATGCGGTCCGGCAGCACCTCGATGCGATCGCCGGCGCCGGCGATCTGCTCGGCCACCTGCACGTTGCGCTCCGACCCGAATCGAACCTCGAGCACCTCGCGACTGGAGTGATCGCGGATCAGCGACGCGGGCGACCCCTCCGCCATGATCGTGCCCTTGTCGACGACGACGAGCCGGTCGCACAGCTGCTCGGCCTCGTCCATGTAGTGGGTGGTGAGCACGAGCGTGGTGCCCTGCTCCTTGAGCCGGAACAGCCGGTCCCACAGGATGTGCCGGGCCTGCGGGTCCAGCCCCGTGGTGGGCTCATCGAGCAGCAGGATCCTGGGATCGTTCACCAGCGCCCGGGCGATGGTCAGGCGCCGCTTCATCCCGCCGCTGAGGTCGTCGACTTTCGCCTTCGCACGATCGGCGAGCTGGGCGAACTCCAGCAGCTCGTCGGCCTTCTTGCCGATCACCCGGTGCGGGATGCCGAAGTACCGGCCGTAGACGATGAGGTTGTCGCGCACGCGCAACTCCATGTCGAGGTTGTCGGCCTGCGGCACCACCCCGAGCTGCGAGCGGATCTCGGGGCCGTGCTCGTTCGGGTCGAGATCCAGGATGCTCAGCTGCCCGCTCGTACGGGTGGACACCGCCCCAACCATTCGCATCGTGGTCGACTTGCCGGCACCGTTGGGGCCCAGCAGGCCGAACGATTCGCCCGGCGCCACCTCGAAGTCGATGCCGTCGACGGCGGCGAAATCCTTGTACTTCTTGGTGAGCTTGCTGGCGGTGATCACAGGTGCTGGCACGATATGGGAGCCTAGCCGAGGGCTGCGACATGTCAACCAATGTTGACAGTCAAATCATTTGTCAACTAAGGTTGACAGCATGTCGACACCGCTCCACACCCTCGCCGGGGAGTCCGACAGCGAGGATCCGCTGAAGGCCCTGCACGCAGTTTCGTCCATGCGAACCGAGCTGGACCGTCATGAAGCGACTCTCGTGCGCAAAGCGCGCAACCTCGGCTACGGCTGGCAGATGATCGCGACCGCCCTCGGCGTCTCGCGCCAGGCGGTCCACAAGAAGTACGGACGCCGATAGCGAAATACCCCACCCGGAGTACAGCCGCCCCGCCAACCGACGGAAGACTTAGGAACCATGAGCACCACCACGAACTCCTCCCCCCGACGCAGCCCGTTCGGGCGCGGCAAGCAAGACGACGGCCCCCGCGCCACCTTCGGTCAGCTGCTGCCGTATCTCTTCGAGCACAAGAAGATCCTCGGCGTCGTCATCGCCCTGAGCATCCTCGGCGCCGCCGCATCGCTCGGTCAGCCGCTGCTGGTCAGCCAGGTGATCACCGTCGTGCAGGAGGGCGGAGCGCTCGGGATGCTCGTCTGGGCGCTCATCGGGCTCGTGGTGATCTCGGCGATCCTGAGCGGATTCCAGCACTACCTGCTGCAGCGCACCGGAACCTCGGTGGTGCTGTCGGCCCGCAAGCAGCTGGTGCGCCGGATGCTCCGGCTGCCGATCAGTGAGTACGACACCCGCCGCACCGGTGACCTGGTCTCCCGGGTGGGCTCGGACACCACGTTGCTCTACGCGGTCATCACCCAGGGTCTCGTGGACGCGATCGGCGGCTCGCTCGTGTTCGTGGGCGCGCTCATCGCCATGCTCATCATCGACCCGGTGCTGCTCGGGCTGACCGTCGCCGTCATCGCGATCGCCGTCGTCACCGTGGTGACGCTCTCCGGCCGCATCCGGGTGGCCAGCCGCAAGCAGCAGGAGAAGGTCGGCGACCTCGCCGCGGCCGTCGAGCGCAGCCTCAGCGCGGTGCGCACGGTACGGGCGTCCAACGCCACCGACCGCGAGATCGCGATCGTCGAGGAAGACGCCCAGGGCGCCTGGACGATGGGCATCGCGGTCGCGAAGATCTCCGCGCTCGTCGTGCCGATCTCGGGCATCGCGCTACAGGTCGCCCTGCTCGTGGTGCTGGGCGTCGGCGGGTTCCGGGTGGCCAGCGGCGCAATCGACATCGCACAGCTGGTGTCGTTCATCCTCTTCCTGTTCATGATGATCATGCCGCTCGGCACCGCCTTCGGCGCGATCAACTCCGTGAACCAGGCGCTCGGGGCGCTCGGTCGCATCCAGGAGATCATCAACCTGCCCACCGAGACTGACGGCGACAAGGACATCGTGCCGGCCCCGGCAATCGAGACCGACGCGGCGATCAGCTTCGAGAATGTCGAGTTCAGCTACCCAGAGGAAGCGCACAAGACCGAGGTCGAGAAGGTTGTGGCGGAAGTGGTTGGCGAGGAGGCGGTCGCGCACGATCTGACCGTGCTGCGCGGCGTATCGTTCTCCGCCGAGCGCGGCAAGCGCACCGCCCTCGTCGGGCCGTCGGGCGCGGGCAAGAGCACCATCCTCGCCCTCATCGAGCGCTTCTACGACCCGACCGCCGGCGTCATCCGGCTGGGCGGCATCGACGTGCGCGGGCTCGACCGGGTCGACCTGCGATCGCAGATCGGCTACGTCGAGCAGGACGCGCCGGTGCTCGCCGGAACCATCCGCCAGAATCTGCTGCTGAGCGCACCGGATGCCACCGACGAGCAGTGCATCGCGGTGCTGGCCGCAGTGAACCTCACCGAGGTGCTCGAGCGCAACGAGGCCGGGCTCGACGCCGCGGTCGGCGAAGACGGCGTGATGCTCTCCGGCGGCGAGCGCCAGCGCCTTGCGATCGCGCGCACCCTGCTCGCGGCTCCCCCGATCCTGCTGCTCGACGAGTCGACCTCGTCGCTCGACGGCCTGAACGAGCAGATGCTGCGCGAGGCGATCGACGCGGTCGCCGAGAACCGCACGCTGATCGTGATCGCGCACCGGCTCTCCACGGTCGTCGACTCCGACCAGATCGTTGTGCTCGACCACGGCCGGGTGGTCGGTGTCGGCACGCACTCCGAGCTCGTGAAGTCGACCCCGCTGTACCAGCAGCTCGCGAAACACCAGCTGCTGGTCTAGCCCCTTGCCGATCTAGGCCTCGACTTTAATGTATGGTGGGTATATGTATACCCGCCATACACCGAGAGCGCGCCCGTGTCGGTCTCGCTGAGCATCCTCGCGATGATCTCCCGCGGCCCGCTGTACGGCTACCAGCTGCGCGCCGAGTTCGACCGTCGCACCGGCGCGCGCTGGCCGCTGAACGTCGGTCAGGTCTACAAGACTCTGGACCGCCTCGAACGTGACGGCCTCGCCGTCAAGCTCGAGGATTCCGACGCCGACGGCCACGTGTTCTACGAGGCGACCGCCGCCGGTCGTGAGCAGGCCGCCGAGTGGTTGCGCACCGCCGAGACGACGCCGGCGGGGGGCCGCGACGAGCTCGCGATCAAGCTCGCGATGGCGGTGACGCTCCCGGACGTCGACGTCGACGCCCTGATTGCGGCCCAGCGGTCCGCGGCCCTGGAGCGGCTGCGCACGGTCACCCGGGAATCGGCCGCTCCGAGCGACAGTCTCGGCGTCACCCTCGTCAACGACGCGGTGCTGTTCGCGGCGGAGACCGAACTGCGCTGGCTCGACCACGTGCACGAGCGGGTGCGGCAGGCCCGCGCCGGCAACATCGACCCGGTGCTGCCCTTCGATACCGAGATGCCCAAGCGCGGGCGACCGCGCGTCGCCGACCTGACTGGAGCCGAGAAATGACCGAGATTCTGAGGATGACGGGCGTGCGCCACGGCTACCGCCAGGGAGCCACAGACGTGACCGCGCTCGACGACATCACGCTGAGTGTCGAGGCTGGGCAGCTGGTCGCCGTCATGGGTCCCTCGGGCTCCGGCAAGTCGACGCTGCTGAGCGTCGCCGGCGCGCTGGAGCGGCCGACCGCGGGCGAGGTGGTCGTCGACGGCATCGCCCTCGCCGGCCTCGATGCCCGGGCGCTGGCCCGGGTTCGACGCCGGTCGATCGGGTTCGTATTCCAGCAGTACAACCTCATCCCGCTGCTGACGGTGCGCGAGAACGTCGGCCTTCCGCTCGAGCTCGACGGCTGGGATTCCGCCCGCACCCGTGAGGCGACGGATACCGCGATCACGCACCTCGACCTCGCCGCCGAGGCGGAGCTCTACCCCGAGGTGCTCTCCGGCGGGCAGCAGCAGCGCGCCGCAATCGCACGCGCAATCGCGGGAGCTCCGCGGCTCATCCTCGCCGACGAACCGACCGGCGCCCTGGATTCCGTCACCGGCGAATCGGTCATCAGGATGCTCCGCGCGCGGGTCGACGCGGGAGCCGGCGCGATCGTCGCCACCCACGACGCGCGCCTCGCGGCGTGGGCCGACACCGTCTTCGCACTGGAGGACGGGCGCCTGAGCGAGCTCGTAGGACAAACGTCGGGACAGCGGTCATGACCGCGCGCAGATTGGCGTGGAGGCAACTCCGCCGTAACCCTGGCTCGAGCATCCTGAGCATCATCGCGCTGGCCCTGCCCTCGGCGATCGTGCTCGCCGTCGCGCTCGGGTCGCCCGAGGAGCAGGAGCTGCTGCCCCTGGCGGGCGCTGCGGCCTTCGGGGTGCTGCCGCTCGCGTTCATCGCGGCGATGGTCGGCGCGGCGCTGTTCCTGTCGTTCCGGCGCACCGAGCGCACCCTGGCGCTGCTGGCCAGCGTCGGCGCTGAACCGCGAACGCTGTCGGCGGTGGTGTCGACGAGCGGACTCATCCTCGGCGGTGCTGCTGCGCTGCTCGCCGCGCTCGTCGGCGGTGCGACGGGGCTGCTGATCCGCGGCGGAGCACCGACGGCGCGGGATGCCGTCATGATCGTGGTCATCGCCGCCGCCACCGCGCTCGTCGGCTGGCTCGCCGCCCTCGCCCCCGCCGCCGCCCTCCGCTCCCCTGACGTGCCCGGCGTACTCCGCAACGCGCCCCGCGACACCCGCGGCCGTTGGGCCAACGTGCGCGCCGGCCGCGCTGTCACGCTGGCGGGAGCGGTAACGCTGCTGCTCGGTGCTGTTGCGGGGCTGGTCGCCGGCGTGCTCCCCGAGGGGTTGCCCGGGATGATCCTGCGCGCGATCGCGACGGTGGTCGCCCAGCCGGCCGCGCTGCTACTGATCATCGGGATCGTGATGATGCTCCCGGCGGTGTTCCGCAGATTCGGGATGCTTGCCCGCGGTATCGCGCCGCGGCTGGCCGCGCGTGACGCCGAGCGCGGCGGAGTGCGATCGGCCGCGGTCGCCACCACCGTGGTCGCGAGCACCTTCATCGTGAGCGCGTACCTGAGCCTCGGCACGGCGAGCACCGAGTCGTCAATCGCGAACTACCAGTGGGAGCTGCACCGCGGCCAGGTCGGAGCCGGCCTCATCGAGACCGACTTCTCCGGCGTATCAACGCGCGCCCCCATCGACGACGTGACCCGGGTCACCGACATCCTGCGCACCGATCTCGGCGCGACCGACACTCGCGTGCTCTCCGGCGCGCTCGGGCCCTACTGGGGTGCCCCGGTCGACGACTACGAGGGCTACAGCGGTCGGCAGCAGTACTCGTTCCCCGAGGGCGGGCTGCCGTCGCCGCGGCTCAGCGCCGAGGGCATCTGCTCCCTCCCGCGCGCGGAGACCGGTCTCGACGACTTCGACTGCTCATCGTCGCCGTACCGGTTCGAGCTGGCGCCCGACCGGCCTTCAATCTGGGTTGCCGACGCGGCGGACCTCGCGGTGATGGCGGGCGGGGCGGATGTCTCGGGCGCCCTCACCACCGGCGGCGCCGTGGTGCTGGATCCCCGGTACCTGGGTGTCGACGGCACCGTCGACCTCGACTGGTGGGGTGCGGAGCAGTTCGTGCCGGAGGACGAGCCCGGCGAGTTCATGCCGGCCGGAACGCCACTGCGCAGCGCGAGCCTCCCCGCGGTGTTCGTCGACCCCGGGCATCCGGTGATCTTCGACGTCATCGTCAACCGGGAGACGGCCGAGCAGCTCGGACTCGAGGCGGTGCCGGCCTTCGCGATCGGCACCGCGTCGCCGAGTTCCGCCGCGATCGACGAGGCCTATGTGGAGCTCTCCGCGATCAACCAGCTCAGCTGGCTCACGGTCGAGCGCGGTCCCGGCGAGGGTTTCGACCCCGCCTGGCACTGGGGTGCGGTGGGTCTTGCCGGGGGCGTGACGCTGCTGCTCGCGCTCGTCTCGGTGGGGCTGTCGCGGCTCGAGGGCCGCCGCACCGATCGGACGCTCGCCGCGATCGGCGCCTCGCCCGGCATTCGGCGGCGGATCACCGGCTGGTACACGCTGTTCGTGGTCGGCGTTAGCGCAGTCACAGGGACGCTCGTCGGCGCGCTCACCGTCGTCGCACTGTGGCCCGGGCTCAGCAGCTTGGGGACCATCGACCGCACCCTCGTCCTGCCGCTACCCGAGCTCGCGATCATCGGCCTCGCGGTGCCGCTGCTCGTGACCCTGGTGGCGCTGCTGCTCCCGGTCGGCCGGGTGGGTCGCCCGGCCGCCGACTAATCGCCCGCGAGGGCGTACATAGCGACCGCGGCGGTGGCGGCGACGTTGAGGGAGTCGATGCCGTGCGCCATGGGGATCTGCACCACGGTGTCGGCGGCCGCGAGCGCCTCGGGGGTCAGCCCCTCCCCTTCGGCGCCGAGTACGAGCGCGACCCGTTCGGGCGCCGCGGGCGCGAACGACCGCAGCGACACGGCATCGGGAGTGAGCGCGAGCGCGGCGATGTGGAATTCGGCGAGCTGCTCGCGCGCGGCATCCCACTCGCCGAGCCGCGTCCACGGCACCTGCAGCACCGTGCCCATGGAGACCCGGATCGCCCGCCGGTAGAACGGGTCTGAGCAGCGCGGCGTCACCAGCACCGCGTCGGCCCCGATGCCCGCCACCGAGCGGAAGATCGCCCCGACGTTAGTGGGGTCGGCCACGTTCTCGAGGATGACGATGCGGCGGGCATCCCGAACCAGCTCCTCCACGGTAGGGAGCGGCGGCCGATGCATCGACGCGATGAGCCCGCGGTGCAGCAGGTATCCGGTGAGCTGCTCGAGCAGCTCGGGCGGCCCCGAGAAGATGGGGACGTCAGGACCGACAAGCGCCACCGCCTCGTCGACTGCGGCCCCGAGTGCCAGTACCGAACGCGGACGATGGCCGGCGCGCAGCGCACGCTGCAGAACCAGCGCCGACTCGGCGATGTACAGGCCGTGCTCGGTGCCCTGCGCCTTCTTCAGGGCGACGTCGGTCTGGTGCGAGTAATCGGCAAGGCGCGGGTCGGCGAGGTCGGTGATCGGGATGACGGGCATGCAGCCAGCTAGCTCGGCGCCAGCTCGACACCCGCCGCCGAGAGACGCTGCAGGGCGGCGGCGCTCGACTCCGGAGCGACCCCGGCGACGAGGTCGGTGAGCACCCGCACGCCCCGGCCCGCGGTGCGGGCATCCAGAGCCGACGCCAGCACGCAGTAGTCGGTGGCGATGCCGACGACGTCGATGTCGGTCACGCCCAGGCGGTTCAGGGTCTCGGGCAGCGTCTCGCCATCGTCGGTCGTGCCCTCGAAGATCGAGTACGCGGGCTTGCCCTGGCCCTTTCGCACGTGCACGTCGACCTCGTTCGCGGCCAGCGCCGGGTGGTACTCGGCGCCGGGAGTGCCCGCCACGCAGTGCTCCGGCCAGCTGTCGACGAAGTCGGGTTCGGGGTGAAAATGCCCGCCGTTGTCGTTGTGACCGTCGTGCCAGTCGCGCGACGCGAAAACGACGTCGTAGCGATCGGGATGCTCCGCAAGCAGCCGGGTGATGCCCTCCGCCACTGCCGCGCCACCCTCGACACCGAGCGCACCGCCCTCGGTGAAGTCGTTCTGCACGTCGATGATGAAGAGCGCAGTGCTCACGAGAGTCTCCTAGTTTTCGACAGGCTAGTTGTTCGACAGGTTGTTGCCACACGCGCCGACCGCCGCCGCGAGTTCGTCGAGGGCGCCGCTGGTCTCGCGGGCGGTGACGTTCTCGCCGATGGCGTAGAACGCGAAGGCGAGCGGCGTACCGTCGGCGGCGGTCACCACGCCGGTGAGCACGCGCGACCCCGAAATGACGCCATCGGTCGCCACCACCGACCCGTCACTGGGCATCGCGGAGTACACCGACCCGAGGTCGAGCGCACTGGCCTGCAGTTTGGCCATCAGGTGTGCGAAGTACAGCGGCGGTACGGCCGCGGTGGGGTTCTCGCCCGAGCCGTCCCTGACCGCGAGCTGCGCCGCCTCCGGGATCTCCAACTCCGAGAGGGCACCCGGAATCGCGGTCGACAGCGACGCGAGGCTGCCGTTCTCGCCCTGCGACTTCGAGATCGACCGCGCGAGCATCTCGGCCAGGGTGTTGTCGTTGCTGGCGAGCATCTGGCTCACCAGGGTGCCGATCGGCTGCGACTTCACCTCGGCGAGCACCGTCGAACCGATGACGGCCCCGCGGGCGAAGGTGGCATCCTCGAGGCCTGCGGCCGCCGCGAACGCCTCGCCCGCGCGCGCGATCGGGTCGTCGCCCCGCGGGCTGACGCCCTGCGTCGGGTCGGCCCGGTCGCCGTCGACCATCAGCGCGGTGATGTAGGGCTGAAAGCCGTCGCTGCGCAGCGACTCGGGCCACGCCGGGTCCCAGTCGTCCGCCGCGTCCCACAGGGTGGAGTCGAGCACGATCTGGGTGATCTCGACGCCCGGATAGAGGTCTTCGTACTTGTCGACGGCCGCGGTCGCGAGGTCGTCGAGCAGCGGCGCCTCGTCGTAGAAGCTGTTCGGCGTGGTCGCGAGCGTGGGGTCGCCCCCGCCCACCAGCACGATGCTGCCGGGCGCCGAGCCCGCGATCACCTTGGTGGAGAGCTGCGTGTCGGCCCCGAGCGCGCGCACGGCGGCGGCCGCCGTGATCACCATCATCGCGTTGGCGGGGCTCTGCGCGGTCGCGCCGTTGCGGTCGAAAAGGGTCTCGCCGCTGGTGACGTTGACCACCGAGCCCGAGAACGTTCCGAGTAGGGGGTTGGCCGCCGCGCCCGACACCGAACACGTGCGCAGCAGGCTCGCCCCCGGAATCGTCGCGGGCTGCACGCGTGGCGCGACCTCGTCATCGCCCGGCAATGCCGCTTGGGCCGGAGCGCGCGAGCCCGAAGCGAGCCCGGCGAACACCGCGCCCGTGCCCAGCAGCAGGAAGACGAGCGCCCCCGCCGACACCGCCCAGGCGAGGGGGTGACGGGCGATCATGCCCCGGATGCCCCCGCCGGCCTTGGCCGGAGCATCCATCTCCCGCACCGCTCGCCGTGACGACGGCGACTCGGGGGTGGCTGGGGAATCCGTCACCCGCCCATGATAGCGGCGGGTGACAGGAGCCCCCTGGACGGGCTGCCCTGGTTAGCAGCCCGTCCAGCGCGCCGCAGCGCGGGTGAAGTCGTACGGCTCGTCGATGCCACCGTGGGTCATCGCGAAGCCGATGCAGACTCCGCCGATGCCTGATCCCGGACGGTAAAGCGACGCACGATGCGACGACGAGTTCCACCACTTGGTTGCCACCGTGGCTCCCGAGTTGCCCGAACCGCCCGCGAGGTTTCCGTCGCAGCCGGTGCTCGGCACACCATCGGCGCGAGTGGAGCCCATGTGGCCCCAGGCATCCATCGGGTCGGGGCTCGGCGACTCGGCCATCCAGAACAGCCGGGCCTCCATGCAGGAGTCGTAGTAGAAGTTGCCGTACGGAATGGGCTCGAGGCAGTTGGCCACGCGCATCGCGTTGTACTGGCGGGCGAACGAGGCGAGGTCGGATGACGTCGTACCGGGCACTCCCTGGCCGGAACTCGCGCCCGGAGCACCACCGATGCCACCGCCGGCGTCACCGGGGCAGGCCTGGCCCGCAGCGGCACGCGCCGCGCGGCGTTCGGCGACCGCGGCGGGCCCCGATCCCCGGCTGGCGGGCGGAGCAACGACGACGACCGGCTTCGGCACCGGCTTCTGGGCGATGTGCTCCCAGTCCGTCGCGAGTGCAGCAGCCTTCGCGGCGGCCGACTCGTCGGTGACCCGCGTGGTGGTGGCGACCGCCGTGCGAACGGCCGGAGCACTCTCGGCGACAACAACGGATGCGAGCACCGGACCCCCGGCCTGCGTGTCGGCGACAGCCTCGGGCGTGAGCCCCGGACCGCCCGCGCCGACGAACGGCAGGACCAGCACCAGCACGGTCGAGAAGACCGTGGACAGCAAGACAATTTTCTTCATCGTGTACCCCCGTACGACTGAAGCGCAGCCCCCTACTGCGTGCGCCTTAGTGCCCTCAAGTTATGCCTGCTGCCGCCAACTAGCAAGGGACGTAAGGCCTTTGGGGGGCAAGTCACCCATGAACTGGGGGCACGATCGCGGCTGTCTGTCGGCCCTTGAGAGGACAGAACCGGGGTACAGATTCGAGAAGACTGAGCCGCCTATCAGAATCGAACTGATGACCTTCTCATTACGAGTGAGATGCTCTACCGACTGAGCTAAGGCGGCGGACCCGGGCTTGCCGAGGCACAGCATGAAAGCTTAGCCGAGAATTCGATCGGGTCAGACTGGCCCGGCCGAGAAGATCGCGTCAAGCTCGTCGAACGATTCCGTGAGCCGGTCGGAGAGGGATGTCGGCGACGACTCGGTGACCCACAGGGTCCAGGCGTGCCGCATCCCGGCGAAAGCGACGAGGGTGATCAGGCGGGCGCGGTTGCCCAGCCGGTCGCCGTCCGCGGTGAGCTCGGGGTCGGTCTGGGCCAACCGCCGGGCAACGACCGACGCGATGCCATCCTCGAACTTCCGCATCGTCGCCATCCGCATCGCAAACAACTGCGGGTACTGCTTCACCAGGCCGAGGGCGCGCTGACGCATCTCGAAGTCGTTCATCGCCTCGTCGGCGGAGCGGGAGAGCAGGGTCGAGAGCCCCTGCAGGATCGAGCTGTCGCGGTCGGCGACGAACTCGTCGATCAGGTCGGCCGAGGGCAACTCCGGCGCGTCCCCGAGGAGGGCCTCCTCCTTGGAGGCGAAGTAGTTGAAGAAGGTGCGCGGCGAGACGTCGGCGACCCGGCTGATCTCGTCGACCGTTACGCCCTCGAGCCCGCGCTCGGAGACGAGGTCGAGCACCGCCACCTGGATGGCCCGCCGAGTCGCACGGCGCTTGCGTTCGCGCAGGCCGAGCTCCTGGTCCGCGACTGTCATACTTCTATTCTTGCACAGACTGCAAGTTTGCGCGGGCGACGCCCGAAGGATCAGCAGTTCGGGTCAGTGGTGGGCACGGTGCCCGAGACGAAGTAGTTGTCCACCGCATCATCCACACAAGAATTGGACTTGTTGTACGCGGTGTGGCCCTCGCCGTTGTAGGTGATCAGCTGGGCGCTCTCGAGTTGCTCGCTGAGCGCGACGCCCCACTCGTACGGGGTCGCCGGGTCGCCGGTGGTCGCCACGATGAGCACGGGCGGAGCGCCAGCCCCTGTCAGCTTGGTGATCTCGGGGCCGATGTACTTGAACGGCCAGTTGATGCAGGTCAGGTCGCCGGTCGGCGGGAACGCGCGGTAGGTGGTCGGCGAGGCCTCCTGAAGCAGCACCTCCTGCTCGGCGAGCACCGCGGGGTCGGTCTCGACCGGGTAGTCGACGCAGTAGATCGCCAGGAACGCCTCGAGCGAGTTGTCGGTGTACACGCCGTCGGCGTCGCGGCTGTAGTAGTAGTCGGCGAGGAAGAACGCGGTGTCGGTGATGCCCTGCATCGCCTCGGAGTACAGGTCGTTCAGGTACGGCCACGAATCCTGGGAGTACAGCGCCATGCTCATCGCGATGTCGAGGACTCCGGCATCCATCAACCGACCATCGGGTGCGGCGACGGGGCTCGCGTCGAACCGGTCGTACAGCTCGCGGATCGTGGCGAGCGCAGCGTCGAGGCCGTCTTGGAACGGGCAGTCGTCGAACATGTCGGGGCAGGCGGTGAGGTAGTTCTCCAGCGCGCGCTGGAATCCGCGGGTCTGCACGAGGCCGACCTCGAACACCGAGATCGACGAGTCGGTCGCGCCATCGAGCACGATGCGGCCGACCTTGTCGGGGAAGTTCTCGATGTAGTACGACCCGATGTCACTGCCGTAGGAGTAGCCGAGGTAGTTGAGCTTCTCGTCGCCGACGACCGCGCGCAGCATGTCGAGGTCGTGCACGGTCGACTGCGTGTCGATGTACTGCAGCACCTCGCCTGTGTTGTCGAGGCAGGCCTGCCCGAAGTCGACGGCCGACTGGGTGACCTCGTCGATCCACTGGTCGGTGCCGATCTCGGCGTCGGGCAGCCCGAAGACGAACTGGTCGAGCTGCGCGTCGTCGTAGCAGGAGACCGGGGTCGAGCGACCGACGCCGCGGGGGTCCCACCCGATCACGTCAAAGTTCTGCTGCAAGGTGTCACTGACCGCGAAGTCGACGTCGTCGTGCACGAGGTCGTAGCCGGAGGCACCGGGCCCGCCCGGGTTCACGAATAGCGATCCCTGGGCCGTGCCCGTCGCGGTGTGCCGCGCCAGGGCCAGCGTGATGTCGGTCTCCTCCGACGGGTTCGCCCAGTCCATCGGGGCGATCGCGGTGGCGCACTGGGCGCCCTCACCGCAGTCCTCCCAGGTGAGCACCTGCTCGTAGTACGGCGTGAGGTCGGCTTCGACGCTCTCACCGGTGGGGGTGGATGTCGCGCCCGGAGTACCACCGAAGAAGCATCCCGACAACAGCATCACGAGGGCGGTGGCGCCGGCGATCAGCGGGGCGCGGTGGGACGATCTGGATGCCGTGGTCACCGGTAGAGCCTATAGCGGGCCACCGGGAAGCTCATCGGCTATCTGCCGGAACCGCGGATCGCGGTGACCAGCATCGCCTCGAGCGCGAGCATCGGCGGCACGTTGCTCTCGATGCGCTCCCGCGCGGTGCTGATCGCGTCCATTGTCGCGAGCGTCTCGACGGGGGTGGAGGATGCCGCTGCCGCCCGCACCCGGTCGACGATCGCGAGGTTGATCGGCTCGCCGGGAACCCCCAGTTGGTCAAGCAGGATGTCTCGGTACAGCGACAGCAGGTCGACCATGATGCGGTCGATTCCGTCGCGCAGGCTCCGGGTCGCGCGCCGCTTCTGATCGTCGTCCAGCGCGCGCAGCTGGCTCCGCAGGGCGGGCGGGATGGTGCCTCCCGGCTCGATTCCGAGTGAGCGGAGCGCGGCATCCCGCTCCTGCGCATCACGCTCCTCGGTGATCGCCTCAGCGTCGGCCTTCGCGAGATCGACCAGCGCGGCCGCGGCCAACATCGCCGACGACACCGAATGGATGCCCAGGGCGAGGTCGAGCGTGCGCTCGCGCCGCCGCCTCGCGTCGGCGTTCGTTGCCAGGCGGTGGGCCATACCGATGTGCGACTGGGCCTCGCGCGCGGCCCGGAGTGCGACCTCGGCGTCCACCCCGTCACGACGCTCCAGCAGGTGAGCGACCTCCGCGACATCCGGAACCCGCAGCCGCACACTCCGCACCCGCGACCGGATCGTGGGGATCAGGTCGGCCTCGCTCGGCGCGCACAGGATCCACACGGTGCGCGGCGGTGGTTCTTCGAGCGCCTTCAGCAGCACATTCGACGTGCGCTCGGCCATCCGGTCGGCGTCTTCGATGATCATGACCCGATAGCGACCGACCGACGGCGAGAACTGGCTGGTCGCGACGAGCTGGCGCACCTCCTCGATGGAGATGATCACGCGGTCGGTGCTCAGCACGCCGAGGTCGGGGTGGGTGCGCGCGGCAACCTGGCGGGCAGTCGCGGCGTCCTGCTCGGGGTCGCCGGTGCTCAGCAGCGCCGTCGCGAACGCGTAGGCGAGGTTCGAGCGACCCGACCCCGGAGGGCCGGTGATCAGCCAGGAGTGAGTCATCGACGAGTCGCCGCTACCCCCGACGGCGGATGCCGACGCTGCGGCCTCGACGATCGCAATCGCGTCCGCCTGGCCGGTCAGTTCGTCCCAGACCGCCATCGCGCCAGCCTAAGGCAGGCCAGTGACGGGAGCGCTGCCGGGGGCGACGTCGCGGGCGCTGTCGTCGCCGAGGAGCGACCCGACGCGCGCCTGGATGATCTCGGCGATCAGGTCCACGGGCTCGCGGGCGTCGATGACGAGGAATCGCTCCGGCTCTTCGGCCGAGAGCTCGAGGTAGGCGGCGCGAACCCGGGCGTGGAAGTCGTCGTGCTCGGCCTCGAGCCGGTCGTAGGTGGTGCGCTCCCCCAGCCGGGTCTTGCCGGTGCTCTCGTCGAGGTCGAGCAGCACGGTGAGGTCGGGCAGCAGCCCCTCCGTGGCCCAGAGCGAGAGATCCCGAACCTCGGCACCACCGAGCACGCGGCCGGCGCCCTGGTAGGCAACCGACGAGTCGAGATAACGATCTTGCACGACGATCTCGCCGCGCTCGAGGGCCGGCCGCACCTTGGTGGCGATGTTGTGCGCGCGGTCCGCGGCATAGATGAGGGCCTCAGCTCGCGGCGCGATCTCGCCGCGGCGATGCAGCACCATCTCGCGCAGCTCCAGCCCGAGGTCGGTGCCGCCGGGTTCGCGCGAGACGACGACGGGGTAGCCCTCGGACTGCAGCCACTCCACGAGCAACCGCGACTGGGTCGACTTACCCGACCCGTCGCCGCCCTCGAACGTGATGAACAGGCCGGGCACTACTGCGACTTCGCCGTGGCGCGCGCGGCCGCGGGCTTCGCCGCCGCTGCGCCGGTCTTGGCTGCTGTCTTGGTCGTCGCTGCCTTGGTCGTCGCGGTCTTGCTCGCTGCGGCCTTGGTGGCCGTCGCTTTGGCCGCCGTCGTCTTGGCTGCCGCGGTCTTGGTCGCAGCCGTCTTAGTCGCTGCGGTCTTGGCTGCGGGCTTCCTCGCGGCCGGCTTCTTCGCGGCGGTCTTCTTCACCGTCGGGCCCTTGGCGCGCTTGTCGGCCAACAGCTGCACCGCGCGGTCGAAGTCGATGTCTTCGACCTCTTCGCCCCGCGGAATCGTCGCGTTGGTCGTGCCGTCGGTCACATAGGCGCCGAATCGGCCGTCCTTGATCTTGATCGGCTTGCCGCTCTCCGGGTCTTCCGGGAACTCGGCGAGCGCACTGGACTGTGCCCGGCCGCCGTACTTCGGCTGCGCGTACAGCTCGAGTGCTCCGGCCAGGTCGATCGCGAAGATCTGGTCCTCACTGACGAGGGAACGGGTGTCGGTGCCGCGCTTCAGGTAGGCGCCGAACCGTCCGTTCTGCGCGGTGATCTCGGTGCCGAGCTCGGGGTCGACGCCGACGACGCGCGGCAGGTTGAGCAGCGCCAGTGCCGTGTCGAGGTCGACGGTCGCGAGATCCATCGACTTGAAGATCGACGCGGTGCGCGGCTTGACGGCCACCACCTTCTTCGCCTTCTTCTCCTTGAGCTCACCGGTCTTCTTGTCGACCACGTACTCGGGTTCGACGGGCGGTGCCTCGGGCTCGAGCTCGGTCACGTATGGGCCGAACCGGCCGTCTTTCGCGACGACCTGTTTGCCGTTCTCGGGGTTCACCCCGATGACCCGGTCACCGAGCACGGGAGCCGCGATCAGTTCCCGCGCCTTGGCGGCGGTCAGTTCATCCGGAGCAAGATCCTGCGGGATGTTCACGCGCCGGGGCACCTCGGGGTCGTCTCCGGGAGCCTCGAGGTACGGCCCGTACTTGCCGATGCGCAGGGTGACGTCGTCGGCGATGCGGATCGAGTTGATCTCGCGCGCGTCGATCTCACCCAGGTTGTCGATGACCGTGCGCAGGCCGCGGTGGTTCGCGCTGCCGAAGTAGAAGCCCGTGAGCCACTCGACGCGGTCAGCGTCACCCCCGGCGATGCGGTCGAGGTCGTCTTCCATGCCCGCGGTGAAGTCGTACTGCACGAGGTCGTTGAAGTACTCCTCGAGCAGGCGCACCACCGAGAAGGCGATCCAGTTGGGCACGAGCGCCTGGCCCCGCGGGGTCACGTAACCGCGGTCGATGATCGTCGAGATGATGCTCGCATAGGTCGACGGGCGGCCGATGCCGAGTTCTTCGAGCTGCTTGACGAGGCTCGCCTCGGTGTAGCGGGGAGGAGCGGATGTCTCGTGCCCCTTGGCCTCCACGTCGACGAGTGTGAGCTTCTGCCCCTCGGTGAGCGGCGGCAGCTTCGCCTCGGTCGGCTCGGCCGTCTCGTTGCGCTCCTCGTCGCGGCTCTCCTCATAGGCGTGCATGAACCCGCGGAAGGTGATGATCGTGCCGGTCGCGACGAACTCGGCGATCGATCCGGCGGGCGTCGGGCCGGCACCGATGGTGATCGATGCGGTCGAGCCCTTGGCGTCGGCCATCTGCGAGGCGACGGTGCGCTTCCAGATGAGGTCGTAGAGCTTCCAGTCGTTACCGCGGAGCGAACCCTGCAGCTCGCCCGGCGTTCGGAACGTGTCGCCCGACGGGCGGATCGCCTCGTGGGCCTCCTGCGCGTTCTTGCTCTTGCCGGAGTAGACGCGCGGCGATTCGGGAACCGTCTCGGCGCCGTACAGCTTCTTGGCCTGCGCGCGGGCCGCGTCGATCGCCTGCTTCGAGAGCGTCGGCGAGTCGGTACGCATATAGGTGATGTAGCCGTTCTCGTACAGCGACTGGGCGACGCTCATCGTCTGCCGGGCCGAGAAGCGGAGCTTGCGGCCCGCTTCCTGCTGGAGAGTGGATGTCGTGAACGGGGCAGCCGGACGCCGCGTGTATGGCTTCGACTCGACGCTGGTCACGGTGATCGGCACGGCGGGATCGCGGAGGGCTTCCGCCAAGGACAGCGCGGCGGCCTCGTCGACGACGACCGCATCGCCCTTGAGCTTGCCGCGGTCGTCGAAGTCGCGACCGGCGGCGATCCGCTTGCCGTCGAGGCGCACGAGGCGAGACTCGAAGCGCTCCTTCTCCGTGCCGGGGGTCAGCCCGGCGATCAGGTCCCAGTAGCTGGCGGTGATGAAGGCGAGACGCTCGCGCTCCCGGTCGACGACGAGCCGGGTGGCTGCCGACTGCACGCGGCCGGCGGAGAGACCGGGGCCGACCTTGCGCCAGAGCACCGGCGAGACCTCGTAGCCGTAGAGCCGGTCGAGGATGCGACGGGTCTCCTGGGCGTCGACGAGCGCGGTGTCGAGTTCGCGGGTGTTGTCGATGGCGTGCTGGATCGCGTCTTTGGTGATCTCGTGGAACACCATGCGATGCACGGGGACTTTGGGCTTGAGTTCCTGCAGCAGGTGCCACGCGATGGCTTCGCCTTCGCGGTCTTCATCAGTCGCGAGGAAGAGTTCGTCGGCACCCTTGAGCGCACGCTTCAGGTCGGCGACGGTCTTCTTCTTGGCGTCGGAGACGACGTAGTACGGCTCGAAATTGTTCTCGACGTCGACGGAGAACTTGCCGAGCGAGCCCTTCTTGAGCTCGGCAGGCAGGTTCTTCGGCTCGATGAGATCGCGGATGTGGCCGACGGAGGACTGCACCTCATAGCCGTCACCCAGGTACTGGGCGATCGTCTTGGCCTTGGTCGGCGACTCGACGATGACGAGCTTCACGGGAACTGTCTCCTCTATATATGGGATGCACGGCAAACGGGCGCCGCGTCAGCGACACCATACACACCTCAACCACGCTGGCGCCTAATCCAGTCCCGAACCCGCCGGTCCCGCTGTCGCCGCCGATCGGGCCGTCACCCCCGCCCACTGGCGCGTCGCGACCACCGTGACGACCAGCCCGTCGACGTCGCACGACTCCACCGCGGCACCGTTCGCGGCCGCCACCTCCTCCGCCGTCTCGCACGGAAACCCTGGGATCGACCCGCTCGCGACATCGGCCGCAGCGAGCGCCGAGGCATCCGCCGCCGCCGCGACGGCACCCCGCACCGCGAGCCCCATATAGAGAGGTAGGGCGACGGCGAGCAGTGTGACCATGGCGAGCCCGACGCCCAGCGCTAGGAGGCTGCCGGACCCGCGATCAGCCTCGGGGGCACTGGCCCCGCGATCGCCATCGGTGGCGCCAGACCCGCGGTCGCGGCCCGGTCTGGGCCCGTTCCGTGCGCGGCAGCGGCTCATCGCCCGCCCCCGAGCGCGCAACTCGATGCCCGCAGGTCAACACCGATCGGGCCGGCGAGCGAGGCCCGTGCCGACACCAGCGCGCACACCAGGTCACCCCGCGTCGACACGGCGACACTCGCGCCGGGCACGAGTCGCTGCGCCGAGGCCTGCCCGTCGTCACCCCGCGCGAGTGAGCGAGCGGCGGCCGCCGCGGCATCCTGCACCCGAAGCTGCTCGCCCGCCACCCGCACGCCCGACAGGCACAACGCCAGCACGAGCACGACTGCCGGGAGGGCGATGGCGAGCTCCGCAGTCACGCTGCCCCGGTCGCCTCCTCGCATGTCACCCCGGAATCGAGAGCGCGGTGCGGATGATGTCGGTGAGCATGCCCCTCACCTCGTCTGACCGCATGATGATCACGAGCAACCCGGCGAATCCGACCGCCGCCATCGTTGCGATCGCGTACTCGGCGGTGGCCGCGCCGCGGTCGGAGGCCGCCTGCACCCTCGAGAGAAATCCCATGTTCCACTCCGTTTCTGGCCCGAGTGACTCCAGTGTTGACCGGGGATAGTCGCAGCTCGCCCGGCAAGCCGAACCGGTGCGTTGCTTCAGAACGAACCGACTGTTGACGAGACGACGGCAACCAGCAGCGGCACCACGCCGAGCACCATGAAGGCCGGCAGCACGCACAGCCCGAGAGGCAGCATCAGGCGGACAGACAGTGCGGCAGCCTGCTCCTGCGCCGTCGCCCGGGCCTCGCGCCGCAACTCCTCGGCCTCGGCCCTCAGCAGCTCGGCTGCCGGAACACCCGCGCGCTGCGAGAGGTCCAGCACCTCATCGAGGCTCCCCGGGTCGGCGGTGAGCGCGAACCGTTCTACCGCGTCGTCGACGAGGACACGGGCACGATCGGGCGAGGAGCCCCCGCTCATCGCGATCGCCATCAGGTCGCACGCGAGCCCCGGCGCGGGATCCTTGGGCTGAACCGCCCTGACGAGCCGCCGGTTCCAACGCAGCGCCCCGAGCATCAGCGCGCCGCCCACCGCGAGACAACCCCACCCGACCGGAGTCGCGAATAGCGTCGTCATCGTATCGAAGCCGAGTGCGAGCCCGAACAGCACCCCGACAACCGGCAGGCCGAGCACCATCCGGGCGGTCGCGACCGGGGCGGCGAGCGCAACCCGGGCATCGCGCTGTGTCTCCGCGAGCGATCGCAGCGAGGCAGCGTACGAGCGAAGGGATGGCGCAAGCGGCGCACCCGCAGAACTCGCGACCGACCACGCCGCAGCGAGCCCGAGCCAGGCGCCGCGTTCCAGCCCGCGGGTCTCCTGAGCCGCATCGGCGAGGGAGTCGGCATGAGCCATCCCGCCCGCGACGACGACGCGAGGCACGGCCGAGGAGGTGGATGCCGCCACGTGCTGCCACGCGGATGCCGGGGCGACCCCTCCCGAGAGCAGAACCGCCAGGCGCTGAGTGACGCTCGCGACCTCGGCGATGCCGCCCGGGGCGGTGCGGCCGGACGCGGGGCCGCGCGACGCGGGACGGCCCCACGCCGCCCCTCGAGCCGTCGCGCGCTCCGTCACTGAGCGCCCCGCACGTCCAACCGATCACGCGCGTCGAGCGCGAACGTGCCTACCTGCGCGATCCGCCGCACGCCGTCCACGCGCTCCAGGTGCAGCACGGCGCCGATCGCACTCACCGCCTGCCGCGCCACCGCGGTCGGGCTGAGCCCGGCGAGAGCGCCGAGTGCCTCAAGCCGCGCGGGCACGTCGTCGAGGGAGTTGGCATGCAGCGTCCCGCCCCCTCCGTCGTGCCCGGTGTTGAGCGCGCCGAGCAGCTCGCGGATTTCCGCGCCGCGGCACTCGCCCAGCACGAGCCGGTCGGGTCGCATCCGCAGTGCCTCGCGCAGCAGCCGCGCGAGGTCGAGCCCGCCGGCGCCCTCGAGGTTGGCCTGCCGCGCCTCCAGCGACACGAAGTGCGGGTGTGTCACCCGCAGCTCGGCGACATCCTCGATCGCCACGATCCGCTCGCCGTGCGACGCGGCACCGAGCAGCGCCCCTAGCAGGGTGGTCTTGCCACTTCCGCCGGCTCCGGTGACCAGCAGGTTCGCCCGACGCGTTACGAGCGCCGAGACATCCGACAGCGGAACCGCGGCGAAGAACCCCGCCGCCTCCAGGTCGGCCAGCGACAGCGGACGCAGGTGCGGCACTCGAATCGACAGCAGAGTGCCGCTCGGCGAGACCGGCGGCAGCACCGCGTGCACGCGCACCCCGTCATGCAGCCGGGTGTCAACGCACGGGTTCGCCTCGTCGACGTGCCGACCTCCGAGCGCGACGAGGCGCACGGCGAGCGCCCGCACCTCGGATTCGTCGAGCTCCGGATGCCCCCGCCGCTGCAACCCGTCGCCGCGATCCACCCACACCTCGCGCGCGCCGTTCACGAAGACGTCGGTCACCTCGGGGTCGGCGAGGTACGGCGCGAGGGGGCCGAAGTCACCTGCGGCAGGCCGGGTGCGGGTGACGGGGCCACGGTCATCCGGTCGGCGGGCAACGAACGGAATGACCTCATCCACACGCCAACGGTAGGGACGCGATCAGGCCAAAAACCTCGGCAACGAGAGGTTGGGGATTAAAAGAGAGGGGCGGCGCCTATTGGGGGGAACAGGCGCCGCCACAGCAACGCCGGATTGGGGGGAATCGCTGGCGTCACTAGTCGAATTTGCATTCAACGGAATTCAGTGTACTGCACGGGCGTGTGCACGCAATGGGTGCTCACAGCACTCTCTCGGCGATTCTCGGCGGTTCTGTAGGATCGGGAGGGTTCACCTGTTCGCGCAGTTCAGGGCGCCCAGCGGCCCACGAGATCGACGAGGATCTGATGCCCAGTAATTCGATTGACAGCCTGCTCCGCGAGACGCGGCGCTTCCCGCCGACCGATGAGTTCGCCGCCGATTCGGTGGCCCAAGAGCAGCTCTACGAGGATGCCAAGGAAGACCGCCTCGGTTTCTGGGCAACGCAGGCCCGCGAGCTGCACTGGCACAAGCCCTTCACCGAGACCCTCGACTGGTCGAACCCGCCGTTCGCGAAGTGGTTCGCCGACGGCGAGATCAACGTCGCGTACAACTGCCTCGACCGCCACGTCATCGCGGGCAACGGCGACCGTGTCGCCATTCACTGGGAGGGCGAGCCCGGCGACAGCCGCAGCATCACCTATGCCGAGCTGACGGCGGAGGTCAAGCGTGCGGCGAACGTACTGATCAAGCTCGGTATCGGCCAGGGCGACCGGGTCGCCGTGTACATGCCGGTCGTACCGGAGGCGGTCATTGCGATGCTCGCGATCGCCCGGGTCGGCGCCGTGCACTCCGTCGTGTTCGGGGGCTTCAGCTCCGAGAGCCTGCGCAATCGCATCGACGACGCGAGCGCGAAGCTCGTGATCACCGCCGACGGTGGATGGCGCAAGGGCAAGGTCTTCCCGCTCAAGGCCGCCGTCGATGGCGCGCTGGCCGGCGACACCTCCACCGTCGAGCACGTGCTGGTCGTCAAGCGCGGCGAGAACACGGTCGAGTGGACTGAGGGCCGGGATGTCTGGTGGCACGACGAGATGGCGTCGGTGGATGCCGAGCATGAGGCCGAGGGCTTCGAGGCCGAAAATCCGTTGTTCATCCTCTACACATCCGGAACCACCGGCAAGCCCAAGGGTATCCTGCACACCAGCGGCGGCTACCTGACCCAGGTCGCGTTCACGCACAAGAATGTCTTCGACCTGCACCCCGAGAAGGATGTCTACTGGTGCACGGCCGACGTCGGCTGGATCACCGGGCACAGCTACGTGGTCTACGGTCCGCTCGCCAACGGGGCGACCCAGGTCATCTACGAGGGGACGCCCGACACGCCTCATCCGGGTCGCTGGTGGGAGATCATCCAGAAGTACAGCGTCTCGATCTTCTACACGGCACCGACGGCGATCCGCTCGTTCATGAAGATCGGCCGGCAGGTTCCGAAGGAGTTCGACCTGTCGTCGCTGCGCGTGCTCGGATCGGTCGGCGAACCGATCAACCCAGAGGCGTGGATCTGGTACCGCGACATCATCGGCCACGGCGAGACGCCGATCGTCGACACCTGGTGGCAGACCGAGACCGGCGCGATCATGATCTCGGCGATGCCCGGCCTCACCACGCTGAAGCCGGGATCTGCGCAGGTGCCAATCCCGGGCGTGAAGATCGACATCCTCGGCGAGGACGGCACGCGCGTCGACCCGCCGCAGGGCGGCCTGCTCGTGGTGTCTGAGCCCTGGCCATCCATGCTCCGCGGAATCTGGGGCGACCCCGACCGCTACATCGAGACCTACTGGTCGCGGTTCAGCAAAGACGGCGTCTGGAAGTACTTCGCCGGCGACGGCGCCCACGTCGACTCCGACGGTGACATCGTGCTGCTCGGACGAGTGGATGACGTCATGAACGTCTCCGGACACCGGCTGTCTACGCAGGAGATCGAGTCGGCGCTCGTGTCGCACCACATCGTGGCCGAGGCCGCGGTCGTCGGTGCCGCCGACGAGGACACCGGCCAGGCCGTCGTCGCGTTCGTGATCATCAAGTCGAACCAGGCCGAGGCGCAGACCGTCGACGAGGCCGCGACGATGCTGCGCGCGCACGTCGCCGAGCAGATCGGCGCGATCGCCCGCCCGCGTAAGGTCTTCGTCGTCGCCGAGCTGCCGAAGACCCGCTCCGGCAAGATCATGCGCCGCCTGCTGCAGGATGTCGCGGAGGGCCGCGAAATCGGAGACACGACGACCCTCGCCGACACCTCGGTGATGCAGATCATCACGGACAAGCTCAACTGAGCCGCGCCCTCGGCTTCGCTCTGCCCCAGTCGTCGAGCGGAGTCGAGACCTGCCGCGAACCCAGGGCCGACTGCGCGACGGCACTGGCTCACCTCCGCGAGACGCGGCTGCGCCCTCGCGCGACTCACGATTTGAAGGACCGTCCTTCAAATCGTGAGTCACTCAGAGGGGCGACCGTCCTGCAATTGGCGAGTCACTCGAAGATGGGACCGTCCCTCAGATCGTGAAGCAGCTGAAGCCAGCGCCGTGCAAGTTACGAGCGCTCCGCGAGCAACCTCTCGGCCGTGTCGATGTCGCTGAAGGGCACGCGCTGGTCGCCGATGATCTGGTACGGCTCGTGCCCCTTGCCCTGCAGCAGCACGACGTCGTCGGGGCCGGCCGCGTCGATCGCGTAGGCGATGGCCGCAGCACGGTCGCGGATCTCGACCACGCGCGACGGGTCGTGGAACCCGGCCCGGATGTCATCCAGGATGTGATCCCCGTCTTCGAAGTGCACGTCGTCGTCGGTGACAATCACGAGATCCGACCACTCCTCGGCGATGCGGGCCATCACGGGGCGCTTGCCCGGGTCGCGGTCACCGGTCGCGCCGAAGACGGTCACGATGCGCTGGTGCCCCGATTCACGGAGCGCGGTCACCGACTGCTGCATCGCGTCAGGGGTGTGCCCGGCGTCGACGACCACGAGCGGCAGCTCCGGGTTGGGGTGGATTCGCGTCATCCGCCCGTACACCGGCTGCAACGGCCCGAGCAGCGAGGCGATCACCGAAGGCGCGACACCCTGCGCGTACAGCACGCCGGCGCAGGCGAGCAGGTTGTCGACATTGAAACGTCCGATGAGCGAGCTGGAGACCGAATGACGCGAGTCGTCGATCACGAGGTGGAACTCCACCCCCTTCGTCGTGAGCCGCACGCCCTGGGCGCTCACTGTCGCGGACGGATGCCCGTGCGAACTGACCCCGATCCAGCGGTAATCCGCGGTGCCGAAGTGAGCGAGCCCGAACGGGTCATCGAGGTTCACGACCGCCGCACGCACGCCGGGCAGGCCGAAGATCTTGGCCTTCTGCGCGGCGTACTCCTCCATGCTCCCGTGGTAGTCGAGGTGATCGCGGGTGAGGTTGGTGAACGCGACGATGTCGAACTCGACGGCGGCAACCCTGTTCTGCTCGAGCGCGTGCGAGCTGACCTCCATCGCGACCGAGCGCACCCCGCGCGCCACGAAGTCGGCGAGGTACTGGTGCAGCGTCGTGACTTGCGGCGTGGTCATGCCCATGTTGATGCGCGGGTCTCCGGTGACTCCGGCGCCGAGCGTGCCAATGGTGGCCGACGGCACGCCGAGGGCAGTCCACGCCTGCGTCAGCAGGAACGAGGTGGATGTCTTGCCATTCGTCCCCGTGATGCCGACGATCGACAGCGACTGAGAGGGGTCGCCCGTGAAGTCCGCCGCCATCCGCCCGAGCACGGACGCGAGCGCGGTGATCCGGTACACGTCCACGGGCATCGGCTGCCCGGCCGTGGCGTCGGTGTCAACGAGAACGGCGGCGGCACCGCGAACGAACGCATCCTCGACGTAGGGCAGCGCCGGCGCGCCCGGTCGCCCAAGCGCGACGAAGATGTCGCCCTTCTTCAGGTCGCGGGTGTCTTGCACGAGGCGCCGCCCACGAATGGTGATGCCACCGAGCAACGGGTCGTACGCCCCGAGGGCCAGGTCGTGCGGTACTGCGTCAGCTCCAGCGGTGCCGTCGGACCAGACCGAACTCACGCGAACTCGAAGATGAACTCGACCTCGACGGGCGAGTCCAGCGGCAGCACCGCAACACCGACGGCGCTTCGCGCGTGAATCCCGGCGTCACCGAAAATCTCGCCGAGCAGTTCGGATGCTCCGTTGATCACGCCGGGCTGCCCGGTAAAGCCGGGGTCGGAGGCGACGAAACCCACGACCTTCACGACGCGGGTGATTCGGTCGAGCGACCCGATCACGGAGTGCGCGGCGGCGAGACCGTTCAGCACGCAGGTGCGAGCGAGTTGTTTCGCGTCATCCGCGCTCACGGCAGCACCGACCTTGCCGGTCATCGGCAGGGCACCCTTGACGAAGGGCAACTGCCCCGCCGTGTAGACGAGGTTGCCCGAGATCATCGCCGGAACGTAGGCGGCGACAGGGGCTGCGACCTCGGGGAGCTCGATCCCCAGCGAAGTGAGGCGTTCAGAGATTTGCGACATCAGGATTCCCTCTTCTCTCGTTTGAGGTAGGCGACGAGCCCGCCCTCGGGTCCGGTGACGACCTGCACGAGCTCCCACCCGTCGGCGCCCCAGTTGTTCAGGATCGCGGCGGTGTTGTGGATCATGAGGGGGGTGGTGAGGTACTCCCACTGGGGCATTGGCGGCGTCCATTCAGCTTGAGTCACGGGTTCATCCCGTACCCTGATTGTATGTCTGCCCAAAAAACTCCGCGTCGAGGCGTTGTCTCCGCGATCGCCGGTCTGGTGGGCTTCAGCGCCCTATCCGGCCTCCTGGTCACCGTGATGATCGCCCCCGCCGTCGCCGTAACGGGCATCACAGCATCCAGCACCATCGGCATCTTCGACAGCCTCCCCGAGTATCTCGAGATCGGCGCCCAGCGCGAGCGCAACGAGATCTACTCGAACGACGCCACCGGCAACCAGCTGATTGCCACGATCTTCTCCCAGAACCGCGAGACCATCGGCTACGACCAGATCTCGCCGTACGTGCTGAACGCAGCCATCGACGGTGAAGACCGCCGCTTCTACGACCACGGCGGAGTCGACATCGCCTCGGTGATCCGGGCGGCCGTCGGCCAGGCGACGGGCACCAGCCAGAGCGGCGCCTCCACGCTGACGATGCAGCTGGTCAAGAACATCTTCGTTCAGGATGCGCTCGACAAGCCGACCGAGGAGGAGCGCAAGGCGGCCTACGCCGAGGCGACCGCAACGAGTTTCGATCGCAAGCTCTCGGAGATGAAGTACGCGATCGGCATCGAGAAGAAGTACACGAAGAAAGAGGTACTCACCGCGTACCTCAACATCGCGTTCTTCGGCGCGAACACCTACGGCATCCAGGCGGCGGCCCAGCGCTACTACAGCGTGAACGCGAGTGACCTGACCCTGCCGCAGGCGGCGAGCCTCATCGCGATCGTGCAGTACCCGGGCATCCGTTCCCTCGATGACCCCGAGCACTACAAGTCGAACCAGGAGCGACGCAACGTCATCCTGTACGCCATGTACGACGTGGGCAGCATCACCGAGCAGGAGTACCGCGATGCGATCGCCGTGCCCGTGGACGACACCACCCTGCTTCCGAGCCCGGCGTCGACCGGATGTATCGCCTCTCCCCAGCCCTACTCGAAGTGGTTCTGCGACTACGTCGTGAAGAGCGTCAAGGACTTCGCGTTCCTCGGCAAGGACAAGGCCGAGCGCGAGCGCAACTGGGAGCTCGGCGGTTACAAGCTGTACACGACCCTCGACCTCGAGGCCCAGCGCACCGCCCTGGATGCGACCTACACCTACGCACCGAACAGCGAAGCGTCGTTCCAGCTCGGTAGCGCCACCAGCATGGTCGAGCCCGGCACTGGCCGCATTCTCGCCATGGTGCAGAACAAAGACTTCGACGACACCCTCGACGGTGGCGGCCCGACAACCACCGCCGTCAACTTCAACGCGGGCAAGGAGTACGGCGGCTCGAGCGGATTCGACGTGGGGTCGACCTTCAAGCTCTTCACCCTCATCGAGTGGCTGAACCAGGGCAAGGGCGTCAACGAGCAGGTCAACGGCTCGGGTCGCACGCTCAAGTTCAACACCTTCAAAGACTCCTGCCCCGACGGCAATGAGGGCACCGGCGAGTTCACCTTCAAGAACGACTCGACCAGCAGCGGTGGCTCGATGACCGTTCGCCGTGGAACCGTCTACTCCATCAACGGTGCGTTCTTCTCGATGGCGCAGCAGCTCGACATGTGCGCCATCCACAAGGTCGCCTACGACATGGGCGTGCGGCGCGCTGACGGCCAGCCCACGAAGCACAACGTCTCGTCGATCATCGGCTCGGGTAACGAGCTCACCCCGCTGAGCATGGCCACCGCGTACGCGACCGTCGCAGCGCAGGGTCTTTCCTGCGCTCCGATCGTCGTCGACCGCGCGACGGGCCCGAAGGGCGAAGACCTCGGCGGCCAGGCGAGGGACTGCAAGCAGGTCATCTCCCCCGACGTCGCGAACACCGCGGTCGACGTGCTGAAGGGCGTGATGAACTTCAGCTTCGCCAAGATCGGCGACGGCGTTCCCGTGTTCGGCAAGACCGGTACCACCAACGAGGCGAAGCAGACCTGGGTCGTGGCATCCTCCAGCAAGGCGACCAGCGCAACCTGGGTCGGCAACATCGTGGGTGGCAAGAACATCCAGACCGTCAGCTACGGCGGCTCGCGCGGTGATTACCTGCGAACAATGATCATGAAGGCGACCCTCGGCGGCTACAACGCTCGGTTCGGTGGGGATGACTGGGCCGGGCCCGCGCCGTCGCTGCTGAACGGTGTGGCTGCTCCGACGGTTCCGGATGTTCGCGGCCAGAGCCCCGAGGCGGCGCGCGCGCTGCTCGAGGGTCTCGGCTTCGGATTCGCCGACGGCGGCCAGGTTGACTCCGAGCTGGAGGCCGGCCGGGTGGTCAACACCGACCCGGGTGCCGGCGGTTCCGCGGCCAAGGGCACGACCGTCACGATCTTCACCAGTAAGGGCAATAAGGTCGCCTTCCCCGATGTCGTCGGCAACGGAACGCAGTACACGTTCAACCAGGCTCGGGATGCGTTGGCGGGAGCCGGTTTCGGCAACGTGTCGCAGCAGTGTGCCGTGATCGCCCCCACCGGTAATCCGACGCAGGGGCCAGGGCTCCCGGGCGGCCCGGGCAATAACAACAACAGCGACCCGCGCATCGACAAGGTGCAGTCGTCGACGCCGGCGCCGGGTTCGTTCGTGATTCCGGGCGAGCCCGTCACGCTGACCGTCGGTAAAGCGAACTGTTGACCGCCGGCCGAACGGCTGCCACCGCTCTAGGTGCGGTGGCAGCCGTCGGCGCGGCCACGTTCGCGTGGGGTGCGCTGGTCGAGCGCAACCGGTTCACGATCCGGCATGAGGTCGTGCCGATTCTGGATGAGGCGGCGCGACCGATCACGGTGCTGCATCTCTCCGACCTGCACATGGCCCCATGGCAAACCCGCAAGCAGGAGTGGCTGCGCTCACTGGCGCTGCTCGAGCCGGACTTGATCGTCAACACGGGCGACAACTTCGGTCACGTCGACGCGCTCCCCGCGCTGAAGCACGCGCTCGAGCCGTTCGCGAACGTTCCGGGGGTCTTCGTGCACGGCTCCAACGACTACGTGGGGCCCGAAGCGAAGAATCCGTTCTCCTATTTCACCGGCCCATCTAGCAAGAAGGCCCGCCGCCCCGCGAACATCGACACCGGCTCGCTGGAGTCGTACTTCGAAGACTCGCTCGGCTGGCTGTCGCTGAACAACCGATCGCGGGCGCTCGAACTGCGCGGGTCACGCCTCGAGTTCTTCGGAACCAACGACGCCCACCGCGGCTGGGACCGCCTCGACGCCTTGCCCGGTTTCGTGGAGGAGATGCGCGAGAACGTGGGATGGGCGGATGACCCCGCCGGCCCCACCGCCGTCGCGATCGGAGTGACCCACGCCCCGTACCGCCGTGTGCTCGACGCCTTCGTCACGCAGGGGGCCGAGCTGATCTTCGCGGGGCACACCCACGGCGGCCAGGTGCGCATCCCGGGTAAGCCGGCGCTGGTGACCAACTGCGACATCCCGCGCGAGCAGGCCTCGGGCCTGAGCGTGTGGCACCACGCGCGCCGCGCGGCGTTCCTGGAGGTGAGCGCGGGGATCGGAACATCCATCTACGCCCCCGTGCGCTTCGCCTGCCCGCCCGAAGCCGTCGTCGTGACGCTGGTGCCGAAAGATATCGGCTATTCTTGATGAGGTCCGGGCGGCAACGCGCGGATGATCGGGGTGTGGCGCAGCTTGGTAGCGCGCTTCGTTCGGGACGAAGAGGTCGTGGGTTCGAATCCCGCTACCCCGACA